>Ga0315336_1001967_pt1 | contig 34840 bp, 25 predicted proteins | sample ASW5metaG_FD_204512 | JGI IMG/M metagenome (GOLD analysis project Ga0315336, IMG submission 204512) | Ammonia-oxidizing marine archaeal communities from Monterey Bay, California, United States - ASW #5 | ecosystem: Environmental > Aquatic > Marine > Intertidal zone | place: USA: California...
CGACCTGGATGTCGGTACAGCCGACGACGCACGGTTTGCCCATGCCTCGGGCGACGACCGCGGCGTGTGAGGTCTGCCCGCCTCGCGCCGTGAGCACGCCGGCGGCAATGGTCATGCCTTGGATGTCCTCTGGCGAGGTCTCCAAGCGAACCAGGACCGTCGGTTCGTCGCGGTCGAAATACTCCTGACACTCGATGGAATCGAAGACGACGCGCCCACAGGCAGCTCCGGGGGATGCGTCGAGCCCCTTGGCAATGACCTTCTTCTTGGCGTCGGGGCTGATGACAGGACGCAGCACGAACTCAAGGCTGGTGGGCTCGACGCGGCTCAACGCCTCTTTGCGATCGATGACACCCTCGTTGACGAGGTCGACGACGATCTGAACAGCAGCTTGGGCCGTGCGCTTGCCCGTGCGGGTCTGGAGCAGAAAGAGCTTGCCGCGCTCGATGGTGAACTCGATGTCCTGCATGTCGCCGAAGCGATTCTCCAGCGTCGCTTGCATGTCGATGAGGCTGGCGTACGACGCCGGCATCGCCGCTTCGAGACTGACGCCCTCGAGGGTCGAACCCTCGTTGATGGGCAGCGGCGTGCGGATGCCGGCCACCACGTCCTCGCCCTGGGCGTTGGGCAGCCATTCTCCGAACAGGCCCGCCGCTCCGGTCTTTGGATTGCGCGTGAAGGCCACGCCGGTCCCGGAGTCGTCGCCCATGTTTCCGAAGACCATGGCCTGCACGTTGACGCCGGTGCCGGCCTCGTCAGGGATTCCCTGGGTCTTTCGGTAGTAACGGGCGCGATGGCTGTTGTAGGACTTGAACACGGCATCGATAGCGAGCCGAAGCTGGTCGCGGGGATCCTGGGGGAAATCGTGGCCGTATTCCGAGATGACGCCCTGAAGGAGGCGGGTGAGCTCTTCGAGTTCCGCGACGGAGAGCTCGTTGATTTCGCGGTCGCCGCGGAACTTCTCCTGGACCTTGGAGAAGCGCGTGTAGTGGATGCCGAGCACGACATCACCGAACATCTGCACGAAACGGCGATAGCTGTCCCAGGCGAACTTCCCGTTCCCAGATTTCTCGGCGAGCGCGGCGCAGCTCGCGTCGTTGAGACCCAGGTTGAGCACTGTGTCCATCATGCCGGGCATCGAGACCGCGGCACCGGACCGGACTGAGACCAGAAGGGGATCGTTGGCGTCACCGAGTTTCTTCCCGGCGGCGTCCTCTAGTGCATTGACTGCGGCGTCGATCTGGTCGGCCAGTCCGTCTGGCCACTTCTCGCCGTTGGCGAAGAACCAGGTACAGGCCTCTGTGGTGATCGTAAAACCAGGCGGTACCGGGAGTCCGAGGCTGGTCATCTCAGCGAGACCTGCGCCCTTGCCACCGAGGAGCGGTTTGAGGTCGGCGGTGCCGTCGGCCTTTCCGTTTGCGAAGGAGTAGATCCAGCGCTGAGTCATTGTGTCTCCAGCTAGCGAGTCGAGATGCGCGAGAAGTCGGCGAGCTCGAGGAAGGTGCGTCCAACGCCGAGCAAGAGGCCCATGCGAACGGCTTTCTCGGTCGGATTGTCCGAGTCGACCATGACCGCGTCGAAGAAGTCCGCCACTGGCTGTTGCAGCGACAGCATGTGGTCGAGCGCTGCAACGAAGTCGAGCTTTGCCACGGACGCGGTCACGCTCACTGCAACTCTACGTGAATGGTGGAAGAGGGCCACCTCGGCGGGATGGGTGCACTGTTCCCGTGTCGGCTCGGGATAGTCCGCGGCGCGCGTGATGTTCAGGACCCGCTTGAAGGTGATCATGATCGACTTGAAGTCGGGCTGACCGGCGATGCCTTTGAGCGCCGTCGCTTTTCGGGCGAGCACCACGGGATTCGGCACCGAGGCCGCGATGACCGCATCGACCAGATCCGCCGATGAACCCTCGGAAATCGCCCAGGCGCGGAAGCGGGCAACGGTGAAGTCGGTGAGCTCTTTGGCGACCTCGTCGGCGTAGGCGGGCTCGTTGGCGGTGCCTCGGTATTTCTCCCACGCCTCGAAGCTGCCCGCGGTGGACCCGACAACGACGTGCAGGTGGAAGCTGTCGATGGCGGTGCGGAACAGCTTGCGGAGGTCGACGTGGATCTCCCGAAGGGCGAAGGTGCGAACAATGGCGAGCGCGGCCCGACGCAACCCCTGAGGATCGCCGCCTTTGGGCTTCATGTTGATGGAGAAGCAACCGGCCAGCGTGTCCAGACGGTCGGCCAGTGCGAGCGCCATGCCCTCCGGCGATTGTGCAGGCTCATCGTCAGCAAAGGCAGGGAGGTACTGTTCTTCGAGGGCGTTGGCCACCGCGCCGTCCTCGCGCTGCGCCGCCGCGTAGAGGTTGCCCATGTGCCCCTGCAGCTTTGGAAACTCGGTCACCATATTCGTGACCAGATCGCACTTGCAGAGCTCGCCAGCCCGACCGGCGAGATCGGGGTCTGCGCCGACCAGGGGCGCGATCTTGCGGGCGAGGGTGGCGACGCGGGACTGCTTATCGTGCATCGTGCCCAGGCCGCGAATCCACCGCATTTTCGACAGCTGCTCGCCGTGCTCTTCGAGGCGTTGTTTCTTGTCTTCGGCCATGAAGAAGCGGGCGTCGTCGAAGCGGGCGAGCAGAACGTTCGCGTTTCCTCGAGCGACGTGTTCTTCGTCCGCGAACGGATTGTTGGAGATGACCACGAACTGGTTGGTGAGCTTGCCGTCGACATAGGTCGGGAAGTACCGCTGGTGGTGCTGCATGGTCTCGACCAACAACTTCGGCGGCAGGGCGAGAAGCTCCTCGTTGAAGGCGCCGCGGACGAGGGTCGGCCACTCCACGAGGTGCAGCACCTCTTCGGAGAGCTTCGGTTCGTCGATAGGATCGACCTGCAGTGTCTCGGTGGCCACGACGAGCATCTCGGCAATGGCCGCAGCCCGCTTGTCGAGATCGGGCTCGACGTGTCGCTCTCTCAAAGACTGGAGCCAGTCCGTCTCACCGGCGAATGTGAAGGGCTCGTATCCGTGGAGTCTGTGCCCGATCGTCGTATTCCCGACCGGAATTCCAGCGACTCGGCAGGGGATTGGTACGCCGTCGTAGACCGCGCTCACGTGGTGAATCGGTCGCACCCACTTGGTTCCGCCGTGCCCCCACTCCATGGACTTCTTGAAGTTCAGCCCGAGGATGAGCTTCTCGAGGCCGGCAGAGATGAGGTCGACAGTCTTGTCGCCGCCCTCGCGAACCCGCGCTGCGACCACCTTGCCCTTGGGGCCGTCGATGATCTCCAGGTCAGCGACGTCCACGCCTTTTCCGCGGGCGAAGCCGATGGCGGCGCCGGTGGGGGCACCGTCCTTGAAGGCGCGATCTGCGGGAGGGCCGGTGACGACCTTATCGACGGTGGGGCTCTCGGCCGCCACATCGTCGATGACCACCGCGAGGCGGCGGGGGCTGGCGTAGGTTCGATGAGCGCCGCAGTCGATGCCATCGAGGATCTCGCCGATTCCCTTGTCGAGGGCCTTCAATGTCGCCCGAACGGTTGTCGCGGGGAGCTCCTCGCAGACGATCTCGACCAGGAGCTGCCCACTGCCCGTGGGCTGTGCGTCGAAGGTCGGATTCGGCGCTGGCTCGGGTCGCCGTGCCGGGATGGTGCCGGCGGGCATGTTGTCCATCCAGGCGTTGGCGCACAGGACGGCGAGCTCGCGGATCCTCCGGATGTATTGCTGGCGTTCGGCGACCGAGATGGCGCCGCGGGCATCGAGGAGGTTGAACGTGTGGCTGGTGGCGATGCACTGGTCGTAGGCGGGAAGTGCGAGCCCGACCTCGCACAGGCGCCCACACTCGGCGAAGTGTTTGTTGAACAGGTCAAAGAGCTGGTCGATGTCACTGTGTTCGAAGTTGTACTTCGACTGCTCGATCTCGTTGCGAAGGAAGACCTCGCCGTAGCTGACGCCGTCTACCCAGGTGAGGTCGTAGACGTTGTCGACGCCTTGAAGCGCCATAGTCAGCCGTTCGAGCCCATAGGTGATCTCGCCCGGCGTCGGTGTGCAGGTGATGCCGCCAACCTGCTGGAAGTAGGTGAACTGAGACACCTCGAGGCCGTTCATCCACACTTCCCAGCCCAGGCCCCAGGCGCCGAGGGTAGGGGACTCCCAGTCGTCCTCGACGAAGCGAACGTCGTTCTTCTTCAGGTCGATGCCGATCGCCTCGAGCGAACCCAGGTAGAGCGCCTGGATGTTCAGCGGCGAGGGTTTGAGGATGACCTGGTACTGGTAGTAGTGGCCGAGTCGATTCGGATTCTCGCCATATCGCGCGTCAGAAGGTCGCCGAGAGGGCTGGACGTATGCACAGTTCCATCGTTGCGGACCCAGACTGCGCAGGACGGTGGCGGGGTGGAATGTGCCGGCGCCCATCTGCATGTCGTGGGGTTGCAGCAGAACACATCCCTGGGCGCCCCAGTACCGCTCCAGGGTTCCGATGACGTCCTGGAAATGCATACGAGTCCTCGTTCCGCGAAAGGACTGACGGGTATGCGTTTTGTACCGACGCAGCAACCAGCAGTCGCGTTCTTCCGAGAATTGGGGTAACCGTGGTGGTGCAGGAGGCCTGATGGGCTTGATGAAAAATGTTTCCCCCTTGCTTTTCGCTGTTCTCGTCGCCGGCTGTGGTGCCCCCAGTGAAACCGACAAGACCGCCGATTCCGACAGCGACACCGACACGTTCACGGGCACGATCCCGGAGATTGACTTCGGTAGCGAGGTCAACGCCGCAACGATCACCGCCGACGTCGGCTCCGATGCGCTCGATCATCACCAAGTTGTGAACACGGTCCTTTCGGGCATTCAGCTCGCCCTCGCCGAGGACCAGGTGATCTCTCGTCTACAGGTCGACAATGGCTCTCGTCGCAGCAACCACTGCTGGACCGCTCCACCGGTTGCACAGACCAACTTCACCATCGACTACACCCCCTGTTCTGGCGACGGGATCAGCGGTGGCATTCACATCGACGACACGCCCCAGGGTCCGGTGGTGTTTCAGTTCCTGAACTTCACCTTCGACGACTCCCGGACCATCGATGGCGCCATCGCTTTCGACAGCGCAGTGGTCGGTGGCAACCTCGAGTGGCAGCTGTACAACGCCGACCCCGATCAGCCCAGTCCCGACAACCCTTCCCCGGTTACCGTCGAAATTGACGGAACACCCTTCGTTTATGGACTCACGGGTGGAGCGAGTCTGGACCTGCTGAACGACTCCGCGGCCCAGTGGGGTGTGGCCACTGTGAGCTCCCTCGGCGGCGACGGCACAGTGCTCATCGGCGGCACCGATCCTGCTGAGCTGCAGTCCAGCGACAGACCGAGCGCCGCCGCGGCAGGCCCGCTCATCTGGACATCGTGCCGCTGCCCCTACGCCGGCACGCAGGTCTTCGAGTTCGTCATGGACGTCACCGAGGTGACCGTCGATCTCGACAAGCTCGAGCTCGACGATGACGGCGAGGACGATCCGGAGATGAGCTTCTTCAAGGAGGCCCAGGCGACGGGTACGGCCGAAGTCACCAACGTTGGATGTGGCGAATACGAGACGGTCTTCACCGCCGATTCCGAACCCACCGTCGTCATCACGGCCGGCGAAATGCGCTCCCAGATACAGCTCCTGTGCGACATCGCGCTCCTCGAAGACGGCAAATGCATCGGTTTCCTGAACGCGGCGGATGCCGCCGGCGAAGTGGTCGTCACCCTCGGTGCGGCGAAGCTTCAAAAGGAAGCCGAGAACCGCGTGACCACGTCTTTCGACAGCGGCTTCTGCAGGATCGACTAGCGAGATTTCAGAGGCCTGCTGGCCGCCAGACCCTGGCCAGTGGCCGCTGAGCGCTTAATGGGGAACGGCTGAGGCTCGCTCCATGTTCCCATCGCTGTTCTGTGTTTTCGCCATCACCGCATCTGCCGGCTCACTCGATCGGGGAGATGCGTGGGAGATGACCCTCGACGAGGCGACCCCCGCCGTCGTCTCCCTTCGGGTGACGGGCACCCGCGACTTCGACACCGAGGGCGCCGGATCCAGCCAGGGAACCGGTTTCATTGTCGACGGCGAGCGCGGATTGCTCCTCACGAATCGGCATATGGTTCACGCCGGACCCGTTATCGCCGAGGCAGTGCTCCTCAATAACGAGGAGATTCCCCTCCAGGCCATCTACCGGGATCCCGTTCACGATTTCGGTTTCTACAGCTTCGACCCCGAACAGGTTCGGCACATGGATGTCACCGAGCTCGCCCTGAATCCTACGGGGGCCCGGGTGGGCACCGAGATCCGGGTCATTGGCAATGACGCCGGCGAAAAGATCTCGATTCTGGATGGGATCCTGTCGCGACTCGACAGAAATGCGCCCAACTATGGCGGCAACGAGTACAACGACTTCAACACCTTCTACATCCAGGCGGCATCGAACACGTCTGGGGGCTCCTCCGGGTCGCCGGTCATCGACGTGAACGGCTCGGTGGTGGCGCTGAACGCAGGGGGCAGCAATCGCGCCGCGTCCAGCTTCTACCTGCCACTGGATCGGGTCGTGCGCGCCATGGACCTCATCGCCGAGGGGGCTCCGGTGTCCCGCGGTACGCTGCAGACCGTCTTTCGCTACACCCCCTACGACGAGTTGGTGCGGCTGGGGCTGCGGCCGGAGACCGAGGTCGAAGCCAGGAAGTCATTCGCCGATGGCACCGGCATGCTCCAGGTCACCGAGGTGGTTCCCGGAGGCCCCGCCAGCGGTCAACTGCGGCCCGGCGACATCCTCACTCGCGTCGGGGGCGAGATGGTCGCGGCCTTTGTGCCCCTGGAGGCCATCCTCGACGACGCCGTCGGCCACGAGATCGAGGTCGAGGTCGAACGCGGCGGTCGGACGGTGAAGGTCTCTCTCGAAGTCGGTGACTTGCACGCCGTAACTCCATCGGAGTATCTCGAGGTTGGACGAGGGATACTTCACAATCTGTCCTATCAGCAGGCGCGCAATCACAACCGACCGGCGTCCGGCGTCTATGTCGCGGTAGCGGGCTACATGCTGTCCACGGCAGAGGTCCCAGCCGGAGCGATCATCAGCCATGTCGATGGCGAGCCGGTGCCGGATCTCGACGCCATGCAGAAAGTCCTCGAAGCGCGCGCGCAGGGAGATCGGCTGCGGATCCGGTTCAACACCGTCAACGACATTCGCCACGCCTACGAGACGGTCGCCGTCATGGATCGCCGCTGGTACACCATGCGCCGCTGCGTCCGAGACGACACCGACGGCAGCTGGCCCTGCGACGAGAGCCCGCCTCCGCCGAAGGGGAACCCACGAGAGCCGGCTTCTTCGATCCTCGCAGCTGCGGGCGAGAAACTCGCGGGCAAGATCGCGCCGTCGCTGGTGTTGGTCGATTTCGATATTCCGCATCCAACGGCTGGTGTGAAGGATTTTAACTATGTTGGCGTAGGCACGGTCGTCGACGCGGAACAGGGTCTGATCCTGGTCGACCGCGACACGGTTCCGGTGGCCCTTGGCGACATGATGCTCACCTTTGCCGGGTCGGTGAAGGTGCCTGGCAAGCTCCGCTATCTACACCCGGTTCACAACCTCGCCGTCGTCCAGTACGACCCCGCCGCTCTCGGAGATACCCCCGTTCGCGCTGTCGAATGGGCTTCAGGGCGTCCAGATGAGGGCGATGCGGTGTGGCAGGTCGGCCTCAACCGCAGCAACGAGCTGGTGTCCATGCCGACCCGGGTCAACGACTACGACACGCTGCGCATCGGCTTTTCGGGCACACCTCGCTTCCGCGACAGCAACATCGAAGGCATCTCCACTGCCGACGCCATTCCCTCTCTGGGCGGCGTGCTGACCGACAAGAAGGGCAGAGCCTACGCGTTGTGGGCGTCCTTTCTGGATCAGCGAGACGGCGAGCGCATGTTCCACGGGTTGCCCAAGGAGTTCATCGACCCCATCCTCGATCCCATCCGAGTGGGTGAGACGCCCGAATACCGCTCGATCGGCGTCGAGTTCATGCCGTTGGGGCTTCCCGAAGCGCGAGAGCGTGGGCTCTCCGACGCCCGTATTCGAGAGCTCCTCAAGGGCAGCCCGGGCCGACGCGTCGTGTTCGAGGTCGTCCGAGTCCACGGTGGCAGTCCTGCGACCGAGAAGATTCGCGATACCGACATCCTCCTGTCCGTGAACGGGTCGACGGTCACCCACATGCGCGAGCTCGAGGCTCTCAACCAGGCGAACGAGGTCGAGCTGACGGTCCTCCGCGACGCCAAAGAGGTCACCTTCGTCGTCGATACGTACGCCTTGGATGGGCGAGGCGTGGATCGCGTCGTCTCCTGGGCGGGCCTCATCCTCCACAAACCCCACTACGAAGTCGCTGCCCAGCAGGGCGTAGATGTGCAGGGCGTGTACATCGCCTGGCTCTGGTATGGCTCGCCGTCGCTGCGGTATGGGCTGCGGCCGACGCGCCTCATCACGATGATCGACGACACCGAGACGCCGACCCTCGAGGCCTTCCTCCAGGCGGTCGCGGGCAAGAGGGACCGCGAGCCGGTGCGGATCACCATGGAGAGTCTCGATGGCACGGTGCGGGTGAGCACGCTGAAGCTCGATCTCGAGTACTGGCCCACACAGATCTTCTCCCACGAGGACGGCGAGTGGGTCAGGTCTCCCGCGGCCGTGGTCGCCGAGTGAGCGAAAACGGAAACAGCCCCCGCAAGTTCGGGGCTTTCCTGGGGGTCTTTACCCCGACCGTGCTGACGATCCTTGGCGTCATCATGTACCTGCGGCTGGGCTTCGTCGTCGGCAACGCCGGACTGTGGGGCGCCCTGGCGATCATCGCGTTCTCGAACGTCATCACGTTCATCACGGCGATGTCGATGAGCACGCTGGCGACCAACATGCGCGTCGGCGTAGGGGGAGCCTACTTCCTCATCTCTCGCAGCTTTGGACTCGAGGTCGGCGGCGCCATCGGAATCCCGCTGTACCTGTCCCAGGTGCTGTCCGTGACGCTGTACGCGTACGGCCTGGCAGAGAGCCTCCGGGTCGTGTTCCCCAATCTTCCTGTCATGCCCGTCGCGGCGCTGATCGTGGTTGGCGTCACCGCGGTGGCGGCCCGAAGCACTGCGCTGGCCCTCAAGCTGCAGCTGCCAATCATGGCCTTCATCGCCTTCTCGATTGTGTCGTTGATGCTCGGGGTCGACTTCGGCAAGACCGATGTGCCGGCCTTTGGCCCGTGGACAGAGGCGTCGCCCATGTTCACTTTCGCGATCTTCTTTCCGGCGGTAACCGGCATCTTGACGGGCCTCTCCCTCTCGGGAGATCTAGAGGACCCGGGCACCGCCATCCCTCGGGGCGGACTGGCCGCGGTGGCCGTAGGGGCGGTTGTCTACATGACCCTGCCTTTCTTCTTGGCCCACGGGGCCAGCGCCGAAGCCCTTCGCAGCGATCCGCTGGTCTGGACGTCCATCGCCGCGGTGCCGCTGCTGGTGATGCCCGGTATGTGGGGGGCCGTGCTCTCCAGCGCCTTTGGTGCGGTGCTGTCGGCTCCGCGCACACTCCAGGCGCTCGCCACCGACAAGCTCGCTCCGGAGCGGTTCTCCAAGACGGACGAGGAAACCGGGGAACCTCTCATTGGCCTCTATTTCTCCGGAGGACTGGCTCTGCTGGCCGTCCTCCTCGGAGACCTCAACGCCGTCGCCAATGTCGTGACGATGTTCTTTCTGACGACCTACGGCGCGCTCAACGGCGTCGCGTGCCTGGAATCGCTGATCGGTGATCCGAGCTTCAGGCCGCGCATCCGATTGGCATGGTGGATCTCACTCATCGGATTCCTCGGTTGTTTTCTCGCGATGTTCGCCATCAATCCGGGCGCGTGCTTCCTGGCGATGATGATCGAGGCCGGCATCTTCTACGGGTTGTCCCGCCGCTCGCTGGAGGCCACCTGGGGCGACGCTCGAGGCGGTCTGTTGCTCACCGGTGCCCGCGCGGCGCTCATGCGTCTTCGCGACGCCCGCTTCGATCCGCGGAACTGGCGGCCGCACATCCTCGTGTTCACCACCAACCTCGCCCGATCGATCCCGGTTATCCGCGCCGCCAACGACTTTGGCCAACACCGGGGCATCGTCACCGTTTGCCACCTGGTCGAGGGGGGAGAGGACGCCCTCGACGATGCCGAGCGCATCCAGCAGGCCGACGCCGAGCTCCTTCGCGACGCCGAGCTCTCGGACGTCTTTTCCGAGGTCGATGTGGTCAGAGACCTCGATCAGGGCATGGTGACCATCGCCCAGGCCAACGGGATCGCCGGTCTGCACAGCAACACCGTGATGTTCGGCTACGTGCCGGGCGACGACGACATCTCCCAGCTCGCCCGGCTCATGACGCTGGCCCGACGCATGGAGAAACTCCATCGCTGCACACTGGTCTACGTGCCGACGAGTCGGCCTCCAAGGCCCACTCCCGAGGGGCGGAGAAAGCCCAAGAAGGTCGTGATGATGTGGTGGGCCGGCCGCCAGCACAATGGCGATCTGATGCTGTTGCTCGCCCACCTCATGACGGTGGCTCGCGCGTGGCGTGGCGCTCGGATCATCCTCAAGAGCGTCGCGGCCAGCGAGCAAGAGGCGCTGATGCGGCGGCGCGAGTTCGAGAAGATGCTTCCGGAGATCCGCATGGACGTCGAGGTCGACATCGTCATTCGCGGCGAAGGCGATGACACGGTCGACATCATTCGCTCCCAATCCGAAGTCGCCGACTTCGTGTTCCTCGGCCTGCGCGTGCCCGACGCCGGCGATGAGAAGGCCTACGCCGAACGCATCACTGAACTGCTAGAAGGCATGCCCGACACCTGTCTGGTACGCAACGCCGGGCGCTTCAGTGGACGGCTGGTATGACCGCCGACAACACAGCTCGACGGCTCATTGTCATGCGACATGCGACCAGCTCATGGATCAGCGGAGCGCATCTGGACCACCAGCGGCCCCTCAATCAAACCGGCCGTCCCGAACCGGCATCCATCGCCGCTCAGCTCGCCGAGATCGGATGGCAGCCCGACTTGGTGCTCAGTTCCGACTCCCGGCGGACCACCGAGACCTGGCAGCGAATGGCCGATGGCCTGCCGGAGATCGACGTGCACTTCAAGCGCGAGCTCTATCACGCTGGATTCGAGGCCTTCGAGAGACAGGTGGGCGCGGTGGACGCGTCCTTCAGAACGGTCCTGGTCCTCGGGCACAACCCCGGCTGGGAAGCGGTCGTCGAGGAACTGGGCCGACAATTCGTGCGAATGGCGCCAGCCCACGCGGCACTCCTGGTCGGGCGTGGCGCGACGTGGTGGGACGCACTGGCCGACGGTTGGGGTCTGGAGCACGTCCTCACACCGTGACTGTGGACTACTGCGCTCCGCCCGCGACGATCACATTCGGAAAGAGGTCGCCATTTCCATCTGACCGAGCGGCGTCCATGGTCTGGATGATCCGGTCGTAGGAAGTGTTCGGATCGGGGACCAACACAACCATCTCCTCGCCAGGCCAGTCGCGCTTGATCTGCGTGAGAAGCTCATTGAGCGCGTTGGTGTCGTCTTCGAGTTCGACGCTGAGCTCGCCGTCTTCACCGATCTCCTGTTCGTCGCTGGCGACCACGAAACCATCCGCGGTGATGACGATCTTCAGCGACAAGCGTTCGACTTCAGGTTCGTCGATCGGCTCTTTCTCACCAATCGCGGGTTGACTCACATCGAGGGCGGCCATGCTCACAAAGTGCGAGGACATGAGCAGGAACGGGATGAGGATGGTGACCAGGTTCATGATCGGTACCAGATCCAACTCGCTGCTGTCGGAGTTCCTTCGCGAAGCCATTCCAACCTCCTGTCACGGTGTCCTGGTTCGGACATCGGTGAAGGCGCTGGGTTCCCACTAAAAGAGGATCTCTCGCACCCGCGTCGACTGGCCTTGAAAGATGAGCTCGACGCAGTGTCGATGGGTGGTGCCATCGCGCTCAAAGACGCGCGGAACACGGGCGGCATTGATGTAGCGGACGCCGTCCTTTTTCATCGTCCAACGCCGCATTCCTCCGTCTCCTGTGTGGTGCATATGGCCCGCCACCGACGCCAGAACCACGTGTCCGGTCTGTCGGGCGTAGGCGATGGCCTCGGCGAGGTCGGGATCGCCATTGTCGAACTCGGGGTTGGATCTTCCGTAGAGATCGTCCCGGGTGCCGCCGAGGCCGGCTGGGCCGTTGTGAGACAGGAAGACGATGGGCAGCGTACACCGGTCTACACACGCTCGCAGTCGGGCCGCAGAGGCTGCCCTGTCGGGAATCTCGAATCGTTGGGCGAGGTAGGGAGCGAAACTCAGATAGCGCCCGTCCATTGCGTGAGGCCGGCAGGCGACCACATCGATCTCGCCCGCGGGATGCACCGAAAACCCGGTCATTGGAACGCGACCGAGCGCATCGCGCAGACGCTCGACGCGGATGCATTGCGCCCCGGCCCATCGATCGAGATCACAGCCGAGCTGTACAGCTTCGGTGAGGACTTGCAGCGGCGATGTGCCGTCGTGGTTTCCGGGAATGAGCAGGGCAGGCGTCTCGAGCCTGGAGATCGCCCGGGCCACCAACTCGGTGTTGCGGTGGTTGAACCGAGGAAGGTCGCCGACGAACAAGATTAAATCGAAGTCTTCGGCCGCAAAGTAGTCGAGGTCTTCGTCGCCCCAACACTCGTGCACGTCCCCGATGATGGCAATCCGCATGTCGCCTCCGCTGAAAGTTGGCTCCAGATCTGCGCTCCCTCTTGATATCCTCCCTTTGTGGATCTGCAGCACGGGACGGTCATCAGCCAATACACCATCGAGGCCATTCTCGGCCGAGGCGGAATGGCAACGGTCTATCTGGTGCGGCACAACCAGCTGGGAACCAAGTACGCGCTCAAGGTTCTGACGACTCCGAGTCCGCGAATTCGCGCCAGGCTGCTCCAGGAAGGCCGCGCTCAAGGTGCCCTTCGACACCCCAATGTCGTCAACGTCACGGACACGGTGGATCTCGGTCACAGCCTCGGCCTGGTGATGGAGTACGTCGAGGGCCCGACCCTGCACAGCCTGCTCCTCAAACACACCCTGACCCTCAATCAAGCGGACGAATTGGCTCGGGGCATCATCTCCGGCGTCGCCGCGGCCCACGCTCGCGGGCTCATTCATCGCGATCTGAAGCCCCAGAACATTCTGCTGGCGGTCACTGAGCACGGCATGTTGGCCAAGATCGCCGACTTTGGTCTCGCGAAGGCCCTCGATGAATCGGAGGATGGCGCCGGTGGTGTCATGACGCGGTCCGGCGTCGGAATGGGCACGCCGCCGTACATGGCGCCCGAGCAGATCCGGGATGCCAAGAGCGCCGACCAGCGGGCCGACATCTTCTCGCTGGGCGCGATCCTCTACGAGCTGGTGACCCGATACCGCGCCTTCCACGGCGGCGACATGTTCGAGATGTTCGTGAAGATCAACAGTGGCGATTACCGGCCACCGCGTGAGCTTCTCCCGAACATCCCCGAGCGGATGGAGAAGGCCATCGTCGGCGCGTTGCTCGTTGACAAGGACGAGCGGATTCAGAATTGCAACGAGCTGCTCTCTATCTGGACCGGCCTCGATCCGACCGAGCAGGAGATCACCTGGGGAAGTGATCTGCTCTCCCAGGCCCGGGATTGGACCGGCGAGATCATCGCCCCCGGAGCGGAAAATTCAGCGGATCTGACGTTCAGCACCAGCATTCTCGACGTGTCGGACGGCTCGGCGCCACCGCCCACTGGCCTGCAACTGGGCCGTAGCCGCAGCAAGGTGTGGATTGGCGTTGCTGGGCTCGTCGTCACCGTCGTGGCCGGCGCAGGCTTCGTCTTCGGGCCGATGCTGGCCGGCACAGATGTGGCGGAGCCCGTTCACTACAACCCCAGCTTCGAGCAGTTGACGTGGGAGTCAGACAGCCTGCTGCACCCGACGCTGGCGCCGGATGGCCGCACGGTCGTGTACGAGCGCGACGGAGAGCTGTTTTCTCGGCGCGTAGACGGGATGCGTCCGATCGCACTCACGGCCGACTTTACCAAGCAGGCGTTCACACCTGCGTTTTCACCCGATGGCGAAAAGCTGGCGTTCGCTTCCGACGACGGTCTCTACGTGATGGGCGCGATGGGGGAGTCGCCAGTGCGTCTGGCCGACCACGGATACCACCCGTCGTGGTCCGCGGACGGCAAGCACCTGGCGCTGGTGACCCAATACACGGGAGATCCTTCTCAGGTCGGATCGCGCTCGAAGCTCGAGATCCTCACGTTGGGCACGAGCGCACCCACGCCCGTCGACGTGCCCCACGATGTGCGGGGCGCCACCTGGTCTCCTGACGGTACTCGACTGGCATACTGGACGGCTGAACGAGACATCTACACCGTGGCCGCCGCGGGCGGTCAGCCGGTCAAAGCACTGGGGTCGCAGGCTGCGGAGTGGCACCCGGTCTGGGGTCCGGACGGCCTCGCGCTTCGATATCTGTCCGACCAGAGCGGCGCGGTCAATCTCTGGGAGGTCCAGGTCGACGACGGAGGGGGCGTCGGCACGCCGCGGGCGCTGACTAGTGCGCCGATGGGCGGCGTATGGTCCTTTGGTGCATCGGCGGACGGACTGCGTTTCGTCTACAACATCGTCTACGCACCCACCACCCTGATGACCGCGAGAATCGACCCCGAGGCCGGAGATGTCGTCGATGGGCCCCATCCGATCCTGGCGGGAGACCGGTCCTACACGGCGCTGTCCATCTCGCCCAACGGCGAGATGTTGGCCTTCGACGTGCGGGGTGCCCAGGAGGACATCTACATTGCCAGGGCCGACGGGAGCGGGCTCAAGCAGCTCACCGACGACGTCGCCCTCGATCGGGCTCCCGATTTCTCGCCGGACGGGCTGACCATCCTCTTCGCGTCCAATCGAAAGTCGACGATGCAGATCTGGTCTGTCTCGTCGGACGGTAGCAGCCTGAAGCAGCTCACGTCGGAGAGCGTTGAGCTCACCGCGCCGAAGTGGTCCGACGACGGACAGAGCTTTGTCGCGACCTCGGCGAGTGGGCCAGTTCGCTTCGATCTGGCTGGAAAGCGCCTCCAAGCCCTGGAAGCTCCTCGAGAGGATCCCGAGTGCAGATGGCCCGAGGACGCGCCAGACGGCGTGCACTACGCCTGCCTCGGAGACGGCGAGATCCTGTGGGGAGACCGAGAAGCCGGTTCCCGCGAGTCTTTGCTTGAGATCGATCCCTCCGCCCGTTTCTCCGGATCCGACACGCTGGCGTTGTCCGCCGATGGGAGGACCATTGCCTTTGGTATGACCTGGCAGACCAGCAACCTCTGGACCGTATCGCTAGAGCCCACCGAGCGGGTCGAGGAGGCGGGCCAGCTGAGCTTCCAGCGCCTGACGCACGAGCCGGTCATCCAGCATCGACCAGCAGTCTCGCCGGATGGCAATCAGATCGTCTTCGAGCAGGGCGGCGGATTGCTGCTGCGACGGGTCGGCGGAGACAGGGCCGTACCGATCGCCAGAGACGGAGTGCAACCGGCCTTTTCTGCCGATGGGAACAAGCTGGCCTGGGCGACCTCTCGCGGTATCTACGTCGCCGGATCAATGGGGGAAAACGCCCGCAAAATCACCAGCGTTGGATACCACCCAAGCTGGTCTCCCGACGGCAAGCGCATCGCCTACAGCGAGTCCTTCGCACCCAGGTGGTCCGAGTTCACCAAGCTCGGTCCGATCAAGATCGCGAGTCTCGAAGGGGGAGACCCAAGCGTCGTCGTGTTCGAGGGGTTGGGCCCCGATTGGTCGCCCAACGGACATCGCATCGCCTATTGGACCGAGGAACGCGACATTCGGACCGTCTCTCCCGACGGCACTGGATCGGTCAAGGTGGTCGGCGTCGAGGGCGCAAAACAATGGAGCCCACGCTGGTCTGACGATGGCCGTCACCTGTACTTCATCAGCGACAAGTCCGGCACCACGGACATCTGGCGCATCGCTATCAACGAGGAGACCGGCGAGGCCATCGGCGACCCGATACCCGTGACATCGGGCATTGTCGGCGAGATCTCCGACCTGGAAGTGGCCGGTAGCAGGTTGGTTTTCAGCGCCGAACGCACGCGCTCCAACCTGTACAGATACACAGTCGACGCCGAGAACCGACAGATTGTCGGCACGGGGCAGGCACTCACCCAGGGCAGCAACCAGTTCATCGATCCCAGTCTCTCGCCGGACGGAGCGCAGGTGGTCTTCGCGTCCTTGGGCGTACGAGAGCACCTTTTCATCTCCAACATCGACGGAACCGGTTTCCGCAAACTCCTGGCGGACGACTTCCACAATCGCAAGCCGGCGTGGTCGCCCGATGGCGGAGGCATCGCCTTCCACTCAGATCGGGCCGGTCGATACGATGTGTGGACCATTCGCCCCGATGGCGGCGAGCTCAAGAACAGGACGGCTGCCGCGGCCATTCAGACCTACACACCGGTGTGGGGCCCCAACGGGGTGCTGGCGACCGCCGCTCCTGGCAACAGCGACCCGCTCTTCTTTCCGGCTCAGGGGGCGCCCTACGAGCCCGCCGGTCTGATGTTTGTGCCCCATTGGTCGCCGAACGGGAAGCGCGTGATCGGACGGCTTCACGACCGAATGATCAGCGTGGCTGATGCGTCCACCTGGGCGGTGGCGATGGCCTGGGATGTGGGCTTCGGCCCCCGCTGGGTCGATGATGAATCCCTGCTCTACCGCGGCCGGGCAGGCGGCCTGATCTGGCAGATGGCCGATGAAGATCGCGGCGTTTCGGTGTTGCAGGCTCCTGCGGGAGAGACGATACAGACATTCGATGTGAGCGCCGACGGCAAGATCCTGATCCTCGGACGCGGAAGCACGGACACCACAATCTGGGTCGCCGACCTCGAAGAAAAGGTGGCTACACGATGAGACTTGTCATTCTGGTCGCGCTCGCCATGGGTGGTTGTGCATCGCTGGACGCAAACGTCTGTACCGAGGAACTGATCGAGACGTACGAGGACACCGACGGAGACGGTTTCGGTGACGAGGCCACCTTGACTGAAGCCTGCGGAGCGGTGCCGGCGGGTCGGGTGATCGAGATTGGAGACTGCGACGATGGGGATTTGTCCGTGGCTCCCGATGCGCCCGAAACCTGCAATGGAATCGACAACAACTGCAACGGCATCGTCGACGACGGTTTGCCGACGAATCCCTACTTTGCCGACAGCGACAGTGACGGCTTCGGCGACCCGGAGGTCATGCTCAGCGCCTGTAGCACCCCCGCTGGGTATGTCGCGGACGACACCGACTGCGACGACACCATCGCCGCGTCAAATCCGGGCGAGCTCGAGATCTGCGACACCCTCGACAACGACTGCGACGGCCTGATCGACGACGAAGATCCCGACGTCGATCCGACGACGATGACCGATTGGCATCCAGACAGCGATGGCGATGGTTTCGGTGGCGACTCGGGCTTTGTGTCGCGCTGTGAGGGTCCCCCTGGTGCCGTCGATGACGGCTCGGATTGTGACGACAGCGATCCAGACGTGAATCCCAACGGCACCGAGGTCTGTGGCGGCGGTGACGAGAACTGTGACGGACTGGTCGACGACGCCGATCCGGCGCTCGACCCGCTCACGACCACCCCCTGGTTCTTGGATTTCGACGGGGACGGCTTCGGTGATGTGACCAACTCCATCGACGCCTGTGCCGCGCCCAGTGGCTACGTCGCCAATCCCGACGATTGCGACGACAGCGACCCCTTGGCCACGCTGCTGACAGACTGGTATCTCGACGTCGATCTGGACGGGTTTGGCGCCGGCGCGTCCATCGGACAGTTCTGCAGTCAGCCCTATCCAGGCACGGCCTCTGACACTTTCGGTCTCGACTGCGACGACAATGATGCCTTCATCTTCCCCGGCAACGTCGAGACCTGTGGCGACGGCATCGACAACGACTGCGACCCCGCGACCAGCGACCAGTGCGCGTTGTTCTTCGACAACTTCGAAGACGCCGACTTCAGCGACTGGAACGACATCTCGGCCGGGCAGACGCCGGGCATCGCCAATTTTGGAGCAAACGGCACCAACTACTCGTTCAGCATGGTCGGCGGCAGCGGGCACTACACCGGTCTGATGTGGGCGTTCGGCAACGAGACCCCACCGGTGATCAGCTTCTACGTTCGCTCCGACACCAACACGGGTGACAAGGGCTACGTCGTGTTCGGTGGGTCGAACATCGGCAACGGCAACACCGCGGTGTTCTTCCGGATCAGCCTCGGCGACCTGACCTGCTATGACGGCAGCCAGTACTACTACGCGCCCTTTACGCCGGGAACCTGGCATCTGATCGAGTTCTACATGGACTGGGCAGGCCAGAACTTCGACTGGTATACCGACGGCGTGCTCCGCCAGTCGAACATCACCTTCCGCGGTTCCGCGCCGACATTGCAGGAGTTCCACATGTACAACTTCAGCAACAACGAGACGGCTTACTGGGATGAGATCTTGATGACGAACTAGGCCGCACCCGGCCCGCTCTCATGGGATCTAAACCGCCAAGACAGCCATGTTCCGACGCGGGTGAAATTATCGAGGTCTCCCAGGAGCGAGAGGGGTTTGTTCGTTGTCTGGGAGCGCCTGACTGCGTCTGCGAGCGCCGCATCGAATGTGCCCCGATGACAGACCGCCGTGAGTGGGTCCATTGCCGAGCGGGATCTGACGTCGACCAATTCGACGCCGTCCCGGTTGGCCATGTTCGAGAGGCGATCCGCGATGGCGAGGGCCGCTTCGATCTCCACCCGCACAGGATCTGCCGCCAGCGCGTCGATTGCTCCGACCTCTTGCTGGGCTCGCACGAGAGTGCCTGCGAGTTCCTGGAGCAGGTTTCGGGTCTCGATACGGTCGTCCTGGGCGCGCTTGCGAACGTCCTCGGCGAGTGCATCGATCCGCTGTGCCTCGCCCGCCAGTCGTCGCGCGTCCTCTGGCTCGATGTTCCTGGGCACGGCGCTCTCCAGAGAGTCGATCTGGCGAGCGAGCCCGGGGTCGAGTATCGCGGACTTGCGCAGGGCTACGGTGAGATTTTGCGCCATATCCCGGCATTCTCGAGCGTCGCGTGCCCCCGTGAACGCGCTCAGTCCCGCGCTGCGTCGGGCGAGGACATCGTGGATGTCGCTCAGGAGATCGGCCGGTGGAGTGGGGTTCTCCAGGCGCGACAACACCCTGTCGTAGCTGGCGCGGTTGTGCTTCTTCGCCTCGGCTCGAAGTGCTTCCAGGATCGTCACGAGTGCATCTCGAACCGGGGGATCCGGGGTGGCGTGCGGCTCGATGACTCGGTTGGAAGTGTCGGGCCGGGTGGGCTTGTTGTTGAACCAACTCATGGCGGTCCCCAGCGGCACATCGCGTCGTGGTGTTTAGCCAATGCCGGCTTCGTGATACGTCGGGGCCGGAGGACACCTTGATCGCGGCCATTCCCTATTTTGTGCTCGGCGTGTACAGCCTGAACGTCCCCGGAGTCGGGGTCCTGCCCATCGACCCGTGGGCAACCCTGGTGTGCATCGGCTTCGTTATCGGGCTCGAGGTCGCGCGTGCGCGCGCCATCAGCCTCAAGCTCGACGTGCGCGACATCGTCGACGGTGCGGTCTTCACCGTCCTCATGGGTTTCGTCATCGCCCATGTCGTTACGGTCGTCTTCTACTTCCCCGAGCGGCTCTATGAGAACGGAGCGATGGGCGGCGTCCTGTCCATTCTAAGGGTGTGGGAAGGCTTTTCGTCCACAGGCGGATTTGTTGGTGCCGTGATCGGCGCGTGGATCTTCTACACGTGGATTCGCCCGGTCGGGGCACTACGACACGCCGACATCATCTGCTTCGGGTTTCCGTTCGGATGGTTCTTCGGGCGCATGGGCTGTTCCGTCGTCCACGATCACATCGGCTCGCTGACGACCTTGCCTATCGGAATGGCCTTCCCCGACTACCACGTCGCCCACGGGCTGCGTCACGAGCTCGGGATCTACGAAATGACGTACATGATCCCGGTGATGATCCTGTTCTGGTTTCTGGGACGAGAGGACCGGGTTCCGGGGTTCTTCCTGGGACTCTTCGCCGTCGCGTACGCGCCCGTCAGGTTCATTCTGGATTTCCTCCGCAACACCGACCTGGTGAACCGCCAGGATGCCCGGTACTTCGACCTGACGCCGGCCCAGTACGGCATGATCGTTCTGTTCTTCGCTGGAATCTGGCTCCTTTGGAGTCGCGATTATGAGAACTTCAAGCCGACGATGATGTCCGATGACAAGGCGCCCCGGCCCGATGCCCACGCCGAACCGGAACCAGAACCGGAACCAGAACCCGAGGAAGCGACTTGAACGACGAGGCTCCGCGCGAGACAGCCGCTGGCTGGATCATCCTCGCCATCGGATCCGTGCTGACCATCTGCGCTCCTGTCGCCTTGATCGTCCTGGCCTCGTACATCCAACTCAATCCGTTCATCAGCGGCTACGACGTGGGTCTACAGGATCCACCTCCACCTCTCAACTTATTTCAGATACTCGTGGGCATGGCGAAATTCGCCTTGTATTGCCTGATGACGGCGATTGCAGTCGCCATCACGTCGACCCGGGTCCGAATGGGGAGCACGCTCGCATATGTGGCAGCGCCCCTCTTGTTCGCTGCGTTCATCTCGGTGTGGATGCGGCTGTCGTTGTTGTGGTCGCTGACAGCTCTGGTGGGGGTGTTCGGCGTCGTGGGCTGGCTATGGCTGGCCGCCTACCTGTTCAACAGGTTGCTGTCTCCCAAGAAACGTGAGTACGAACCTGTAGTTCTGGCTGATGCCGGCTGGTCCGATGCAGCGGGGGAGCCCGAGTTGGATTAAGGGCAGCGACCCATGTTTCGTCGCATCCTGATCGCCAACCGCGGTGAAGTCGCCGCCCGCATCCACCGCACTTGCCAACGCATGGGCATTGAGGTGGTGGCGGTCGCCTCATCGGCGGACCGCGAGCACCTTTGGCTCCAGGACGCCGACGAGGTGGTCACGCTCGGGCCGGCACGCGCTTCGAACTCGTATCTCGACGCTTCCGCCCTCATCGAGGTCGCTCGAGCCAAGGGGTGCTCGGCGGTTCATCCTGGCTGGGGTTTTCTGGCCGAAAATGCCTATTTTGCGAGCCGGTGTGAAGCGGCGGGAATCACGTTCGTGGGACCGTCTCCGCAGGCTATGCAGCGCATGGGCGACAAGGCCCTCGCCCGCGAGACGATGTCCGCTCTCGGCATGCCGATCATCCCCGGTACCAAGCGGGTACTACCCGACATCGACGCCGCGCGGCGAGCCGCGGACGCGGTGGGGTATCCGGTGCTCCTCAAGGCCGTGGCCGGCGGCGGTGGCCGCGGGATGCGGGCCGTCTCAAACGTCAAGGAGATCCAGTCGGCGTGGTCCGAGGCGACTTCAGAGGCGATGTCGTCTTTTGGCGATGGGCGGATGTACCTCGAGAAACTCATCGTCGGAGGGCGCCACATCGAGGTCCAGGTGATCGCCGATGGCTACGGGGATGTGGTCGTGCTCGGAGAGCGGGAGTGCTCGCTGCAACGACGGCACCAGAAAGTGCTCGAGGAGGCTCCGAGTGTGGGGTTGCCCGACGCCGAGCGCGCTCGGATCCTGCCCTTGGTGGCCGAGGTCGTGGCCAAAGCCGGCTACGTGAATGCCGGCACCGTGGAGATGCTCCTGGATGCGGCCGGAAATCTCTACTTCATGGAGATGAACACCCGGCTGCAGGTCGAACACTGCGTCACCGAGCAGGTCACAGGGATCGATCTCGTCGAGTGGCAGCTGCGTGTGGCAGCCAACGAACGTCTGCCGCTGAACCAGGGTCAGATCGCGATCCGTGGCCACGCTATCGAGTGCCGCATCAACGCCGAGGATCCAGACGACGGCTTCCGGCCCTCACCGGGGGTGGTGAATGTGCTCGACTTTGGACGGGGGGAGGGGATCCGAATCGACACCCACCTGCGCACCGGAGATCGCATCCCGCCGAACTACGACTCGATGGTCGCCAAGGTCATCGCCCACGGAACCGATCGCGCCCAGGCGATCTCGCGCATGAAGCGAGCCCTGGCCGACACGCGAATAGAGGGTGTGAAGACCAATATCTCCCTGCATCAACGCATCCTTCAGTGGGACGCGTTCACCTCTGGCAACTACGACACCAAGTCCCTCGAGAGCGACTTGATGGGAGCCGAGTGATGGCGAAAATCCACCTCAATCCCATCGGGTCGGAGATCGACGAAGTGGTGAGCGAAGCTGAACGCGAGCGCAACCTGACGCGCATGGCCGAGCTCGAGAGTGCCCTGGCCGACAAGGTGACCACGACCCACGCGGGCTGGGGCGAAAAGTACGTGGATCGCGTGCACGCCAAGGGCAAGTGGACCACCTGGGAGCGCCTCGAGGCCCTTGTCGACCCGGGCACCGAAATCTTCGAAGTCGGCACGCTCGTGAACTGGGAACGCTCGTTCCCGGGGAGCCGCCGCGACGCGCCAGGCGCCGGTGTCGTCACTTGTCTCGCGCAAATCTGCGAGCGCTGGTGCGTCGTCATCGCCAACGACAACACCGTGGCCAGCGGGGCGTGGTGGCCACTCACGCCAGAAAAGATCGAGCGCGCTCAGGAAATCGCTCTGCGAATGCGACTCCCAGTGGTCTACCTGGTCGATTGCTCGGGTCTCTTTCTCCCGGAGCAGTCCCGATCCTTCTCCGGACCCACCGGGGCCGGCCACATCTTCACCCAGAACGCCCGGCTCGCAGCCAATGGGGTTCCGCAGGTCGCTGGGGTGTTTGGAGACTGCATCGCCGGTGGCGGGTACATGCCGATCATCAGCGATCGCGTCTACATGACCGAGTCCGCCTACATGGTGATCGCCGGCGCCGCGCTGATCCGCGGGGCCAAGTCGCTGAAGCTCACCAGTCTCGATATCGGTGGTCCCGAGGTGCATGTGCACCAATCCGGATGCGCGGATGTGAGGTTGCCCGACGACCCGGCGGCCATCCACATGATCCGTGAAGAGATCACGCGTCTACCCAGTAGTGGCGCTGATTTCTACCGACACGGGGTGCAGGCCTCTCCGCCGCGATTCTCACCACACGAGCTGGGCGCCCTCTTCGCTCCGGACTTCAGGCAGACCTACGACATCGAGCAGGTCATCGCCCGACTCGTGGACGACTCGCTGTTCTGTGAGGTCCTCGCCGACAAGGGTCGGGAGATGATCACTGGCGTCGCGCGCATCAGCGGTCTCTGGGTCGGCTTGATCGGCAATCGACAGGGCCTCGTCGATGAGCCCGGGCAGGGCCGTCGGGCCGGAGGCGTGCTCTACCGAGAGGGAATCGCCAAGATCTCAGCGTTTGCGCGATCGTGCAATGATGACGGCATCCCCGTGATCTGGCTGCAGGACATCTCCGGTTTCGATATCGGTGTCGATGCCGAGCGCCTCGGCCTCCTCGGATACGGCTCAAATCTCATCTACACCAACTCGACGCCGCGGGCGCCGATCTTCACTGTGCTCCTCCGCAAAGCCAGCGGCGCCGGCTACTACGCGATGCACGGCATGCCCTACGAGCCGGTCGTGCAACTCTCCACTCCAATCACGCGATTGGCGGTGATGGAGGGTCGAACTCTGGCTATCGCCGCCTACAACAGCAAGCTGGACGACGACTTCGAGATCGCCGTCGAAGACCCAGAGCAGCGGGCAGCCATCGAAAAGGGCATGGCGGACACCGCGGCCCGGATCGAGGCCGACATGGACCCGGTGAAGTCGGCCGCCCGAATGGACACCGATGAGGTGGTTCCACTTGCGCAGCTGCGCCCCTGGCTGTGTTGCCTGGTCGAGGCGGCCTGGCAATCGACTGGCTACCGCCGCACCAAGAACCCGCGAATCTGGAGCTTGCACGACTTGCGGGTTCTGACGAACGATCGCGGGCCGACGACCGGCAGCATTGCCGCTACCTCTGGCGACAGCGCGCTCGGATCCCCTTCCGCTGGAGTGTGGACGCCAGACGTGGCCGTTGGAAGTCCACTCGCCCCTGGTGTGCTCCTCGGCTCCCTGGAGCGTGCGGGAGCCCGGATCGACGTCACCGCTCCTCCCGGTTCGTCTGGCGTCGCCGCAGCGGTTCATGCCCCGGGCTTCGTCGGGTTCGATGACGTGCTCGTTCATCTCGGTGACGGCACGGTCGACCTTGTCGTCACGACGGGACCCAAGAGGGGCACTGACGAAGGTGTGCCCGATGGCGTGACTGTCGTCGTCGCCGACACCGACGGCACTTTCTACGCCCGCCCGGAGCCCGGCGCCCCCGCGTTCGCAACCGTGGGTGCCTCAGTGAGCGCGCGCGCGACGCTCGCCTTGATCGAGGTCATGAAGACGTTCAATCCCGTGCGTGCGCCGATTGATGGCGTCTTGATTAACGTATGCGTTGAAGACGGCGACGGCGTAGAGTCCGGACAGGTCCTGTTCTGGCTGGGACCTGCGACCGACTGAGCAGTGGCGCGAGCCGATCGGGTATTCTGCGGCGAACGGAGTCTGTATGCGTGTCCCAATCGTCCTGTCCCTCATGATCGCTGGTCCGGCCTGGGCTGAAGATTGTGAGACGGCCTACGACATGGATGCGCTCTTCGAGGATCTGGGCGCGTCCGAGGAAGCTCTTCGCAGCAAGAACTACGCGGCTTCGAGCAAGTCCGCCGCGGCAATGCGGGACAAGCTCAGCTGCCTCGAGCAGATCATGCCGGTCATCATCGCGGGTCGGGCCTACCGATCGATTGGCGCGGGGCTCACACTGGGCGGCGACGACGATGGCGACAAGTGGATGCTGACCGCGGCCGAGGTGGACCCGACCTTTGCCTACGGCGTCGAGGACGTCCCCGAAGGGCACCCGGTTCGCTCGCTCTGGAAGTTGGCATTGAGTGAGGCCGGTGCGGATCCGCTCGAGATCGAGGGCAAGAACCTCACCGACGGCAAACACTTTGTCGATGGCAAACGCATCAATTTTCCAAGTGCCACGGACGAGCGCTTTCACGTCTATCAGTGGGTCCAGGATGGGGTTCACTCCTTCGTCATCGATGGCAACGCCTTTCCTCCCGAAGCATTCGGCGAGGCGGTCGAGGCCCCCGCGGTCGAAGAAGTTCAGCCCGACCCCGAGCCGGTGACTGCAACCGAAGATCTCATGTCGGCAACCGTGGTCAAGCAGAAGAACTGGCCAGGTGAGCGAGTTGCGATGATCGTTGGGGGCGGCGCAGCCGTTGTCGGCGGCGGGGTCATGTACGGACTGTCGGCTGGAGCGCACTCGAGGTTCGAGGGTTCGACCACCGAAGTCGACATGGACAAGTACAAGGGCCAGGCAAACGCTTTCTTTGTCGGTTCCGGGGTGTCGACGGTGGCCGGTGCTAGCGCCATAACGTTTGGCGCCCTGTTCTTCATTATCGACGGTGACCCGCGGCCAACCTTGGATTTCCGGTTTTAAATGGTAAGTAGCGGAGGACCTTTGGCCTGGACAGGCGCAGCACTTCTCCTGTGGACGTCTCAGACCGCGGCGGCCGGCGATTGCGAGTCCGCGTACACCGTGGACACTCTGTTGGGCGATCTCGTCCAGGTGGAGGAGTTCCTCCGCAATGGAGATGGCGACGCCGCTCTCACTGCCGGCAAGAGACTCGAGACCGGGCTGTCCTGCCTTGGCGAATTGCTGCCCTCGATGATTGCCGGAAGGTCCTATCGCGCCGTTGGCGCGTCCTACGTGGCCGGGGGCGACGAAGTCAAGGGAGCTAGCTGGTTCCGGACTTCGACCGAGATCGATCAGTCCTTTGACTACGGGCTCGAGGACTTGCCCGAGGAACACCCGGTTCGCGATGTCTACGCAGCCGCGAAGTCCGAATCCAGTGGGGAAAAGGTTCCGATCGACGGCATGGGCTGGGTGTCTGGAAAGAGCTACCTCGACGGGCGAAAGCTCGACAAGCCGGCGGCCCGACAGAATCGCCCTCACATCTACCAGCAGGACGATGGCGGAGTGAAGACCTGGCTCATCGACGGCAACGCCTTTCCAGCCGAGGTCATGGCGGCAGCCGTGGCGGTCGCGGCAGTTCCGGTCGACGAGCCCAAAGGGGGCGGAAAGTCGCCGAAGCCGCCGAAAGAGCCCAAGGTCAAAGAGCCGAAGCCCGATAAGCCGCCAAAGGAGCCGAAAGTCAAAGAGCCGAAGCCCGATAAGCCCGAGCCCGAGCCGAAGGAGGCAAAGGAGCCGAAGACAAAGAAGCCCAAGCCGTCCAGCGGCAATGGCGGAGCGGTCACGGTCGCGAGGCAGCGACCTGCTGAAAAGACGCCGCTCATCATCGGCGGTGGCGTCGTCATGGGGGGAGCCGCGGGAATCTACGCGATGGCGCTGGGCTCCAAAGGCAAATTCAACGATGCCAAGACGGTCGGGGAGATCAAGGATCTGCAGACCACCACCAACCGGCTCGTCATCGTCTCGGCGGCGACATTGGCGGTGGGGACCGGAACATTCACCTGGGGCATCATCCTCGACGGATCGGCGCCCTTGCCTGCGGTCAAGTTCCGCTTCTAAAGGAGGGTTGTCTTGGCCACCGCGACGATCCCGCAGGTATGGGTGGGACGATCGGGCCGCGAGTACATCCCGGTGCCGAAGAGTCGGCTGCGCCACGGTGGCATGGCTTCGGTCCGAAAGGTCACCGGTCGCGGCGGGCCGGTGGGGATCTCGACTGTGGCAGATGGCGTCCCCCTCGCCCTGAAGCTCTGGCAGGAGGGCGACGAGACGTCTCTCGACCAGCTACAGCAGGAGTCCAGGATTCTCGTAGAGCTGTCGTCCGGTGGAGGGGAGCTGCCCTGCCCACGACTCTTCGACCTGGTCGGAAAGCCCCTTGTCACAGGGGTGGTGATGGAGTGGTGCCCCGTCGACCTGGAGCGCTGGTGGCGGGACAAATTGACGGCCGAAGACGCTGTCGGTCGGCTGATGTTCACCATGGCAGAGGCGACCCGCAGAGTGGGGGAGTACCACGCGTTTTTCGCGAACAAGTCCAGCATGGACGCCGCACATGGGGACCTGAAGCCCAGCAATGTGGTGCTCTCCAAGCAAGGGCGATGGCTGGTGTCCGACTTCGGCACGGCCCATCTCGCGCCCAAACACGATGACGTCTGGGCCGAGAGTCGCGTCATCGTCGCCAGCGACAACTTCGTAGCGCCCGAAGTCCTCTTCAACGCCCGTCGACGCTTTCCAGCCGCGACCGACGTGTGGTCACTGGGCGCGAGCCTGTACGCCCTCCTCCGCCTGAAACGGCTGGTCGACGATGGTGCCGTACTCCCTCGAAACGGTACCCACTCGCCGCGCTTTCGCATGGAGCGCATGAATCGGGTCGTCGAGATCTATGGGCGCGATCCGACTCGCTTTGTCGAGCGCGACCTGCAACCCGGGGACTTCCCGGATCCGGAACACCTGCCAGAGGAGGATCAGCGGGTCTTGCGAGACAGCCTGCGCGGCTGTTTTGGAGCGGAGGATTCGGCAAAAGAGGACGAGTTCGCCAGTGCCCTCATCGGATTGATGGATCGCGCAATGTCCATCGATCCCGAGTCGCGTTTCACCGACTGTGCGGCGTTGACAGAGCGTTTCGAGGGCCTCGGGCGTCTGTTCATCGAGCTCTCAGCCATCGAGGCACGACCCCCGACAGCCGAGACCGAGGTCGCAGAGATCGTCGCGGCTCGGGAGGCCGAAGCGAAACGCGCTCGCGCTCTGCAGACCGAGGTGGACAGCCTCGCTGCCCAACTTCGCGCGGCGCGCATCGCGCCGAGGCCAGAACTCCCGGCGCCCCCTCCTCCCGCCGTCGACATCGCCCAGCTCAAGCGGGAACTGTCCGTAGAACCGTGGCGAGCTCCGTTCTGGTGGGGTCCAGCCTTGATTCTGATCGTCGTGCTTCAGGCTGGAATCGGCCTGCTGCTCGTGTTCCAGATGGTGGTGAGTTGGACGATCTGAGATCGGCCCCACCTCCGGATTGGATGTGGAATCTGCTGGTGGTGACCACGTACATCCCCATTTCACTGGGCTGTGTGGCGTGGTGGCTGTACAGGGGCTCTACGGCCGAGCTCTGGCTACAGGTCTTGGGGTATTTTCCCTTCCGCGACCTGGTCATCGGCATCGGGGTGGGGCTCGTCATCGTCGCTGCGACGCGCCTGGCGAGCCCGCTGTTTGCATTTGCCCGCCGTATGGAGGAGTCGCTCTTGACGGTGGTGGGCCCCATCTCCTTCACGACTTGCGTGGTGCTCGCTCTGGCGTCGTCCGTCGGCGAGGAGTTCCTCTTTCGCGGGGTGATCCAACCCGAGATCGGCCTGATCGCCACCGCGGTCTTGTTTGCCCTTGTGCACGTTCCGATGGAACGTGATCTACTTCCTTGGCCGATCTTCGCGTTTGGTATGGGACTGATTGTTGGCGCGTTGTACCAGTGGTCGGGGGCGCTGCCCGGACCGATCGCCGTTCACTTCACGATCAATTTCCTGAACCTGCGCTGGCTCTCGTTGCGGGCAGCCGACGCCGCCGACGCCGCCTGATTCCGTTCACGGTCGGCGACTATCGACCGCAGGGAGATGGTCTGGCTCGATTTCACCGGCCAGGCTGTTTCCAGAAGGTCTCCGGTTCCCCATTGGCCTTTGCAGCCCACCGGGCAGCCACGAAGAGCAGATCGGAGAGGCGGTTCAGATACCGCAGGTTGCCCTCTCCTACGTCTTCGGTCTGGAGCATCAGCGTCATGACCCTGCGTTCAGCCCGACGGCACACGGTGCGAGCCTGATGGAGCAGTGCGCCCGACGGCCCTCCACCGGGAAGAATGAACTCCTCCAGGGGCTCGAGCTCGTCATTGAGCTGATCGATCCAATTCTCGAGTCTCTCGACATCTGTGTCGCCGACTCGGTACATCGTCTCCCAGCGCTTTTCGGGTGGCGTTCCGAGATCCGTACCCACGTTGAAGAGGTCGTTTTGTACATTTGCGCAGATCTCGTCAATTTGATCTGGAGAATCAAAGGCCCGAACCATGCCGAGAATGCTGTTCAGTTCATCAACTGTACCGTACGCCTCAATGCGAGGATCGTCCTTGTGAACGCGGGTTCCGCCGACCAGACTGGTCTTCCCAGCGTCGCCCCCACGCGTGTACACCTTGGTGATGCGCATTTCAACTCCTGTGCCAACACGTTAACCAGGGGAGACCCCAATGCCCCCGGAAGTCCATATGAGTCGTCGCGCAGAATTCCAGCAGCTTCGCGGATCCGATCCGACTCGGCTCGAAATCCAGGTTCAAGACCTGCTTCGTCGTCCGGTGGGCCAGCTCGCTCCTGCAAATCTGATGGACCTGCTCGCACTCGCGGAGCACCCCGAGCCCCCAGCCGCGATCCAGGGCGATCTCGCCAAGTTCGTTGTTCGCGTCAAGAAAGAGGTGTCTGATCTGCCTTCTGGCGGCTCCTGGGACACTTTCGTCAAGGAAATCAGCGTCCTCGCTCCCGAAGATGTACCCGCTGGGTTCCGCTCGATGATCGACGAACAGAAGATGCGAGACGACCGCGATTCGGGTCAGATCGATGGCCTGCTCGAAAAATGGTCCGGAACCGAGCCCGTTCCCTTCAGTGTCGGTGAGAAGGCCCCTGAGATCGTCAAGGCCAAGGCCACGCGCGCCCCACGCAAGACCACCCGCAAGGCTTCCGCGGGTGCCGGCCGTGCCCGCCCATCGGCGATCACGGACGAGGATCGCATTCGGCTGGTCACCGATTTGTGCATGGAGCGCCTGGCGAACGCCTCCGACTCTGGCCTGAAAGAACTCGTACTTGTCGCCGGTGTGCGCCATCGGGCCAAGGAGCAGTACCCGAACGTCACCCCGAACGAGGTGACCAGCATCCTCAAGACCCTTAAGGCTACAGGCCGGGTTCGCTACTCGGCCGGCCGATGGAGCTCTGTCGCCCGCTGGTGATTTGATTACGTCCTGAGGGGGCGTGGCGGAATTGGTATACGCGCTCGGCTCAAAATCGAGTGGTCTTTGGCCTTGTGGGTTCGAGTCCCACCGCCCCTACACAAAAAAGCCCGCGCAAGCGGGCTTTTTTCGTGTAGGGGCGTGTGGGATGGGCAAAAGCTGGTTGGCTTGCTGACGAAGGAAGCAAGCCAGCAGGAATGTACGGTCCCGCCGCCCGCTTTGGCCGATCCTCTTCCAATGAGCCGATCTCGCCCTGCCGAGCGCTTCGTCTTTCTCGCTGACGAAGGAAGCAAGCCAGCAGGAAGTACGGTCCCACCGCCCGCTGTGGCCGATCCTCTTCCAATGAGCCGATCTCGCCCTGCCGAGCGCTTCGCCTCGGCAACTGCTGACGAAGGAAGCAAGCCAGCAGGAATGTACGGTCCCACCGCCCGCTTTGGCCGAACCTCTTCCAATGAGCCGATCTCGCCCTGCCGAGCACTTCGTCTATCGACCGGTGGCGTACGCCCCGCCAGGCTCCTCCGAGAAGCGCTCACCATCGTAGATGTAGCGCTCCACGCCACGCAATTCAGCGCCGTCGACCTGGTACACGCACATGGCTCCGGATCGCTTCTTCTTCGGAAAGAAGCCGTACCCGGAAGAGCCGCAATTGTAGATCGGCACTTGGTGTCCATCCAGGTCCAGGTCGACGTGAAACCCGTGGTGCTCGTGTCCGTGAAGGATGAGTTGCGGTCGCCGCGGCGCCCGCTTCAACACGTCGATGAGCGCGCGGGCGTTCAGCAACCCGTGGTTGCCTCCGTCGTAGATCACTCCCTTGCGATCGAGCAATGGGTAGTGAATGCACAGCACGATGAAGCGGCCATCGAGTGCGGGGTCGTGTAGTGCCTCGGCGAGTGCGATCAGCTGTTCTTCAGGCAGCATCCCCGACGACCTGACGTACATCGGCCGGTTCGGGTCCAGGCCGAGGCAGGTCACGCTGCCGCAGTCCAACCGCGTAATCGCCGCGCTGGATTCGCCCATCCAGTTTCCAAAGACCCCTCGAATCCGCTCTTCGCGTTGGGCACCATAGGTGTACACATCGTGGTTGCCGGGAATCATGAAGACCGGGAATCGATCCAGGACCGGCTGCAGGGCGTCGCGGGCCTTCTGAAATTCCTGGGGAAGCGCCTGTGCTGTCAGGTCCCCCGTAACGACAACGAGCTCCGGCTCCAGCTCGAGTAGATGCGCCATCAACGCGTTCTGGACCTCTTCGGTGAAGTGGTGGCGGCGCCCCCGCAAGTACAGGTTGGCCGTGCCAAGCACGCGCTTGACGTTGAGATTGTTCAGCGTCGGCGGTTCCATCCAATGGATGTCGGTGACGTGAGCGATGCGCATCTCTACCGCGTAACCTGCCCACGTGGCCGGTAAGCAATGCCGTAGAGCATGGAAGTGGCCGACGCCAGGAGCAAGAGAAGCAACAGCGTCAGCGTTCCGGTGGGCAGTTCAGCCCTTTCGACGTTAAATTCCTGGGTCTCCTCATCGGCGCGAACGATGGCGACACCCGGGACCTCCGGCGTCCAGCGGACCCGGCCCCGGCCATCGGTGATGCCGATGGCCACCTCGAGCTCGCCGGCCATTCCAGGGCGGTGCACGACACGCACAGTCTCTCCCGTTCGCGGGCGACCTTCGTCGTCGAGCACCACGAGAACGGTCTCCGCGCCCAGCGCAGGGGGGATCTCAACCGTGACTTCTGCCATCGCAAGGCCGCAAAGAAGGATCCAGATCATGCCGTCTGCCTCGCGAGAACGGCCCGTGTACCGACGATCCACACCAGCCCTACCAACGTGGCCGCCGCTGCTGCGGCGTCAAGCGTACCGATGGGCACACCTGGCCATCCAAAGAGGGCCGCCCCCAGGGCTGCCGCTGCGGCGACCCAAGCGGTCCAACTGGCCTGGCCTTCAAGTCGCATTGCCAGGGCGCCGATGGTCATCGACATGCCGAGGGGCAAGAGGAATTGCCAGAAGAGTTCCAGGCCTCCGAATCCAGGTCCCGCGAACCAGAGGCTGGCGACCAATGGGATCCCCAGCCGCCGCCGGAAGCCATCGGGCGGTCCGGCGAGAGCGGTGGCGCAAAGCGCGAGGAGAAGGATCGGTACGACGCCGTAGGATATGGCCTCTTGACCCTCGGCAACGACTGCCGCGGCGAGGGATATGGCCGTCGCGACCAACAGGCCGAGGCCCGCGACCGCCCAGGGTACCCGGCGGTGGCCGGGCAGAGCCGGAGGGGCCTCGGCCCAGCGACCGAGGCCCGCGCACGGGAGGAGAAGCCCGGCGACGAGGCTCCATGGAAGCCAGTCACGCCAGGTCTCCCAATGGGGTTCGAGGAGCGTCCAGCCATCGAATCCAGGAAGAGAGATGCCGACTGACACCACCATCGCCAGCATCGCAACACCGACTGCGACAAATCCCGGCCAGAAGCCGAATCGGCGGGTTGCGAACGCCATGATCGGCCAACCGATGAGCATGGCTGCCAACCCGGCAAGGCCAGTGCCAGCTAGAGCGGCGCCCACCACCGCGCCCACAGCCGCCAGGAGCAGGGTCTCGCCGAGGGGCCACGTGAATGCTGGGCGGGTTTCGGGGCCCAGTCGCCACTCATTGGTGGCGACCGGCACGCCGAGGAATGCCGCGACGACAGCGGCGACCGCGAGGGGAGCGAGTCCCCCCGACCACAGACTCGTCTGGACATGGATCGCCACGACGAGTGCGATGCCGAAGATCGCGGCACCGGGCCACCAAGCGGTGGAACTGACGCGTTGTCCAATGGAAGCCATACCTTGGGCTATCCAAAAGATGGAGGGGGCGCAGGGAAGTCCTCCTCTCCCCTGCGCCCCCTCGCTAGGTGGGTTCGGCTATGCTCTTGCGCCAGTAACCCTTCGTACAGGAACGTTGGAGATGAGGGCGACCGTGCCATCAGCTCGGTTCAAATTGAACTCTACGCCTTCGTGGTCGATCTCCAGGTACTTGCCGATCACTTCCATGATCTCGGACTTCATGTTGTCAAGCTGTCCGGGAGTGAGGTCGACCTGGTCGTGGATGAGCAGGAACTTCAGTCGCTTCTTGGCGTCGTTTTTCGACCCTTTCTGCGGGCCCATGATGTTGCTGATTTTTTGGAAGAGATTGCGCATTAGATACCTCCAACGGCAGCTTCGAGGCCCATCCATCGCTTGAACACGGACCAGAAGCCCGGGTCGGATTCGAAGGAGGGGATCTCGTGTTCGATGCCCTGAACGCGGTCCGCGATTCGGCGGAAAGCCGCTCCGACAACCGAATCGTCATCAAAGACCACAGGTTGTCCGCGATTGGCGCTGATGACGATGTCCTCGTGATCGGGGACGATTCCGAGGAGTGGAATGGCGAGGATCTCGAGGATGTCCTCTCGGTTCATCATGTCGCCGCGCTGGACCATGCCAGCTCGGTAGCGGTTGATGATGAGGTCGGGCTCAGGCAGCTCGTTGGCCTCGCACAATCCGATGATTCGGTCGGCATCGCGAATCGCGCTCACCTCGGGGGTGGTGACGATGATGGCGCGGTCGGCACCGGCGATGGAGTTGCGGAAGCCCTGCTCGATGCCCGCGGGGCAATCGATGATGACGTAGTCGTGGGTCTCTTTGAGATCCTTGATGAGCCGCCGCATGTCGTCGGGCGTGACCGCGTTCTTGTCGCGCGTCTGTGCGGCCGGCAAGAGACGTAGCCCCTTGACCCGTTTGTCGCTGATCAGGGCCTGCTTCAGGCGGCAGTTGCCCTCGATGACCTGTACGAGGTCGTAGACAATCCGGTTTTCCAGTCCGAGGATGACATCGAGGTTTCTCAACCCGATGTCGGCGTCGATGACGCAGACGGTCTTGCCAGTCAGTGCCAGCCCGGCGGCCAGATTGGCCGAGGTCGTTGTCTTCCCGACGCCACCTTTTCCTGAGGTGATGACGATGCATTCAGCCATGGTTGACTCTCTTGCTAGTGGTTGCGGAGCTTGCCCTGAAAGGGCTCGATTACGATCTGTTCGCCGATGACGCTGGCCATCTCGGGCAGCGGGGAGGCGGCGCTTCGATCAGGGGCGACAGCGATTTTCCGGCCGATCCGAAGCTGCGTAGGTCGCAGGTTCAGGGAGAAGATGCAGGCGGTCTCTTCGCCGGCGGCTCCAGCGTGGACCATGCCGCGCAGGCCGCCGAGCACGGTGACGTTGCCGGTCGCAATGATCTGGGCGCCGGGGTTCACGTCTCCGAAGATGAACAGGTCTCCATCGAAGCGAACGACGGCCCCAGAACGGAGCGTTCGGTACAGGGTCAGCGTTCGCCGTCCCTGGTTTCGGTGGGTCTCGTCGGGAAGGGCAGCGGCTGCTGCGTCCAGGTCTTCCTCTTTGAGATCATTGGGGAGCGTGACATTGGCGATCCGGATGGCGTCCGGCGGGTCGAGGAGCTCGTCGGCAAGGTCGTCGGCGTCTGGGGCTTCGGTGGGCTCGCCCTCCACATCTTCCTGGCCAGCCGACACTTCCACGGTGTCTCCGACGATGTGAACGATGGGGAAGAGCTTGAGCTTGAGTTCGCGTTCGGCATAGGTGTGGATGGCCTGGGGAAGGACGTAGATCCCGGTGACGTCGATGGCGAATTCCTCACGGAGGAAGTGGATGAGTCGCCGTAGATCGAAGAGCTTGATGGCGCGAGCGCCCAGGTCCAGACGACTGGTGCGACCGCCGACCATGTCCTCCTGCTCGGGGAGGGTCTGGCGGAGCCAGTCGCGCAGCTCCTCGAACGACATCTCCGTCGGGATCTCGAGAATCGGGACCGTTTCGTCGAAACGGATGTTCAGGTCAGGCGTGGGG
>Ga0315336_1001968_pt1 | contig 34805 bp, 25 predicted proteins | sample ASW5metaG_FD_204512 | JGI IMG/M metagenome (GOLD analysis project Ga0315336, IMG submission 204512) | Ammonia-oxidizing marine archaeal communities from Monterey Bay, California, United States - ASW #5 | ecosystem: Environmental > Aquatic > Marine > Intertidal zone | place: USA: California...
GAATCGCAAACCGGCTTGCTGATCGATCGCTTCAGTTTCGAACCCATCGAACTTTACCTGTTTCCGGCGCTGGCCATCCTGGCCTCACTGGTCGGATTCATTCCCGGTTTGACCGCCTACCGCACCAACGTCGCGGAGTCGTTGTGAGGATTGGCGGAAAATTGAACCTGCGGCGGCGGGAGGCAAATGCCTGCTTGGCTTGCGATACACTTTGCCCCACAATCGCGGGTTCGCTATAGTTCGAGCCGTTGTTGCGTGGTGGACAACCGCGTTGACGAAATGAACCTGACCAGACAGGCGGCCCACATGAATCCAACGCTTCCAACGGTTCCTCGAGTCACTCAAGACATCCAACTGAGTATCGGCGACAGTATCGACGTGGGGCAGCACCGGGTGACCGTGGCTGATGTGCACGGCGGCGACATTCGCTTTCACATCGAAACACTGGACAGCAGCGGTTCGGCGGCCCCGCAAGCGACGCAACCGGAGACCCCCAAATGAGGGGGACCGCCTCCGGCAATCGGCCGGAGGCCCCGTGTCGCAACCGGGAACACGCGTGTGGCCCGCCGGAAGCTAGCCACGCATGCTCTGCGCGGTGCGCACCTCGGGAATCGTCCGGGGGAGAGAAACAGACCGAGCAGAACCTACCAGCGCAGCAGTCCGGTGCCCCAGGTCAAGCCACCGCCGAAACCGCACAACAACACGGTGTCTCCGCGGTTGATGCGGCCAGCCCGATAGGCTTCGTCCATGGCGATCGGGATCGATGCGGCTGATGTATTGCCGTATTGTTTCACGTTGTTGAACACGCGATCCTCGGCAATTCCGAGTTGTTCCATGGCATAATTGATGATGCGGATGTTGGCCTGGTGGAACATGTACAGCGAGACATCGTGGGGACCGAGTCCGGATTTGGCCAGCACCAGGTCCACGGTTTCCGTGACGGCCTGCACAGCCCACTTGAACACACTGCGTCCGTCCATCTGCAAAAAGTGCTTTCCATCGGCCACATCATCGGCGACCGCCGGTGCCCGGGTTCCACCGACTGGACATTCCAGCAGGCGCCCGCCGCCCCCATCGGAACCCAGCTGGTAACACATCAAGCCCTGGTGCGGCTCTCCGCGCGACAACAGTGTGGCTCCGGCACCATCTCCGAACAACGGCGCGGTGCGTTGATCCAGCGGGTTCACGATGCGGCTGTTGACGTCGCCCCCAATGACCAGCGCCAAGTTGGCATTGCCGGAAGCGACAAATTGAGCGGCGGTGACCAGGGAGTACACGTATCCCGAGCAGGCCGCTTGCAAATCGAAGGCCGGGGCGTCGAGCTCCAAAGCGTGTTGAACCAGGCAGGCGGTTGACGGGCAACTGTGATCCGGAGTGAACGTTCCCACGACCAGCAGGTCAATCTCATGCGGATCAACGCGTCCGGCGCGCATGGCGCGGCGAGCAGCCTCGATGCACAAATCGCTGGTCGCCTGTTCGATGGGCGCATGACGGCGTTCCAGGATCCCGGTCCGCTGCTCAATCCATCCCGGCTCGAAGCCGTAGCGTTGTTCGAGATCCGCGTTGGTGACGACGTTATCCGGCAAGTAAGCGCCGGTCGACACAACCTGCACTCCCAGTAGCGAGTTGGTTCTCTGGGATGTCTTGAACAACTTCCGGTCGCTCTTAGCCTGGCGAGCGCGGACGTGCGTCGTCGTCTGCACGCCCCCGTCCGACTCGACAGTTGATGCGGTGCGGCGACTGCCGACCTGGAAATGTGGGAAACACTCGTGCATCGAAAACTCTACAACCCTGTAGAGAACATGGCGACTTCCCGGAAACTCCAGCAAACCGCTTGGGCCGACGGACCTGTCCCGAATGGAACCCCAAAACATGGTCCGGCCACGCCGACCGTCGCTCCTTCGAAACCGGGCTCAGTATAGCTATTCCCTAAAAATGAAACCAGCGATAACCGGGGGAAACCTATTTTGCGCAGATTACCGCCTCGGTCTGTGAAGCGCCCGGAATTTGGCCCACCAGAGGAGACGGGCCGGCTCGGCCGATGTTTGGAGGCGCTGGGCGGAATCCGGTCGGCCGCCTCAACCACGGATGGACAGCCTGGAGGCGATCGGTGGATTCAGCCAGCCGGAGTGTTCCCACACTATTGCCAGAGCCCACGGCTTGCTTTAATGTGCAACGGTCACAACGTGCCGTGCCGGATGCCTGGGGGAATTCGCCTGCCGTCACGCGACGGATGCCCCCACGAATGTCCGTGCGATTGTCTCTGGTTTCCCATCAATCCGACGGCAACCTCAGGACCCCCAAGTGAACAATCTCCGCATATTTGGACTCGACGGTTCCCGCAAATTCGCTCAGCGCGTGGCCCGATATCTCGATCTGCCGCTGTCGCGTCATGTGGAGAAGTACTTTTCCGACAAAGAAGCTTATGTCCGTAGCAGCGTGAACGTTCGCGGCTGTGACATCTATGTGATTTCTTCGCTGTATACAGACGAAGTGCAATCGGTGGGCGAGAAGTTCACGAAGCTCCTGTTCTTCATCGGGTCGCTCGTCGACGCTTCGGCTCGTCGCATCACGGTCGTCGCTCCGTACCTGTCGTACAGCCGGCAGGATCGCAAGACGGAAAGCCGGGCTCCGATCTCAATCAAATACGTCGCCCAGTGCCTCAAAGCCGTCGGCGCTGGCCGGGTGCTGACCATGGATGTCCACAGTCTGGCGGCGTTTCAGAACGCATTTCACATTCCCACCGACAGTTTGGAGGCCAAGAACCTGTTTGCCGACTTTCTGTGCGGTGTCGACAGTGGTGACGAATCCGACGGTGTTCCTCAAGCGGTCGACGACCACATCGCGGATCCCTTGATTTCCGATCCGACGAACCTGGCGGTGCTGGCCCCGGACAGTGGCGGCATGGGCCGTGCCCGGCGTTTTCGCAACGCTTTGGAGCGACGTTTGGGGCTGACAAATCAGATCGGTGTGGTTTATCTGGACAAGGAGCGGTTGACGGGCGACGAGGTGACCGGCAGCAAGATCGTGGGCAGCGTGGATGGCAAGCGTGTGATCATTCTGGACGACATGATCGGCAGCGGGAGCACAATCGGGATTTCGGCGTCCACGGTCGAGAACCATGGTGGTCACGTGTGGGCGGTCTGTGCCACCCACGGACTGTTCGTCGGGCGGTCCAACGAGAACCTGTCGAAAATCCGGCGCCTCGTTATTACTGACACAATCCAACCCTTCCGGCTGGACCAGTCCCAATGGAAAGACCGCTTGTCGATCATCCCGACGGCGATGATGTTCGCTCAGGCCATTCGCCGCACCCACGAAGAGGGTGGCTCGATCAGTGATTTGCTGAAATAGTCGCGATAATCGATTCGGTCAACCGGTCGTGTTGCCACAGTGTGCATTCCGTTCTTGCAATGCACTCGCGGCGTCCATAGATTGGACGCAGATTCAAAATTCAGCTCTGGGATCAGTTTGACCCAACACTGTTCGGAATGGGACTCGTATCCAAGTCGAAAGCGGATTTCCCGGGAAGCGTCCAGGCGAGGCGTCGTGCTACAGGGGCGCATCGGTGATCGCGACTCGTGCGTTTTGAGCGATCTGACGGCGACCCCGCGTCCAATTCAGCACTCGTTTTCGACCGGTTGGCCAGCTAATTGTTAGGGACAGGAATGTCGACAGCACCCGTAATTGAAACTCGAAATCTCACCAAAATCTATCGTGATTTCTGGGGCCGCAAGAAGGTCCGGGCCTTGAACAGCCTGAGCCTGGATGTGCAGCCTGGAGAGGTGTTCGGTCTGTTGGGTCCCAACGGATCCGGAAAAACGACCACTCTGAAGCTACTGCTCGGTCTGCTTTTTCCGACTGAGGGTCAGATTCGCGTGCTGGGAGAACCGGCTTCGAACGTCGCAAAGAACGAACGCATCGGCTATTTGCCTGAGGAATCGTATCTCTACCGCTTCTTGAACGCGGAGGAGACGTTGGATTTCTATGGCCGGCTGTTCAAGATGTCGGCCAAACATCGTCGCGAGGAATCCGCTCGATTGATTGAACTTGTGGGCCTCGGCAACGCCAAACGGCGGCAACTCAAAGAGTATTCCAAAGGCATGACGCGCCGCATCGGCCTGGCGCAAGCGTTGATCAACAACCCGGACCTCGTACTGCTCGACGAACCCACCAGTGGTCTGGACCCCATCGGCACACGCGAAATGAAAGACCTGATCGTCAAACTGCGTAACGAAGGCAAGACGGTGGTGATGTGCAGCCACCTGTTGTCCGATGTGCAGGACGTGTGCGATCGCATAGCGATCCTGTATGGCGGCGAGTTGAAAGTGATGGGCCGTGTGGATCAATTGCTCAAAGAGCAGAATGAAACACAGTTGCTGACGTCTCGACTCAACGACGCGGCGATCGATGAGATCAAACAGGTTCTCGCCCGACACGACGCGGAACTGCTCAATGTCGATCACCCCACGGCGAACTTGGAAGACCTGTTCCTGCGGACGGTTCACGAAAGTCAGGAGCGTCCCGGCCGGCGCATCGTGGCCGACGGGGCCGAGGATCCCGCAGCGGAGGCTCCCTCAGAAACTGAAGCCACACTCAGCGAGAATACGGAAGCCGGGAGTTCTGGAACGGACGGCACCGAATCTCCGGCGACCACAAGCTGATCCGGCGGCCCCTTGGGCCAGGCAACCGATCAACGGCCTGTTTCTCTTACCGGTCTGCAACTCGTACTTCGTTGGTGAATGAACCATGACCTTTAATCCGACACCGTTTTCCATGCTGCAAGCCCTGATTGAATGGGGACTGGTGTTTGGCATGTTTCTCGCGCTGTCCATGGCGGTCGTACTGCTGACGTCGTTCGTGGTCAAGGGTTTTCGGGGACCGGTTGCGGTCAGCCGCATCATTGGCAGTGCCGTTCGTGAAATGCTGGACTTATCATTCCAACGCGTGGCGGCGCTGGCGAGCCTGACCTTTCGAGAGTCGATTCGCCGCAAGGCCCTGCTGGTGTTCGTGGTCTTCGCCATACTGTTCATGTTTGCCGGTTGGTTCCTGCCCGACAACACGATGCGAGACAACATGCAGCTGAAGGTCTACATCAGTTTCGTGTTGCGCACGATTTCCTGGTTGATCCTGCCCGTGATCTTGTTGCTCTCGTGCTGGGGAATCCCCGAGGACATTCGCCTGCGTTCTCTCCATACGGTCGTCACCAAACCAGCCCGACGGAACGAAATTGTGCTGGGACGCATGCTGGGATTCGGCATGATCGGGACTTTGCTTCTGTTGATCATGGGCGGAGTTGGCTATGTCTGGTTGCTGCGGAACTTGCCCGATTCCGCACGGGAAAAACTGACTTGCCGCGTGCCGATCTACGGAAATCTGGGGTTCATCGACCGCGAGGGTAATCGGCGGAACCGCGGGATCAACACCGGCGATGTGTGGGAGTTCCGCAGCTATATCGAAGGCGCAACCAAGGCAACCGCCGTCTGGGAATTCGAGGACATCACTCCCGAGCGTGTGTTGATCTCCGATGAGGCCACGGGCGAATCCGGCCTCAAACTCGAATCGCGGTTTGAGGCATTTCGCACACACAAAGGCGACATGAAAAGTGGGTTGATCTGTCGGTTCTTTCTAACCAACCCCCTCCGTGAGACGATCGCAGAGGCTCTCGAGTCGAGTGATGTCCTGGAAGACGCTGCCTCCAGTGCCGCGGCCGGACAGTTTGGTCAAGTCGCGGACACACTCGACGAACTGGCCGAAGAGATTGAGGACGAGTCGATCAAATTGAATTCGCGTGACAAGGAAGACATGAAGCAGGCCTTTGCGGTCGTGGCCACGGCCATCACGCCCCTGGAGGCTTCACATCCCGAGGCCCCCTGGCTGCAGGAGTTCAACCAGCAGCTGCAGAATCTGGATTCCAGCCTGTCAGAGAGTATCGAATCGGGCTCGGTGACGGGTCTGCCGCCAGCCGTGAAACAGCTAGCCCAAGTGCTCCGCACCCATGCCGACTCCGCGCAGGAATTGATTGTGGATTGGCGCGTGCCCCATCGTCCATTCGAGGTCAGAGAGTACCGCAGCAGCAACCTCAATCTGGTCCCGCCCAAATTGCCCTACGTTCGGCAGGGCGTACAGACGGAGGTGGACCTGTTCAAAGACATTGTACATGACGGCCGGTTGCGCGTTGAGGTTCAGTGTCTGGACCAGGGACAACTGATCGGCATGGCCCCTCCCGATTTGTTCCTGCGGACTCCGGACCGCCCCTTCTGGGTGGGCTACTCCAAGGCAATCATCAGTATCTGGCTGATGATCGTGCTGATTGTCGTCGTGGGTGTTGCTGCGAGTTGCTTTCTCAAAGGTCCCGTGGCCACCCTGCTGACCGTCGCGTTTCTGATGGTGGGAAACCTGTTCCGAGGCTTCCTGGACCAACTGCTCTCCGGCGAACTCGAAGGCAGCGGCACCGTGGAATCGGTCATTCGCATGGTTCGACATATGAATCCAACCAGCGAACTGACGGTTGGCAGTTCCACCGGGGCCATACATGCTTTCGACTCGATCTTGATCGCACAGCTGTGGTTGGCCGACAAGGTCATCCCGGATTTCAGTCACTTCACCCGCACCACGGAATTCGTGGCCAACGGTTTTGACGTCCCGTGGAGCGCCGGGCTGTTGCCCTGCCTCGCCACCACTCTGGGCTTCATTGTCCCCTGCTTGGTGATTGGACACTTCAGCCTCAAACTGAGGGAGCTTGAAGCGAAATGAACAAATTGACATCAAAACAACGGAAACTGGTGTACCTGGCAGGCATTGTCATCCTGTTGATTCCCATCATCGGCCTGGGAATGCCGGCGGCCCGCGAAGCCGGCTCCGGTGGAACACTGGCCCAATTGCGACAACAACATGAATTGGGCGAGAGCACTTTGGGAAGCATCGACCCCACCAGCGCCAGCATGAATCTGGTGTTACTTGGACTGCGGGGCGTGGCCAGTACCAAACTCTGGCTGGACGCTCAGGAACAACAGGAGCACAAGGACTGGGGACAACTGCAGGCAACAACCGATTCGGTCATCATGCTGCAACCACACTTCCTCAAGGTTTGGGATTTTCAGGGCTGGAACCTGGCCTACAACGTTTCGGCCGAGTGGGATGGAGTTCCCGATCGTTACTACTGGGTTAAGGAAGGCACAAAATTCCTGATCAAAGGCACGGAACAGAACCGGCAGTTTCCCGACCTGTACTGGTACATCGGCCGCTATACCGGACACAAGATCGCTCAATCCGACGAGTGGGAGTTCTTTCGCGAGTACTTCATGAAAGATCCCGACACCGAGACATTTGGAGGGCTGCCTGATCCCCTACTCAATCCCGGACCGCTCTCGCCGGACGGTGCCGCCAAGGACAACCACCTTGTGGCTCGCGACTGGTATCTGAAGGCCAACGAGTGGGAAGGCAATCCGCATCAGCAGCACATCATGATGGCCATGCTGTTCCGTCATTACCCATATCTGATGCGGATCGAATACGCGAAAACGCGTCAGCGGGAAGGGAACTTCGGTGAAAAAACACGCGTCGCGTGGGAGATTGCCTATCGAGATTGGACGGAACAGTTCGGTCAAGAAGAGTTCTATTCTCCCGGTGGAGTGATCCGGCTGGATGCGGACGAGCAGACCATTCAATCTCTGGCGAAAGCCGACAACGTCGATCCGAATGTCAAACGACGCTGGATCGAGTCCTACGGAAAAACCTGCAACTACCAATACTGGAAGACGCTGACCAGCGCCGAGAGCAAGAAGGACACCCGGGACGCCCATCAGCTGATCTTCAAGGGCAAACTGGCCTTCCGAGAAGGCCGCACAAACCGTCGGGGCGACAACGGTGAATTACCCAGCGAATCTCAAGAGCTGCTGGAGCAGGGCCTGGCCAAGCTGCAACCCGTCATGCAAAACTACCCGAGTTTGTTAAATGAAGACAACACCATCGAATTGGTCATGCTGGCCATCCGCTACTGGTTCGAGATCCACCACCTGAACAATCAGCCTCCACCGGAGAACTTTCCATTCCAGGAATTGTGGACTCTACACGAGAACCGTATCCCCAACATCGATCTGCTGTTCATGCGTGAAAATCGCGCCAATCGCTGATCGCAGGCCGGGCCCGGCCGCCGCACTTGCCGCACACAGTCGATTTCTCTAACGACTGTGTCCTGGGGAAGATTGACAATCCGTCCGGTGCGCGGCTACACTCTCCACGCGCCCACCCCAGCGTGCCTCAGTTGCACTGCCGTTGAGGCTCTGTGGACGCCTTCGGTCAGCCACATGGAAAGTCGCTGATGACCGTCCGGTGCCTTGGGGCAAGTCGTCGTGTGTTGATGACTGTTCGCGGACATCAACATGCCCCCTGTGCGTTGTCTGCTTGCCGGAATTCTAGAAAGAGAAGTGAGCCCCAGGATGGAATTGTTGAATCGATTCGTTTCCAGAACCACACTCATGACCCTGACCGGAATCATCTTGGTCACTTCCGCCGCGCCCCTGTTGGCTGCGGAACCGGGAGCGGGAACAACGTCGAGCGACGCCAGCCAGTTGGCAGTTGCCGCGGCCTGGCTCGTCGCACTGGCCGGATCGATCCTAGCCCTGTTTTACGCTCACAAGTTCTTTCAATGGGTGGTGCAACAGGACGAAGGCGACGAGCAGATGATCACGATTGCCGAGCACGTCCGTGAAGGCGCGCGGGCGTACCTCAACCGGCAATATCGCGTCGTATTTGTATTCTTTATCGTGACCGGCGCGTTGCTGGGAGTGCTGGCCGCCATCGGGGCTCAGTCCTATCTGGTGCCGTTCGCGTTTTGCACGGGAGGCTTCTTCTCGGGCTTGGCCGGCTGGTTCGGAATGAAGACGGCAACTCTGGCCAGTTCGCGCACGGCGCAGGGCGCCAAGAATTCGCTCAACGAGGGCCTGCAAGTCGCGCTGCGCAGCGGTGCGGTCATGGGCCTGGTGGTCGTCGGACTGGGACTGCTGGACATCTGTCTGTGGTTCGCCGGGCTGTATTGGATCGCAGAGTGGGTGGGTTACCCGATGGGTCTGGAGGAGATCACGGTGACCATGCTGTGCTTCGGCATGGGCGCCAGCAGCCAGGCGTTATTCGCCCGTGTGGGCGGTGGCATCTTCACCAAAGCGGCCGACGTCGGTGCCGACCTGGTCGGCAAGGTCGAAGCGGGCATCCCCGAGGACGATCCGCGCAATCCGGCAACGATCGCCGACAACGTGGGTGACAACGTGGGCGATGTCGCCGGCATGGGAGCCGACTTGTACGAGTCCTACTGCGGTTCGATCCTGGCCAGTGCAGCCTTGGGAGTCGCCGCTTACAACGGCCACCCGCACATGCAAATCTATATGCTCCTGTTGCCAATGGTGCTGGCGGGAGTGGGCATCCTGTTGTCGATTTTCGGCATCTATCTGGTCAAAACCGAAGAAGGTGCGTCGCAACGCAATCTGCTCAAAGCGCTGTCGCGTGGAATCAATGGCAGCAGCCTGATGGTGGCACTGGTCTCGATCGTCATCGTAGGCCTGGTGCTGGTGCTGCCTTCAAACTCCGCGAATCTGGAAGGGACGGGTTTGCCGTATGGCAACGCGTTGTTTGGAGTCTGGGGGGCTATTGTCGCCGGACTGTTGGCCGGAGTGGGCATCGGCAAGTGGACCGAGTACTCAACCAGCGAAGAGTACAACCCCACCAAGCGGATCGCCGATCAGGCCGTGACCGGGCCGGCGACGGTCATTATTGCCGGAGTCGCCGAGGGTCTGTACAGCGTTTGGGTGCCCATCCTGTCGATCAGTGTGGCGATCATACTCGCCTTCGGATTCTGCACAGGATTCGATTTCCAGAATCCGCAGTTGTTTGCCGTGGGTCTGTACGGTGTGGCCATTGCGGCTGTTGGCATGTTGAGCACACTGGGCATCACGCTGGCCACCGACGCCTATGGCCCCATCGCCGACAACGCGGGCGGCAACGCGGAAATGAGTGGCCAGGATCCCTCGGTCCGCCAACGGACCGACGCCCTGGACAGCCTGGGAAACACCACAGCCGCCACCGGAAAGGGCTTTGCCATCGGTTCCGCCGCCTTGACAGCTCTGGCGCTGATGGCCGCCTATATCGAGGAAGTCCGCATCGGATTTGACCGCTGGGTGGAAAAGAGCGAGGTCGTTGCCGTGGCGGACGACCCCACAAACACGGAAGTCCGCAAGATCGGCAAGCTGGTGATTGCAGCGCGCTCCGTCAAAGCGGAAAAAAATGAAGCGTATTTGCTGTTCCCCAAAACGCGCGGGTCCCAGTCGAGTGACGTCCAGAGTCTACATAAGCTCCCGGCCGGTGGCACGCTCACTGTGAACCTGCAAGAGCTCGAAGAAGCCGGTATGGTCGTCAACAACCATCAAGCCAGAATGCCCGATTTTGTGCGGTTGTACGACGTGACCCTGATGAACCCCAAAGTGCTCGTGGGTATCTTCATGGGCGTCATGCTGGCGTTTGTATTCTGCGCCATGACGATGAAGGCCGTCGGACGCTCAGCCGCATCCATGGTCGAAGAAGTCCGCCGCCAATTTCGCGAGATACCCGGCATCATGGAGGGCGAGGGAACTCCTGATTACGCGGCGTGTGTGGCCATCAGTACGGCCGCCGCGCAACGCGAAATGATCATTCCGGCACTCCTGGGATTGATCGTCCCCATTCTGGTCGGCCTGATTCTCGGTGTGGGCGGTGTGATGGGCATGTTGACCGGCGGATTGACCTCAGGATTTGCCGTGGCCATTATGATGTCGAACGCGGGCGGAGCATGGGACAATGCCAAGAAATACATCGAAGCCGGTGCGCACGGCGGCAAGGGCACAGATGCTCACAAAGCGACCGTCGTGGGTGACACAGTCGGTGACCCTTTCAAAGATACCAGCGGACCGAGCTTGAACATCCTCATCAAATTGATGAGTATGGTGTCGGTCGTTTTCGCGGGCTTGGTTGTGCAATACGCGTTGACGAATTACTGGTAAGAATTCTGAAGTCCGTGTCCATGGATCGGGAGAACGCGTCGATTAATACGGAATCCGCCGATCCAAAGGTCCGTGAGCGCGTTCCGTCCAGCCTGCATCGGGCGTGCCTGACGGCACGCGCGGCTGACGATTACAAGGGCGCTGAAACAACGGTTCTCGACCTGACCGGCGTGACACCGGTTGTTGATTTCTTTGTGATCACCTCGGGCACCAATCGACGGCAGTTGCACGCAATTGCCAAGGAGGTCGATCGCGTGATGACCGAACAGGGTTCACGCCGCATCGGCCTCGAAGGCTATCGAGAAAGCTCCTGGATTCTGCAAGACTACGGCGACATCGTCCTGCACGCGTTCACACCCGAGGCCCGGGCACTGTATGACCTGGAGCAATTGTGGGGAGACGCCCGGCAGGTCGACTGGCAGGCCGAACTCTCGGCAATCCAAGAGGAACCGACCGGCAACGATTGAATCATGAGCATCCTCGCTGAATTGCGGTCCCGTTTCGCCGCCGCTCTGGACCCGTTGACCGACCAAGCCGCGGACTATCTGGCGATGGTTCGCCCCGCCCAAGACGAACGATTCGGCGACTTCCAGGCCAACTGCGGCATGCCGCTGGCCAAACAACTCCAGGCCAACCCGCGGTCCGTGGCTCAACAAATCGTCGACAACCTGCAGTGCGACGACCTGTGTGAACCGCCCGAAATCGCCGGACCCGGATTCATCAATTTGCGACTCAAACGCTCGTGGATCGAAACCGCGCTGAACGCGGCCTGCGCCGCTCAACGCCTGGGCGTGGAGCGGGTCGATCAACCGCTGTGTTTTGTCGTCGATTATTCCTCGCCCAACGTCGCGAAGCCGATGCATGTCGGACATCTCCGCAGCACGGTGATCGGAAACGCCGTGGTGCGCACACTCCGATTCTTGGGACATCGCGTCATCGCCGACAACCACATCGGTGACTGGGGCACCCAGTTCGGCATGATCATCTTTGGCTACAAGCACTTTCTGGATTCCGCCGCATACCAACAGGACCCCGTCGCTGAACTGGCCCGGCTGTATCGCCTGGTCAGTCAGCTTTCCGAGTATCACGATTCGGTCCAGCAACTGCCGAGAGCCCAGCAACGGCTCTCCGAGTTGAAGGACCAGTTGCAACAGGCGGAGGCCGATCCGACCGACGACAAATCGCTCAAGAAAAAAAAGAAGCATATGCGAGCTGAGATCCTCGCTTGCCAAGAATCCGTGGCCAGCCACGAGTCGCGGATCGCCGCCGTGCGCAACGAGGAACACCTCAGCAGCCGCGCCGGAGAGCATCCCGACATCGCACAGGCAGCCCGCCGGGAAACAGCCCGGCTGCATGCGGGCGATGCCGAGAATCACACGTTGTGGGATGAGTTTCTTCCGCAATGCCGCACAGCGTTGGAAGCCGTGTACAACCGGCTGGACATTGCGTTTGATATCACCTTGGGAGAGAGCCATTACCAGCCGATGCTGGCAAACGTGGTCTCTTCGCTGGAACAAAAACAACTCGCTCAGGAAAGCGACGGTGCCGTCTGCATCTTCATCGACGACAACGAAGCTCCGTTCATTATTCGTAAGAGCGATGGAGCGTATACATATGCCACAACCGATCTGGCGACAATCCAGTATCGGGTCGAAGAGCTCCAAGCGGACGTGATCCTGTATGTGGTTGATTCGCGTCAAGCGGAACATTTCCGACTGCTGTTCGAGACCGCACGTCTCTGGGGATACGACAAGACCGACTTTCGACACGTGAGTTTCGGAACGGTCATGGGTGATGATCGACGGCCCTTCAAAACACGCAGCGGGGACAACGTCGGTTTGGAGAGCTTGGTTGAAGAAGCCGTGGAGCGGGCACGGCAGATCGTGGACCAGACGAGTGAAGATCGGCCGGCAGCGGATCTCGACACTCTGGCGCGAGCGCGGATTGCGGACATCGTGGGAATTGGCGGAATCAAGTATGCCGACCTGAGGCACAATCGCGACAGCGACTACGTCTTCAGCTGGGATAAGATGCTGGCCACCACGGGTGACACGGCGGCGTACATTCAATACGCCCACGCCAGGATTTGCGGAATTTTCCGCAAGGGTGCCTGCGATCGAGACCAGATTCGCAATTCCGACACGCGTTTGATGATCGCCGAGCCAGCCGAACGCTCTCTGGCTGTCCAACTGGCCCGATTCGACGACACTCTGCTGGCCGTGGTTGAGGAGTTTCGCCCGAACATCCTCACGGAATACCTGTTTGCAACTGCCGACAAATTCAACAGTTTTTTCCGTGACTGCCATGTGCTCAAAGCCGATTCCGAAGCCGTCCGGGCCAGCCGTCTGAAGCTGTGCGACTTGACCGCGGCGATTCTCCACCAAGGCTTACAGCTTCTCGGAATCGACACGGCCGACCAAATGTAAAGACCATGCCGGCAACTGCCGTCGCCGCAAGATGGATGGAGAGGGCGAACCGCGGTCCAACCAGATTGACAATGGAGGATTTGCGATGCAGGCACAAACAGCAGATCAATGGTGGGTTGCCGACCAGGGCGTAACGACCGGACCGTTTCCCACAGAACATCTGCGTTCACAGGTGAAGCTGGGGCAGTTATCCGTGTCCTCGCAGGTCTGCCGCAGCGGCGAAACACAGTGGATGCCGCTCTGCGAATGCCCCGAGTTTGAGCCGGTGGATTCTCCAGCGCCAGCCACGCTCTCGTCAACATCGCCAGCCGCCAACAACAGCGCGCCGCAATGGGACTACCTCGTGAAATACATCACCGACTATCGCGGCCTGCCCGAAGACCACTCCGAATTGACGCAACTCGGAGCGGCTGGCTGGGAGCTGGCAGCCGTACAACACCCCTACTTCTACTTCAAACGCCGCAGCCGATGATCGTCAACTGTCCGTCGAACACGTATCAACGTGTGGTGGCGTAGTCAAACACCAGCACGTCGTCGACATGAGGGCCAACCAGTTTGACAAATTCCTGGTGCGCGGCATGAGGCAGGTACTTGTCTCGCCCGGCCGCGTCGCGAAACGATACGACAAACCCATGGGTGAACCCCTGGGCACGATTCTCCACACTCACATCTGTCCCCCACTCAAAATCGATGATCTGATCGATGCGTGATGGCAGTTTCGCAAATGCGGAAACGATCTGTTTTGTTGTTTTGGGCGGCGTCCCGGTCTTGAACTTGAACAGCACCACATGCCGCAGAATCGGTTGTTTTTCTGTCTTCTGCGCTCCGCAGGTCAACACCACACATCCCAACCCGACCACAGCAATTGCCGCCTTGGTCACGCGTCTCGTCGTCATCACCTGATCCCCCGCCTACAAGGTTGACATTCAATCCGGTTGCGATTGTCGACGAATTGCGAACGTTGTCAAACCACGCTCCATGGCCTGGTGCGCTCCGCGGCCATGTCCGCGGCCATGATTGTGGAAACCAGCGATGTCCAGCGGCCAGCCATCTAGGGACTCGCCGGCATCTCATGATTCCCACCCGAGCGCAGAATCGACTCCGCCAGCCGCAACTCCGGTCCCGCCAGCCCCGCTTCGTACATTTGTTGGATAGCGGCATCGATATCGTATTCCACGCGCCGCAAGGACACACGGCCGTCATCGATGACCGCATACGAGCAGCGGGGGTCGCCGTCACGGGGCTGGCCAACGCTGCCGGGATTCAGCACCTGAATGTGGCCCAGATCCAGGTGAGCTGGAACGTGGGTGTGACCGACACAGACGAAATCTGCATCGACCCCGTCCAGGCGATCGCGCCACGCATCGAGATCATCGGTCAGGTATTCATCCATCGGGTCGCGGGGAGTGGCATGGACCAGCAGAAACGACAAGTCGCCCAGATCAAAATGTTTGGTCACCGGCAACTGCCCTAAAAACTGCAGTTGCTGGGGATCGAGGTACTGCCAGTGCAGTGGCCGCGTCGCAGCGGTCAGCCCCTTGAAGCCTGGTCCACCGCGGGCGGGAATCCTCTGAGCGACGGCATGATCGTGATTCCCGCGAATCGCCTGAGTCACATGCGTGCGCACCCAGTCCACACAGGGCAATGGGTCTGTGCCGTAATCCACAAGATCACCCAGAAACAGACAGGCGTCATACTGTTCGTCAATGGCGGACAGAGCCTGCCAGTTCGAGTGAATATCGGCAAGGACCAGTATTCTCATCTTCCCGTTTCCGTGACCGGCTCACATCCTGTACGCATCCCATCGGATCCGCTTCCCGGGACAGGTCCTGTGGCTGATATCGCTTGATGGCTCGAGGCCCCGCGTGTCCCGCATGCCGTCCGTGATCCACTGTGGGAGCACAATCGGCTGAAAATCAGCACTCACCGCCACAAACGACCTCACGCGGCGACCGGACCTCAAGGCCGGCCGGATCATTGTGGTGAGCTTAGCAGCGCAATCGACCACAGGACACCGCAAGAATCGGTGGACCGGAGTCAAAAGATTTTGACAGGCCGGTCAACGGGGATATAATCGGAATGACACCTCTATTTGCATCCCCGTCTGTTTGAAATCCGGTCAGACCATGAGCGACTTGCCGGAATCCGAATCCGCAAAACGGCCGACCGCGCGGGAAGGGTCTTTTCCATTCGCGCCGCCGCCTTCGGCTCCCGGTCCGGAAACGGTCATCAATGCGGACAAGCAGCAACCCCCCCCGCGCACGTCTGCTGAGCAGCTGAGTGGCTCACCCGCCGTGTCCGCCTTGTTCCCGCCACCGGGACAACAACTGGACAAACAGTCACTGTCAACGCCTCCCGAGATTCGACTGGGCCATTTCCGGATTGAGCAACAGATCGGCTGCGGAGGCATGGGGTCGGTGTTTCAGGCTGTGGACGAGCGACTGCAGCGCACCGTGGCACTCAAGGTGCTCGCGCCCAACCTGGCGCGCGACGTCCAGACGGTCCAACGCTTTCAAAACGAAGCCCGGGCTGCCGCTCGCCTGGATCACGACAGCATCGCCGGTGTGTATTATGTCGGGCAGGATCAGGGACTGCACTTCATTGCCTACGAGTTCGTTGCTGGAACCAATCTGCGCGATTTGATTCACGAAAACGGGCAGATGTCCCCGGTGGATGCCGTCAATCTGGCGTTGCAGATTGCCACGGCCTTGAAGCCGATGGCGGCGGCCGGAGTTACGCACCGGGACATCAAACCGTCGAACATCATTGTCAACGCCAGTCAACGTTCCAAACTTGTTGATCTCGGGTTGGCCCGCAAACAAGATACCGATTCCGTAGCGGACCTGACGTCTGCCGGAACGACCATGGGCACGTTTGACTACATCTCGCCCGAACAGGCCAAGGACCCGCGACGGGTCGATGTTCGCAGCGACATCTATTCCCTGGGTTGCACGCTGTATCACATGCTGACCGGGGAACCGCCGTATCCCGAAGGAACGATGTTACAGAAACTGTTGGATCATCAGAGTAAGGATCCGCCGAATCCGGCGACCAAGAATCGGCGTGTGCCCGCCAATCTGAGCGGAGTGGTGCGGCGGATGATGGCCAGTCAGCCGAAGGAACGATACCAGAGCCCGGATCAGCTGATTCGGGAATTGATGTCCGTCGCGCGGACTTTGGGAATGCGTAGCCTGAGTACCGAGGGGCTGATTTGGGCACCGGCTAAGGCGAGCGCTCGACAGTTCTGGGAGCGCCACCTGGGGTGGATGTCTACGGCCGCCGCTCTGGTATTGATTGTGTTCCTGCTGCAGCATTTTCCACAACTGGGCCAACAGGCTGCCCAACCCGACCGATCGCAGCCACAAATCGGCACCGCTGATGCCAACGGCTTGTCGCAAGACTCCACCGACAGCACGCCATCGCCGGACAAACCGATAACCGATGCGAATAGCACTTTGGTTCAGTTTCCGGACAACACGGTGACTCCCCCGGCCGCAGTCTCGAATTCCAATATCGGTTCCGGAACAGATCCCACAGTCATCGCCCAGATCTTTGAGAGAATTCTGCCGCTGATCGAACCCCGGCGATTTCCCACCGAGCTGCCTCTCGAACGCTCGGGTGATGTTCCATCAGTGGCTCCCATGGTCGATTCCGAGGACGCGGATGGACCAGGCCGGGTGCCCACCGGTGCAGGGACCGTCGCCGCTGTCGGACCGGCCACGGATTCGGCCGGCCCCACGATTACCGCTCCGGGGCCGCTCGACCAGACAGCCAAACATCCGGTATTTCTCTACACATCAGGGGGCGACGATCCACGGACCTTCAACACACTGGAAGCGGCATGCTCGGCAGCGACTGACGGAGATGTGATCGAATTGGCATACAATGGACGGCGTGCACAGGATTATTTGGAGAAACCGCTGCAGATCACCGAGAAGAAGGTCGTGATCCGCTCGCGTGCGGGATACCGCCCAATTATCACCTTCGGTTCCGCAGCGCCCACGGCCGTCAGCGACACACGGATGATCACGCTGACCGGTGGTTCGATCGAATTTGTGAACGTTGATTTGCAGATGCTGATCAACGATGCGACACAAACAGACTTGTGGGCTCTGTTTTCGCTGCAAGATGCTCGACAAGTCCGTTTGCAAGGTGTGACGCTGCAAGTCGTGAATCCCACTCAGCGTCCGGCAGCAGTCATCGAAATCGCTGGCGGTTTTGATGATCCGGCGAAGGTCAAGATGCCGTCTGAAGAGAACGACCCCCGTGAACTTTCGGTTGCACTGTCGGAATGTGTGGTGGTGGCCGAATCCGACTTGTTCCGGGTTCGCCGTGTCAAACCGGGACGGCTGGAATTGACCAATGCGGCGATCACCGTTCAAGGAGTGATGTTGCGTCTGGTTGACGGCACGGCCATGCCACGTGAAAACGCGGAACTCGAATTGAGACTGGACCACACAACATGCCACATTGAAGACTCCCTGGTGCGTGTTCGCTGCGACCAGATGCCGGCCGCCGTACTACCGCTGCAGATTGTCGCAACCAACAATGTTTTTTCATCATTGGACCAGACCACACCCTTGATTTTCATGGAAGGTGAAGCCGGCTCTGAAGATTTCTTGCGATTGATCTCAACCTGGTACGGCTCACGCAACTGCTACGACGGATTCACAACATTCTGGCTGGCGCGCAACGACGAGGGTGATGGCAAACTGATCGATCTGGACTTTGCGGCTTGGCAGCAGCGCTGGCTACAACTGGCCGATTCCGAAGATTCCCAGGCCTCAAACGCACCGATTCCCTGGAGTATTGCCTGGCGTGAGCAATCGATACCGGAGGTCAGTCTGCTGAGTTTCATTCTCGATACATCTCGCCAGACGCAGAATCCAGCCGTCAATGCGGCGGAGGAATTGAACGTGGGAGCCGAACTGGGCCGCTTGCCTGCGATTCCGTCGGCGACAACGTCAGCCCCTTAGCTGACGGACTTCTTCCGCTGTGAAGGGCCGATTCAATCGAGCCCCCAGCTGCGAAACCACGCGTGCCGCCGCGTGTGAAGCCAAGCGTCCGGATTCCTGCCAGGTCCATCCGTTGGTGATGCCGTACAGCAAGCCAGCCGCATACATGTCGCCGGCTCCCGTGGTATCGATTGCTTCGACCGCAACGCCCTCAATGCGAATCACCTCACCACCACTCAACATAACCGAGCCCTCGGCTCCTGTCGTGACCGCCACATTCCCGGCGTGCTGCACCAGCAACTCCCCGCAATCGACGGCCTGCTGTTCGCCTGTCAGGCTGCGCGCCTCTTCCAGATTGCAGAACAGAAGATCCACAGGCCCCTTGATCAACTCCCAGAATGCGTCCTTGTACAACGAAACCAGGAACGGATCGGAGACGGTGAGGGCGACTTTGACTCCACTGGCTACGGCGAGTTCGATTGCGCGCAGCGCCGCCGATCGTGTCGAATCATTGGTCCACAGATAGCCTTCGACGTAGATGTAGGCGGACTGCTGAATCGTTTGCTCATCGATGTCGCCTGCTGACAAATTCGATGAAGCGCCCAGGTGTGTCAGCATCGTGCGTTGAGCATCTTCGGTGATCAGTACAACACAAGTCCCGGTCTCACCGTCGTCCGGAGGCACGTCAATCGCGACTCCCGCGTCACGCATGTCCTGCAGGTAAAACGAACCCAGTTCATCCCGGCCAGATTTCCCTGCGTAAGCACCACGGCCTCCAAACCCCGCCAAGCCCAAAATCGTGTTGGCCGCTGAACCTCCGGCGCAACGGTATTTGGGATGATCATGCAACGCGGCCAGAACCCCGTTTTGAGCGTCCTGCTCAACCAGAGTCATCAGTCCCTTACCATACCCCAGATCCTGCAGCATCTGATCGCTGACCTGGGCCTGGATGTCCACCAGGCTGTTACCGATTCCGTATACATCAAAGCCCATTCCGAATCCTCACGTCCTAACCGCCTCGAGCGACTGATCTCGAGAGCCATCACCGGCCGATTTCTTGGCATCCAACCTGCACGGCACCCGTCACAATTTGCCCTGATCGCGAAACCACTCCAGCGTGAGCGACATGCCGTCCTGAAAATCGATCGCGCCAGTATAGCCCAGATCACGTTTGGCTTTTTCGATACTGTAATCCAAATTCAAACCCAGAAACTTGATGCGGGCCTTGGACAGTATGGGAGCCTCTTGTTTGCCGAGCAGCTTCCAGAGCGACTCCAGTACCGTGGCCAAGCCACGCGCTACCGCCAGCGGCACGCGTTTGGTTGGCAGTTCCGCACCGGCCTGCCGGGCAATCGTCTCGACGAACTCTTGCTTGGTGACGAGACGGTCATCACGAATGTTGTAGATCTGACCGCACAATCCATCGCTTTCCAAGGCCGCAAACACAGCCTCGGACAGGTTGCCGACATACGTGTTGTTCATCAGTTTGTCCGTGGACCCCAGATATGCGAACTGTTGAGACTTCAGTTTCTCAAGCAATCTAGGCAGCACCGTGCGATCACGGGGACCGTAAACAAATCCCGGCCGTAAAATGATCGCCGGAAAATCCCGATCGCGGTGCGCACATTGCACAACCTGTTCGGATTCCAGTTTGGTCAATGTGTAACCGTCGATGCCAAGACTGTTCGGTTCCTCGCTTTCGTCCGTGCCGTGATGATCACGAGCTTCATAGACTCCCAGAGAACTGATCTGCACAAACCGGCGCAGTGTGTCGGTCGCTTCCGCAGCGGCCACCAATGCTCCCAGGGCGTCAACGTTGACGGATCGATAAGCGTCGGTCGGCCCCCAATCTCCGACCTTCGCGGCGCAATGCACAATCAGTGACACACCAGAAACGGCCCGCTGCAGGGCATTGGAATCGGTCATGTCGCCCCGCACCAGTTCCACACCAGACTGTTCGAGCGGTTCGACGTTACTCGTACTGCGTACCAGCGCACGCACCGACAGACCGCGTTCGCGAGCCGCCAGGGCCACATGACTGCCGACCAGACCGGTTGCTCCGGTCACGAACAGTACATCTTGATCACGAATCTCCAACAGCGTCTCCTCGGCCTGTCCACGACTTGACGTATATTTCTCGCCCCCACCTTCGGCGCTTGCCCGGACATCCACTCCCGTGCGGACCAAGGCAGCTCAAAGGCACTCTCCGCGCGATGCTGCCACGATGGGGATGGCCGGCATCGACGGGATGGCGAGGCCACCATAGCGTTTGCCCCGTCGGAACGAAACAGTTGTCGCCACCAAATTGTGTCACAGCGGCGCAGACTTCGACCGGTCCAGCCGGCAGCAGAGAGACCGCCGGCCTCCCCGGCGGGTCTTGGGGCCGTGGGAACACGGGCCTGCTGACAACCGGAGCCGCTCAGGCAGGTATTCGAACCGTACCGTCCCGACATCGCACAACAAGCGCCGGTATCGCGAAAACGATCCCCGAAAAAAAAACCGCCCGCCACGTTTCCGTGGCGGGCGCGGATTTGCGGGAATCCGTGAATCGTGTCTCTCGAGCTCCGTTGAGGATTCAATCAACAATTGCAACGCATCCTCGTGCGCAGCATGCATATCAGCAAAGAGATTTGTTCAACGCACCTTGGTCTGAAACGTGATCACGCCACCAGATTCTCCCGGCAACACACCATCGAGATCAAACCGCAGTACTTCGCTACCTTCGGCATTGTCTTCGATCACAATATTCCCCGGTCGATCAGACGATGCGCTGTCGTCAATGAACATGAGACGCGGTGTCAGGTTATCGACGATGCGTATCTCACGGAGTTCTCGTTCACCGAGGTTGTCATAGCGAATGGTAAATGTCACGACATCGCCCGAGTCCGCAAATTTGCGATCGGCCATCTTGACGATCCGCAGATCTCCAATCTGCTTCTTCTCTGTTTCCACGCCCAGGTATTGCTGAGCCTGGAATTGAGCGGCGACGGATTGAGATGCTGTATCCGATGCATGGATCATCGGGAATTTGTCCTGAGTCCAATTCAGCGCCGCTTGAACTCCATAGGCCAAATAGGCTGCGTCACTCTGCTCAAATACACCGCGACCGATAAAAGCCAGATCCATGTAAGCGTTCTGCAACTTGGTGTGTGAGGTGAGCCGGTTGGCCTGGGCGATTTTGAACTGGGTCTGCTCATTGCTCAGACCACTGACGCGCGCCCGCATACGAACGCCATCGATCCGCTGATTCTCCACATGGCTGTTCGACGCCACTTGATTGCGTAGCTTGGATCCGCGAATCGTTTCGGTAGCACTCGCCAAACGATCGACGCCTGTGTCCAGTCGTGGCTTCGAAAGGGACCGCACCGCACCAAATCGCGGAGAGTAAATGGCAACGCGGTTTGTGGCCCGCACGTGCGACTCACCGGTGTCGTCGGTGTATTCGGCAACGGTGTCCTCAGTATCTAGACCGAGTCGGAGATGCGGCCCATAATGCACAGGATTGGCTCGGTCACCACCATCGAACAGATATTCGTCCGCATGCTCCAAGTTCTCGGGCACAGCGGCCGTGCCCGTTTCCGCGACATGCTGATGCACCAACTGTCGAATCTCCACTCGTGGCTCCGCTGCACGGAATTCCGCCGCCGCCGTCACCACCGCCGGCTTATGTGTTGAGGCTTCCGTCTGAGGCTTCTCTGCGATCGCCAGCCGCGCAGTCTGTGAGGTCGCACTCCGTGTGTATTGGACTTGTGTGACCTTGGCAGGTGTGGTCTCGGACCGTGTGGCCTGCGGTTCGGAGATCCGGCTGTTGGAAACTTGGGGATCCGCAGTCGTCGTTTGCGGGTCTGGCTGAGTCGTTGTGTCAGCTGCAGCGCCCGACGGCAGTGGCTCTCCTGTGTCAGCGGGCTGTGGTATGTCAGCGGGCTGCGGTTCCTCAACAGGCTGTCCCGTGTCAGCGGGCTGTGGTGTGTCGGCAGGCTGCGGTTCCTCAACAGGCTGTCCCGTGTCAGCGGGCTGTGGTGTGTCGGCAGGCTGCGGTTCCTCCACAGGCTGTCCCGTGTCAGCGGGCTGTGATGTGTCGGCAGACTGCGGTTCCTCAACAGGCTGTCCCGTGTCAGCGGACTGTGATGTGTCGGCAGACTGGTCCTGCGAGCCTTCCGCGTCCGCCACTTTGGTTGCGGTCACCGGTGGGACACGACGTGCACGCATCTTGACTGACGTCGGTGGAACGCTTGCCACCTCGCGGGATGCCGGCGTGTTCCCACCCGGGGATTGCACCGGATCGACGGTGTGGATGCTCACAGCTGGCGAATCCGGGTTTTGCGAATCCGGGTTTTTCAAAACAACACGGGCCCGCCCCACGGGCGCTTCATCCGTGAGCACCGGCAGGAAGGGGTCGCGGGGAGACTTGGAAACCGTCGGCCGGGTCGCGGTGCAGGAACACAATCCCATTGTGGCCAGAATCAACACTCCGAAAATCCGTCGACGCCAATCACAACCGCGGCGTTTTCGTCGCGGCATCACAGGGGAGTTTCCGGTTGTCACGGCCATCACGGTGCACCGCCTTCCTTGGATTTCGCTGGAATGTGCAGGGGACCATTGCGTCCCAGGAACCGGGCATTGCTGCGATGCGGACTTGGTTGACGTGCCCCCAATCGAATGATCAGCAGCGGCCGTCCGAGTCGGTCGGCTTCGGCCAGCACATTTTCGTTGGCCGGCAACGTGGCGACCGCATCCGGCAATCGAATGTCGATCGACGATGCCCGTTGCGGCTGTTCGAGGTAAACGACCTTCGTGATCATCCGCCCGCGCAAAGCGGCCTCAATCTCGTCGTCGAGGAACCGCACGGGAATGGGGAACCGATCCGCTAACCCGGTCGGGGGATGCAGGTGATCCAGGATCTCGAGACTCGGAAACAGTTCGATGCCGGGAAACTCGGGCATGTTCGTTATCTGAAACCGGTACGTGTGACCCGCGGCCACTCCGACCGCCGAAGGAGCATCGAGCGCGGGGTCGTTTGCGCCGCGTCCTGTGAAAAAACGGACCTTGCCGGTCGACGGCAACTGGATTCGAATCGGTTGGTAGTATCCGGCTGTGGGAATTCTGTTGATCGTGTTCCAGTACGCGGCCACCCCTGGGGGCGTGCGTTGATCCAACGGATGATACACCCGGGGATGACTCGGCGGCGCAGACCTCAGGCTCGCCGGATTGGACAAGACAAACACGGTGCAAAACACCAGGATCGCCTTCCGCGTGTTGAGCCAGCATCGCGTGCGAAAACTGTGATCCGTTGAACTGCTCCCGTCAAGCCACGACATGTTTCGGCCCAAATCTACTTGCGAGTGACCACTCTCGAGACAATGCGCTCAGTCCATTTCAACCGTTACGCGACCGCTTCCACAGGCACCACAGGTGAGGAAAGCGGTCGCGATTCACCGGTTGACTTACTGCCCAGCCGGACGATTGGACCAGGCTGGTCGAGACACTTGGCCGGGACCGAGCACCGGGTGACGCTCGGAATACTCCACATGCCGCACAGGTTTCGGCAGGCTGTATCCAGGTTCTCGACGCACGTCGATCAAGAAGTGATCCACGGGCTTGCCAAGATCATTCTCAGATCGATCGCGGACGGTGTGCGACTGCAATCCAGCCGGACCGCCGAAGGGCAGATGCGGCGGTCCAGGTAAACCGATCGGCGTACTGGTCATCGGCATGCCCCAAGATGGAATCGTTCCCATCCCGGCAATCGGATGCTGGGCCGGATGTCCCGGGACTCCCGATCCACCGACAATCATCGGGTTGGGAATGCCGCGCAGCCCTGCTTCACTCGTGGCAATGGGCACTGGCGGCACATGTTGCCCCTTGGCTCCGTCAACGACGACCATCGATGTTTGTTGAATTCCGGCCTGAGCAGCACCGTTGCCAGGCTGCGGTTGCTTGGCCGGCATTTCGAGATCCTTGTTGCCGACACGCAGGACGGCCATGATCGTACCGCGGCGATCCGCTTCAGCCACCGGATCCACACCGGGATCCAACCGCGTGGAGACCAGAGTTTCCACGCCAGCAATAGCCAATTCCTGGAACTTGGGATCGGGCAGATAGATGACCTTGGTGACAAAGTTGTTGCTTTGCACCTGATCCAGGTCCTCGTCCGTCAGTTCCAGAGGAATGCTGTTGTGTGACAGGTAGGCATCCGACGTGGGATGTGTCGGGTAGATTTGTAGCGAAGGATAGAGAATCATGCCATCGCGTCCGGGAACTCCCGTCAGTTTCAATTGATACGTCGAGGACTGATCAAAATCATAACTGCCGGGGGCCACCAACTGGTTGTCGGCATAACCCCTGCCGATCCGCCAACCGACCTGCAAGCCCAGTGGTCCGACGAATTTGACCTGTGTGGATTCGGTCGCAAACTGTCGTCCGGCCGGCGCCGCCATCATGGCAATCACGCCAGGTCCCGGACCGTCCACCATGGGGCCGGGCCGTTGCAACAATGCCGCCGGCGGAGCGTGATACTCTTCCTGCTCGAAGGTCTGCTGAGCGTCAAAGGCGCAGCCGACACAGACAACCAGCACGGTGCCTAATGCCAAAAAATAAGACTTCATCTTGATCCCTTCCTAAACCCCTGACGGAAGACCCTGTTCCTGAACTGCGCCGTCCCAATCGTGGCACGGCAGCTCCGTTGTTTCCTAACGGCCAGTGTCTGGCCCGATTGCGGTAATTCCTTCACTCCAGACTGGATTGCGGTCGACCCGCTGTGTGAATTCACGTTAAACTGGTGGTTGTGAGTCGATCGGTACCCGTCGCTTCGATTGATCCCACGGCAGCCATCACTGGGCGTGTCTCTTGCGTAAGACAGACAACTTCTGTTTCGGATCGCGCCCCTCCGTTTCTTTGGCAAATTCGACATTTTCCAAATATGACGCATATGCCCCCCAAATTAACATTTGCCTTAAGCCTTTTCATAACCATAGGTTTCGTCGCAAAAATTCGGCTCGTGCAATCCGGTGAGCAGCATCCGCCGGTAGCCGAGCTGTTGGCGCAGGTGGACCAGGTCGCCCCACAGACGGAGAAATCCGGCACGGTGGCCAGCCAACCGACAGCCGGACAACCGGCCGCCGACACCAACGGCCTGATCACACGCGCGCGGGAAAAACTGGCCAGCTACCAGTCAATTCAAGCCGATGTTCTGGAAACGATGGCTATTGGGAGCCGTCAATTCAAAGCCACCGGACGCTACCTGCAGGGCCAAAACAACAAGCTCCGCATCGAATTCTCGATCCAGATTGGCAAGGATACCAAAGGCTCGCTGATCCAGGTCTGCAACGGTCAGGTCTTGTGGACGCGGTGGAATCTGGGCAAAAACTCGCGGATCTCGCGGCGCGACGTGCAGCAAATCCGACGCGCCGTTGCCCGCCAGCGGCCGGCGGTGCTGGACGCGCGATTGATGGCCGACCTGGGCCTGGGCGGAGTCAAGGCACTGATGGCGGCCCTCGAACAGTCCATGGATTTCGCCAAAGCGCGTCAGATGGACATTGATGGCAAGGCGTTTTACGTCGTGGAAGGTAGCTGGAACAAGAAGACTCTCAGCATATTCGGCAGCGACCCCGCGCAGGAGGAAGTCCTCCTGCCAGACCACATTCCGGACTTGGTGCGGGTTTATCTGCAGCAGGATAACCTGTTTCCGCGAAGGATCATGTACCTGAAACGGCACCCGGAAAAATCACTGGTCCGTCCCATCGTCACGCTGGACTTTGTGCGGATCAAGTTGAATCCGCCGCTGAACGAAGCCGAATTCGACTATGAGCCCCCGGACGATGTGCCTCAAGTCGATGACACGGAGAAGTTCCTGAAGCGTCTGCTGGCGACTCCACCGAGTCAAAAACCAGCCAGTCCGAACTGAGTTCCGGGGTCAGCACCGTCTTTGAGCGGCCTACCTGTGATGACAAGTTCACCTCCCCCTGCAATCCGGTTGGCCGATCCGACGGAGCCACAATCGGATCCCGCCTGGAAAAACCTGCCAAACTGGCTGGTTTCCGTCGTTTTGCATGTGGCCCTGTTCGCGCTCTGCGCCCACAGTCTCCGCAGTTGTTCGGGCGAGAACATTCTTGCGCAACCCGGCACGGGAGACCGTTTGGTCGGCGTGTACGTCCAACAGCCAGAACCGGCCGAGCCCCAGCCGGAACGCGAAGTGCAGACCGCCGCAGTTCCCAATCCGGCCGCCAGTCCATTCGACGTCCCATTCGTCGAGCCCAACGAACTGGAAAAACCTCCGGTTCCACTGAATTTGCCCCGCGGCACATTGCCGGCCATCGGTTCCGGCGGCTCACCGAACTCGACCAATCCCGACAGCGTCACCAATCTGCTTCCCAACAACGCGTTCAGCGGTAGCCCATCGCCGCAGGGACTCGGAAAAGGTGAAACGTCCATGTTCGGTATCCGCGACCAGGGACGACGCTTTGTGTATGTGATCGACAGTTCCGGCAGTATGTACGGAGCGCCCATCCGGGTGGCCCGCGCCGAGTTGATCGCGAGCATCCAGTCCCTGACCCGCTCGCAGCAATTCCAAGTGATTTTCTACAACAGGCGACCGTCGTTGATGAAATTGCGTGGCGACTCGGCAAGCCAATTGTATCGAGCAACCGATCACAACCGCGCCGCGGCGCGCAACTTCATCTATCGTGAGATTCCTCAGGCTGGTACCAACCACATGCCGGCCTTGCGCCAGGCATTGAAATTGAATCCGGAAGTCATCTACTTTTTGACAGATGCCAAGGAGCCGCGGCTGCACGCCGCAGACCTGGCAGAAATCGCCAGGATCAATCAGAATCGCGCCCGCATACACTGCATCGAATTCGGTAAGGGTGGCGACCTGGGACTCGACAACTTCCTCAGAAAACTCTCTCGGCAGAACCAGGGCACATTTCGATACCGGGATGTTGAGCGATTCACGCGATCACCGGGCAAGTGACGGAGTGTTTGTGATGCCGAACGGGCACAGACAGACAGACACTGCGTCGCAGTGTGTGCTCCCGCTGCTGGCGACCTGCTGCGTGCTGGCAGTGGGCGAACCGTTAGGGGCCCAGTCGGTAGCCCAGTCGGCCGCACCCGACCGAGTGCAGGTGCGTCTGCCCGGCAGTAACGGCAGCATATTGCTCAACGGCACCATCGTCGAATTCACGCTCGACCATTTGCACTTTCAAGCCGCAAACACTCAGACCGTGAAGCGGTATCCCACAACCGACGTCTTACAGGTCTCAACTCCACGCACGGCAGCCCATGCCCGCGGGCTTCGGGAATTCGATCTGTACCGCTCCCGGGACGCTCTGCGGTCATTCCAAGAGGCGCTGACGATTGAGACGCGTCCCTGGGTTCGCCGCGACTTGATCGCCATGCTCGTTCGTTGCCACACCAGCGAAAAGGACCTGCTCAACGCGGGCGGGCGGTTTTCCGAATTGATCCGCAGCCAGTCGCGCACACGGCATTATCCCATCGTTCCATTGGTTTGGTCCCCGATCGCGTTGACACCAGCTCTCAAGCAGCGAGCCATGCTGTGGATGAGCGACGATACCCCGTTCATACAGATCATGGGCAGCAGTCTGCTGTTGGATGATCCCCAGCAAACGCAACTGGCGCGGGGCGTACTCGACGAGCTGCTGACGTGCGCTGATCGACGGGTTCGAGAATTGGCCCGCTTTCAGTCCTGGCGTCTGCGGCTGCAACAGGACACTCCCAGCGATGCCTTGATGAAATCCTGGACCGCACGGATCAACGAAGCTCTGGATCCCGTGAAGGGGGGCGGCTACTACGTCTTGGGTCGAGGACACTGCCTACGCGGTGAGTTTGACCGGGCGGCCGTGGCCATGCTGTGGGTGCCGTTGGTCTACAATCGAGACCACCAATTGGCCGCTCGATCCTGTCTGGAGGCGGCCGATGCACTGGTGGAATGCGGTCGCAAAATGGAAGCGACCGTCCTGTATCATGAAGTCATCGATCGTTACCGCAATACAGCCTTCGCTCGGGATGCTCAAGCAACACTCAAAGCCGGTCTGAAACGCGCCGCAGAAACACAACCCTGAAATGTCAGGCTGGACGTCGCGTCGCCGCAATCACACCGGGCCACCGCATCCGGCGATCGCGATCACCGGCCGACAGGCACCATTTGACATTTGCGGTGAATTCGTTTGAATACCGGCAGGACAATACGCTCAGGTACCCAATTTCTGAGTTGTAGCGACCACAAGCCTGTCTTCAGCCACGCGGATCGCATACGAGAACGGCATGAGCATTGGGTCCCCAGACGATCAACCAACCACCTTGGAGCGTGTTGCACACGCGGAGGCTGACGGACGACTTTCCTCGAACGCTGCCGTCAACCTGACCCAATGGCTGACCGAGCCTCATTACGCAGAATATCACTCCGAATTGGTCCAACGGATCACGGACGGCCGGTTTGAAGAACTCGATGCCGACTTCTGGGAAGTCGTCAATTTTGGAACCGGCGGTCGCCGGGGAAGGATGAGTGAATTTGGTTCGGCAACAATCAATGAACGGACGATTGCCGAATCCGCTCATGGACTCGTCAGCTACTGGAAACAGCACTCCGGGCGTTCTCAAGGGCGAGCCGTCGTCTCGCATGATACGCGGCTCCGATCGGTGGAATTCGCCGAACTGACGGCAACCACGCTGGTGGCCCACGGCTTCCAGGTATTCTGCTTTGACGCCCATCGCTCGACACCCGAATTGTCGTTCGCCGTTCGACACCTGCGGTGCGATGTCGGTGTGATGATCTCGGCCTCACACAATCCCCCCAGCGACAACGGATTCAAGGCCTATTGGAATAATGGCGGACAGGTGCTCGCTCCGCATGATCAGGGAATCATCGCATGTGTGTACGCCGCGGGTGAGATCCCAACCACGGACTTCGCACAGGCACGGGCGCAAGGACGGATCACGGTGCTGGACGCGGACACCGATCGAGAATACGTGGCAGCCGTGCTGAAACTCTCGCTATCCGATGCGCGGCACGTGCCCACAATCTACACACCGCTGCACGGAGTCGGTGAAACGTCGGTCTATGCCGTCCTGCAAGCCGCTGGATTTCGAGAACTCGAGATTCTGGAGTCCCAACGACAACCGGATGGGCGTTTCACGAACGTCCCCGACCAACTGCCCAATCCGGAAAGGCCGGAGGTGTTTGGGCCGGCCATCGAACGGGCTCGTCAATCGGGCGCCGAACTCCTGTTGGCATCCGACCCCGACGCCGACCGTCTGGCAGTGACCATCCGACTGGCAGGCGATGAATTCATGCATCTCAACGGCAACCGTGTGGGAGCCCTGCTGGCAGATTACATACTCGGCAAGCGTGCGCAAGCCGGCACCCTGACCAATGACCACTATGTCGTTCAAACACTGGTCACGACGCCTCTGGTCGGTCAGATTGCTCGATCCTACCAGGTCGACGTCGTGCAGGATCTGCTGGTCGGATTCAAGTTCATTGGCCAGGTCATCGACCAGCGCGGTCCCGATCTGTTTGTGTTTGGCACCGAAGAATCACTGGGTTACCTGGCAGGACAGTACTGCCGCGACAAGGACGCGGCCATCGCCGCACTGTACATCATGGAGTTGGCATCGGAACTGAGAGCCAGCGGGCAGACGCTGGCGGACCGTTTGGACCAGTTGTTCGTTCAGCATGGTTACTTCGATGAACGCCAGACATCCCAGGTCTGCACCGGGTCCAACGGCAGGCAGCAGATTGACGGACTGATGCGTAGTTTTCGTGACACCCCCCCGCGTGAGCTGGGAGGCGTGCGGTTCGAAACGATGCGGGATTACGGTCAAGGCCAGCGGACGTGCCTGGTCGAAGATGCCATTTTGGCGGCGATTGAGCGCCCGCAGGGCAATCTGCTGTTTCTCGAATCAGCCGCTGGGGACATCCAGGTCACATTCGCCGTGCGACCATCCGGGACGGAGCCCAAGATCAAGTTCTACTTCTTTGGTCGGGGGAACTGTCCGACGGCAGCCGACTTGGCACAGGTCCAAGCCGGCGTTTCCCAAACACTTGACTCGGTCATCGCGGACTTGACTGCCTGGGTGGGAGAACATCTCGGATGACATGCCCAGGCAGAGACTATCCCCGCGGATGACACCGCTCGTGAATCGCCTTGAGCCGGCTGTGCTCAACCTGGGTATAGATCTGGGTCGTGGCCACACTGGCGTGCCCCAACAGTTCCTGCAGCGCGCGAATACCAGCGCCGCCGGCCAGCATGTGTGTCGCGAAGCTGTGACGCAGGCTGTGCGGACTGACCTGCCGGCTGCAACCGACACGGGCTGCGTACTTCTTGACCAGCTTCCACACCATCACACGCGACAACGGATTGCCACTGCGTGTCAACAACAGACTCTCGACATCCCGCAGGCCCACCAATTTGGCTCGCTCGCATTCCAGATAGGATTCCACGGCGCGGGTCGCCAGCGGATTGAGAGACACCAGCCGCTCCTTGTTGCCTTTGCCCAGACAACGACAGAATGACTCGGAAAGATGCACATCCCTCAAACGCATTCCGGCAACTTCAGAAGCTCGGCAACCGGTGGCATACAGCAATGCCAGCAACGCGCGATCTCGGTAGACATAACGATCCTCGGCACAGGGAGCATTCAACAGATCGTTGACTTTTTCGGGGCTGAGTACCTGTGGCAGACGCCGCCAGAGCTTGGGCGAGCTCATCAGGTCCAATGTGCTTTCGGTCAGCACACCTTCCAGCACCAGGTAGCGAAACAGCATCTTGATCGAGACCAGATGCCGCGCAATCGTCGTCGCTGCCAAGCCGCGCGTGTGCAGGTGAGCCAGGTAGTCTCCCATCACGGGCAGCCCCACCTGCTGCAATCCGCAGGTCCGATTCTGTTCCAGCCAGGCACAAAATGCTCGTAAATCGCGGTGGTAAGCGGCGACAGTGTTGGCTGCCAGGCCACATTCCGCCTTCAGGTAATGGACGAATGACTGCAGGTGTCCGGACGCGCGGGCGCGCGCCTGCTGCGGACCGGGCACGGATGGTGGTCTCTTGCGAACGGGCATGCCCCAAACATCGGCCAGAACAGAATGGCGGCTTGAGGCTGGCTGCCAGCGGACGGCAGCGATCAGCGCCGACCAATCGGTTGCAGAGGACAGAGGGCGGCCACAAAAGTCTCCGTCCGAGCATCGCGTTCGAATTCCACCGTCACCGTGCGCCGTTTCGACATTCCGCCCAGAGAAACCACCGTCCCTCGACCGTATTGCGGGTGCCTGACCTGACTTCCCACCGCGAATCCCTGTGGCAGTTCGACGGATGCCGAGACCGTTTCCAGCCGAGCATCCAGCAAGTCGGTTCCCCGCACAATCCTCATCTGAGCCTGTTCTTGCGGCCGGCAACTCCGCCGGACGGAATTTGGCTCCACCACCGTGGACATCGTTTCCAGATCCGCAACAGGATCGTCATCAAAGTCGTCCATGCGCTGCAGAGTCATTTCAACCAGAAAATCACTGGGAATCGTGTGCAGTCCGCGGCCACGAGATTCGCGTAACATCGATTGAGTCAAACACAATTCCTGTTGGGCACGCGTCATGCCGACAAATAACAAACGCCGCTCTTCTTCCAGTTCGCTCAACTGATTCTCACGCAGCGAGCGTTCGTGAGGAATCAAGTTGTGTTCCAGGCCCACAATGAAAACGACAGGAAACTCCAGTCCCTTTGCTGCGTGCAATGTCATCAGCGTCACCGTTCCGGACGAGCTGTCTAACTGGTCTACATCGCTGACCAGGCTGCACGTTTCCAGAAACGCCTCAACCGAGGCCGTCTCGCCTTCGGACCGGTCAAATTGCCGCGCCGCTGTCAGCAGTTCGTTGACATTACCGACTCTCTGTTGACCTTGCTCGGTCGAACTGTCCATCCACCCCAACAGATAGTCTGTCTGGTCGATGATCCGTGCCAGCACATCTCCCACCGCATCGGATGGCTTGGGAGTCAGTTCGTCAATCAGGTCGGTAAATCGTCTGACGGCGGCCACCGCCCGCGGGCGCAGCACGGACAAATCACGGGCCTGCCGGGCCGCGTCGAGCAATGTCATCGAGCGGGAGCGGGCCCAACGGATCAATCTTCCCAGAGTCGTTTTGCCGATGCCCCGTGGTGGCGTATTCACAATTCTCAGAAATGCGACTTCGTCCGCCGGGTTGTTGACGAGTCTCAGGTACGCCAGCAGATCCTTGACCTCGGCCCTGTCATAGAAAGCGGTACCCGCAGCCACTTGATAGGGAACACCATGGCGACTGAGGGCGAGTTCCAGTTGCCGCGACAACGCATTGACTCGGTAGAACACAGCGAAGTCCGAGTACTTGCGGTCTCCCGATCGCACGCGTTGATCGATCATGCGAGCCAATGCGTCCGACTCTTGCTGACCGTCCGCGAACACACGCAGTTCGACCCGTTGGCCGTCGGGATTGTCGGTCCGCAACGCCTTGGGTTTCCGCAGCGTGTTGTGTGAAATCAACTGATCCGCCGCGCGCAGAATTCGAGCCGTACTCCGAAAATTCTGCTCCAACCGAACCGTGGTCACATCGGAAAACTCGCGTTCGAAACGCAGAATGTTCTCAATCCTGGCACCACGCCAACCGTAAATCGACTGGTCGGGATCTCCTGTCACACACAGATCCGGATAGTCAACTGACAGCCCGGAAATGATCTCGTATTGAGCACGGTTTGTGTCCTGGTATTCATCAACGAGGATGTGGCGAAATCGCTCATCATACTGCGATCGCAGTTCGGGACATGTCTGCCACAGCGCAACCACGTGCAACAGCAGGTCATCAAAATCTACAGAATTCGATCGCTGCAACAACTGCTGGTAGACCGGATAGGCCTGTGCCACTACGGCCTGGATGTGATCTCCTACCGAACGTTCATATTGCTGTTGAACAGCTTCCGGGCCCAGCAAGTCATTCTTCAGCCGACTGACGCGTGCCGCGATGCGAGACGGTGGAAAGTGCACCGGATCGATGTCCAATTCCCGCAATGTCTGCCGCATCAATGTGTGTTGGTCGGACGTATCCAGAATGGAAAAGCTGGGCGTGAGCCCCACAGCTTCGGCATGACGGCGGATCATCCGAGCACAGAATCGGTGAAATGTACTGATCCAGGAGCGATTGTCGGGGACCAGTTGATCCACACGCGCGGCCATTTCATCGGCCGCTTTGTTGGTGAACGTAATCGCCAGGATCTGCCGCGAATCCACTCCGCGTTCAACCAGCGCCTGGATCCGCCGGGTGATCACGCGTGTCTTACCCGAACCCGGTCCCGCCAGGACCAGCAAGGGTCCCGCGGCATGCGAAACGGCTTGCCATTGGGCATCCGTCAAATCGGTGGGTGGTTTCACGAGACCTCAGGCCGTCCTGCGCAACAGGTTCACATTCGCACAGTTCGGCATCATACGGAATCCAGGGTCCCAGGCCAATCCACCGGATTTTGGCGATTGTAACGTTTGGGATGATTGCACAAAGCCGAGGGTCGCAGTAGACTTCCATTCCAGGATCCCAGTCCCCCCAGACTGTCCGAATTTCCCAAGAATTCCGTCGACGCGGATTGTTGTCGCTCCAAACGTTTTTGCATCGATCGGCGATGGTCGATACCGTTTGTAGAATCGCTACGTCGGTACCAGTACGCACATTCCGATCAATCGCTGAGAATGGAGAAACGACAGCAGGGGACCGGCGGTCTGTCGCTGGTTTCGCGAGCAGGCTGGATTCGACTTGAGGTTGCCACAGGGAGGAGTTCGCTCATGTTGAAGCATCATGATCAGACACACGTCAAGCGTTCGTTGACTCGCCGTGTCCTGCACACACTGGTGATGCTGGGATTGTCCGTTAGCATCGGCATTGGGGGATCCCTATCGCACGGTTGGGACGAAGCAGCACCGGGAAATCCTGGTCTGCGAGGACTGCTACCCGAAGAAACTCCGGATGATCTGGGGTTTGAGTCCTGGGAACGACTCGACGGAAACTGGGCCAGTTGGAGCGAGAACGTTGCCGAATTGGTTGGCCAACTTTACGAAGGCGAACTGGACCTGAAGCAACAACGAGAGCTCCTCAATACACTTCGCAAAAAATTGGCCGTGATGCAAACCGCCTTGAACGACGCGCGCTACGCCTCTCTGCACGTCCCTCTGAGATCTCTCCACAGTCGACTGTCGCGGCGTGTCGCCCTGGCCACGGCGGTGTTGGAAACCGTGTCCTTGAATCCAGACGCACTCCGCGCTGCGGCACTGAAAGATTCCGGTAAACAACTGTTGTCGGCCGTTTCGCATCTGGAAACCGATTTGAATGCGATTCCCAACGGCAGAGCCTGGCTGGGCTATGTCAAGTCGAG
>Ga0315336_1001970_pt1 | contig 34747 bp, 32 predicted proteins | sample ASW5metaG_FD_204512 | JGI IMG/M metagenome (GOLD analysis project Ga0315336, IMG submission 204512) | Ammonia-oxidizing marine archaeal communities from Monterey Bay, California, United States - ASW #5 | ecosystem: Environmental > Aquatic > Marine > Intertidal zone | place: USA: California...
ACCGAAGGCCGGGTTCTTTTGCGCTGTGGCGGCGTCGCGCTGCTTATCCGATATCCCACATCGCATGGCGCAACGCGACGCCGCCACAGCGCAAAATAAACCCGGTCAAATGTGTCCCTATCGCCGCAGGTTGGTATGACGTCATGGCCGGTGATCGGCGTGACGAGTTCGGCTTGATCGACGATTTCTTCGCGCCACTGGCCGAAGCACAGACCGGCGCCTTGCGGCTCGGCGACGATGCCGCTCTGTTCGACCTGCCGCCTGGGCAGAGCGGCGTGGTAACCGCCGATGCCATGGTGGCGGGTGTTCATTTCTTGGCCGACGATCCGCCACAAGACGTGGCCGGCAAATTGTTGCGGGTCAATCTGTCGGATTTGGCGGCCATGGGCGCAGACCCGATCGGCTACCTCTTGGTCGCGGCCTGGCCGCCGGACATCACCGATGAATGGATCAGCGGCTTTGCTGCCGGCTTGGCGCGAGATCAGGCCGTGTATGGCTGCGGGTTGCTGGGCGGTGATACGGTCGCGACATCCGGACCGTTGACGTTGTCGTTGACTGCCTTCGGCAGCGTGCCCACGGGACAAGCGCTGCGCCGCGACCGGGCGCGTCCCGGGGAACGCATATTTCTATCCGGCACTGTCGGCGACGCGGCGCTGGGATTGCGGGCGTTGCAGGGCGACATTGGGACGCTGGCGACCGCGGATCGGAATTTCTTGGTCGAGCGCTACCGATTGCCGTCGCCACGCGTTGATTTCGGGATTGCGCTTCGCGACCTTATCCGTTGCGCCATGGACGTATCCGACGGCGTTGCCCAGGATCTCGGACACATTGCCCGGCGATCCGGCTGCGGCGCGGAGATCAACCTGGATACCGTACCGCTGTCGCCGGCCGGCCGGCGCGCGCTTGCGATACTAGGGGCCGATCCGACTTTCGCCCTCAGCGGCGGCGATGATTACGAATTGCTGTTCACGGCGGCGGACGGCCAGCGTCGAGAAATCTTGGCGAGCGCGCAAAGCCTGGGGCTGGCGGTCACCGAAATCGGTCAAATAGTTGAAGGCAAAGGTGTGCGCGTCGTCGATTCCGCAGGCCAATCCATCCCGTTTGATCAGTCAGGCTGGCGACATCGGTAAAATCCGAGCCGGTGGGATAAGGACTTCGTTAAGCCTCTTGGTGGCAATTTGGCCCGGCCGGAACTGCTAGAGCAGTTCTCGACCATACGGGATCGTTTGATGGGTGCAAATCGGCTTTTCGGGCAGGCGCGATGCGCAGCGCGATGTGGGCTTGAACAAGGGATATCCCTTGTTCAAGTGACCAAGCATCGCAACGCACCCGAAAAGCCGATTTGCCCCACCGAAGGCCGGGTTCTTTTGCGTTGTGGCCGCTTCGTGCGTCTTATCCGATGTCCCACATCGCATGGCGACGCGCTCATTGCCACAGCGCAAAATAATCCCGGTCAAACGTTTCCGTATGATCGAGAACTGCTCTGGTGTCCGGTTGAGTCGGAGGCGTATCCGAGATGAAACTGATTATCATCGTGGTCGGACTATTGGTGTTGCTGGGCGGCGGCGGCGGCGCTGGATATTATTTTCTGTTTCAGGACGGAGAACCGACTGTCGCGGAAGCCCCGCCTGAGCGGCCGCCGGTCTATGTCGAGTTGACCGAAATCGTCGTGCCGCAATATGCCAAGTCGCGTATTGCGTCGACCATACGTCTGCAGGTGAGTTTACAAGTCAGCGACGAACAGGTCCGCCGAACAGCCTATCGTCGACTCATCCTGTTCAAAGACGCCTTCCTGAAAGAGCTGAACAATGGCTCACTGCGGCGTGGTAAGGGTACACAGGCCATCGATTTGGCCGGCATCAAACGCCGGTTGCGGGCGCGCGCGGAATCGATCCTCGGCAAGGCTAACGTGCGGGCCGTACTACTGACTCAAGCCTACGAGATCTAGAACAAGTTTCGACCAAACGATTCCCGATGCGAAATGTTGGCTCTAAACATCCGTATTCAAAGAACTTCGCGCGGTTATTCGGCTGCTGTATCGGGGCGGAGATATGTTGCGTTCGGGGTAGAGTTCTGGCATATAGCCGGCACTTCCGCCGGGGCTCATACAAATCGGGGTGAGTCGTAGGAGCCGCGGCATCAGAAAATTCCCTGTTTTCCGGACATGATGAGAGGTTTCGATCATGACGATGTATCTCTGGCCGGTCATCGCCTGCGGAGTGTTGGCGCTGCTTTACGGTGCCTATACCACGAAACAAGTGATGTCTGCGCCGACCGGCACGCCACGCATGCAAGAGATTGCCGCGGCCATCCAAGAAGGCGCGTCCGCCTATCTCAATCGCCAATATTTGACCATCGGCGGCGTCGGTATTGTGATCTTCATTATCGGTTGGTTGCTGCTGGGTTGGGAATCGGCGGTCGGGTTTTTGATCGGTGCCGTTTTGTCCGGCGCAGCAGGCTATATCGGTATGAACGTTTCCGTTCGCGCCAATGTCCGCACCACGGAAGGCGCGCGCCAAGGCTTGCAGCATGCCCTGGATATCGCGTTCAAATCCGGCGCGATCACCGGCATGCTGGTGGTCGGCTTGGCATTGCTTGCCGTGGCGGTTTATTACGCCGTGCTGCTCGGCATGGGCATGAGCGGGCGTGACCTGATAAATCCGCTGGTCGCACTTGGTTTTGGTGCCTCGCTGATTTCGATTTTCGCGCGTCTCGGCGGCGGCATCTTCACCAAGGGCGCCGATGTCGGCGCTGATTTGGTCGGCAAGGTAGAAGCCGGTATCCCGGAAGACGACCCGCGCAATCCCGCGGTGATCGCCGATAATGTCGGCGACAATGTCGGCGATTGCGCCGGCATGGCAGCTGATTTGTTCGAGACCTACGCGGTGACTGTGGTTGCGACCATGGTGCTGGCTTCGATCTTTTTCGCCGCCGACGCCGCTCTCCAGCAAAGCATGATGCTCTATCCGCTCACCATCGGTGCGGCCTGTATCATCACGACGGTGATCGGTACCTATTTCGTCAAGCTCGGCTCCAGCCAAAACATCATGGGCGCGCTTTACAAAGGCCTTATCGCCTCTGCCGTGCTCTCGGCGATCGTGCTGGTGCCGGTCACCTATGCGGTGATCGGCTGGGGGCCGATTGGCGACACCGGCTATTCGGGCAGCAGCCTGTTTTTCTGCGGCGTCGTTGGCTTGGTCATCACCGGCTTGTTGGTCTGGATCACCGAATACTACACCTCGACCGAATACCGGCCGGTGCGCTCGGTGGCGCAATCGTCGAACACCGGTCACGCCACCAACATTATTCAGGGCATCGCGATCGGCATGGAATCGACGGCGGTGCCGGCGATCATCATTTGCGCCGGCATCATCGTGACATTCAAACTCGCCGGCCTGTTTGGCATCGCCATTTCGGTGACGACCATGTTGGCGTTGGCCGGCATGGTGGTGGCGCTGGATGCCTACGGTCCGGTCACGGACAATGCCGGTGGCATCGCGGAGATGGCGGAACTTGATGAATCCGTGCGCAAAACCACGGATGCCCTCGACGCGGTCGGCAACACCACCAAAGCGGTGACCAAAGGCTATGCTATCGGCTCGGCCGGTCTTGGCGCGCTGGTGTTGTTCGCCGCTTATACCGAGGACCTCAAATACTTCGTCGCCAACCCCGAACAGTTCCCCTATTTCGAAGGGGTTACCGTGGATTTCTCCTTGAGCAATCCATTCGTCGTGGTCGGCCTCATCTTTGGCGGCCTGTTGCCGTTCCTGTTCGGCGCCATGAGCATGACCGCGGTCGGCCGCGCCGCCGGCTCGGTGGTCGAGGAAGTGCGGCGCCAGTTCCGTGAGGTCGAGGGCATCATGGAAGGCACCGGCAAGCCGGATTATACCCGTGCCGTGGATTTGCTGACGCGATCGGCCATCAAGGAAATGATCGTGCCGTCACTGCTGCCGGTGCTGGCGCCGATCGTCGTGTACTTCGTTATCTATGGCATCGGCACTAAGTCGGAGGCCTTCGCCACCCTCGGTGCCATGCTCTTAGGGGTGATTGCGACCGGGCTCTATGTCGCCATTTCGATGACCGTCGGCGGCGGCGCTTGGGACAATGCCAAGAAATACATCGAAGACGGCAATCACGGCGGCAAAGGCTCCGAGGCGCATATGGCCGCGGTGACCGGCGATACGGTAGGCGATCCCTACAAGGATACCGCCGGACCGGCCGTCAACCCGATGATCAAGATCACCAACATCGTTGCGTTGCTGTTGTTATCGTTGTTGGCGCACTGATACCGAGCGGACCGAAAATCAAAACCCGTCGGGCCACGCGGTCCGGCGGGTTTTTTCGTCAGGGGTTCGGCTCCGGACGGTCGGTCGATTACGGGCGCCGGCCGGGCGCGCCTTGCGGTTGCGCTTGGCCGTTGAAGCGGCCGATGTTGCCGAACAACTGCTCAAAAAAGCCAAGTTCCCGACCGCGTGTCGGTGTCGTGCGCGACACCGGTTTGATGATTTTACGATCCTCCAGATCATAATGCTGGATCGCCGCGACCAACCCTTCTTCGTCGAAGTTCACGGCCAGAACGCGCTGGTCGGTGACTGTCGGTTCTAAGAAGGCAAAATGCTCGGTCTTCCGTGAAATATAGTACCAAGTTTCGCCACGTTCCGTGAACGTGGCGATCGAAGACGGGGATCCCAATATTTCGGTGATCTCGTCCTTGGATTGAACGCCGGCCTTGATCTGTTCGATGGAACTTTCGTCACGGACGAAACCGCGCGTTTCCAAATTGCCGGAGCAGGCGGTCAAAGTCATGACACCGGCCGCGATAATACTAACGACCATCGGGCGACGGCCGGCCAAGCTGTAGGAATGCTGCTTCATCGATATCATCGGTTTGCTGTTCAGCCCGTTTCCCGACGCCGCCACGTTGCCGGTTGCGCGAGGCCATGCTAGTAGGGGGCAACGGCGGAGACGGGGCATTTCATTGCACGGTCGGAGCGACCGAATCCTCGTCGCTCACGGCGCAAAATCTCATTCCTTTTCGCTGCTGTCAAATGGCAAGGGCATCGTCATGGCTTTGGCTCGCTTCATCGCCGCTCGCGCGGCCAAACGTCAGCGCCGGGACATCGTCCACGGGCTCTACTTGGAAATTTGCGAACAGGCGCGTAAGCCGCAGTTTTTCACGGAGTTTTCCGTGCCGGACACACTCGAAGGACGGTTCGACATGGTGGCCTTGCATGCGTTTCTCGTTATACGCCGGCTGAACGCGGAAGGCGACGGAGGGCGAGAGGCGTCGCAGGAGCTGCATGACGTGCTGTTTGCCGATATCGACCAGAATCTACGGGCTTCCGGGGTCGGAGATTTTGGCATTGGACATAAGGTCAATCGATTATCGAAGGCGTTTTTCGGTCGATTGCTGGCCTACGATGACGCGTTGGGGGCCACTGACGCGGGCGACACGGCCTTGATCGATGCGCTACGCCGCAACGTCTATGGCCGCGGTGACCCGGGCTCGGAGGTACTGCGCCGGATGGCAGCCTATGTTACGGCGCAAGCTGAGGCTTTAGCGGCGGTGCCATCGTCGGAAGTTCTGAACGGCCAGATCGCTTTTACGGATCCAATTCGCGCTTAACTTGGTTATTCTGGCCGTGCCCGCGGCGACATTTCTTTGGCCGTTGACCTGAATAGGGGTTCTCCTTATGTTGCCCGGCCTATCGTGATCGGCCGAGCCTGGCCACCGCGTCCGGAGCGAGAGCCATGACCTTGGATATCGACGATCGGCCATTGCCGTTCATATTCTTTATAGCGCTGGATCGCCTCGGTGCAGCGGCAATGCCCGTGCAGTGGCAGGCCGACGCTGATGAGCGCTCGGCCTTGGCGGGTTATCTCGACATTGAAGCGGTCGGCCGGCTTGATTTGACCGGCCGGGTCGAACGCCTGGGCGATGGCAAGTCCGTGCGCCTACAGGCGTCCATTGGCGCCGAAGTCACGCAAAGCTGCATTGTTAGCCTGGAACCGGTTCAGGCTCATATTGACGAATCCTTCACACTGGTTTACATGCCACCCACGCCCGACCACGAATTGCAGCGTCCTAAAGAAGTCCTCGTCGACCCCGACGAGGAAGATGATCCGGAATTGCTGGTCGACAACCGAATAGACGCAGCGGCGGTAATTGTTGAGCAAGTCGCCTTGGCTCTGGAACCTTACCCTCGATTGGACGATGCGGAGTTGCCCGAGGCATTGGCGGCGGAAATGAATAGCGGCGGCAAGGTCAATCCGTTCGCCGTGCTGGAAGGTTTAAAGGAAAAAAGCTGATACGATCCTGGATTTATTCTAAGGTATTGGATCGCCGATTCTATAAGCGAGAGTAGGGACACATGGCAGTACCAAAAAAGAAAATCTCTAAATCACGGCGTGACCAGCGGCGATCGCATGATAGCCTTCGTGTGACTGGAGGCGTTGAATGTTCGAATTGTGGCGAGTTGAAACTGCCGCATCATATTTGCGGGGCGTGTGGTCATTACGGCGATCGCGAGGTCGTTGAAATCGACGACCGTCTTTGAGCCGCCGCCAGAGCGGCCCGGCCCGTAATTCATGACAGAACAAATCACCATTTCGCTGGACGCGATGGGCGGGGACAATGCGCCCGAAATGGTGATTGAGGGTGCGCGTCTTGCGCAAGAGCGCTGTCCAGGCGTTCACTTTTTGCTGTATGGCGACGAGCACCGCATTCGGCCGCATTTAGGGCCAGATACTGCCGGTTCCTGGGATATTCGCCATACCGACAAAGTCGTTTCCGCCGACGCCAAGCCCAGTCAGGCACTGCGCAAGGGCAGCAAGACCAGCATGCGGCTTGCCATAGATGCCGTGCGCGACGGCTTAGCCTCGGGGGTTGTTTCCGCCGGCAATACCGGCGCGTTAATGGCGATGTCCAAGTTTTCGCTGCGAACCCTTCCCGGCATCTACCGCCCGGCCATCGCCTCAAAAATTCCGACCATGCGCGGCGAAATGGTGATGCTCGACCTTGGCGCCAATATCCAGTGCGATGCCGACACGTTGGTGCAGTTCGCGATCATGGGTGCGGACTATGCCCATTATTTTCTTGGGCTGCAGCGGCCGACCGTCGGGCTGCTGAATGTCGGCGAGGAGGAACTGAAAGGCAACGATACGGTGCGCGCGGCGCACGACATGTTGCGCGGGCTAGACGTGTCTGGATTTGAGTATTTCGGGTTCGTCGAAGGCAATGATATCACCAAGGGCACGGTCGACGTGGTGGTCACCGACGGCTTTACCGGCAATATCGCGTTAAAATCCATGGAAGGTACGGCGCGGCTCATGGAATCGACTTTGCGCACCGCCTATCAGTCCGGCTGGCGCAGCAAACTTGGCTATCTTTTTTCGCAATCGGCTCTTAAAGCATTACGAAAGAAAATGGATCCAAATAATTATAATGGCGCTATTTTCTTAGGTTTGAATGGTATTGCCGTGAAAAGTCACGGCGGCACAGACGCGCGCGGCTTCGCCAATGCCATAGGCATAGCCTTCAACATGGTGAACGACGGTATGATCGATCAGATCAGGGCCGACTTCGAAGACGTTGTTCAACGCTCAGCGGTCGCCAGTCGCGAGGCTGCGGCCGGGGGCGGCGTATGATCCGATCGGCAATACGCGGCTGCGGCTCCTATTTGCCGGAGCGCATTGTCGACAATGAAGAAATGTCGCGCCTGGTTGATACCACCGACGAGTGGATTGTGGCGCGTACCGGCATCCACGAAAGACGGATCGCGGCCGACGGCGAAATGACTTCTGATTTGGCGACGAAAGCGGCTCGGGCAGCGCTGCTGGCGGCTGATGCAGAGCCTTCGGATGTTGACCTTATCGTGTTGGCAACGGCGACGCCCGACCAGACTTTTCCAGCCACGGCCGCCAGGGTGCAAGCCCAGTTGGGCGTCACCAATGGCGCGGCATTCGATGTGCAGGCGGTGTGTACCGGGTTTATATACGCGCTGGCAACGGCCGACAATTTCATCAAAGCCGGGCAGTCAAAGGGCGCCTTGGTCATCGGTGCGGAGACCTTTTCCCGGATCCTGGATTGGCAAGACCGAACCACCTGCGTGTTGTTCGGCGACGGCGCCGGCGCGGTGTTCCTGTCTCCCGAAGAGGGCGCGGGCGATACCTCCGACCGCGGCATATTGACCAGCCATTTGCACTCCGATGGCCGCCAACATGATTTGCTTTACGTTGATGGCGGCCCTTCGTCGACCCAATCGACAGGACATCTGCGCATGTCGGGCAAAGAAGTTTTCCGGCATGCAGTGGTGAATCTGTCCGCGGTCATTCACGAGGCGTTGCAGGCGACAGGTTTGTCAGCGAACGATCTCGATTGGATTGTGCCGCATCAGGCAAATCTGCGTATTTTGAACGGCACGTCGCGGAAAGTCGGTATCGACCCGGACAAGGTCATCGTAACGGTTGACCGCCACGGCAACACGTCGGCCGCGTCGGTGCCATTGGCGCTTTGCGAGGCCGTTAAAGATGGCCGAATTCAGCCCGGGCAGCTGGTGCTGATGGAAGCGATGGGCGGCGGTTTTACTTGGGGTTCAGCCATCGTTCGATGGTGACAGAGGCGATTCTCCGTACCCAAAGCCACTTAGGAAATCGGCTACGCGTTACACATAAAGACCGATTTCTATCCCGTTGATATTGACGCATTTCTCAGGTCAGGCTACCTTTCCTAATCCGAACGGGCTGGGATTGAGGGATGTTATGGCTGAGAGTACGGTCACACGAGCGCATTTGAGCGAAGCGGTCTATCAGGCGGTCGGCCTGTCGCGCAATGAATCGGCGGAGCTGGTCGAGAGTGTGTTGGACGAACTCGGCAGCAGTTTGGTCGACGGCGACCCGGTCAAAATTTCATCCTTTGGCACCTTTCAAGTACGCCAAAAAGGCGGGCGTATCGGCCGCAATCCAAAGACCGGCGAAGAGGTACCGATTCAGCCGCGCCGGGTTTTGGTATTCCGCGCCAGCCATGTGCTGAAGGAACGGATCAACCGCTCGCTTTTGAGCGGCACCGACAGCTAGCACGCGCTGAGCCGTAAGGTGAATCCGGCAGAGGATTGAAACGCCGTGGCAAAGTCTCCTGAAGCGTTCCGCACCATAAGCGAGGTCGCCGATGCCTTAGAGGTGCCCCAGCACGTCTTGCGTTTCTGGGAAACCAAGTTTTCCCAGGTCAAACCAATGAAACGTGGCGGCGGCCGCCGTTATTACCGACCGGAAGACGTCGACTTGTTGCGCCAAATCAGGCGCTTGCTTTACCACGAAGGCTACACGATCAAGGGCGTGCAGAAGGTTTTGCGCGATAACGCGACGAAACCTACGCCACAGCCACCGGCAGCGGCGAAGACCCAGTCGCCGGTAGCGGCAGTCGACGGCGACAGCAAATCCAAACTGCACGGTTTGCTGACCGAGTTGTCGTCGATTCGCGATGACTTGAATAAACTCGCCGGCGATTCCTGACCCGTTGGCAATTGCATTGCATTGGCTCAGAGCCGACGGTAAGGTGCGTGCACTTTGGCGCTAAGTCCCCATCCGACGATCACTGGTGCCAAAAAAGGACGGAGCGTAGCGCAGCCTGGTAGCGCGCCAGCATGGGGAGCTGGAGGTCGTGGGTTCGATTCCCGCCGCTCCGACCATTTTTCTTCAGCTGTTAAAATAGACGAATAAATCCATACATCGGTCTGAAGATATTGATTTATTCTGTGTGCTAACGGCTCTGGATCAAAATCCGCGCTGCATGGTTTTCAGCACTTCTTGGTAGGCAGCTATTTTCTTGGCGATATGTTCCGGCGGTGCTTCGAGCAGGGCTGCATTACGCCTTTTCTGCAATTCGTCTTCCTCGCCGCCGTTTAGAAATTGCCAAGCCTGGGTGATTTTCAACAGCGCGGATTCGAGGTGCTCAGCCGTCGTGATCGCGCTTTCGCTGTCGGCCAGCGACAAATTGCCAATGAAGCCGAGCGTGAAGATCGACTCCTCGGATTGTTCGTCCTCACTGCCTTTTGGCGGCTCGCCATAGAGTGTCATCGGCTTGATGCCAAGCCCCTCCAAGGCGTTGGAACCTTCAGGGCCGGCGATGATGTTGATCCGGGCGCCGTTGAACGCCTGGATCTCTAGTTTTTCGCCGGTTGAGGAGTGGTAGGCAAGGCGGGCCTGACCGAGGCCTTCGAGTTTCGAGTTCAGCTGGAAGGCGAGCCATCGGAAGCTATCGCCCTCGCGGACGGTGATCTTTTTATTCAGGCCGCCGTCGATGGATATCGAGAACGATTGCCCTTCGCGGACCGACGAGTTGGCGGTAACGCTTTTGGCGTTGGGCACCGGCAATTCGCCGTGGGGCAGACCGAGCTGGGTGATGATCGATGCGCCGGCGGCGTCGACGGCGAGGCCGTTGGCGGCGGCATTGCCGCCGTAGCCGGAGAACTTATTGACCCATTGCGCGGCACCGAGCTTGTCGAGTTGCAGTACGAATCCATCTTTTGTACTAAGCGCCGGCTCGCCGAACATGTCGCCGGTGCTGGAGCCTGCGACGTAAATATAGGATCCGTTTATGGCAATTGACGAGGCGCTGTCGCTTTCGGCGGTGCCGAGATAGCTGGTCCAGTTGATGGCGCCGGTCGTCGAATCGATGTTGGCAACGAAGGCATCGCTGCCGCCCTGATGGGCGGCGCGGCCGTCGCCGCTGGCGTTGGTCATCGCGGCATCCGTGGTGGTGCCGGCTACCAGAATTTGCCCGCCGGCGCTGATGGTGATGGCCGACGCCGTAGTGGTTTCGCCACCGGCGCCGAGAGCGACGGCAAATCCCGCATCCAAGGCCAGGGTGGCGGCATCGAAACGCGTGACAAAGCCTTGTTCGCCGTTGTGACCGGTTACATAGATTTGGCCGCCGTGAACGGCGAGTCCGGTCGCGGTTTCGTTGCCTGCGCCGCCAAATTGTTGCGTCGCGAGATGGCCGCCATCTTCGTCCAGCATGGTGACGTAGGCGTCGGTGCCGCCGGCGTGGGTTTGGCCCGGTAAGGCGCCGGACGTGAAACCGCCGACATAGATGTTATTGGTGGCATCAACGGTCAACGCGATGGCACCGTCGCTGGCCGCCGGGGCCGATTGACGGCTCCAGAGCTCCTGCCCGGATTCGTTGAACTTGGTAACGAAACTATCGGTGCTGCCACCGGTCGCCGTGTCGTAGAGTTCGCCTTGAACCTTGCCGGCGACGATCGCATTGTCGTCGCCGTCGATGGCGAGCGCAAAGCCGGCGGCGCTCTCGTTGGCGCCCAACATGCGTGTCCAAAGCGAGATGCCCGCGGCGTCATATTTCGTCAGGTAGAGGTCGCTGGTGCCTTGATTGACCTGGCCGGCCAAGTCGCCGGTGGTCTTGCCGACCACGTACACATTGCCCTTGCTGTCGACGGCAACGGCCTCGGCCTCGGCGCCGCCGTCTTCGTCCGGCGCCTGGCGTTCGTGGTAGGCGGTTTCCGGCGTGGTCTCGATGCCACTGACTTTCTGCAGTACGGCGCTAGCGTTATCGCCGCTGCCGCTGGTGCCGGCGACATAGACCGCGCCCTCGGTGACCGTCGGCACGAACGTCAGCTCTTCCGACAAGGAGCGCTGGACGGCAATCGCGGTGCGACCGTCTTCTTTACGGCTGATCTCGAGACGGGAATAGATTTCGGTGCCGTCGAGTTGGGCATTGACGAAATTGACGATGTTGGCAACGTTGCGCGTGTCGGCGCCCATGCCGGACAAATCGATCACGACATCGACGACGGAGCCGTCGGTCTTTTCCGCGCTCATGGTGAAAGTGGCGTTGGGGTCGATGTCGGTGATTTCCGCTATCGGGCTGGAAAATTTGAATAGGCCGTTGAATCCGGCCCGTTCCTTAGGACTCAGGGCCTCGGATTCCGTGGTGTCGGTTTTGGTGCCGCCGAGCAAAGTGATGCCGTCGATTTCCAGGCTATCGACGAAGGCGATCAGCTCCGCTTCATAGCGCTGCCATTGATTGTCCAGCAACGCGGCAATGGGTTTGGCGCTTGGGTCGTTGGCCGCGAAGGACGCCAAATCCTGCATGCGTTTTAGCGCCTTGTTGATGGCGAACAGGTTCTTGGTTGCTTCGTCGATGCCGTCGCGATTGATTTCAGGATCGTCGAGATCGATCAACGCGGCTTGCGAAAGCAGGCGCTTGGACGACAGATCGTCGCCTGCGCCGTCCTCCAAGGCCGCCAGTTGGGCTTCCCACGGGGCGACGGCGGGGCCAAAGCCCTGACTGTCCGACTGTGCCTGAACAGCGGACGCGAACCGGTCCTGGCTCATGTAGGCCAGCAGCAAGTTCTGATCCAGCTGATAGATTTGCGGGCGGGAGGCGGTTTGGCCGCCGCCGAAAAGCCCGCCGATCCCAGGCAGCATGTGCGAATATCCTCTAAGTCGGCGTTGGCCGAATAAAACGCGTGCCGTCATAGTTTACGGTCGGCGGGCTTAATCGGGACCTAACCGGCAGGGTAAACAAAACCCTAATCGTGAGGCGCTCTCGGTGTTTCTGGCCGGCTGACAATTGCTCTCGATTGTGGCGGCGGCGCGCGTTATAAGAGCGGCTGCCATGGCCAGTGAACGCGCAGCGCAATCCCTGAACGAAACCGCCCGGCCGACCGCGCGGCGGCGGCGCGCGGTCGGGCTTTGGCTGCTTGTCGTGGCCGGGCTGGTGTTTGCCATGGTCGTATTGGGCGGCTACACGCGGCTTACCCATAGCGGCCTATCGATGGTCGACTGGCGGCCGGTGACCGGCTGGCTGCCGCCGCTCGGCGATACCGCCTGGCAAGCGGCATTCGATGCCTACAAGCAATATCCCGAATACCAGAAAATCAACCAAGGCATGGATCTCGCTGGCTTCAAAGACATCTTTTGGGCCGAGTATCTGCACCGCTTGTTGGGCCGTCTGATTGGCCTGGCGTTTTTCCTGCCGTTCCTGTTTTTTTTGCTGCGCGGCTATTTGTCGGGCGGCCTGGTGTGGCGCACCTTGGGCCTGCTTGTCCTTGGCGGGTCGCAAGGCGTTCTCGGCTGGTTCATGGTCAAAAGCGGTCTCGTCGATCACCCGGACGTCAGTCACTACCGTCTAACGGCACATCTCGGCCTCGCCGTGATCATCTATGGCTGTCTGTTATGGGTGGCATTTGATCTGCTCGGCGAGCGGCCGACCAATACCGCCGCGCGAGGTCTGTGGCGGCCCGGTGCGCTGATGGTGGCCGTGCTGTTCATTCAGATGTTGCTCGGCGGCCTGGTGGCCGGCTTGGATGCCGGCCGGGCTTACAACACGTTCCCCGACATGAACGGCGAATGGCTGCCGGCGGGCCTGCTGGTCATCGAGCCGGTTTGGCGCAACCTGTTCGATAACGCGTTGACGGTACAATTCGATCATCGCCTCGGCGCCTATGTGGTCACGGCGCTGGTTTTGTATTTGTGGTGGCGTGCACGCCATGTCGCCGGTTTGTCGAACGCAAGCTATGCGCTGTTCATCGCACTTTGGCTGCAGTTCGGCTTGGGCGTTGCCGTGCTGCTGTCCGGCGTCCCGGTCGGGCTCGGTGTCTCGCACCAGGCCTTCGCGTTGGTGCTGTTCACGGCGGCGATACGCTTCCTCTGGCTGGTGCGGCCACAGAGTGCAGGGCGGGAAATCACACCATGACGGCCTGTTTTGTATATGTCACCGTCGACTTTCTGGCTTGGATAGAGGCGGAAACCGCCGGAACTTGAACCCCCGGCGGTTCCATTTGCCACTCTTAGGCGCCGAAGGTCAGGGCGTCCTTCGGCAAGGTCTTGCCGAGTGCTTGCGACAGCACCGTCCAATGCATGCATTCGTCGGCCGCCAGCCGGCCCGCCACTTTGGCAAGGCGGCCGTCGGAAAATGACGGAATCACGCCGAGGTAGCCGTTGACCGCGTCGAGCTCGAGGCCGGCGGCAAAAGCCAGTACGTCGGTTTGCGACTTGAGGCTGCCGGCATTCAGGGCCTTGGCATAGTCGGCGGTGCTTTTCGCCTCGACCGGCGTGCCGCCGAGCTTGCCGATGGCGCGGGCCAGGGCATCGCGATGGCCCTTGTGATGGCCTTGGAAAGTGACCGCGACCGCCAGCACTTCCGATTGCAGCAAGCCACTTTCGGCGCCGAGCTGATAGGCGCCAATCGCCTGGTGTTCGAGGCCAAGGGCGATATTCAGGATGTCGGTATCTGCCGCCGGATTGGCAGCCATCTTGTCCTGGCTGGCCATGCTTTCACAGCCAACGACCAGGCCGACGGCGGTAGCAGACAAGGTAGCTTTCCCTAAACCGCTCATGAACAGGCGCCGGCTCGCGAGCGCGGTTGGTGTAAGATAGGGCGACATGGTCGAGTTCCTCATATAATCGGGTGATATGAGGAGATACGGTTCCGGGCGCGGTTTGGATCACCTGCAGCCACAGAGTGCTTTAGCGACAGCATTAGAAATAGGCATTTCTGCTTGGATCTCGACGAACAGGAACTGTCCGCTTGGATTGACTTCGAAGAACACATACTCGTCCTGATCTGTGACCGCCATATCTATGGCGCCGTACCGCAGTCCAAGACTGCGCATCAGTCGGAAGAGTTTCGTGCGGATCTCATCAGGCAATTCATGGTGCCGCACATCTGCCGACAAATCGATTCGCCAATCGAGTTCAGCTTCTTGGTGTTGGGGTTCAACTTGCGCGGAGAAGACCTGTTCATCCACGATTGTGACACGCAATTCTGATCGTTTCTCAACGCGTTCTTGGAAAATAACGGGCGCGTAACGCAGCTTTCCCAGAACCTCATCCAATTCCTCGGAATAGACACGTGTGTCTATGAGCATTGGGAGCTGTATCGGACTAAATGCTTTGTAGACCATTTGGTTTGTTCGGCTTTTAAGTCTGCGGACGCTTTCGGAACAATTGGTCATAGAAGTGGCCGGGACCCGGAGCCCGACCGATAAAGCAGCCAACAGTTGGAGCGGTTTGTGGCTGGCCGATATCTGGTGCAGTCTCGGATTAATCAGGCGTGCGCCTAGGGCATGGGTCCAGCTCTGAAAAAGCGTTGTCGCCTCGGCCCTGCAAAAGTCATGGACTTCCACGCTGGTATTCGGCACCCGGTGAGCAAATGACCTTCGGTACCAGGCCCCCGTAACCTGCGAGTCCGAGATCTCTACATCATCAACATTGATGGTAAAGGCGCTTGCGCCCGCGTCGTCGATGTCGAGGGTAATCTGCCATTTCGATGGGAAATCTTCGGCATCGATGATCAGCGGAATCGCCGTCCCAAGCTGTTCGATTTCCCTACATACCGAGAGCGCGTGCGCATCTTCTTTTTGCGCGATGATTATTGCGTACCCACACTGAGCCACAGTCTTGGCGTGCTAAACCCAATTGCGTGGATTAAGTCTCGTCACCGCGGTTTCGATTGTGTCAACGCGATCATCGGCGACTTCGTCGACGTCCGCGCCGTCGTGGGTGCGCGTGCAGGTGCCGGAACCAGTTGAAGTTCCGATCGTGTCGGGTTCCCAATTCGGAATCTTGTTGAGGAATGACGATGTCTTGCTATCAATCGAAGCCATGGCTTCAGCTGGTATATCGATCGTATTGGGCGGAAAAGCCATCACGAGTGGTTGGTAATCCATGCCCTCCGGCGCAATTTCGCGGGGTTCATCGGTAATGGTGCAGTTAGCGACTTCCTTGGTCCTTGGGTGAACCTGTGCTGCCACGGCCCTGTATGCCGACGTGCCTGCACCATCACGACCAACGAGTTCAAACCGCACTTCCACCGAATCTACATTATCAGCCACAAATTTTGCTTGGACCGAACTAATCTCGGAATAACTTTTCAATTCCGCTTCGATTTTCTTGGAGACCTTGTTACTTGAAGCTGCGATCAGTTTTGCGATTACGCGAAGATCGTCCGAGTAAAGAGCATCGTCGTGTAAACGTTGTTTCAAATCCTTGAATTTCACCGTACCCATGACATCAACTCCAAGATGAACAGTCGTTGCTAGTATTATTAAAGAATATTCCTCGTAATACAACCCTATACTCTAAGCAAACAGGCACAGTCGAGTATTTCCTATTTTCAGGTATGAGAAAGCTGCAATTGCCTAGATTCGGCCGAAATTGCCGTATTCAGCCGGCGCTGAGCGCCTGATCGAGATCGGCGATGATGTCGTCGACGGATTCTAGGCCGATGGAAAGCCGGACGACATCCGGCCCGGCGCCGGCGGCGTGCAATTGTTCCTCGGTCAATTGTCGGTGCGTGGTCGACGCCGGATGCAGGATCAGGCTCCGCGTGTCGCCGACATTGGCGAGATGCGAAATGATCTCGACGCTTTCGACCAGCCGCACGCCGGCTTCGAAGCCACCCTTGACGCCGAGCGTAAAGACGCCGCCGGCGCCTTTCGGCATGTATCGCTGGCCGAGGTCGTAATACTTGTCGTTTTTCAGCCCGGCATAAGACACCCATTCGACGGCGTCGTGGCCCTCGAGAAAACTGGCGACGGCGAGGGCGTTCTGGCAATGGCGCTCCATGCGCAGGCCGAGGGTTTCGATACCGGTCAGGATCAAGAAGGCGTTGAACGGCGACAACGTGGGCCCAAGGTCGCGCAAACCCACGGCCCGGCAGGCGACGGCGAAGCCGAAATCGCCGAACGTCTCGTTGAACCGCAAGCCGTGATAGGACTCGCTCGGTTCGGTCAGGGAAGGATACTTGCCGGGCACCGCGGCCCAATCGAAGCGGCCGCCGTCGACGATCAGCCCACCCAGCGAATTGCCGTGGCCGCCGAGGAACTTGGTTGCCGAATGGACGATGATGTCGGCGCCGAACTCGAACGGCCGGCAGAGATACGGCGTCGCCAGCGTGTTATCGACCATCAACGGCACGTGCGCCTCGTGGGCGATGGCGGCGATGGCTTCCAAGTCGCACACCACGCCGCCCGGATTGGCCAGGCTTTCGATGAATACCACCTTGGTCTTGTCGGTCATCGCGGCGCGGAAGTTTTCCGGATCGTCGGGGTCGACGAAATCGGCGTGCCAGCCCATTTTCGAAAACGAATGACCCATCTGGGTGATCGACCCGCCATAAAGCTTCTTGGCGGCGAGGATACGGTCGCCGGGCGACATCAAGGCATGGAAAGCCACCAACTGGGCGGCATGACCGGAGGCCACACCCAGCCCCGCGGTGCCGTCTTCCAGGCTGGCGATGCGTTCTTCCAGGACAGAAACGGTTGGGTTGGTCAGGCGTGAATAGATGTTGCCGAATGTTTGCAGATTGAACAGTGAGGCTGCATGATCGACGTCGTCGAATACGTATGACGTGGTCTGGTATATCGGCGTAATGCGGGCTCCGGTCGCTGCGTCCGGCGACGCACCGGCATGGATGGCGAGGGTCTCGAAGCCATAGTCGCTCATCGGATCACACCTTTTTCGTTCGCTTGGAGCTGATCACCTTTGTCTTTACGCCCATCCAGCCGATCTCGCCGGACAGTCTGCCAAATTCGATCTTCGGGCAGCGGTTCATGACGACTTTCATGCCGGCCGCCTCGGCCTTGGCGGCGGCGCCGTCATGTCGGATTCCTAATTGCATCCACAGGATCGGCGCATCGATGGCGATCGCTTCGTCGGTAATGGCCGGAATGGCGTCGGCGGCGCGGAAGCAATCGACCATATCGATTTTGTCGGGAATATCGCCGAGGCTTGCATAAACCGTCTCGCCCAGGATCTGCTTGCCGGCTTCGCGCGGATTGACCGGGATCACGCGATAGCCTTTGCGCTGCAGATATTTCATGGCGAAATAGCTCGGCCTGTTCCAATTGGCGCTGGCGCCGACCATGGCGATAATCTTGGCTTGCTTCAGGATTCCGCGAATATAGTCGTCGGAATAGGCGTCGTGATCGACTGCCTGTCGTTGTCCTGTCACGGGTGTTTTCATGTCGTTCATTGCGGTTAGTCGTCCTGCCAGACGGGTTGGCGTTTTTCGATGAAGGCGTCAATGCCCTCGGCCGCGTCACCGGCCATCAAGTTGCGGGTCATGGCCTCGCTGGCATAGGCGTAGGCCGCGTCGAGCCCGCCTTCCAACTGCCGGTAAAAGGCCTCCTTGCCGATGGCAAGCGGCACCTTTGACTTGGTGGCGATCTGGCGCGCCAGCGCCATGACCGTATCGGTTAATTCGGCCGGATCGACGGCGCGGTTGATCAAGCCGAAACGGAGTGCTGTGTCGCAGTCAATCATGTCGCCGGTCAACAGCATTTCCATGGCGTGTTTGCGGGCGACGTTGCGCGACAGGGCGACCATCGGTGTCGAGCAGAACAGCCCGATGTTGACGCCCGGTGTGGCGAAACGCACGGTGTCGGCGGCGACGGCCAGATCGGCGGTGGCGACCAGTTGGCATCCGGCGGCGGTGGCGATGCCTTGGACTTCGGCAATCACCGGCTGGGGCAGGCGCACGATCGACGTCATCAGCCGCGAGCAGGTGGCCAGCAACCGCTCATAGGCCGCCTTTTGGGGCTCGGCTCGGATTTCTTTCAAATCATGGCCGGCGCAGAAGGCCGGGCCATTGGCCGCGATCACCACGACCCGCACCGCCGGATCGGCCTTGATCCCATCCAGAGTGTCCTGCAGTGCGGCCATCAGCGGCATCGACAGGCTGTTGCGGGCGGCGGGTCGGTTCAACACCAACCGCGCGACACCGAAATTGTCCTGGCGCAATAAAATTTCTTGGTCTGACATGATCCGCCGTCATCCCGTCCATGACCGCACCAGCTCCCAACAGCCGGCGCTTCGACGGGGCGAGTATAGCGGCCCTGGTGGCGCTTGACTAATGAGCCGTTGGTCGGTCGTGGCGGTGCTGCATAATGGTAGGGGAGGTCGCGTAGCTGGTCGTTGTGGTAATATAATACCACAATCGTAAGAATTTGAAAATAAACCGAAAACCGGGATTGACGGGACAGTATTTATCTGGCAAAAGCCGCCAGCCGATGGACGAGCAAGCCTTGCGAGGAAGCATGAAGACCTATTCCGCCAAACCCGACGAGATCGAGAAGAAGTGGGTGCTGATCGACGCCGAAGGCGCGGTGCTGGGCCGCCTTGCCGCGTTCGCCGCCAGCCTGTTGCGCGGCAAGCACAAGCCGACTTTCACGCCGCATATGGACGACGGCGACCATGTGGTCGTGATCAACGCCGATAAGATCGTTCTAACCGGCCGCAAACGCGAGAACAAGATTTACTACTGGCACACCGGCTATCCCGGCGGTATCAAGAACCGGACGGCGGCGCAGATCCTCGACGGCAAGCACCCGGAACGGGTGGTCAGCAAAGCCATCGAGCGCATGCTGCCGCGTGGGCCGCTTGGCCGTAAACAATTCAAGAATCTCCGCGTCTATGTCGGCAGCGAGCATCCGCATGAGGCACAACAGCCGGAAGTGCTCGACTTCGCCGGTATGAATTCCAAGAACATGAGGGGCGCGTAAGAGCGATGGCCGAAGAAACCAAAACATTGGATAACCTCCAAGACCTCGGCAAGGCTATGGCGGACGGTGAGGGCACTGCGGACGGCGGTATGGACCCGGTCGCGGCGCCGGATGCACCGGTGGAGCCGGAGATTGACGCGCACGGTCGTTCCTATGCGACCGGCAAGCGCAAGGACGCGGTCGCTCGGGTCTGGATTAGGCCGGGCTCCGGCCGCATCAGCGTCAATGGCCGCGAAGTCGAAACCTATTTCGCCCGGCCGGTGCTGCGCATGATCATCGACCAGCCGTTCGTCGCCGCCAACCGCAACAAGCAATATGACGTGATATGCACGGTCAAAGGCGGTGGCTTGTCGGGCCAGGCCGGTGCCGTGCGCCATGGCATCTCCAAAGCGCTGACCTATTACGAACCGACCTTGCGGCCGGTCTTGAAGTCCGGCGGCTTCCTGACCCGCGACGCGCGGGTCGTGGAACGCAAGAAGTACGGCCGGCGCAAGGCGCGGCGAAGCTTCCAGTTCTCCAAGCGCTAGAACCGATACCCGTTACACGAAAAGGCCGCCCCGATGGGCGGCCTTTTTGCTATGGCCCGAGCCGCCGTTCGATCTCGCCGCGACAGGTATTGAGGATTGCTGTGGCAAACTGTCGGTTGTCTACGGCGCCGGCAAGGGTGATGCCGCCAATGGCGAGCACGGCCGCAAGGATTCCAGTGTGCTCAGCCTGTTCCGGATCGTCGACGGTCTTTCCCAATTCTGCCACGAAGCCGCGGAGTGCTTCGGTATAGGTCCCTCGGGTTGCCGCGTCGCCGCGGGCGGCATCTCCGGTTAGGGCGGCGAAGGTGCAGCCCTGGCGGACGACGTTGAGATGGGCTGGATTGAGGTAGTCGTCCAGGACCGCGAGTGTTTCGGCGCGGAGCGCCGCGCCGTCGGTTGCCTGCCGCGTTTGCAGGTGGCGGGTGATGCCATGGTCGACGCGCATGACTTCCGTGAACAAGGCCGCCTTGGAGGCGAAGTGCGCATAAAACGCGCCGCGGGTCAGGCCGGCCTCGGCCATTAGGCGGTCGATGCCGACGCCGTCGTAGCCGTGACGGCGAAACAACCGGCCCGCCGCGTCGAGGATTTTCTGCCGGCTCCGGTCTTTATGCTCTTTGCTCTTTGGCATGGGCGTGCGCTCCCGTTCTTTGCGGTCAGCCGGTGACGTTCTCGACGATCCACCGGTGCAACGGCACCAGGGGCTCGAAACGGTCGCGGACATGGCTGACCGCGCCGGAATCGAACAGCGCCGCCGGCAGCGGCGCGTCACAGCGCACGACCAAGCCTTTTTGCCGGATGAGATCCGGATCCGCCGTGTCATATCCGGCCGGCGGCCGCTTCAGCGCCGGCGGATCGAGCCGATAGCCGTCCGACGTCGCGTTCTGAATGGCGGAAACAAGCGCCGCCGCCGTCTTAGGCCTGCCGAGCGCGTCGCGATAGCGTTCAAGCTCGGCCTTGTCGAAAGCCCAAAAGCCGGCACCAAGTCCCATATGATCCGGGCCGATCAAAAAATGGAAGCCCGGTGCGCCGGTTGGCTTTTTGCCCTGCCAAAAGATCAAATGCAGGCGCGCGTGATAGGGTCGTTTGTCCTTCGAAAATCGGGTATCGCGGTGGATGCGGCGGACCGAGCCGTTCAGCTTGGCCTCGGCGCGGATGCCGGCATCCCATTCCGCGAGCAGGGGCGCGATGGCAGTGACAAAGGCTGTGGCGGGCTCGAGATAAGCTTGGACATAGCTGTCGCGATGACTTTCGAACCAATCCTTGGTGTTGTTGGCGGCGAGGTCCTGCAAGAAGACCGGCAGGCTTTTCGGAAAGCCTGGAAATGTTGACGCCATGATTAGTTCCATTTTTATATGTTGATCTTCATACCATATAGCACTTACCATGCGGCGAGGCCATAGCCATGGTCGAACAAGGGGGCACAGGCATGGACATCGAGCTGCTGCATTTCCGCTACTCGCCATACAATGAGAAAGTGCGGTGGGCGCTGGATCTGAAACGGGTGCCGCATCTGCGGCGGACATTGCTGCCGGGACCGCATTCTCGCACGGTCAGGCCGTTGACCGGGCAGAGCGCGACGCCGGTCTTGCGTGTCGAGGACCGCTGGATTGCCGGTTCGTCGCTCATTCTCGATGTCTTGGACGCCCGCTACCCGGCGCCGCCGCTCTACCCGGCCGATGACCTGTCACGCGAGGAAGCCTTAGAGATCGAGCGGCTGTTTGACGAAGAACTCGGGCCCCGCATGCGGCGCGCTTTGCTGGCCACCTTGATCAAGGACGCCGGCTACATCACACGCGTGTTCGGCGGCGACAAACCGGCCTATATCCGACTGCCGTATCGACTGACCTTTCCGCTCGCCAAGGGCTTGATCGCGCGCGGCAACGGCATCACCGGTCCGGAAAGCATCGAAGACGGCCGGGCTGCCGTCGAGATCGCGCTTACCATGGTGGCCGAGCAATCGGCTGCGACCGGCTATCTGGTGGGCGATGAATTCAGTGTCGCCGATCTTACTGCGGCGTCAATGCTGGCGACCGTGATTGACATGCCGGGCACGCCGATGGAACGGCCGAAGCCACGGCCGGCGGCGTTAGTGAACCTGATCGAGCCTTGGGCGGGTCATCCGGGCGCGGACTGGACCCGTAGCATCTTCGCCCGCCATCGCGGGCCTGGTAAGGGCGACGGCGGGTTGATCGACTATGGCGCGGCGGACGCCGCGTGAACGCCTGTCCATGATTTATTAAGGATGTTTTGGTTCGCTATGCCGATGATGACGTCAGACCCGCCTCCGGGTCGGATTCCAACCGACGTCACGGAGGGCAGAATGCATTTCTTTGCCTCAAGCGATCCGATATTTGAAGAGGCTCGCGCCCGCGAGTCCGGCGATACACTCACTATCCGGATGTTGCGAAGGAAACGGCAACGCCTGTCGGCGCTTAGAACCGAGATCGCAATCAGGGTGGCGCAGAGCTGCGTCTCCGACCCGCCAACAGAAATCCAACATCCAGGGTCCGACACCAGCCGACGGGGCTAGCAGCCCCGCCAGCCCATAAGTTTCCGCTACTCGGTACGGCCGCGACGTGCTTCCGGATCCCGAGACGGCCCTACATGATAGCTGCCGTGTCCGTTCGCGCCTTCTTTTTCCGCGCCAGCGCCGACTTTGGAAGCTTCGACATCGATGCAATCTCCGGCGTCTAGGATTTGCTTTTCGCCGTCATAGCTAACGACGATCGCCGCATCGGACTCGTTGCATAGCCCAACATGTGTCGGCGAATCCATATCAACGACAGTCTCCGGTTCGGTGCCCCTGGTCGAAAAACTTCGTTGATCGCTGTAAGCGCCGGTGCCTTGCTGGTATTGCTCGCGCGTTACGCGCGCATTTGCTTCAGTGACCAGCGCGGTCATGACGACCGCCGTCGTCGCGCTCAAGATGATCGTTTTCATTGATGACATTGTGCAATGACTCCCATTTTGTGGCCTAGGTTTCGATTCAGTAAGCCATTCTTGATCAAAACGAATTTTCATATCGGCATAGCCTTCTGGGCGAGACGATAACGCTCCGGTCAAGCAATCGACATACCATCATGAAGTCAGCGATTTCTAGCACGCCGAAGGCTGTTTCCAGCGTTAGTTGGGGTAACTCACGTGGCTAGTTACCTGCCGTGTCGCGACACAATAGCGGCCAATGCAAATGGCAAGATCGCTTTCCAGAATTTCCATCCGCGTGACGTAGCAGTCAGCAATCGCGAGACCGACGAAACCCTGATCACCGGAGGACCGACACCAATCGATCAGGCGATCGGGCAGCTTACCCTATCGCTGATTCAAAATGATCAAAGACTGAAGTGACCCACATCTCGTTGAAACCATGTGCTTAAGCGCCATGTAGCGCGTTTCGCCTGTGCTGCAACACAGCTTTCTATTGTCACCCATAGTCTTCGAGGCGACACTTGTCTCCTGACCGCCGAGGCCACGGCAAGTCGAAAACCAGGACAGAAAGGTGGGCGCCATGCCACATGATCCACGGCTCGTAAAAGATGAGGGCAAAATCGAAGAACTCCGCAGCACGATCCCGGATTGGATCCAGAACCTGAAGCGGCCGAAGACGCCGTGCGTCATGCCGGCGTTTGGGCCGTTGGAAGGCATCCGCGCGGTCGGCACCGGACAGTTGATCGCCCAGCCCTATATCGGCACCAAGCTTGCCGAGTTCGGCGCCGAGGTTGTCCATGTCGAGAAGCCGGGCGGCGACGTGTTCCGGTTCACCGCGCCGCTATTGGAGCGCGGGCCTCGCCCGCATGGCTGTGACGAGGCGGATGTCGCGAAGAGTAAACTGTCGATGGGGCTTGATTTCAAGAAGGCGAGCGGTGTCGAGCTGCTGATGGCGCTCTGGAAAATTTCCGACGTGTGGATGGAATCATCGGCGCCCGGCACGCTCGAGCGCAACGGCATCACCAATGAACTGGCACTCGCCGTGAACCCGAGCCTGGTTATTCTGCGGGTCAGCACCTATGGCCAGTACGGCAAGGAAGAGTATCTCGGGCGACCAGGCTACGACGCCATCGCCCAGGCCTATGGCGGCATGATGAACCTGACGGGCGATCCCGCCGGTCCGCCGCAGCGCGCCAAGTCGTATACCGGCGACTATGTCACGGCGCTCACTGGCTGGGCGGCGACGATGATGGCGCTGTGGGAGGTCAAGAAGACCGGGCGGGGACAGGTGGTCGATTTGGCGCAGTACGAGGCGGTCGCGCAGACCAACGGCAACACGTTGCCGCTGTTCACCGGCGAGGGCGCGGTTTACGGACATACCGGTAACCAACCGCCGGGCTTCCAGCCCTACGACACCTTCAAATGCAGCGACGGCTGGGTCTATATCGGCGCGCTCGGCGGTGCGATTTACGACCGCGTGCCGAAATTCCTCGGCCTCGATCCTGAGGAATACAGCTACGACGAATGCTCCAAGGATGCCGCCGCGGTCAATTCCGAGAAAGGTCAAGAGCTCGACCGGCGGCTCCGCGAGTACTGCGCTGCCCATACGGCGCTTGAGGTCGAGACAGAAGTGAACGCGGCGCAGATCGGCTGCGCCCGCGTGTTCAATGTCCGCGACCAGTATAACGACGAACACTACGCGGCGCGCGAAATGACGGTGCCGGTGCTCGACCGCCAATCGGGCGTGCCGGTCCGGGTCTTCGGCGTCGTGCCCAAAATGTCGCTGACGCCGGGACAGATCTGGCGTGGCGCGCCATCGATCGGCGAGGACACCAACGACGTTCTCTCGACCATGCTGGGCCTTTCGGAAGCGGAGATCGACGGGCTGTATACCGACGGTGCCGTGCACCGCACGGAGCCGTTCACGGAGCCGCAGGTGACGCCGGCCAATCCTTAGCGGCACCGGACGGACATGAGCCTAAGCGACGTTACGGCCTGAACGGCAGTATTTCGCTGGATTAAGGACTTACGTGGTCGACAAATTTCTGCGGTGCGCCTTCGCCCCATTGGCTTGATAATCCTATTTCGGCGGATATCAGGTTCGGCGGCGTGGCGGCGGTCAGACGGTCGGTGTCGGCCCAGCGTTCATGCACATGGTTCCACGGGTCGCACCAGTAGTCGAACACCTGGCTGCCCAACAGGTGCCGGCCTACGCCCCACATATGGTCGTATTTCCCAAGACTGGATAGATATTCGTGGTCCATGAAGACGGCGTCTATGTCGGGAATTTCGAACGACAAATGGTTCAGTCCGGCGCGTTCGTGGTGGATGCAAAACAACGTGTGATGATCGGTGAATTCATCGCCCCGGTCGCAGCGGTTGAAGGAGCCGATGATGTTGTCCTCGGCCCCGGCATAGACATTGTCCGAGCACAGTAATCCCAGGGTATCCTGAAACCAGCGTGCGGTTTCCACCACTTTCGGCGTTGCGATGACGCCGTGGCCAATGCGTTTGACCGGCGAGGGCGATGCGCCCAGGCGCAATACGTCGCCGGCCCGCCGCAAGGGTTCGGCGCCGCTGTTGTTAAGGCCGCGCGAAACGGTGATGGGCGGCAGCTCTTCGATGCCATGCACCACTTCGATCTGATAACCATTAGGTTCGCGCAGGCGCACCCGTTTGCCGCCACCCGGTTCGTCGATGTCTTCCACGGCGGATGCGCCGGATGTGGCGGCCAGCACCGCCAAATCCTCTTCTCGATCGGCCAGGTAAGCAAAACCGACAAAGGCCGGCTCGCCCTTCTCGGTAACGTGGATGTGGTGGCTGGGATCCGTACCGCGCATAAAGAGCGCATCATCGGTACGTCCGGACCGGATCATCCCGAAGTGAGTGAGGAATTCCTCCATAGTGTCCAGGTCCGGCGCCCGCAGGCGCCCATAGGCGAGCGCTTTCACTTTGATGACGGCCATGGCTGCAGCCCCCCTTTCCAGTCGGGAAGTTTAGACCCAATCGGCGAAAGGTGGTAGATACGATACCTATTCGCGCTGAGGGTCCGAACCGACGTTTTCGCCCGACCGTGGCCGCCTGCGTTGTTCCGCCGACGTCGACCAAATTTGCACGCAATCGGTCGAACGGTAGCCGACGGGTGGTTAGCTGGCGTTAGCTTCTGAGGCGGCAACGGCAGAGGAGCGTCAGGAAATGCAAAATCAGACACAATCCCTCATCCTCGCCGCCGAGCGAGAAGCTCAGATGGTCTCTGCTTTTGCGCGCTTGATCGTCATTACTTCAGCGATCATCATATTCCTCTCTTTTGGTGGCCGTGACCTTCCGATTGCGAAGATCGTTCTGACATATCTGGGTTTTTACGCGTTCATATCGGTGCTTTCAGGTATTTTGTCGCTACAACGATTTTTCCGCGCCTGGTCGGGAATATTGTTTACCGCAGTTGATGGCGCGGCTTTGGCACTCATGATTGGCTTTATCCTAAAAAGCACAGGCATGCCGCCGAGCCATTTTGGTGCCGTCCCGGGATTCGTCTTTGTTTTTTCGGTGATGATACTGGCGACAATGCGCTACACGATCGGGCCAATTGTGGCGGCGTTTGCGAGTTTCGCGCTCACCTCCTTGCTTGTCCTGCAACTTGCCGAGCATGGGATCTTGGCCGCCGGCTCTGGGGCTTCCGCAAAGGTTGACCCAAACTTCTTTTTCGGTGAAGTGCCGAATGCCGCGCGATGGTGGTTTGTTGTGATCGCGGCCGTGTTAGGGTTTCTGGCGGTCCTCCGGCGACGGAAAATGCTGGAAGCTGCAATCTCGCTTGGTCAGAAAACTGCCAATCTTTCGCGCTATCTGCCCGAGCGGATCGCGCACCTTGTCGCGGAACAGGGTGTCGAGGCGTTGTCTAGGGGCCGGCGACAGAACGCCACCGTCCTGTTTGTCGACATTCGCGGATTTACAGCCCTCTCAGAGGGGACGACACCGGAAAAACTGAGTGCGCTATTAAGTGAGTTCCGTTCTCTCGTTTCTCTAGAAGTTGAAGCGCATTCGGGAATTGTCGACAAGTTCATCGGTGACGCCGTCATGGCCGTGTTCGGTGTTCCCGTCGAACACCAAACAGACGCTACTAACGGATTGAATTGTGCTCTCGAAATTTTGAATGCACTCGATCGGTGGAATGGTGAACGTCGAAAAAACGGTCAGTCGTCTATTGCCGTTTCCATAGGCGTTCATTCTGGCGAAGTCTTTGCTGGTGCCGTTGGAACGGCGGCGCGCATGGAGTTTACCGTCCTCGGCGACACGGTGAATATCGCCGCGAGACTTCAAGAAGTAGCAAAACAGACTGACAATAGGCTTGTCGTTTCCAAGGCATTATTGGAAGCGATGTGCGACGTCCCCACCGATCGAGAGCGCTGGCATGCATTGGCTGAAACTTCAATCAGAGGACGGCACGGTGACGTGCCGCACTTTAGCCTTTCAAGTTGAGTCAGTAGTGCAAAATCGATTGATATAGCCGCCAGTCCAATCAATTCTGGCCCGGAGTCAGGGATTAGCCGAAACCAGGAGGACGAAACCAGGAGGACGAAACCAGGAGGACGAAACCAGATGGACGAAAGCCGATATTGATGCTCGTATGTCGGCTTTCGGGAGTGCAGCGATCATGACCAGCGGCGTTCTGCTTCGACGCATTGCGGCCCGCGCCCGGTCAGCGATAGAGCGATCGGCAGCCTGCGTGAACTATAGTTTATTCTTGGTGATGGCGCTTGCCGTGATCGCGACACCCGCATCGGGACAGGCGCTCCCGTCCGGGGTTACATGGCAGGAGAAGATCGAGGTCGCCGCCGGCGGCGGTTTCCAAGGCCCCTGGCGCATGAATCGGTCTGAGTATGATTACGTCGACGACCCCACCGTGGACATCAACGATGCGGGTTTCGTTGGGGTCGCCTGGGTCGATCAGTCCCGACAGGATGTTTTCTTTCAAAGTTTCGATCCCAGCGGCAAGAAGCGCCTTGCGGAACCGGTCAACGTCTCTCGGAGCCCAACCGTCTTTTCCTGGCTTCCCCGGCTGCGCATCGCCGCCGGTGACGCCAGCAAGGTATTTATCCTTTGGCAAGAGATCGTCTTTTCGGGCGGGTCGCATGGCGGCGAGATATTTTTCGCGCGGTCGAGCGACGGCGGTAAGACGTTCGCCACGCCCAAGAATCTCTCGAACTCCGTCAACGGCGATGGCAAAGGGCGCCTCACGGCGCGTTACTGGGACAACGGCAGTCTGGACCTGGTCATGGGGCCCGATGGCAGCCTGTACGCTGCCTGGACCGAATATGATGGGGCGCTGTGGTTCAGCCGTTCCACGGACTTAGGCGATACTTTCTCCGATCCGTTGCGCGTCGCCGGCAACAACGACGTCGATCCCGCGCGCGGGCCGTCGCTCGCCATCGGCATGGCGGGTGCGGTCTATCTCGCCTGGACGATCGGCGAAGACAAGGCCGCAAACATCCGTGTCGCGAAATCGATCGATCATGGTCGTTCCTTCAGCGAGCCGCGGATCGCCTTTGAAAGTGACGGGCATGCCGACGCGCCGAAGATCGCCGTGGACGGCGAGGGCACCGTCCATCTCGTTTACGGAGAAAGTCCTGCCGGCCCGTTTGAGCGTTATCACATCCGTTACCATCGCTCGAACGATGGCGGGCGGACGTTCGAAGCGCCGCGAGAGATTTCAGCCCCGCAATCGGAACAGTTCAAGAGTGCGGGATATCCGGCATTGAGTTTGGATGGCGAAGACACCCTTTACATCGTCTGGGAGCTCTTCCCCGGCCGAAGAACCTATCCACGGGGGTTGGGTTTCGTCCATTCGAACGATCGGGGAACGACGTTCGCATCCCCGTCGGTCATCCCGGGCAGCGCCGACACGGCCCTCGGCGTCAATGGCAGTCGGCAAGGATTGTTGATGAGGAAGCTGGCAGTCAACGGGGCGGGTGCGATCGCCGTCGTCAACAGTACTTTCAAAAAGAGCGAGGCGAGCCATATCTGGTTGTTTCGCGGGCGCCCAACCGGAGGCTAATTCGTATTGCCAGGCCCGCCGCGCCGGTAGGGCGCCGATCAATGACGACCTTAAACAGTCGGGCGGCGAGAGCGGTACGGGCCCTTGAAATTGGAGCAATTGGCTTCGGCGTCAACCGCGGGCGGCTTTTTCATCCTCATATTTTTGGGTCATGTCTTCGACCGCCTTCGCATGCACGTCGGCGAGCTCCGGCCGTTGTTCACGGGCCCGTTGCTGGGCCGTCATCGTCGGCAGATGATGGCCCTGGAAGTGGGGCATGACCTCTCGGGCTATCAAATCGTAGCTGCGCCGGGTCGCTGCCGGGTCGGCCCAGTTATGCGCCAGCAACAGATAGGCGCCGAAGCCGCCGTTCGATTGTTCCATCAACCGGTTGATCTGCGCCACCGCCATGTCTGGTGTGCCGATGGCACCGAAACCGCTGTCGTTCACGAAGTCGATCATTTCCGCGACATTGTCACCGGGCACCGCCATTTGCGGGAAGGCGGCGACGGCCTGGAAGTAATCGAACCAATGGGCCATGCCATATTCCATATCCTTGTAGGCCTGTTCCTTGGTTTCGGCGATGTGGCAGAGGCCGACCAGCCGCCATTTGTCGCGGTGCACCGTGGTGGCGTTGACTTTGGCTTCTTCCTCCATCACGTCCCAATGCAGCGCCAAGGCGTCGAAGCCGGCCGCCGACGTGGCGCCGATAGACAATAGGCCTATGCCATGTCGTCCGGCCAGACGCGGGCCGGCGGGAGAGGCCACAGCGGCGGCGGCAACATCGAAAAGCGGGTTGGAATAGGGCCGCAGATGCAGGCGCGCGTCGCGCAAATCCCACCGATCGTTCTTGAAAGTGACCGGCTCTTCACTGGTCAGCAGCCGCATGATCACGCCAAGACTATCCTCCAGCAAACCGCGCGTTTGGGTCTGTGACAGGCCGATCATCTGGGCATCGGTCGGTAACGCACCTGGGCCGACGCCGAGCATCACGCGCCCGCGGGTCAGATGGTCGAGCATGACGATGCGTTCGGCGACCCAGAGCGGGTTATGATACGACAGGCTGGTCACGCCGGTGCCGAGCTTGATATGCCGCGTCCGTTCGGCGGCGATGCCCATGAAAATTTCCGGCGAGGCGATGAGTTCGGTGCCCGCGGAGTGATGTTCGCCGATCCAGGCCTCGTCATAGCCGCAGCGGTCGAGCCATTGGATCAACTCCAAATCCCCTTCCAGCGCCAGCGTCGGGTTGATGCCGGGTTTGTGGAAAGGGGCCATGAACACTCCAAATCGCAGGCGGTCACTCATCATTGTTCTCCTAAGTTGCGCGCCGATGTAGAGAGGCGTGTGATGAACCACAAGCGGTCATCACGGCGGACTGATCGATTGTTGACCATGCGGGAGGCCAGGTCAAAAACTTAGTCAAAAATCATGTGGTCTCGACACAATCGCTGTGCGTTCATGGCGCTACAACGGTCTTCAGCCAGTGCATGAACGCGGTGACGTCTGGATTTTGGCTGGTTGAGGGTTCGTACGAAAGAAAGTAACCGTAGTCGCTGAGTTCGACCGGACTCAGTCTGAAAAGCGCGCCGTTCTTGATTTCCTGATCCACCAGATCGTCGTTGAGCGCCACCCCCTGGCCATCCAACACCGCCTGTACACGAACATTCGGGTCCGGAATGATTAGCGTATCCGAGCGTTGCTTTGGTGACAGACCGGCGCGTTCGTACCATTCACTCCATGCGTCGCTGTCGTCGTGGTCGCGAAGCAGAGTGAAGTCGGCAAACGCCGTGTCCAAGCCATCCTTTTGCACACGGTCAAAGGCGTCTTTGTCGCCGGTCGGCCAAGCCGGACACAGAAACAGTCTTTCGATCTGGCAATCGTACCATTTGCCATTGCCCCACCGGATCGCCAGGTCAACGCCTTCTCTTCGAAGGTCAAGAAGGTCGATCATCGGTTGAATGCGCAACCGAACGTCCGGGTGGTTGCGCATAAAATCCATCAGGCGTGGTGAAAGCCAGCGGGAGGCAAAATACGTGGTCACACCGATTGTGAGCGAGTGGTCTCGCAATCCGCCTAATTCCATCGCCTTGTCTTCGATCTGATCGAATGCGTTCTGGGCGACGACAAGCAAATCCTTTCCTTCCGGAGAAAGACGGATGCCGCGAGAGTGTCGCCTAAAAACGGCAAATCCCAGTTCCGCTTCAAGACGGCGGATCTGGTGGCTCAAAGCGCCCTTGGTCAGTCCGAGCTCTTCCGAAGCCGAGGCAAGCCTCGTGTGCCGCGCTACAATCAGGAAATTTCGCAGGCTATCGTATTGTCTCAAACGCATTTTCGTATGTATAAATAAATTATACGCAGTGAGCAATATTATTCGATTTTCAATCAGCTGAAGTGAGATATTCTCATCGGTTAGCAATATAGTTGATAGCACCGCGACAATTTTCGAGACACTGAAATGGACGCTGATATTGCCGTTCAAGGACATGCATCGACATCCGGCACCGGCCGGCGGGTGCGGCGCCGGGCCGGACGGGTTCGCCGCTCGGTCGGCGGCGGTAACGGCCCCTATACGGTAATTCAGTCGCGCAGCATCCCCGCCTACAATTTGCTCGACGATGCAGCCCTTGCCCGGATCGAGGCCCACGCCGATTGGCTGCTCGAGACGATCGGCATGGAATTTCGCCATGACGAGGCGGCGCTTGAACTGTTTCGGCAGGCAGGCGCGCGGGTCGACGGGTGGCGTGTCAGGTTCGAAGCCGGCCTCGCCCGCGGCCTGTGCGCCACGGCGCCGTCGTCGTTCACGCTGCATGCGCGCAATCCGGCCCGTACGGTACATCTGGGTGGCGACGGCATCGTGTTCATGCCTGGTTACGGGTCACCGTTTGTCATCGACCTGGATCGTGGTCGCCGCTACGCCACGCTCGACGACTTCCAAAACTTCGTGAGGCTCACTTATCAGACGCCCTATCTGCACCACTCCGGGGGAACGGTTGTAGAGCCGGTCGATGTTCCGGTGAACAAGCGCCATTTGGATATGGTGCTTGCCCATCTCTGTCTTTCCGACAAACCCTTCATGGGGAGTGTCACGTCACCCGAGCGCGCCCGCGATTCAATCAACATGGCGCGTTTGGTATTCGGCGCGGATTTCATGGACGCCAATGCAGTGATGCAGGGCAACATCAACGTCAATTCGCCGTTCGTATTCGACGAAACCATGTCCGGTGCGTTGCGCGAATATGCCGCGGCCAACCAGTGCGTTTGTATCAGTCCGGCGATTTTCGGCGGGGCAATGGGCCCGGTGACCCCGGCCGCGATCGCCGCGCAAACACTGGCCGAAGGTATGGCAGGTATAGCACTGGCGCAGCTCGTTCGGCCGGGCTGCCCGGTGATCCTCGGCAGCTTTCATTCGACGATGAACTTGCGGACCGGGTCGCTTACGTTCGGAACGCCGGAGGCCAATCTGGTAACCATGGCGCTTTCGCAGTTGGGCCGCCGGCTCGGCGTGCCGGTCCGCTCCGGCGGCGGCCACATTACGGCGGCTAATACGCCGGACGGCCAGGCCATGCTGGACAGCGCAAACGCAATGTGGACGACAGTTCTGTCCGGTGCCCATCAGGTCTGGCACGCCGCAGGCTGGCTCGAAGGTGGTCTGACCATGTCGTACGAGAAGTTTGTTCTCGACTTGGACAATTGCGGCGCGCTTCTGCGGATGATGCAAGGCATGGCCGTTGATGATGAAGCCCTGTCGGCGGAAAGCTATCTCGAAACGGCGCCGGGCGAGAACTTCCTCTCGACCCGCCACACGCTGAAGCATTTTGCCAACGCAAACTACGAATCCTTGCTGCCGGATGGTGGCTCGTTTGAGGCCTGGGAAGAAAACGGCAGTCGAACGGCGGCGGAACGCGCCCGTCCGCGGTGGCAGGAGATGTTGGCGGTCTATCAACAGCCAGGAATGGATCCGAGCGCGAATGCGCAACTAGAGGACTTCGTGGCATCGCGCAAAGCAGAAATGCCGGACGAATGGTACTAGCCACGTCAGCGGTTGAGACAGTCGACCAGGTCGCGGCCCAGATTATCCATCATCGTGAAGTAGCTGTCGGGACCCGGCGTCAGGTTTGCGCCGAGCGGGTCCAGTTGGCTGACGCTGAGCGGTGTGCCCTCGGCCAGGCGCTCGGCCAAATCCGGCGGAAACTGCGGTTCCGTAAACAGGCAGGTGGCGCCGGTCTCGGCGATCTTGCGGCGGATAGTCGTCAGATGGCGGGCGCCCGATGGCCGCTCCGGCGATAGCGCGACCGCGCCGATCGGCGACAGGCCATAGCGCCGCTCGAAATACTGATAGCCGTCGTGAAATAGAATGAACGGTTTTCTTGTGACAGGGGCGAGGCGGGCCTCGAGCGATCGGTCGAGGTCTTGGAGGCGTGCGGCCATGGCCTCGGCATTCGCCCGATAGCGTGCGCCATTGGCGGGATCGACTTCGCCTAGGCGTGTCGCCAGATGCGCCACGATCCGTTCGGCGTTCCGTGGGTCGAGCCAGAGATGCGGATCGACGCCCTCATCGTCGTGGTCATCGTGCTTGTGGTCGTCTTCATCGCCGTGGTGCCAATCGCCAAGGTCTCGCGTGGGCCAGCGGGTCAGTCCGGGCAGGTATTGGATTTCCATGACGGCTTTACCTGCGGCCAATGCGGCGATCGGCCGTTGCATGAAGGTTTCGAGGCGATCGCCGATCCAAACCACCAGATCGGCCCCGGCCAGCCGGCGCGCCGCGGACGGCTTCAACGCCATGTGATGGGGCGAGCCGCCACCGGTCACCAGCAAATACGGCGTACCCACATCGGCCATGACACCGGCGACCAATGCGTGCAGCGGCTTAATGGTGACGAACACCGACGGCGCCTCGGCCGCCGCCGGACGGGCCAAGAACAGGCAAACGGCAGCCGCCAGCAACAGCCTTGAGCGCACGAAGATAACTCCGGATGTTTGGAAACGATCAGTAGCGAATTGTTATAACATAACGTTTTGGCGGGGTCACCCGTGCCGTTGCGACATTCATCAGATTGTCAATGGCGCGCGCTTCCGCTTGACGGGGTCAAGGTGTTGCCGCGGCCCTATTTGGTCGAGGCGGGCGGAGCGTCGGTGCGGTTGGCGGTTGAGGCGACGGAAAAACCGAGAAATATCCCGTTTCACGGCCGGATGAATCCGCATTGGACGTTGACCGTTTCAGCCTTTACCCTAAGTGCGGTGCGTATCTAATCATGTTGAGCGGCACGCCGACGGTTGATTGATTACAATCACCTGATCACATGATGACGTCGCAAAACGTATCTTATGGAAAATTTCACGATCGTGCCGCTCCAAGCACCGCTCTTCTCGTGTTGCTAGTGATGGAATGTTCGCGATACCTTCAGCAACGGACGTTCGGGCCGCATGGCGGCTGTTCCCTTAAGTGCCAATAGGCGACATTGGGATGCCGGCGGATGTGAGCCGTCCACAGCATCCAATGGAGAAGTCGTTGGTTCCGTTTGGCGGCCTGTGTTTTCAGTTGCACATGGCTTTTGCCATAATAACTCTCTAGTTTTGCTCGCGGCATTCGATGCTTGGGGAAGATCATGGCCGAAGGGGATGCGGAAAGACGGCTGGTGGCTATTGTCGCGATCGACGTGGCCGGTTACTCGCGTCTTATGGGCGCTGATGAACAGGGCACGCTTGCCACTCTCAAGTCCCATCGTGATGCCGTGACCCCG
>Ga0315336_1001971_pt1 | contig 34746 bp, 31 predicted proteins | sample ASW5metaG_FD_204512 | JGI IMG/M metagenome (GOLD analysis project Ga0315336, IMG submission 204512) | Ammonia-oxidizing marine archaeal communities from Monterey Bay, California, United States - ASW #5 | ecosystem: Environmental > Aquatic > Marine > Intertidal zone | place: USA: California...
TCGATGGGCTGTGGACCATTCCCTACGCGGTTCCGGGAATCGTGGCCGTCGGCGGGGCCAGCAATGCCGGCGGACTATTCATCGACCATGTCCGTCGACTGACCGGCGACCCGAGTCAGGCCGATGTGCTCGCTGTCTCGCCTCACCGCCGCCCGGTCTGGGTGCCCTACATTCGCGGCGAGCGCACCCCGTTCCACGATGCGTCGCTGCGAGCCGAGCTCCTCGACATGGGTGTCCACCACGGCCCATCTGAGATCCTGGCCGCCGCCTACGACGCAGCCGGCTTCGTCGTGCGGCATCACATCGACCTCGCGGCCACGGCCCTCGACGAGGCGGCTCGCCCCCGACGCATCGTCGCCACTGGCGGCGGCACCCAGTCGGGGGCGTGGATGCAGGCACTCGCCGACACCACCGGACTCCCCGTCGACGTCGCCGCTCATCCCGAAGGGGCGGCAATCGGCGCCGCCTTCACCAGCCGCCTCACCGCCGGACTCGAAACGGACCGAGCCGTGAGCCAGTCTTGGGCTGCGACCAGTCACCGTGTGGAGCCTCGACCCGACCACGTTCCTGCGGCCGACGTTCGCTACGCCCGATTCCGAGAGGCAGTCGAACGATGAAGTTCTCCGTCACGTATCCCCTGGTGACTCATCCCTACAACCCTGAGTTCCTGAGCAAGGACGGCCTCGTCCGTTTCGCGCAAGCGGCTGAGTCGGCCGGGTTCTCCGGAATCGGTTTCACGGACCATCCAGCTCCGACCGACCGGTGGCTTCAGGCCGGTGGCCACGACGCTCTCGACCCGTTCGCGGCCCTTGCCTTCGTCGCTGCCGTCACCGACACGATTCGGCTGATTCCCAACATCGTCGTCTTGCCCTATCGAAACCCGTTTCTGGTGGCCAAGGCCGTCGCTTCGATCGACGCGCTGTCCGGCGGCCGCTTCACCCTCGCCGTCGGCACCGGCTACCTGAAGGGCGAGTACAAGGCACTCGGCGTCGACTTCGACGACCGCAACCAGATCTTCGACGAAGCTCTGGACGTCCTGCGGGGCGTGTGGAACGAGTCGGACTTCCGGTACGAAGGCAGCAACTTCGTCGCCCACGGACAGACCGCCAACCCACGACCCGGCCATGTCCCGATCTGGATCGGCGGCAACAGCATGCTGTCTCGCCGTCGCGTCGCTCAATCAGGCGACGGATGGGTGCCATTCCCTGCGCCGCGCGTGCTCGCCACGACCGCGAAGACACCACCCCTCGAGACCGTCGATGACCTCAGTGAGATGCTGGACTACCTCTGGCGCCACGTGGACGAGGCCGACCGCGATCGATCCGAGCTCGACATCAGCTTCGGTACTTCGGCCGGTGGTTCGCCCGCCGACGAGTCGTTCAACGCCGATGCTCACCTCGACGGGCTGGCCGAACTTGCCACGCTCGGCGTGACATGGAGCAGCGCGAGCGTCCCCGGCGACTCGATCGAACATGCGATCGAGACGCTGGAGCGCTACGGCACCGAGGTGATCAGCGTCAGTTGATCTGGTCGAGGCTGACACCGCATGCGTCGAATGCCTCGAGCACGCCAACCCCGGCACTGCCATCGACGGCACCAGAACTCAGCGTGGCGAGGAGGGCGAAGTCGAGATTGTCGATCAGGCACTCAGCCTGGGCAACAGTGATACGGCCATCCGCGGTGAATCCCTGGATGAAGGCCTGTCGACCGATGTCGGTGCTGAGCATCCCCTCGAGGACATCGGCGCTCAGGCCAAGATCGGAGCCAGGCACGTCGGGCCCATCGTCGCCCGTGTCCGGCCCATCGCCGCCAGCGTCAGGAGCGTCGTCGGCCGCATCGGTGATCCCACACACATCGGCGTCGTAGGCGTCGATACGGTCGCTCATCGCCTCGAGCGTCGCGTCGTCGTTGAGCGCTTCGAGCTCAGGGCTTGCCGCGAAGATGTTCCAGTCGGCGGCCTGCAGCGCAGGCAGGAAGCGGTCGTCGAACGCTCTCAGAGTGGCTTCGAGATCCGCCTTAATCTCGCTGGGCGCGTTGCCGATGACACTCGCGAGAGCATTGCGATTGGACCGGAAGTAGCGCTCGAGCTCTTCCGGACTGGAGCTCAAGAAGTCGAACGCGTCGTCGACCGCCTGCTGTCGGGCCGCGACATCGCAGTAGGACGCGCTGTCGCCGCCGCTCGAGTCGTCGCCGCATGCAGCGCCGAGCAGTGCGACGACTGCGAGAAGCGCGAGAAGATACCGCCGGGTGGGGGAAACAATTTTGATCATGGCCAACGAGGCTAGCTATCAGGCGGGACCCGAGGGTGACAGCACACTTCGTCAGCCGTCGCGGGGCAGTCCGAGAAGCCGCTCACCGATCACGTTGCGCTGCACCTCACTTGTTCCGCCGGCGATCGTGAGACTTCGGTTCCAGAGAAAAGAGCTCACCCAACCAGCCGAGGCACCCGAAGCCGCGGCCGCATCCGGACCGAAGAGCTCGACACCCGCCTCCTGCACATCTTGGTCGTGGATCACCCCGAGCAGCTTCACCACGCTGGCCTCAGGGCCGGCATCGGCGCCGGACAAGGAGCGAATCGTCATCCGGTTTCTGAGCGCGCCCAACGCCGCTTCACGCGCAAGGAGGCGACCCACCCTGGCGCGGTCATGAGCTGACGAGTCGTCGCCCAGAAGCTCGGCGAGCGCGGCCACGCCCGCGCCGATCGAAGCGCCAGAGCCCATCGACACTCGCTCGTTGGCGAGCGTGGTCCGGCCCGCTCGCCACCCGTCGTTCACTGCGCCGACTACACAGTCGTCGGGCACGAACACATCATCGAAGAAAACCTCGTTGAACCAGGCATCACCGTTGATCTCACGCAACGGCCGCACGTCGATGCCATCGGTCGCCATGTCGACAAAGAAGCAGGTGATGCCGTCGTGGTTCGGGCGATCGGGGTCGGTGCGGGCAAGACAGATTCCCCAGTCAGCGGTGTGCGCCATGGAGGTCCACACCTTCTGGCCGGTCAGTCGCCAGCCGTCGCCATCTCGCTCGGCCCGCATCCGCAGCGAGGCCAGGTCCGAGCCCGCTTCGGGTTCGCTGAAGAGCTGGCACCACATGATCTCCTGGCGAAGCGAAGCCGCCATCCATCGGTCCTGCTGCTCGGCCGTGCCGTGCGCCAGCAGTGTGGGCAGCGCCCATGCGGCGACCTGAAGGTGCGGTCGACGCACCCCAGCGGCCCGAAACTCCTGATCGATCACCACTTGCTCCACCGCCGAAGAGCCTCGCCCCCACGGCTTCGGCCAGTGCGGGACGAGATAGCCCTCGTCGGCAATCGTTCGGTTCCAGGACTCTCTGGGCGACTTCTCGAGTGCCTCGAGCCACTCCCTGATCGCGGGCCGGATTGCGTCTGCCTCCGCCGGCAACTCCATCGGCAACGACCGGACCACACCGCTCGACACGAGAGCCTCCACCTCTTCTTGGCGTCGGGAGGTAGCGGGGAGAAGCGCCCGGATCGCCACCGCTCGGCGAAGGTACAGGTGGGCGTCGTGCTCCCACGTGAAGCCGATGCCACCGAGCACCTGGATGCAGTCCTTGGCGACATCGACGGCCGCGCCCGGCACGACCGCCCCGGCGCAGGCGATGGCGAGCTGCTGCTCGTCTCGGTCTCCGCCGCGGCACGCGTCCCACGCTGCGGCGCGAGCCAGCTCGAGCGAGGCGAGCATGTCGGCGCACCGATGCTTCACCCCTTGGAACTGACCTATCGGTCGACCGAACTGCACACGATCGCGTGCGTACTGGGCCGCAGTGTCGACACACCACGCCGCGATTCCGACGGCCTCGCTACAGAGCAGCACGGTGGCAAGATCGACTACCCGGCCGTCGTCGATCGCCAGGGAATCTCCGGCCCCAGGTGCAACGGCTACATCGCTCACACCCCTCACGAGGTCGACGCCGCGGCTCGGACCACACGTGAATTCGGCGCGGTCGACCGCCCGCCAGCCATCACCGGTCCGCACGATCAGAAGCGACGCCTCATCGGCACCGAGCACATTGCGGAAGGTCTCTCCATCGTCGCCCTCGGCGAATGCGACCGCGGCGGTTTCGCCGGTGGCAATGCGTGGGATCCACTCCGCCCGCAGGTCTCCGTTGTCCGACTCGACGAGCACCGCCACCGCCAGAGCCGTCGAGACCAGTGGTCCGGCCAGACCGGCTCGACCCACCTCTTCGAGAACGACCGCGAGATCGGCAAGCCCGAATCCCTGCCCACCATCCTCGGCCGCGGCGTGCATCACAGGCCAACCCATGTTCACCATGTCGGCCCAGAACGCGGGCGGGCCGCCCTCGGCTGCTTCGAGACCGTCGCGGCGCCCGTCCACACCCACCGCGGTGTCGGCCCAGCGGCGAACGGTGTCAGCCAGAACCGCGTGGTCGTCGCTGATCCCGATCGACATCAGTCGGCGCCGATCGCCGCGAGAGCGGTCTCTTTTGCCCAGGCGTAGTCGCCCTTGCCCGTGACCTTGCGCTCGACGTCCGCCACGACAATCAGTTCGCGCGGCACTTTGTAGCCGGCGATCATTGTCCGGCAGTGATCGGCCAATGCCTCGACCGTGGGCGCCGCGGCACCCTCGACAAGTGAGATCACTGCCACCACCCGCGAGCCGAATCGCTCATCGGGCACACCCACCACGAGGGAGTCGAACACCGCGGGGTGGCCCTTCACCGCCGCCTCGACCTCCTCCGGGAAGACCTTCTCGCCCCCGGTGTTGATCACCATCGATCCGCGTCCGAACACCGAGATCGTCCCGTCGGCCTCGACGGTCGCGAGGTCGCCGGGCACCGAATAGCGGACGCCGTCGATCGTGGGAAAGGTTGCCGCCGTCTTCTCTTCGTCCTTCCAGTATCCGAGGGGGATCCATCCTCGGCGGGCGAGCTTGCCGCGCTCGCCCGAGCCGGGGGCGAGCGGCAGACCGTTGTCGCCGATCACCGTCGTGTGGTCATCAGCAAGCAATTTCAGCGGCCCGCGTCCATCGGGTGATCGCTTGATGCGGCCCTGGCCGCCGGTCTCCGACGCGCCGAAGCGATCGATGATCTTCGTCGACGGAAGAAATTCCTCGAGTTCGGCCTTCACCGCAGGCGACAGGATCGCACCCGACGACGACACGAGTCGCAGGTCGCGAAGATCGTAGAGCGCGTGGTTTCGTCGGAGCTCGGCCGCGAGCGGGCGGGCCACCGCATCGCCGATGATCATCAGAAACTCGGCGCGCTCGTCGGCGGCGAGGCGAAGCGCCGACCCGGCATCGAGCGACGCGTCGACCGTGAGGATGCAGGTGCCCCCGGTGAGCAGCGAGGTCAAGGCGATCCACTGCGCGCCGCCATGGATCAGCGGACAAAGGGGCAGGCGGCGAGTGACCCCGGTGCCAGTCGTGACGAACCGGCCGATGTCGTCCGGCGACTCGAGCTTCTCCAACCCCTGCCGTGGAGCACCCGTGCCACCGAGGGCGCCGAAGAACACGTCCTCGTGGCGCCAGATGACACCCTTCGGCATGCCGGTGGTCCCGCCGGTATAGAGCAGGTACCGATCATCGGAGGAACGCGGGCCGACATCGACCTGGGTCGACGGGGCGGTGCCGACGATGGTCTCGTAGTCATCGCCGATCGTGATGACCGGCCTCGAACCAGCAGCGGCGACGGCCTCGGCGCGGACCGGCACCTGAGTGAACACCGCCGCGACCTCGGCATCGTCGAACACATAGGCCAGCTCTTCGGTGGTGTACCGAAAGTTGCCGTTCACCGGAACGGCACGAATCTTGAAGACGCCCATGGTGATCTCCATGAACTCCAGACAGTTCATCGCGTGAACCGCGACATGATCGCCGGCACCCACGCCGAGGTCGCGCAGCACATGGGCCACCTGGTTGGCTCGCCCGTCGAGCTCGGCATAGGTCAGACGGCGAGTGGGCACGTTCGCTCCACCCGCGACCACCGCGTCCTGATTCGGCAGTGCCTCGGCCGCACCCTCGAAGAGGTCAGCAAGGTTGAACGTGCGTGAGCCGGTCTCCATACGACCCTCATCGTGGCCGCCTTACGGGTGACGGTGCGAACCGGACGGGCACTGGCATCATCTCGACGTGGGATTCAACTGCAGCGCGGGCAGCGGCGACTCCGGCTGCAGCGCCGGTCTTGAGGATCGTTCCGATCTTCCCGGCGAAGGTCGACAGGCCCGACTCGGCACAGCCGATTGACGGGACCGGCAGTGCCCTGAGCGTCGGATCAACCGCCCGCACTGGCGACGACGCTTTGAACTTCACGGCGGGGAGCGTGCAGCCGAGTGTCAAGGTGGGGGTCAACAGACCGTCCTGGGCGCACCTGGATCTTGTGACCAACCCTACGGTGACGTTCTCGGCGAGTTCGCAGCAAAGCTACGATTTGCGCGTGGGCTTCGCAGTCACCTCTGGCACAGGCCACCTAGCTTTCGACGCCATCGCGGTGGAGCTGACATGAAGACTCGACATGCGTTGACATTGGTCGCACTCATCCTCACTGCTTCTTGCGGAGCTGAGGATGGAGGCAGGGCCGTCGGTGAAACGGCTGAGGACGCCCGCGCGCCGTCACTTGGTGCCGCCGACATAGCGGTCGACGTTGTTACCTGTAACGCCGCTAGTAGTGAGACGACGGAAGAGGAAGTCGAGGCGCCCCCACTGCTTTCTGCAGTGAACCACAGTCTGGCGACGTATAGCGGCCTACCGGTCGCGAAGAAGATCGATGACACTTTCGACAGCGACCAACTGCCTCTTGGACATGCCGGCTGGTATATGGACCTTCGACAGGCGACAGCTCGACACCTCAACTCGCGGGCAGCGAGCGAGCCGACATTCGTTGCGCTGAACGAGTCGCTCCTCTTGTCGCTCAACCGGTGGGAAGAGCTGACCGAGGCGCCAACAGAGATTCTCGTTACCTACAGCACGTTGCAGCTTGTCGGGGGTGAGGCTGGTGTCGATGACCGGTGGGGACAGGATTGGGCAGCGGGCTCGGTGGCGTTTGCAACGTTTGCTGACGGCACGTTGCTTGCTAGTGGCCGCAACGACACGGAGTCCTGTGTGTCGCTTCGGGTGCTGGCAGCCACAGCCGCGGACTACGCGATGCGGTCTGGTCAATCGCCGCCTGAGCTGGTGCAGTTTGTCGCCGAGGCCACAGAGGGTGGAACCGTAACTGGCTATCTAGATTGACCCGTCGCTTTCGTTGAGCATCTGCTCGCTGTCGCCAACACGACGGGGGTGGGCATGGAGCGCGGCCATGCTCCGCAGGTCCGGCTCGGCGTGCGACCGTCCGTCGGAGTGCTCGACCTCCTCGCGGGCGACCCCGCCTAGGACTCGCGACCGAGCAGCGCTCGAAAGGCGACGTTCTCGGCCTCCTCGGCCTGCTCGATCAAGGGAAGTCGCCAGGTTCGCATCGTCGCCTTCGCCGCACCGACGGCCGCGGCGTCATTGGCCGCGATGGTCACGCCGAGCGCGATCGATCGCTCGAGGAGTTGGTGGTCGGCGACCACCTCGAACGCAAGGCCCCAGTCGACGGCGGTGGCCGCGTCGACCCAGTCGGCGGTGAGCAGCATCCACGAGGCGCGCTGATGGCCGATCTGTGCCGGGAGCAGACGCGACGAACCGATTTCGGGCGCCACGCCGATGCGGGAGAACGGCGTCTGAAACCGAGCCGACTCGGCAGCGACGACGAGATCGGCGTGGAGACACATGGTGCAGCCCACTCCGACGGCGAGACCGTTGACCGCCATCAGGAGTGGCTTGCGCAGGTGGCGAACGGCCGCGTTGAAGTCGATGGTGTGGTCGGCCGACTCGGAGCCGGCGCCGATCGCGGCGAGATGGTCGAGATCAACCCCTGCGCAGAACGCTCGGCCCGATCCCGTGAGAACCACAGCTCCCACGGCGGGATCTTCGTCGGCGTGTCGTAGCGCCTGGGCGGCCCGGTCGGCGAGAGCGGCGTCGAGGGCATTGAGCTTCTCTGCCCGGTCGAAGGCGAGTACTCGGACCGGCCCGTGGTCGCTGACGTCCATGGCCGGACGGTACGAGCTTTTACCACTCGCGTCACTTTGCGTACGCTCGCCGCATGGCCGAGCTTCCGTTTCTCGCTTTCGATGCCGACAACCACTACTACGAGGCCGAGGACGCGTTCATCCGCCACATCGACCCGAAGATGCAGAAGCGCTGCATGCAGTGGGCCGACATCGATGGAAAGCGTCGATTTCTCGTCGGCGGCAAGGTCAACAAGTTCATCCCGAATCCCACATTCGACCCGATCGCCGCGCCGGGCAGCCTCGAGGACTACTTCCGCGGCAAGAACGAAGCCGGCGACATGGACCTCGGCAAGATGTTCGGCGAGCTCTCCCCCATCTCCGAGCATCCCGGCTATCGCAGCCGTGACGCCCGCCTCGAGCTGATGGACTCACAGCGCCTCGAGACCGCGCTGCTGTTTCCCACCAAAGGGGTCGGCATGCAGGAGGCCCTGAAGAAGGACATTCCAGCACTCCACGCCGCGTTCACCGCGTTCAACTCGTGGCTCGACGAGGACTGGGGCTTCGATCGCGGCGACGGCCGCATCTACGCGGCGCCGTTCCTCACCCTCGCCGATCCCGAACTCGCCATTGCCGAGCTCGACCGAGTGCTTGCCATGGGCGCGCGAATGGTTGTCACCGTGCCGGGCCCGGTGCCGACTGAACACGGCTACCAGTCACCCGGCATGCCCGACTACGACCCCATCTGGGCTCGGCTGCAAGAAGCCGGGGTGCCCTATGCGATCCACGCCGGGCTGGGAGGCACGTCGCAATACGGAAAGATCTGGGAACCTCCGTCCGGCCAGTTCGAGGGGTTCAAGCATTCACCGTTCCCGGTGGTGGCCTTCGCCGACCGCACGATTGCCGACACGCTCGCGGCCATGATCTGTCATGGAGTGCTCGATCGATTCCCGAGCCTGCGCCTCGTCACGATCGAGAACGGCGCGATGTGGGTGCCCGATCTGCTCCGCAACCTGCAGGCCGGCTACGGGAAGATGCCGTTCGGCTTCAAGCGGCATCCGGTCGAAGCATTCAAGGAGAACGTGTGGGTCTCACCGTTCTTCGAGGACGACATGGACATGCTCAAGGACGCGATCGGCATCGACCGGCTGCTGTTCGGCTCCGACTTCCCTCACGCCGAGGGATTGCCCACACCCACCGACTACGTGAAGGACATCGCAAACTTCACGGAGGCGGAGACCCGGCAGGTGATGCGAGACAACGCCTACGAGCTCCTGGCCTCCTCGGCCCGCTGAGCCATGCATCCGGGCGCCCACGATCCAGACCGCGCGGCGGTGGTCATGGCGGGGAGCGGCGAGACCGTCAGCTACGGCGAGCTCGAATCGAGATCGACCCAGCTGGCCCGGTTCTGGCACCAGCAGGGTCTCCGCAAGGGCGACCACGTGGCGATCTTCCTCGAGAACCATCCGCGCTACTTCGAAGTCGTGTGGGCCGCCCTGCGCTCGGGCTTGTACTACACGCCGGTCAACCATCACCTGACGGTCGGTGAGATTGCCTACGTGCTCGACGACTGCGGCGCTCGCAGTGTGGTCACCTCGAGGGCGCGCGCCGCGCAGGTCGCGGGGCTCGAAGTCGAGGTTCGCCTCATGGTCGACGGCCACATCGCCGGATGGCGACCCTACGAGCAGGTGCTCGCCGAGCAGCCGACCGAGCCGCTTGCCGACCAGCCCTGCGGCCACGGGATGTTCTATTCCTCCGGCACGACCGGTCGGCCCAAGGGCATTCTCTTTCCCCTTCCGGACCGCCAAGTCACCGATGACGACCCCATGATTCAGCCGGGCAGTCCATTGGGGCTCGCCGACGGCTGCGTCTACCTGCTTCCGGCGCCGCTCTACCACACGTCGCCCGTGGTGACGGGAGCGATGTGTCATCGCTACGGGGGCACGGTCGTGGTCATGGAACGCTTCGATGCCGAGGCCTGCCTCGACGCGATCGACCGGTACCAGGTCGACGTCGCCCAGTTCGTGCCCACGATGTTCGTGAGGCTCCTGAAGCTGCAGGAGTCGGTTCGCGACAACCACGACTTGAGCTCTCTACGCCACGTGAGCCATGCCGCGGCCCCATGCCCCATCGACGTGAAGCGGCGGATGATCGAATGGTGGGGACCGATCATCATCGAGTTCTATGCGGGGTCCGAGAACGTCGGGTCGACGATGATCACTTCGGAAGAATGGTTGGCCCACCCTGGCTCGGTCGGTCTCCCCCGCTACTGCACGGCCCACATCTGCGACGAGGCCTTCAACGAACTCCCGGCCGGCGAAACCGGCGACGTGTGGTTCGACACGCCGGGTGCAGCGATGGAATACCACGGTGACCCGGCCAAGACCGCCGAGAGCCGCAGTCCCCAGGGTTGGTACACGATGGGCGATGTCGGCCGCCTCGACGAGGACGGCTACCTCTACCTCACGGACCGAAAGACCTTCATGATCATCTCGGGCGGGGTCAACATCTACCCCCAAGAAGCCGAGAACGTTCTCATCGGTCACCCCGCCGTACTCGATGTCGCCGTCATCGGTGTGCCCAACGAGGACCTTGGCGAGGAGGCCAAGGCTGTTGTACAACTGGTTGCCGGTACCGATGCCTCACCAGAACTCGAGACGACCCTGATGGCCTTCTGCGCCGAGCAACTCGCTCGCTACAAGTGTCCGCGAAGCATTGACTTCGTCGACGCGCTCCCCCGCGAAGATTCCGGCAAGCTCTACAAGCAGCGTCTCCGCGCCGCCTATTGGGACGGCCGAGACAGCGGCATCATCTGATGACACTCCTGCTCAACATCTCGGTTCCCCGCACCGGCTCCACCCACCTCAATCACCACCTTCGTGCCCTGTCCGGCATGCAGGTGTTCGACGAGGTCTTCAATCCGAACAAGTCCTTCAGCATCAAACCCGAACACCTCGCCTACATCGCCGACCGGTGGGGCAAGAAACTCAACGACGATACGAGCGACGACAAGACGGTCAAGTGGGTGCGCTCGCATCCCACCGAGATGTTCGAACTCTTCGAGCACTTCGCGGGTGAGCGGACTGCCTCTGTGAAGATCTTCCCGCGGCATCTCGACCGCAAGTACGTGATCAACACGCTCTTGCCCCGAACCGACATCGTGTCGCTGGTCCTTTACCGCCGAGTGATCGACAGCTACGCCTCGGCCGAGAAGGCTCGCCAGAACAACTCTTGGCGAGAGATCGACACCACCGGCATGCAGGTGACCGGAAATGTGAAGCACTTCCGTGGCTGGGCCCGCCACCAGCAGGCTTGGTACGCCGAGTGCCGAACCGCCATCGAGGGGGCCGGTCAGCCCTTCAACGTGCTCCGCTACGACGAGCACCTCGATCGCGGCTCCGAGAAGTTGTTCACCACACTCGAGGCCTTCCTGCAATCGAGCGGCATCGATCCGGGTCAACGTGGGCCGATGAAGTACGCCACCGAGAAACAGGACGCTTCGCCCGACTACAGCACGAAGTTCGCCAACTGGGATGAGTTCTCGGCAGGCCTCGACAAAGCCGGATTGCTCGATCTCGCCACCGGCTACTTCGACTGAGGGAGACATCGATGCAGCGCCACGAGTTCCGGTTCGAGGTCGCGGCAACGCCGGAAGAGGTGTGGGACGTCTTCCACGGCCCGAAACCGAAAGTGATGGAGCACGGCGACGTGCGAATCGAGGTCCTGCACCCCGGCGCGCCAGGCGGTGAGGGACTCGTGCGGCACTGCCAATTTCGTGTGCCCCGCTATCTCTTGTCGGGCGGGCGAGCCAAGAGTTGGGAGTGGTTGACCGAGCTCGACCCGCCCCATCGCTGGCGCTACGACGCAGTCGGCAAGCCGTTGTGGTCAGAGGCGACGGGCATCACCGAACTCGAGGACCTCGGCGACGGCAACACCCGCGTGCACTTCGAGGAGACCTACCACGTCTTCAATCCGGTCATGCGCCGACTGCTCGAGCGGCGAGTGCACGACTTCATCTCGAAGGACAACGACGTTCTCATGAAGGCCGGGGTCGAGGCGGGCCTCGCCGCACTGCGTCGACGTCGATAGATCCGGGACTGCGACCGATTACGGGTAGGCGGTCACTTCGAGGCGCCGACCGTCGGGGTCGGAGAAACCCAGGGTGAAGGCAACCCCTGCCGTGTCGAAGATCTGGCCGTCGCTCGCCCCGAGGCTTACCAAGCGATCTCGGATCGCCTCCAGCGCGGCGATATCAGTGGCAAACAGCGACATGTGATCGATCGGCGCACCGTCGAGGATCAGGTTGCCGGACGCCTCATTGAGTGGCGCTTCGACGACCCGACCGGGTCCTGCACTGATGACCTGCACGAAGGACCCGTTCGGGAAGAACAAGAGCACACTTCGTTCGTCGTCGGTGGAGAAGTCAGTCGCCTCGAGCCCGAACGCCTCGCAGTAGAACGCAACTGTCGCATCAACATCCGATGCAGCCAGCGCCACGTGGTTGACTCCCGACAGCAGTGGTTCGGCCATGACGCCACCGTAGTGCCGGCAAACGTCTCGGGTCCGGCCGATTCCTCACGCCGCCCTCGAGGCGGGCGAAGCCCTGGGAGGCGAACCCCGCTGATCGAGGGGCCCCGGCGGCGGTTGTCGTCGCGAGAGCACTTGCCAGCTGCCGACCCCGGTCTTCTGCAACCGCACACGGACATATGTTTGCTTCCAACTCCACGACCAGCGCTCTGTCGAGAATCTTCAGCGATCCAACGCGGGCACGAGTTCGTCGACGAGCAGCTCCATCTGACGCTCGACGAGGGCTTCGGGCATCCCGCCGATCGACGCCCAGAGATAGAGGTGTTCGACCGGTGCATCAGCGCTGATCGATCGGATCCGCTCGGCGGCCTGCGCAACCGTGAGGATCTGCAGCGGCGCGATCACGCCCGAACCGCGACCCTCCCGCACTTCGTCCTCGGTCAACATCCGCGGCGTACGCCCCGACCCTTTGGCCGCATTCTGGCGATAGCTGTTCAGCTGGTGCGTCCGATGCGGAAGGATCTGCTCGAACATCCGCTCAGGGTCTTCGGCGAGCACGAAATCGACGACGCCACCCATGCGAGCGGTCTCGGCCGAGTGACCGGCCTCGGCGAGAGCGTCGCGGTAGATCGGCCAGCTGTCGGCGTTCCAGGTCATCAGCCCGACGCCCAGTCGCCCGGCTCGGCGGGCCCCGACCGGACCCAGGTATCCGGCCCAGATCGGAAGAGGATTCTGCACCGGCCCAGGGGTGCAGGCGCCCTCCGCGAAGATCCGGCCGACCTCGGCGAGCGCGTGATCGGTGTCGACATAACGGGCCGAGAGGTCAGCCCCGAAGGCCTCGAACTCCGGGGCGACGTAGCCGGCGCCAAGCCCGAGCTCGAGCCGACCGTCGGAGATGACATCGACGAGTGCGGCCTGTTCGGCGATCGCCATCGGATGCATGAGCGGCGCCACGACGACGCCGGTGCCGAGCCGACACTGCTTGGTGCGCGCCGCGATCGCGGCAAGCGCCGCGAGCGGCTGGGGCAGGTAGCCGTCCTCCACGAAGTGGTGTTCGGTGACCCACAGCGAACCGATGCCCTTGCGGTCAGCCTCCTCCATCAAGTCCAAGTGCCACCCGTAGTACTTCGCGGGATCGCGACGCCACGGATCGGGATTGCGGAAGTCGAAGTAGAGGCCGAGCGTCGGAGTCACTGCGTCAGTCTTGCAGCGACCGGAGCCATGCGACGTACTCGTCGGCTGCGGCGGCCAGCTTCTCGTCGTCGGCCGAGAACGTGTCGTAGAACACCCACGGTTGCGCGTAGGACATGCCGCAGAACTGCGCGGTGCCTGCGAACGGCAGAAGAAAGTCGGACACACTTCGGCCGTTCCACCCCCCGGGCTCGTACTCCGACCGTGGTGCGCCGGTGGTGACGGCTGATGCCATCGTCTTGCCCGTGAGGGCTGTCGGGTCGGCGGAGAGGACGTTGTAGGCCCATCCCATCTCGAGCACCTCGTCGAGCCACTTCTTCACGAGCGACGGCGCGCTGTACCAGTAGAGCGGATGCTGGAACACCACGGCATCGTGGGTTTCGGCTGCGGCCTGCTCGGCCTTCACATCGATCAGGAGATCGGGATAGAGCGCGTAGAGGTCGCGGACCTCGACATCTTCAGCGGCGGCCGCGGCATCGCGAAACCTCACATTGGCGCGCGACTCGTGCGCCGACGGGTGAGCGAACAGAACGAGAACACTCATGTCGACGAATCCGGTATGGGCCAATCGAGCAACGTCGGATCGGCTCGAAGCTCGGCGCGAATCGCGGCCTCCCAGAATCCGATGAACCCCTCTCCCTTGCCGAGGCCGAACATCGCGACGATGTCGGGGCTGAGGCGAGACTCGATCGGCCCTGCCGCGATCGCCCGCGCGTGCCATGCCCGCTGTGATCGCTGCTCAACCGCCACGCTGCGTTGATGAGCAGCGCGAACCGAACCAGCGGTGACGAACACACCGTGGGCGGCAAGCAGCGCCATGTCGGCGTTGCCCATCAGCCGCACCGCCGCCGCGGCCGCGTCAGGATCGTTGGCCGCGCCGTCGTATTCGTCGACGACGACCAACTCACCGCCGCCCAGGGCCGACGACTGGTCGAGGATCGGGGGCACCTCGGCGAGATCGGCCCAGACAGTCGCGTAGAGCGGATGGCTGTGGACCGCGACCTGCACGTTGGGGCGCGCCTTGTGCAGCGCGAGATGGAGAGGGATGCCCAGCGGGACGGGCCAGTCGTTGCCGTCGAGCGCGTCTTCGACGACCTTGCCATCGAGGTCGATGGCGATCACGTGCTCGGGTCGCAGTTCTTCCCAATGGAGAAGCCAGGGGTTGCACCACAGGGTGCCGTCGCCTCGATTGATCGTGATGTGTCCAGCCAGATGATCGTTGTAGCCCTCACGCCACAACGCCCGGGCGAGGAGCGCGAGCTCCTGGCGGGGATCCAGCTCGGGCGCAAGATTGCGGGGCGTTGGCTCGAACGTCACCTCAGACACCCGCTCGTTCGTGTTGGGGGAAGGTGATCGGCAACGCCCGCCAGCCCGTCACGTTGCTCGAATGGAAGCGCACCTTCGAGTCGTGATCGACCTGATAGTCGGGAACCCGGCGGAAGATCTCCTCTACCGCGACCTTGCCTTCCATGCGGGCCAGCGCCGCGCCCAGGCAGAAATGGGCCCCGTAGCCGAAGGCCAGATGACGGTCGGGTCGGCGATGGATGTCGAACTCCTCCGACGTCGGACCGAACTCACGGTCGTCGTGATTCGCCGCGCCGATCACCATCAGCACTGAGTCGCCGGCCTTCATCGTGCGGCCATGCATGGTGTGGTCGCGGGTGACCGTGCGGTGCATGTATTGCGTCGAGTTGTGGAATCTGAGCACCTCCTCGATCGCGCCGGGCACGAGGTCGAGGTCGGCGGCGAGCTGTGCCTTCTGCTCGGGGTGTCGATCGAGCAGCTCGAGCACGTTGGCGACCATCTTCGTGGTCGTCTCATGGCCGGCGATGACGAAAAGCACACAGAACCCGAGGAGTTCCTCGTCGGTGAGCGCCCGCCCATCGATCTCGTAGCCGACGAGGTCGTTGATCAACCCCGAGCCCTCCCCTGCCTTGCGGTGTGGGAGGTCGGCCATGAAGTACTCGACGAGACCGAGCATCCCTTCTGCCGCGGCCGGGGGCACCCCCATGACACCGTCGTTGCGGATCATGATCTTGTCGCTGCTCACCCGCAGGTGTTCTCGATCGGCAGGCGGCACTCCGAGCACGGCCGAGATCACGTCCATCGGATACGGACTTGTCAGATCGTTGACGACTTCCGCCGAACCCTTGCCGATCACCTGGTCGAGATAGTGCGTGAAGATCGCCCGGATCTCGTCCTCCATCTTGGCCACGGTGCGAATCGTGAAAACACGGCTCACGAGCTTGCGGAGCACCGTGTGATCCGGCGGATCGAACTCGATCATCTGATCGAAGCCGATGCTCTCGCCGATGGGCCGCCGGTTCTCGAGGGCAATGCCTCCGGCCGACGAGAAGAGCTCGGTGTCGCGAAAGCCCTCCTGTACGTCGTCGAATCTCGTGAGCGCCCAGAACTTCAGTTCGTCGTTCCAGTAGAGCGGCGCCTCGTCACGCATCCGCTTGTAGGTGACATAGGGATCGTCGTGCTGGGAGAAGCCAAATGGGTTGAATTCGATTTCGCTCACGAGGGCGACCGTAGCGAAGGTGTCGTGTCTCGTTCGATTCGTTGGACCCCCGGCACCGATTCATACGCGAGGATGGGGCCAACGACGCACCGACCCACAGGGAGACCCGGCAATGCCCGAAACCGTGAAGGCCGCGATCCTCCAAACCGCCTGGACCGGCGACAAGGAGTCGATGATCGAGCTCCACGAGAAGTATCTCGCCGAGGCGGCCGAGGCCGGCACCCAGGTGATGTGCTTCCAGGAGCTCTTCTACGGGCCCTACTTCTGCCAGGTGCAGGACACCGAGTTCTACAGCTACGCCGAGGCGATCCCCGATGGACCGACCACGAAGCGGTTCCAGGAACTCGCCGCGAAGTACGGCATTGTCCTCGTGCTCCCGATGTACGAAGAGGAGCAACCCGGTGTGCTCTACAACACCGCCGCGGTGATCGACGCCGACGGCTCCTATCTCGGCAAGTACCGCAAGATCCACATTCCCCAGGTGAAGGGGTTCTGGGAGAAGTTCTATTTCCGACCCGGCAACCTCGGCTACCCGGTGTTCGACACCGCCGTCGGAAAGGTGGCCGTCAACATCTGCTACGACCGGCACTTCCCCGAGGGATGGCGGGCGCTCGGGTTGAACGGCGCCGAGATCGTCTTCAACCCCTCGGCCACCAGCCGAGGACTGTCGGCCTACCTCTGGCAGCTCGAGCAGACATCGTCGGCCGCCGCCAACATGTACTTCGTGGGCGCCATCAATCGCGTCGGCGTCGAGTCGCTCGGCGACAACGACTTCTACGGCACCTCCTATTTCGCGAATCCGCGTGGTCAGTTCGTGGGCGACACGGCCTCCGACACCGATGAGGAACTCGTCGTGCGCGATCTCGATCTCAGCTTGATCCACGAAGTGCGCGACCAGTGGGCGTTCTACCGAGATCGCCGACCCGACATGTACGGCAACATCACTGAATCCTGAGGGAGACGACATGAAGAAGCTGATCAAGAACGGCACCGTCATCAGCTCGACGGGCGCCGACGCGGCCGACGTGTTGATCGACGGCGAGACAATCGTTGCCGTGCTGCAACCGGGGTCGGACGTCGCGCTGTCGGCCGAGTCCGGCGCCGAGATCATCGACGCGACGGGCCTCTACGTCATCCCCGGTGGTGTCGACGGCCACACCCACATGGAGCTGCCCTTCGGCGCCACCGTGGCATCCGACGATTTCGAGAACGGCACCCGCGCCGCGGCATGGGGCGGCACCACCACGATCGTCGACTTCGCCGTACAGAGCGTGGGCCAGGGCGTGCGCGACACCCACGAGGAATGGCAGGCGAAGGCGGCCGGCAAGTGTGCGATCGACTACGGCCTCCACCAGATCCTCGGCGACGTCAACGAACAGTCTCTGAAGGACATGGACGCGCTCGTGCATGAAGGGGTCACCAGCTTCAAGCTCTTCATGGCCTACCCCGGTGTCTTTCTCTCCGACGACGGTCAGATCCTCAGAGCCATGCAGCAGGCCGCGGGCAACGGCGCGCTGATCATGATGCACGCCGAGAACGGCTTGGCCATCGACGTGCTCGCCGAGCAAGCCTTCGAACGAGGCGAGACCGACCCGGTCAACCACGGCTACGTCCGTCGACCGGAGCTCGAGAGCGAAGCCACCCATCGGGCAATCCAACTCGCGAAGGTCGGCGCGGCTCCGCTCTACATCGTCCACCTCTCTGCGTCCGAGGCCCTCGAGCAGGTCGCGATCGCCCGCAACAACGGCGCCAACGTGTTCGCCGAGACCTGCCCGCAATACCTCTACCTCAACGTCGAGGATCACCTCGACCAGGGGTTCGATGGCGCGGGCTACGTCTGCTCGACTCCGCTGCGGACGAAACACGCCCATCACCACGAAGACCTGTGGAAGGGCCTGCGCACCAACGATCTCAGCGTGGTCGCCACCGACCACTGTCCGTTCTGCATGAAGGACCAGAAGGAGCTTGGCCGCGACGACTTCCGGGCGATCCCCAACGGCATCGGCGGCGTCGAGCACCGGATGGACCTGCTCTATCAAGGCGTGGTCAACGGCGAGATCTCGCTACCCCGCTGGGTCGAACTGTGCTCGACCACACCGGCCCGCATGTTCGGCCTCTACCCCCGGAAGGGCACGATCCAGCCAGGCGCCGATGCCGACATCGTGCTCTACGACCCCAAGCGCACGTGGACGATCAGTGTCGACAATCACCACATGAACATGGACTACTCGGCGTGGGAGGGCTTCGAGATCAACGGCCATGTCCACACCGTCATGTCGCGCGGCCGAGTGATCATCGAGAACGACTCATACACCGGCAGCACCGGCCACGGGCAATACCTCCCCCGCGGTCTGTCCGACTACTTGATCTAGGAGCACAAAATGGATTTCGGCGTCGTACTGCAGACCGACCCGCCCGCATGGCGAGTCGTCGACCTCGCCCAGAAGGCGGAGACCCTCGGGTTCAGCCACGGATGGACCTTCGACAGCCACGTGCTCTGGCAGGAGCCGTATGTGATCTACAGCCAGATGCTGTCGGCCACGAACCGGATGATCGTCGGGCCGATGGTCACCAACCCGGGCACGCGCAACTGGACCGTCACCGCTTCGCACTTCGCGACGCTCAACGACATGTTCGGCAACCGGACGATCTGCGGCATCGGACGCGGTGACTCGGCCATGCGAGTGCTCGGCCACACGCCCACGAAGCTGACGACGCTCAGCGAATCGATGCACGTCATCAAGGAGCTGGCCGAGGGTCGCGAGGTCACCTACAACGGCACCCAGCAACACTTCCCCTGGGCGGGCGAGTCGCAACTCGACATCCTCATGGCCGGCTATGGACCGAAGGCGCTCGACCTGTGCGGCCGCGAGGCCGACGGCTTCATCCTCCAGCTGGCCGACCTGTCATTGGCCGAGTGGACCATCGGCGCAGTTCGCGCCGCAGCGAGCGACGCGGGCCGAGACCCCGACGACCTCTACATCTGCGTCGCCGCGCCGGCCTATGTCGGCACCGACATCGCCCATCAGCGCGACCAGTGCCGCTGGTTCGGCGGCATGGTCGGCAACCACGTTGCCGATCTCGTCGAGCGCTATGGCGATTCGGACGCGGTTCCACAAGAACTCACCGACTACATCAAGGGTCGCGAGGGCTACGACTACAGCGGCCACGGCAAGGCGGGGCACGACCACACCGATTTCGTGCCCGACGACATCATCGACCGCTTCTGCATCCTCGGCGACGAAGACGCCCACATCGAGCGACTACGGGCGCTCGAGGCTCTCGGCGTCGACCAGTTCGCGATCTATCTGATGCACGACCAGAAGGACGAGACGCTCAGCGCCTACGGGCAGCGCATCATCCCCGCGCTGGCCGGCTAGGCGTCACATCACCTGATCGGTGTCGAGGGTCGCCGGCAGGTCACTGGCTCGGATGCGTTCGGCGAACGAGTAGTCGAGCGGCGCAATGCCATCGAAGGGTGCATCGAGAACGACCTCCGCGTCGTCGGCATACGCGGTGGCGACGCGGAGCGCGAGCGTGACCTCGGAGGTGTCGCCCGACAGTAGGTAGATGTCGGCTTCGAGCCCGGGGAAGAACCGGCTCGAATACGACATCACGCCGTGCACGCCTTCGACCTCGACCGCAGCCTCCGCTACGGCACGCGCCGCGCCGTCGCCGCGCCGCAGCACAACACGGATACCGGTGTGGCCGACATGGGGAACGTCGCGATCATCGAGGCGCAGTGCCGGGTCACCGACCACCCACGACAGATCCATTGCGTCGCCGGTGCGAACCGTGCGTCGGCCCGCGCCATCCATTCGTCCACCGGTATCGAGCACCTCGCGGAACTCGGTCATGGCTTGAATCGCCTCGCCGGGATCGACCGAGGTGAGATAGATCGTGACGTTGACACCCTTGCCGTTGTCGAAACCCGGGTGCGGATCGACGGCGGGCAGACGAATCTCGTGGAGCTCGGGCGGCGCCACATAGCGACAACCACCGGCGATCTCCGGCATCGCGATGTTGGGTGGCAGATGCTCGAGGTCGTACCAGCGGTTCCAACTCTCGATGTTGTCGTGGTCGGTGTCGAGGGCGGTGAAGATGATGCCCTTGGCTTCCATGCCGTCTCCTACTTCTCGAACAAGGGGATATGGGCGTCGCCCAGAAAGTGCGTCTCGTTGAAGCTTCGCACGGTCACGCTGTCGGCGGCGGCGGAGGCAAGCACTCGGGTGATGCCGGCGTAGTCGGGGACGAACCGGAGCGTGTCGTCGATCCCGAGCATCCGCGCGAACCAGACCGAGGTGACCATGCCGTGACAGAACACGGCCACGCGCCGCCCGGAGTTGCCCGCGACGATCTGACCGAACGCGTCGACAACACCGTCGATCCACGCTTCCTTCTCAGCTTCGCCGAGCGCTCCGAGCGGGTCGGCCCAGCTCTCGTCGGTTCCGCCCTCGCGGATCAACTCACGCGTGACCTCCGCCGGGACATAGCTGGACTCGTCGCGGTCGTACTCGGCCACCCCGTCGACAATGAGAGGCTCGAGATCAAGCAGCCGAGCGAGCGGAGCTGCCGTTTGACGAGCTCGAGCGAGCGGACTCGTGACAATCACATCGACGCCCAATTCGGCGAGATGTTGGCCCACCCGCTCGGCCTGTCGCTGCCCGATCTCGGCAAGATCCGGGTCGGCGGCTCCGTCGGCCTCCTCGATGTGTTCCGGACGTCCGTGACGAACGATCACGAGTTCCATTCTTGCTTTCCTCCCCGCATTCCACTCAGCCGTGGTTGCTGCGCGACACTAACGAGATGCAGGGACTCATCCTCGAAGGAACCACCGAAGACAGCGTTCGTCTCTCCGACGACATCTCGCTCGCCGACGCCGACCTCTCGCCTCGCCAAGTGCGCGTGGAGATCAAGGCGGCCGGGGTGTGCGGCTCGGATCTCAGCTGCGTGCACGGCAAGTACTACATGCCGACGCCGCTGGTACCCGGCCACGAAGCCGCCGGAGTCGTGGTCGAGATCGGCTCCGCCGTCACCTACTGCGCGGTGGGCGACCACGTCATCTTGTCCACCTTCTCGAACTGCGGACACTGTGGCGACTGCGAGAGCGGCAACCCCGGCAATTGCGCGGTGTCGATGGGCAACATCACCCAGCCCTACAACGAGGGCGAGCAGGCGCTCTACAACTTCGCTGGCATCGGGGCGTTCGTGCAGGAGACGATCGTCGGCGAGAACCAGTGCATCCCGATTCCGAAGGAGATGCCACTCACCTCCGCCGCGCTCATCGGCTGCGGCGTGATGACCGGCACCGGCGCCGTCTTCAACCGAGCCAACCTGCAGATCGGCGACACGTGCGTGGTGATCGGCGCCGGCGGTGTCGGTCTCAACGTGATCCAAGCGGCGAAGCTCTGCGGTGCCTCGCAGATCATCGCCGTCGACCGCATCCCCGAGAAGGAAGCCTTCGCCACCGACTTCGGCGCGACTGACTTCATCCTTGCCGACGAGGGCGTCGACGTGATCCAGGAAGTCATCGCCATGACCGGCCGCGGTGTCGACCATGCCTTCGAGGTCGTCGGCTCCACCCAGCTGCTGGCCGACTGCCTGCAGATGACCCGCCCCGGCGGCAACATCTGCGCGGTGGGCGTGCCCGATCTCACGGCCACCGTCACCTACGGCTTCCAGCAGCTTCACCAGAACAAGAACCTGATGGGAATCCGGGCCGGCGGCGCTCGCCCCCGCAAGGACTTCCCGATGCTGGCCAACCTCTACATGAAGGGCCAGCTCAAACTCGACGAACTCGTCAGCAACACCGCCGGCCTCGACGGCCTCCAGGGTGCCTTCGACGCCATCAAAGAAGGCAAAGAAGCCCGCACCGTCCTCCTCCCCAACGGCTAGCCGCTGCAACTGGAGTCCGACCCCCGCTGCAACTTGCTTGCCAGCAAGACGAACGACTCAGGCTTTCGGAAGAACCACGGGCGGAAGCGGGTGTCGGTAGAGCTTCGCCGCGTTCTCGCTGCAGATCATCCGGAGCTCGTCGGTGGGCAGGTCGCCCCAGACCTTTTCGATCACGCGCTGCGTGTCGGGCCACGTGCTATCGCCGTGCGGGTAGTCGGTTTCGAGACAGATGTTCTCGACACCGATCACGTCGCGGGTACGGATCGTCGAGGGGTCATCGATCGTGCAGAACCAAAAGTTCCGCCGCAGAACATCGGCGGGACGCTCCGCCCAGCCAAGGCCGTAGCCGCTGCGATCGACGATGTTGTCGAGCCGATCGATCAGCATCGCCACCCAGCCGATGCCGCCTTCACTCATCGCGATCTTGAGCGTCGGGTGCTTCAGCGGATACTCCGACCAGAGCCACTCTGCGCACGCGCCAAGCGACAATTGACCGAACATCGTCGCCCCGAGCTGAATGGCCGGTGCACCCGCGGGGATCTCATGGAGGCCCGACGAGCCGACGTGGAGCGAGATCACGGTGTCGGTATCGACGCAGGCTTGGATGATCGGGTCCCAGAAGTCGCGATCCCAGAGATTGGGCAGCCCGATCGCGTGCGGGCGCTCCGGCAGCGTGACCGAAGTAAAGCCGCGGGCCGCGTTGCGATGGATCTCGGCCGCGGCTGCTTCTGAGTCGCCCAGGTAGGTGATGCCGCCCGGGATCACCCGATCAGGATGAGGCTCGAACCACTCGGTGAAGAGCCAGTCGTTCCATGCCCGGACCGCATCGAGACCAACCGCCGGGTCACTCGCTCGGGCGAACACGGTGCCGCAGAAGCCTGTGACCTGGCTCGGGAAGTTGAGCATCGCCCAAATACCGCCGAGGTCCATGTCGTTGATGCGCGCCTCGACGTCGTAGCAACCGGGGCGCATGTGTTCGAATCGGAAGGGCTCGATCTTGACCGATTCGGGACGTCGCCCGGCAACGGCATTCATGCCCATCTGCACGTAGCGATTGCCGTCGAACTCCCACAGCTGATGACCGTGCCTGTTCTCGACGAGTTGCGGACCGCGGGCACGATACGACGGCTGCATGTAGGTCTCGAACAGGTGGGGCGGCTCGACCACGTGGTCGTCCACCGAGATGACGGTGTACTTCACCTCGGCCGGAGCGGGGTCAGGCAAGAACAGATCGGGATCGAGTGCGGTCACTCGGTCATGGTGTCACTCATCAGCCATTCGAGGACAAGCGCCGCCTGACGGTTGGTGGCCACGCCAAGTTGCAGCGGGGGTCGGACTCCAGTTGCAGCGGGGTGGGGTCGAGGACGGTTGGGGTCGGATCGAGAAGTTTGGCGGTGCACGGTACGGTGCGGCTCATGAAGGTTCTTGTGATGGGTGGCACCAACTTCAATGGGCTCGCGTTGGTGCATGAGCTCGCGCGCGAAGGGCACGACGTGACCGTGCTCAATCGGGGCAAGAGCGAGTCCGACATTCCTGACTCGGTCCATCGACTCGTCGGTGATCGCAGCGAGCCCGACACGATCCGCGCCGCGCTCGCCGGCACGGAGTGGGACGTGATCCAGGACATCACCGCCTACCACCCCTCCGATGTCGAACTCATGCTCGAGCTGTTCCGGGACCGAGTGGGTCACTACATCTTCGCCAGCTCGACCGTCACCTATGCCTCGTCCGACACGCTTCCGATCACCGAGGACCACCCGGACGACAGGAGCGACGCGCAGAACGAATACGGACTCCACAAATTGCTGTGCGAGGACCTGTTGTGGGCCGCCCACGCCGACCACGGGTTTCCCGCGACCAGCGTGCCGTTCTCGATGGTGTTCGGGCCTCACAACATGATCTCGGCTCGCGAGCAGACGATGTTTCGGCGTCTTGTCGAGGGTCGGCCCATCGTGGTCCCGGGCGACGGGTCGACCTTGTTGCAGGTGGGCCACGTCGACGATCAAGCCGCAGCACTCGAGCAGATGATGGGCAAGGAAGTGACGCTCGGTCGGCGCTACAACCTCACGGGCAAGGAGAGCGTCACCCGCAACGACTACGTCGCCGGACTCGCGGCCGCGACCGGCGCGACCGCGCCGGACATTCGCCACGTCGCCGACGCCACGATGGACGAACTGTGGAACGGCGATGTGCTCGTGGACCTCGGCGACAACACCGGCATGAGTCTGGCCACCCGTTCGACCAGCGCCGGGTCGGCAGCACCCAATCGTTCCCGAGGTCGTCAGCGGTTCCAGCTGAGCCAACTCGTGCAGCATCTGGCCCCCAACATCCATCACTGGAGCCAGTCGACGGTCTTCTCGATCGACCGCCTCCGAGCCGATGTCGGCTGGGAACCACAACACACGTTTGCATCGATGGCCGACGACACCTTCCGCTGGTGGCACGACTCCGGCCTCGCTGACCAACCCCACGACTGGACCTTCGAAGACAACATCCTCGCGGTCATCTGATCAGCCCCTCGCCGCTCATTTCGACCACGGAAGTCAGCCGACTACGATCCCCGCGTGCAGGAGCTGGCGGCAAACTCGTTCCTCGATGAGCTGAGACCTCGTCGCGTCGCCCTTGCCGTGGCACTTGCGGCCGTCGCCGCCGTCGTCGTGTCGCTGGCCACCGTGGCGCCCACGCTCGCGCTCGCCGATGACGAGGCGTGCATCTCCGGGCGGACGTGGCATGACGAGGTTGCCGACGCGACGCGAGCCGACACTGAACTGCCGGTCGCCGATGTCGTGGTGGAACTACTCGACGACATGGACGAAGTCGTTCGATCGGCTGAGACCGGGCCCGGCGGCGACTATCGCTTCACCGGTCTCGCGGCGGGGACATATCGCGTCCGGTTCGCGCCACCGGCGGACACGAACCTCGTCGCGGCCGGCATCGGAGCCGACCCCGAGGTCGACTCGGACCCCGACCCCGCCACCGGAGCGACAGGCCCGATCACGCTGACCGACGGAGCGTCGGCCACGGCGATCGATGCCGGGCTCGAAGGCGACGTGGATGAGCCGACCTCCGGCATCGGCGGCTTCATCTGGCACGACGACGACATCGACGGCCTTCAGGGAGATTGCGAGGCAGGCTACGCGGGCCTCTCCGTCGAGCTCCTCGCCGACGGCGAGTCTGTCGAGTTGACCGTGACCGACGCGGATGGTCACTACTTCCTTGCAATCGCCGACAGCGGCACCTACACGATCCATGTCCACCTCCCGCCTCTCGACGACGAACTGATCCCGCAGTTCAGCCTCGCCGGCCAGGGCTCGGACCCCGACCGGGATTCCGATGTCGACTTCGGGGGAACAGCCATCGTCGATTTCGATGGCGACGGCCCCAACATCGCGATCGACGCGGGCATTCACACAATCATGGTTGCGCCGTGCGGAGAGGGCTGCGAGCCACCGACCACGACCGTCCCCAACACCACCATCTCGCCCACCACTCTCCCGCCGCCGGCGACCGTCCCCCCGACGGTGCTCCCACCGACGACGGGGCCGGCGACCACCGCACCACCCCCGGCTTGCGACGACGGTCAGAGCCTGGTGGGCGGGGAGTGTGTTCCTGATCCGCAGCTCTGTGAGGTCGACCAGACCCTCGTCGACGGAGCATGCGTCGACGGTCAAACCGATCAGAGCGCCGAACAACGCTGGCGCGACTTCAGGGAATCCCTCGACGAGGCCACCCTCGGTGTCGCCCAGGGCTGCACCCCAGATCCGGAGACCGGACCGCCCGGCGCCATCCTCTGCGAGGGCGAACTCGACGTCCCCTTCCATCTCACCTTCGAGCTACGCCCACCCGAGCCGGACGGGCCCGCACCGTCCGGGACGCTCCCGGACCCTCCGCTCGAAGGGGCGACCGCACAGGTCGAGACGGCGTTCGAGACCCGGGCGACGCTCCTGTTCGACCCCGAGGAGTTCGACGTGTCCGGCGTCGGCGTGGAAGTCGCGGCCCCCGGCGAAGCGCGACTCAGTATTCCGTTCACCAGTGACAGCAGTGAGCTGAAGCGGTTCATTCTCGTTCCGAAGGTCGCCGGATCGCCCCGGGTCTCCTATGTGGTGACGGCGGTCCCGCCGCCCGACCTCGGGATCACCGACGAGCGCGAGATCTCGGCCGGGACGATCCAATTCACCATCGTCGAGGCGATCATCGGCGACGACGCCGGGTCCGGCGGGAACATCTGGTTCATCGTCGCGGCGATCGTCGGTCTCGTCCTCGCTGGTGGCGCGATCGCCTGGGCCCGAAATCGCCCGGCGAGCCCCGATGCCGCGACGGTCGTCGCGGCAGCGTCGGCCGCCGCGCTCGCGGGCACGCATCGAGTCTTCATCAGCTACTCGCGGGAGGACACGGCCCGGATTCAGCGTCTGGCGGCCGCCATCGAGGAGGCCGGCATTCGCACATGGGTCGACACGGGCGACATCGATGCGGGCGAGGTGTGGAAGGAGGAGATCGTGCGAGGCATTCGGTCGAGCGACGCTGTCCTCCTTGCTCTCTCCTCCACGTCGGTCGAGTCGAACCATGTCGCGGCCGAGTTGAGTATCGGCCGATCACAGGACAAGCCGGTGCTCCCCGTCCGCCTCCACGCCGGTATCGACCTCAGCGATCGACTGATCTACGACCTCGCCGATCTCCAACACGTCGACATGTATGACGACTCGGCGGCGACCATCAACGATGTGGTCGAGGCGGTCCGGCGTCTGGTGAGCTCGATCGACCCTTCGTGAACGGGCGTCGGCCACTGGTCGCGACCTAGGGTTTCGCATGGCTATCGACGGACTCGATCTCATCTCTTCGGCGCACTACGGCGAGGCCGGCCCGCCCCACGAGCAGTGGAGCCAGCTGCGGGCCCAACCAATGCAGTACTTCGAGCCCGAGGGGTACGAGCCGTTCTGGGCCGTGACCCGCCACGCCGACATCATGGAGATCTCCGGTCGCCCGGACGACTTCTGCAATGGCGAGGGCATCGTGGTGCTGACCGAAGAGCAGGCGTACCTCCGCGAGAACCCGGAGATCCCGATGATGATGAAGACCATCATCGAGATGGATCCTCCGGACCACCGGATGTTCCGAAAGGTCGCCAGCGGCTACTTCACGCCTCGGGGCATCGAGCGCCTCGACGAGATCGTCACCGAATCCGCGAAGAACGTGATCGACTCGCTCGGCTCGGAGGGTGAGGCCGACTTCGTCGAACGCATCACCCAGCAACACCCGCTTCGTGTCCTCGCGACCATCCTCGGGATCGAGCCGCATCAGGAACAGCAGCTGCTCGAGCTGACAGCGCAGCTGTTCGGCGGCGAGGATCCCGAGCTCCAACGCGAAGGCGAGACCCGCCAGGCCGCCGGTCTCGACCTCTTCATGGAGTTCTTCGTGATGTTCGACGCGATCATCAAGGATCGACGGGCCAATCCCCGCGACGATCTTGCGACGATGCTCGCCACCGCCACGCTCGACAACGGCGAGCCGCTCGGCGACATCGAGACGATGGGCTACTACCTCATCGTGTTCAACGCCGGCCACGACACGACTCGCCACTCGCTGACCGGGGCGCTCCAAGCCTTTCTCGACAACCCCGAGGAGCTCAAGCGGCTCCGCGACGACCCGAGTCTGATGAAGACGGCGGTCGAGGAAGTGGTCCGCTTCTCTGCGCCGGTCAACTACATGAAGCGCACCGCGACACGCGACCTGATCTACGACGGCCACGAGATCAAGAAGGGCGACATGTTCGCCCTCTTCTACGCGTCGGCCAATCGCGATGCCGAGGTCTTCGACGACCCCGACCGCTTCGACGTCGGCCGCACGCCCAATCGCCATCTCGGCTTCGGCTGGGCCGAGCACTACTGCCTCGGAGCACACCTGGCCCGAGCTTCGATCCGTGCACTGCTCGAACAGCTGGCCGAACGCATGGAGTCGATGGAGCTCGTCGGCGAGCCCGACTACGTCGCGTCGAGCTTCGTCGTCGGCCCCAAGCACCTGCCCGTGCGCTACAAGATCTCGAACTAGCGGGGCGATGACCGACGTCCGCAAGTACCAGGAGCCCGACTATCGGGCCACTGCCGGCGAGTTCATTCGCCACGTCGCCAACACCTGGGGCGATCGTGACCTCGCCATTCTCGGCGATCAGCGGCTGACCTTCCGCGAAGTCGAGGCCAAGTCGGCCACGCTCGCAAAGGCGCTGCTGGCGTCTGGTGTGAAGGCCGGCACCCACGTGGGGCTGCTCGCTCCCAACGGTCCGGACTGGATCGTCGGCTGGCTCGCGGCCACGAGAATCGGCGCGCTCGTGCCGCTTCTCAACACGTACTACAAGCCTCGCGAACTCGGATGGGTGCTCGAGCACAGTGAGGTCGAAGTTCTCCTGACCGTCGACCATCATCTCGGCCACGACTACGCAGAACGTCTCGAGGCGATCGCGCCGGGCCTGGCCGATCAGACCGAAGGCAGCATCCGCGTCGACAGCCACCGCGCGCTGCGCAGGGTGTGGATGTGGGGCGACTCGACACCGCCGTGGGCCGGACGAGTCGACGACCTCGTCACCCGGGCCGACGAGGTGAGCGACTCCGATCTGTTCGAGGCCGAAGCGAGCGTTCGCCCCAACGACGCGATGTTGGTCATCTACACGTCGGGCAGCACCGCTGAGCCCAAGGGCGTGATCCATTCTCACGGCGGGGCGATTCGTCACCCCTACAACCTCTTGCCGTTCCGGGATCTCGAACCGGGCGACGTCTGCTACACCCCGATGCCGTTGTTCTGGGTGGGCGGTCTCACCTACACGCTGATCAGTTGCATGCATGCGGGCGCCACCGTCGTGTTCGAAGAGCAATTCGAGGCGGGGGCGACACTCGACCTCATCGAACGGGAACGAGTGACCCACGTGATCGGCTGGCCCCACATGGCCAAGGCGCTCACCGAACATCCTTCTTTCCCCGGTCGCGACCTCACTTCGGTGCGCGGCGGCTCGCTCGACGCGTTGTTGCCCGAGGAACTCAGGGTCGGCGACCCCGAGCTGCGGGCCAACTCGCTCGGCATGACCGAGTCGCTCGGCCCGCACTCGATCGAGATGATCGGCAGTGAACTCCCCGTCGAGAAGCGCGGCTCGTTCGGGCGCTCTGTTCCTGGCATCGAGCATCGGATCGTCGATCCGCTCTCGGGTAAGGACCAGCCGCCCGGAGAGATGGGCGAGATCTGGATCAAGGGCTACTCGCTCATGCTCGGCCACCTGAAGAAGAGCCGCCGCGACATCTTCACGAAGGACGGCTGGTTCCGCACTGGCGACGCAGGGTTCCTCGACGCCGACGGGCATCTCTTCTTCAAGGGTCGCATGGGCGACCAGATCAAATCGTCGGGGATGAACATCACCCCCCGCGAGGTCGAGCTGGTGATCGAGGAACAACCGGAGGTCATGCACGCATTCGTGATGGCCGTACCCCACCCAGAACGCGGCGAAGACGTCGCCGCCGCAGTGGTGTTTCGCCCCGACCACTCCGCCGAACCCGCCGACATCCAGTCCCGGCTGAAGGCAGAGATGTCGAGCTACAAGGTGCCGAGACACATCGCCACCTACGGCTCGCCACAGGACCTCCCCTGGCTCGACAGCGGCAAGATCGACCGGCGCTCCGTGCAGCAGTCGCTGATCGAACGCTTCGGCGGCTAGCTGCCCTACCCCCGCGGCATCCCCAGCAGACGTTCGCCGATGATCGTGCGCTGCACCTCGCTGGTACCACCGGCGATCGAGGCGGACTTCGACCACAGCCACTGACGCTGCCACGTGCCGGCGGCCGACTCGCCGGTCGGCGTCGGCCACATCGGCGCCTCGTCGCCGAGGATCGACAGCGCCAGCGCCGAGAGATGCTGCGTCATGTCGGACCACGTGAGCTTCACGACCGACGACTCCGGGCCCGGCTCCTCGCCCCGGCCGAGGGCCGACAGCGTGCGCCAGTTCTGCAGCCGCAGCAATCGGAGCTGCACGAACGCATCGGCGAGATCGTCGGCGATCAGCGGGTCGTCGATCAGGCCACGATCGGCCGCAAGCCGAGCCAACTCGTCGAGGTAGACCTCGTGGACGACCTGCTCCTTGAACGGAAAATTGGTTCCGCGTTCGTGAGCCAGCGTGGTGTTGGCCACCATCCACCCCTGGTGCAGCTCGCCCACGATCTGGTCGTCGGGCACGAACACGTCTTCGAGAAAGACCTCGTTGAACTCAGCCTCGTCGGTGATCTGGTGCAGCGGACGGATCTCGATGCCCTCGGCTTCCATGTCGATCACCATGTAGGAGATGCCCGCATGCTTCTTCACATCCGGATCGGTACGCACGAGAGCGATACCCCACTTCGAGAATTGCGCGTACGACGTCCAGACCTTCTGACCGGTCACCAACCAGCCACCATCGGCTCGCTCGCCCCGCGTCCGCAGCGAAGCGAGATCCGACCCGGCATCGGGCTCGGAGAAGAGCTGACACCAGATCTCGCTCGCGTCGAGGATCGAGGGCAGCCAGCGAGCCTGCTGCTCGGCCGTGCCGCAGGCGAGCAGGGTGGGCCCCGCGAGGTTGATCCCCACCCGGTTCACCGGTTGCGGCGCGCCGGCTCGTGCGTATTCCATGTTGTAGAGCGCCACTTCCACCGGCGACGCTCCTCGTCCGCCGACCGACTCCGGCCAGTAGATCGCCACCATTCGATCGGCCGCCATCGTCGCTTGCCACTCGCGACCCCAGGCCACCTCTTGGTCGACCGAATCGAATCGCGGCGGGCGATCCATGTTGGCGGCCAACCAGCCGCGCACCTGCTCGGCGAAGGCCGCATCCTCTTCCGCCAGAGTGAGATCCATCAGCGGGTCCAGTCGGCCAGGTAGTCACCATGGGCGATGTTGCCGAAGTCGATGCCGCACAGGGCGCGCATCCGCGGCGAGAGTTGGTCGACCACGTCCTCTGGCAACGATCGCCACCAGTTGGTCTGCGGTCGTAGAAAGCCCCGGGTGTAGAAGGCAAAGAGCAGCGCCCGGTCACGGTCCTCCGACCGGTTCTCGCCCGATGTATGCCACATCCGGCCGTGCAGAAGGATCACGGAGCCGGCGCGGGCACGGAACGATTCCATGCCGATCTTCGGGTCGGGTGGCACGTGATCGAACGACGTGAAGTTGTGGGAACCGGGGAGGTAGCGCGTGGCCCCGTTCTCCTCATCGACATCGTGCAGACACCAGATGGCGTTCATGGCCCAGGTCTCCGTCCACGGTTCCGGCATGACCGTCGACTGATCGCAGTGAGCGTTCATCGACCCGCTACCGGGCAGCGCCGTGTTGGCGGTGAAGTTCGACAAGATGATGTCGTCGCCGAGCAACGCCTCGACCGTTGGCAGCACTCCAGAGTGCTCAGCGAGATCGGCGAACACCTTCGCGTGGGCCACCAGGTCGTACACGCGAATGTTGCGGCCACCGGGGTCGAGCGCCTCGAGCCGCACGGGCATCCCCTGCGCCTCCGAAGCGGCAGCAGCGTCGACCAGAGCCGACCGCGCCGCGTCGATCTCGCGGCTCGACAACACGTCGGGCACCACCGCCCACCCCTGCGACCAGAAGTGGTCAAGGACGTCAGCGTCGGGCGTGGAACGATCGGTCATGTTGGGCGCAAGTATCGACTGTTCTAACGTCCGTGTCATGTCCGAGCTCGCCGCAGTGCAGTCCGTCCTCCGCCGCCAGCGGGCCCACCGATCCTTCACCGACGAACCCGTCGACGGGGACGTCATCACGGACATCCTCGAATTGGCCACGAGAGCGCCGAGCGCGCAGAACACCCAACCGTGGGACTTCGTGGTCGTACAAGACCGCGATCGGCGGGTCGCTATCTGGGAGCTCGCCTCGCGCCTGTGGGACATGGGTGGCAAAGACGCCACCGACGGGCAAGTCGACAACAAGATGCGCGACGACGTGGAGCAAGGGGTGCGTTCAGGCTTCGCCAGCGCTCCCGTGTCGATCGTCGTCTGTGCGAATGCCGACCGGTGGGATCTGAATCTCATGGACAGCTCCATCTGGCCGGCGACGCAGAACCTCATGACCGCGGCCACCGCGCACGGTCTGGGCAGCGCCCTCACCACGATCGGCACGATCCTGGTGGATGACCTTCGAGCCATCCTCAAGCTCCCACCGACGCTCACGCCTCTCGCGGTGATCCCGATCGGTCACCCGGCGAAAGCGCTCGGCTCGTCGCGCCGCGAGCCAGTGAGCGAACATGCCCACCGAGAGGAGTTCGGTCGTGAGTGGAGCTGAGCCAGAAATCCGAAAACTGTTGGCGATGTATTGCCAGCTGATCGACGACGGGCGGTTCGACGAGTGGATCCAACTCTTCACCGACGACATCGAGTTCGTCGTCATGGGCATGCACAAACACGGTCACGACGAGCTCCGCGGATTCATCGAGCCGAGCCAGCAGGCTGACGCTCGCGGCAAGCACATGATCAGCGAACCGTGGATCGAGATCGCATCCGACTCCAGGGCGTCGGCCACGACCGATTTCGCCTGGGTTTCGAAGCAAGGCGTTGTCGGCCAGAGTGGCCGCTACCACGACACCATCGTCAGACAGAACGACCGCTGGCAATTCCAGCGCCGAGAGATCGTCTTCACAGGAGACCAACCCGTATGACCACGCAGCAGGATCAGGAGATCGCCGATCAGATGATCGAGACGATCGCCAAGTGGATCGACAAGGACGTCATCCCAAACGCGAGCGAACTCGAGCATGCCGACGAGTTCCCGCAGGCGATGTTCGACCAGATGTGCGAGTTCGGACTCTTCGGCGCCACCATCTCCGAGGAGTACGGCGGGCTCGGCCTGGACATCACCACCTATGCCCGCATCATCGAAGAGCTGAGTCGGGGCTGGATGTCGCTCTCCGGCATTCTCAACACCCACAAGATCGCGGCGACGATGATCGGTCGCTACGGCACCGAGGAGCAGAAGCAGAAGTACCTCCCGAAGATGGTTGACGGGTCCTACCGCGCCGCCTTCTCGCTGTCGGAGCCCGACTCCGGTTCCGATGCTGGCGCCCTGCGCTGCAAGGCCGCGCAGGACGGCGACGAATGGATTATCAACGGCACGAAAATGTGGGTGACCAACGGCGTCCGCGCCCACATCGTCATGCTGCTGGCCCGCACCCCCGACGACCGCGTCACCTGCTTCATCGTCGAGAAGGAACCGGGCGACGACTTCGAGGGCATCAGCACCTCGAAGAAGATCCACAAGCTCGGCTACAAGGGCCTCGAGACGGTCGAGATGTCCTACGTCGACCACCGCGTCCCAAACGCCAACATGCTCGGCGGCGACGAGGGCCAGGGCAACGGCCTGCGCTACGCCCTCTCGGCGCTTGAGCTCGGCCGCATCAACATCGCCTCTCGCGCGGTGGGCGTGGGCCAGGCCGCCTTCAACGCGGCGATGAAATATGCCCAGGAGCGCGAGACGTTCGGCAAGCCGATCTTCCAGCACCAGGCCATCCAGTTCAAGCTCGCCGAGATGGCAACGAAGCTGCAGGCCGCACGACTCATGACCTACGACGCCGCCGCGCGGTTCGATCGCGGTGAACGCATCGACCTCGAGGCGGGCATGGCCAAGCTGTTCGCTTCTGAGGCGTGCTTCGAGATCTGCACCGAGGCGCTCAGGATCCATGGCGGCAACGGCTACACCCAGGAGTACGACGTCGAGCGCTACTTCCGAGATTCTCCGCTGATGATCATCGGCGAGGGCACCAGCGAGGTCCAGAAGATGGTCATCGCTCGCAAGCTCCTCGAACGCCACGCAATCGACTGAGGCTGCCGAGGCATGACGATCCGCCAGCCCGCCGAGCGCTTTCGTGCGTTGTTCGAGCCGCGCGGCATCGTCGTCGCTGGAGCGGCAACGCACCCCGGCAAGTTCGGGTTCGTCGCCTATCACAACCTCCGCGCCGCGGGATACGAAGGCGCGCTCTACGGCACCAATCTCGCCGGCGAAGAAGTGCTGGGCGAGAAGACATATCCATCGCTCAACGAAATTCCCGAGGCGGATCTCGATCTCGTCTTCCTGGGCGTTCCGGCCAAGGCCACCGCCGAAGTACTGCGCCAGGCGGCCGACCGCGGCATCACCGCGGCGTTCTGCGCATCCGCCGGCTACGGCGAGATCGACGCGAACGGGCGCGCTCACCAGGACGAACTCGCCGAGTTGGCCGACAGTCTCGGCATTCTCTTCGCCGGCCCCAACGGCCAGGGCGTGATCTCCACCCCCGTCAACATGTGTGCGCAGATCGTCGCCCCGATGCCGCCGAGCGGGACCATCGGCGTCGCCAGCCAATCGGGCGGCATGGTCTCGACCTTCGGCAACTTCGCTCGTCAGGCCGGCGTCGGCATCAGTCGGGCAGTGTCGGTCGGCAACGGCGCCCAGGTCGGCGTCGCCGACTTCATGGAATGGTTCGCGACCGACTCGGAGACCACCGTCGGGCTCGCCTACCTCGAACACCTTGCCGACGACACCGTGGCCCGACTCGGGGCCGTCGCGGAGGAGATGCCAGTCGTCGTCATGCGGGGTGGCCGATCCGCATCGGGCGTCGATGCGGTCG
>Ga0315336_1001972_pt1 | contig 34736 bp, 31 predicted proteins | sample ASW5metaG_FD_204512 | JGI IMG/M metagenome (GOLD analysis project Ga0315336, IMG submission 204512) | Ammonia-oxidizing marine archaeal communities from Monterey Bay, California, United States - ASW #5 | ecosystem: Environmental > Aquatic > Marine > Intertidal zone | place: USA: California...
CGCTCAGTGAATGAAGGTTTTTCTGGAGGGGAAAAAAAGCGTTATGAAATTTTACAAATGAGTATTTTGAAACCTTCTTTATCTATTTTGGATGAAACTGATTCAGGACTTGATGTGGATGCATTAAAAACTGTTATGGAAGGAGTCAATAAAATTAAAAAAAGTAATAATTCATTTTTAATAATAACGCATTATAAAAAACTTTTGGACTACATAACTCCAGATTTTGTTCATGTAATAAAAGATGGCACAATTGTTAAGACGGGAGATAAATCCATTGCTAAACAAATTGAAATAGAAGGTTATAAAAACTTATAAAATAAAAATGAGCATTCAAGAAACTTTTTACAAGCAACAAAATAAATTTCTGTTTAGTAACTCTAAATTATTTAGTAATTTAAGAAAAGATTTGCTTAAAAAGTTTGAATTGTCTTCTAAATATAATAAAAATAATGAAAGCTTAAAACACTTAGACCGCAATATTCTAAAATTTTTTTATAAGTACAACAATGAATCAAATAAAATAAAATTTGTTAATCATGACGAAAATAAAATAAATATAGATATTACTAACGGTAAAATTTCTCAAGTTGAGAGTCAACACAAAGAAATTTTACACATTAATAATATTGATAATAACGATACTTCAGTAGAAGATAGATTTTTAGATTTTCAAAAATTATTTAGGGAAGATTATGTAGTACACCTTAATTCTCTAATGTTAAATTCTGGATATGAATTGATTGTTAATGAAAATAAAGATGCCAATATTTTTTTAACTAATAATATAAGTGAAAAAAATTTAACAATATTTCAAAAAAATATAATTTCTTGTGGTAAAAATAGTAAAGTTAAAATTATTGAAGAGTATGTATCAGATAAGCCATCTAATAATAATGTAGTCAATTTTCTTCAAATCCATGAAGGGGCTGAAGTTACACATTTAATATTCCAAAAAAATAAAGAAGACGCTAATTTTCAATCTACGAGTTATGCCAACTGCCATAAAAATACTTGCTATAAACAACTTACTTTAAATATTTCAAAAGGATCGGTGAGAAACCACCATTACGCTAATTTGTTGGGTGAGAATTCCTCTGTAAGTCTTGATGGTATTTTTTTCGCTTCAGCTAACCAAATTATTGATAACAAGACAGAAATTAATCATAATTGCCCCAATTCTACTAGTAGACAACGATACAAAGGTATTTTGACTGATCATGCAAGGGCGAGTTATTTAAGTAAAACATTTGTAGACCAAATAGCACAGAAAACAGAAGCCTATCAACTGTCTAAAGGGATATTATTATCAGATGATAGTGCTTTTCATTCCAAACCAGAGCTAAGAATTTTTGCTGATGATGTTAAGTGTTCACATGGATCAACTATTGGACCAATAGATAAAGATCTTCTTTTTTATTTACGATCAAGAGGGTTAAATAAAAAAAATTCTTTATCGCTGTTGATTAAATCTTTTTTTCATAAAATAATTTCAGATATTCATGATAAAAGTTTTGTAGAAAAATTTAATTATCATTCAAATGTTTGGTTAAAAGAAAACAATATTTAAAATGTTCGAAGATATTAGAAATAAATTTCCATCATATGAAAAAAACCCTGATTTGATTTTTTTAGACACAGCAGCATCTGCATTAAAACCATATGATATGATTGATGCGATTAATAATTGTTACTCATATGAATATGCAAATGTTCATCGAGGACTATATTCTCTTAGTTCAAAATTAACAAAAAAATTTGAAGATGCAAGGGTTAAAGTTAGTAATTTTATCTCATCAAAATCTTATGAAAATATAATATTTACAAAAAGTGCCACCGAAGGAATCAATTTAGTTGTAGAGAAATTTAGTGAAAAATACTTAAGTGAAGGAGATGAAGTAATTATTTCATACTTAGAACATCATGCAAATATTGTCCCTTGGCATATGGCAGCACAAAAATATAAATTTAAAGTTGTTCCAATAGAGTTAACGGACAAGCATGAAATTGACTATGTTGACTTTAAAAATAAAATTAATGCAAGAACTAAATTTATTTCTTTAACACATATGTCAAATGTTACAGGATCACTCACTGATTTTAATATTGTGAAGGGGATGATCAAAAATTTAAAAATACCTCTTATGATTGATGGATGTCAGTTTGTTGCTCACTCTGAACTTAATGTCACGGATATTGACTGTGACTTTTATGTTTTTTCTGGACATAAATTATATGGCCCATCTGGAATAGGAGTACTTTATATGAAAGAAAGATGGTTTGATTATTTGGATCCTTACCAAGGTGGGGGTTCCATGATTGAAAATGTTGATATTCATCATACAGCTTATGCAAAAGGTTTTCAAAAATTTGAAGCTGGCACTCCTCCGATTGCTGAAGTCATAGGTTTGGGGGCGAGTATCGAGTTTGTGACATCTCTTGATTTGAAAAAAATTTTCATACATGAAAAAGAATTGCATGATTACGCTTTAGATAAATTAAACAATATCAATAATTTGAATGTTTATGGCAACGGTTTAAATAAAGGGGCTATAATTTCATTTAATATATCCGACATTCATGCAAATGATTTGGCAATGATATTAGATCAAAAGAATGTTGCTATAAGAACAGGACATCACTGTGCACAACCATTAATGAAGTATTTAAACATTGCATTTTCTGCTAGAGTGTCTTTTGGAGTGTATAATAACAAGAATGATGTTGATTTATTTGTTAAATCTCTAGTAGAAGCAAAAAAATTTTTAACTTAATTATATAATGATAGATAAAGCTTTAAGTGATTTTTTACCTGATAAAACCACATCATATTTCAAGGAATTTAATGTTTCTAATTCCAATATCACTATTTCTGAAGAACATGTAATAGAAGAACTCAAGAAAGTGATGGATCCTGAGATACCAGTTAATTTATACGATTTAGGTTTAATTTATAAAATCGAAATAGACCCACTTAACAACGTTTCTATAGATATGACATTAACAAACCCCAATTGTCCGGTGGCAGGATCTATGCCAGAGAGTGTGGGAGTGGCTGTCGGGAAAATTCCCCATCTATCTTCAATTAAGGTAGGATTAGTTTGGTATCCCAAATGGGACAAGAGTATGATGTCTGAGGATGCAAAACTTGCTTTAGATATTTTTTAAAATGCACTATAATACACATTTATGAAAAACATTATTTCTGTTTCTGATGAAGCTGCTACACAGATAAAAAAAATATTATCTGCAAGTAAGCAGGATGTAAGTGGCATTGTTGTTGGCGTTGACAAAACAGGTTGCTCCGGATACGCTTATAAAATTGAATATGCGGACAAAGATAATACTAATAATTATGAGTTAGTTGAAACTAAGGGTGTAAAGGTTTTTATTGAGCCTACTGCTACTATGTTCTTGATAGGGAGTGAGATGGATTATACTACTGACAAGCTAGCTTCACGTTTTGTTTTTAATAACCCTAATGAAAAAAGTTCTTGTGGTTGTGGAGAGTCTTTTAATATTTAGCAAATATATTTAATCGATAAAAATTAAAAATATTTAGTATATTAAATATTATAAGAAAAAGCTTTGAAATCATCATAAATAAATTGCTTATAGTTATCTTTGTTAACTATATGAAATATCGGTAAATGAAAAATCAGTGTACCACCAGATTTAATATAATCAATCTCTTGTTGTATCACTTCATTTCTAAATGACCAAATTAATACAAGTAAATATTTAGGTTTTAGTTTTCTCATTTTTTCTTTTGAAATGATTTTCAAATTAGAACCAGGTGTATACCTTCCATATTTTTCTGGATTGGCATCACAAACATATTTAATTTTCTTTTGAGTAATTTTACAATGATTTAATACAATATTCCCTTTTGTTGAAGCACCGTAAGCAATTATTTGATTGATCTTAATATTATTAAGAAATAAATTCAAAATATTTCTTGTATTTTCAATTCTTCTTTCTAATGTTTTATAAGCGTCTTTATTAATATTTTTTTCATTATTTATGCATTCATTAATTTTTTTTAAATTAGTTTTTTCAGGATTAGATTTTTTAATACACGTAACTTCAATACTTCCACCATTAATTTCATTAAATCTAATATCTTGAATTTTCATTCCATTATTTTCAATAATTTTTTTAAAAGTAGTTAAGGTATAGTATGTTACATGTTCATGACAAATTTGATCATAAGTTAAATTTTTTAAAAGTAATGGGAAATATGAAAATTCAGATATCCATTTACCATCATTAGCTAAAAGTATATTGATTGCTTTGCAAAATCCATTAGGATCTTCGATATCATAAAACATAGCAAATGAAGATATTAAGGAAAATGAATTTTTAACTTTATATTTTTTTATAATTTTTTTCGTATTTTCATATGAGAAATAGTCAATTAATAAATTTATTTTACTTTTATAATAATTCTTAAATTTTTTTGCAGATGGATCAACACCAAATAATAAGAAGTTTTTTTTATGTGTTACAAAAAAATTTAAAAAAGTTCCATCATTTGAGCCTATGTCAAGTATTTTTGAATTTTTTTTTAAAAATTTTTGTTTGATCAATTTGTTGTATTTATCTTTAATATGATTAATCATGTATTTAGAGAGAGAAGTTCTATAACCATAAGTAGTCCCATACATATCATCCAGAGGGGCAAGATTTTTAAATTGAATTAAATCGCATTTACTACATTTGTATAAATCCAGAGGATATTCTTTTAATTTAAATTTAGTTTTTGAGTAAAAAACACTACTTATAGGCTGCGATCCAATATTTAAGATCTTTTGATTTAATTTATTTTTACAATTTCTACAAAACATTTAATAAGTCATTAAATAGAGAAAAAAAAATATATTGAAAGTATTTATTTATTTATCCAAATTGATTTTTTATCTGAAATATGATGCAGTACTTTTTCTTTATTATTTTTAGAAAAAGTAATTTTCCCTTTTGCGCCCATTAATTTCCATTTTTTTGTTGCAAAATTTTTGATAGTAGTGTGATTACCTGAAGCTAGGTGCCATACTTGAGGAAATAAATTTTTATTTGATTGAAATTCACAAGCTCCTAAAATTTTTCTACAAACATCTTTTACCTCACTATAATCAATATTAGCGTATGGGTTTTTTATATAAAAATTTCTATTTTTCTTAGCAGAACTCTTAATTAAAGGAATTAGTCTATTTTTATTTTCTCCATTGCCATAAACTGGAAATAATCTAAAATAAATTAATTTCACTCCTAAATATTTAGATATACTGATTGAAGACTCACACAATATCGATTTTGAAATTGAATAATTATCTAGAGGTTGAGGTTTATCATTTTTTGAAATTAGTTTCTTATTTGACAGTGTTTCACCGTACTCTGAAGATGAACCAATAATGATCCATTTATGACAGCCAGATCTATATGCAGATAATAGAAGTTTAAGGGTTTCATGGACATTAAAATTTAAACATTTTGTCAGTGAAGTTTTTTTGTTGATAACCCCTTCTGCAGCTAAGTGAACTAAAACATCTGATTTCTTTAGATATTTGCCCCAATCATCACTTATTTTACCTTTTAGCCATTTAACACTATTATTTTGACTTCTGTTTTTTTTTCTAGTTACAGCGAAAATCTGGTTATTTGATTCAGTAGCTATTTTTAAAAAATTTTTTCCTATGAATCCAGTTGCACCTGTTACAAAAATTTTCATTTTTTCTTAAAAAGAATTAATATAATTTTTATTAACTTTAAAAATATAAAAAATACAGCATAATAATAAATACCAGGAAAAAATAAATTTTTTAGCACATCATTGGTAAAATTTACGTATCTCAAACCTGTGGATTTTTTAAAAAAAATCATTTTAAATAAACCTGGGATAAGTTTTCGTAAAGAATAATTTTTTTGAATTAAATATTGCATAAGAGGTAATCCATTTTTTCTATAAAGATCAACTATCTGAGGAAGTCTAATAGCTTCAATTAATGGGTAGATATCTGCCCATTCTCTCTCACCACTCATATTTATACTTAATGGTTCATGTTGAATATATGCTTTAGAATTTTTAAATGCATTTGCAAATATAAACAAATAAGAAAAAGTATTATATTGATTAGTGTAGAAATTTGGGTCAGAAACTTTACTGAGATCAACATTATGCTTATGCTCGTGCCATTTTTTTGTTCTAAATATTGATAAAAAAATACCTAGCATGAAATCCCAAGATACTTTGTGATTTACTAATTCAAAAAAATTTACTTTTTTGCTTACATTTATATTTGAAAATTTAGATGCATTTTTTATTAAATTAAAAAAATCTATTGGTTTTTCATTATTTAAAATTAATTTAGACTCTATAGAAAATGAATTAATATAAAAAAAATCTACTTCTTTATTTGCTTTAAATATTTCTGAAAGTTTTTTAAAAGTATATGGAAGCATCATGTCATCATTACCTATGATCCATGAATATTCACCTTCTGCCTTATCAACTGATTGAAAGATATTTTTCCCAATTCCAATATTATTACTATTAACAAAATATTTAATTTTAAAGAATTTGGAGTATTCATTTACTATTTTTCTAGCATTTCCTGTTGAATTATTATCAGATATGCAAACTTCAAAATTAAAATCAAAATTCTCTCTTGCAACCTTTATGGATTCTAAGCAATTTTCTAAACAATCTAATCTATTATAAGTTGGTATGCATATTGAAAGCTTAATATAATTATTTTCAGTTGTATTAACGATTGGTGTCATTATTTCGATGCTAAGTTCTTTTCAAATGATTTTTTAATGTTATAATAATATTTTTATCAACAATTCATAATGGAAATAAATATAAACCACAAATCAATTGATTCTTTAAAAGAAGCAGGGGCCCCAGTTATAATAGTTACTCTTCCAGAAATTGCAGAAGCAATTTCAAATGCTTGTAAAGATTCTGGTATAGTAGTCGCAGGATTTTGTGATAATGAAACAAGAAAATTAGATGATCTTTACTGCGGATTAAAAGTATATCATACCCCATCTTTACCTAAGTATTATCCAGAAGCTAGACTTCTAATTGCGTATCACAATCTACAAGAAAGTGCTGAACAATTATCTGCTTTAGGTTATGATGAGTTTTACTCGCCTCTTGAACTGCTTAATAATTACGATGTAAAAAAGTACCAACACCGGGTATCACAATCATTTATGGAAACAAGAATTGCAGTAACAAATAAAAGCCATGAATCATATTTTGATAAATCAAAAACATACCTTAGAAGTTTGGATGTACAAATTACTACAAAATGTTCTTTAAAATGTCAAAGTTGTTCTAATCTTATGCAATATTATACTTCTGCAAAAAATACCGATACAGAAATTCTTAAATCCATAGAAATACTCGCTGCTAATGTTGATGATATATCAGAATACAGAGTAATAGGTGGCGAACCTCTTATGAATAAAGATTGGGCTAATATTGTTAATGGAATAATTGAAAAGGATATTAAGCGAAAAGTATTTATTTTCACTAATGGAACAATTAAGCCTAAAGACGAACAATTAGAGTCTTTTCACGGTAAGGATGTAAGTTTCTATATTACTGATTATGGCAATCTTTCACGAAACATAGATAATTTAGAGAAAAGTTTAAAAAAATATAATGTTAGTTATTTTAGAAAACTTGCAGACAATTGGGTTGACTGTAGTGGCATTAAAAAACATAACCGAACAGCACAAGAGAATGAAATAGTATTTAATGAATGTTGTGCTAAACAACTTTATACTCTTTTAAGTGGTAAATTTTTCGGTTGTCCTTTTATAGCAAATGCTGTTGAGTTAAATGCAATCCCAGATAATCGTTTTGATTATGTTGATTTGCACTCTAATGCACCTGATTTAAAACAAAAGATAGAAAGAGTAGTTAAAATGAAAAATTTTTTCCCTGCCTGTGATTTTTGTGTAGGTAGACCAAAAGATCCTACAACTGCTAAAGTATATAATGGTACAGGAATGATCGCACCTGGTATTCAAGCTTCTAAACCAATACCTTATAAAGAGCTTATATAATTTTTCTGATAAGATTTACTAAATTTTTTTGAGAAATGATAAATTATAAATCAAAATTATGACGAATCAATTTTGTATAAGTGTTATTGTTCCATTCTACAATTCTGAACTTAACATAAAAAACTGCATTAATTCATTATTAGAACAAGATTTTGAAAAAACTTTTGAAGTAATTATGGTTGATGATGCATCAACGGACAATAGTAAAAATATCATTAAAATACAAAATTCATCTTTGATAAAATTAATTTCTTTATCAAGAAATAGTGGTCCCGCTGCAGCAAGAAATGCTGGTTTAAAAATTGCAAAAGGAGAATATATTTTTTTTCTTGATGCAGATGATACAATTTTAAATAATACACTTTCAACATTATATAATCACGCTAAAGAAAATGATTTTGATTTAGTATTTTGTGATAAAAAAAGAATACAAAATTCACATAATCAAAGAGAAAACAATTATGTTTATCCTGAAGATAAAGTTTTTAATAATAGTAATATTTTAGAAGAAATTAAGAAGCGTTTATTTGATCCAAACTACATGCAGGGCGCAGTTGGACTTCATGGCAAATTAATTAAAAACTCTATAATAATTAATAACAAATTATGTTTTCAAAATGAATTAAGATATTTAGAAGATGAAACTTTTATTTGGGACATTTTAGGATTCGTAAATAATATGAAATATATACATATTCAGCTATATAGTTATTATGTAAATACTAATTTAAAAACTGCACGATCTGAAGGATTAAGTCGTGCTTTTCCATTATCCTATTTTAAAATAGTAAAAAATCATGTGCAAAATTGTTTTAAAAAACGAGGTTTATATAGTAAGGAAATTACAAAACTTGGCGATCAGGCATTAATATTTTTTATTATATACGCATTAGTTTCTTTATCATTATCCATGATAACTGGAAAAGTGAATTTTGAGAAAGGATTTAAATATCGTAGAAAAATTATTGATGATATTATTGTAGATCCTGATGTATTAAATGCTATAAAAAATTACTCTTGTTCTAAATATGAAAGTCCTTGGATTCCAAAATCAATTTTTCTACGCTCTCGTAAACTTATAGAATTAACTTGTAGTGGAAGGGCTAATAAAATAATAAAAAAAAATTTAAGGAGAGATGTGAGAGCGGTTTAATCAGCACGCTTGGAAAAGAGACTTACTAATAGAGATTTTAAAGAATAAAATAAGCAAATCTAATAAAAAATATCATCTTTTTTGATTAATAATTTATTTCGGCAACCTTTAGGCAACCTTTAGTTATCTACTTTTTTAAAAGTTAGTGCTATTATTAATTTATGAAAACAACCTTAAGATCATTGCTTATAATTAATTTTTTAGCTTTTTGGATAGGAGTTTTTATAGAAATATTTGAGTCAGAAAATTTTTCACAATCTTACAAAAGTATATCGGAGATATTTAATAATTTTATTTATAATGATAGCTTGATTTTTATAATTTCAATTTTTCTTATTGTTTATGTTCCTTACGTTTTATTATTTTTTTTAACAAAATTCTCAAGACAATTTTTTACACTATCCATGGTGATATTAAGTTTAATAGTTTTTTTACCTAATCATGATTATCCTTTAATTAGATTCCCATATTCAAATTTATTTTTTGAAATTTCACTAATCTTAGATGGTATAATATTGGGAGTTATTTGGTTCTCTCCTCTTAAAGATTCTTTTTCTAATAGTGATTTTAATCCTACTAAAGTTATAAATTTTTTTCGAAACAAACGGTTCTATATTTTATCCGGAATATTAATTTTTATATCTTATGTATTAATTTTAAATGACGAATTAAGTTCAAATTGGATGTACATAGGGCTTTTTATTCTCATGGGTATTGTAATGCCTTGGGTACTTCTATTATTATTATCAATAATAATTTGTTTAAGTTACGTTTTATTATTTCCAATAAGATCATTTAAAATCTTATATAATGAATTATATGGTTCGTTTTCTGATTATTTACCTGACATTCTTGAAGAGAATGGAAAGAAAAGTTTTAATTTTGCTTTATTAATATCTTTCCCTTTATGTATATTATTTGCCTATTTCTATTTTTTTATTGCTTTAGATATAGCTCAAGATACCTATAAAATTCTTTGGAAAGCCATATTTTCAAAGTTTATATCTTTTGGTCCGCCATTTGGTATTGCGATTATAGGATTGTTTCTTTTAGTATTACCGGTATGCATATGCGGTATAATTTTAATGATGATTTTCGGAATTGTTCATACTTTTAGAAAAATTAACCAACCTGCAAATATTGAAAAAGATCCGGATTTAGAAAGTGCAAGAGAAACATTTGCAAAAGAATTTTTTAATGATGATGAGGAAAATAAAAAAAATAAATAAAATAATTCTCGGCAACCATACGGCAACTTTCGGCAACCATTTATTGCCCGATAAAAGTTTTTTTGTGGTAATATTCAATCAGAAATAAGAAAGAATATTGTTGAAATATATGAACTTGGACAACGTGGAGAGATGTGAGAGCGGTTTAATCAGCACGCTTGGAAAGCGTGTAAAGTAGCAATACTTTCGAGGGTTCGAATCCCTCTCTCTCCGCCAATAATTAAGATTTATCTCTAACGTAAATAGTTAAAAAATTGTTTTTGCTACACATAGGCTACACTTACTAACCCAATAATTAAAATTTAACTTTAAATAATCGTTGCAATTACTTAACTCTTTTCTAATCAGCACGCTTGGAAAGCGTGTATAGTGGCAACACTACCGAGGTTTCGAATCCCTCTCTCCGCCATAAACTAGATATTTTTTTTAATAAGGTATTTTACTTAAAAGCTTTTGGTAGCACATAGGTAGCATTTTTCATCTCAACATTTATTAAGTCTAGTGTTAGAATATTATTATGATTAAGACTAAAAAAAGCATGCCAAAAATTGTAGTTATTGGCGGAGGAGCAACTGGCTGTGGTGTTGCTAGAGACTTAGTTTTAAGAGGTTATCAAACAACGTTAATTGAATCAGGAAATTTAGGTTCAGGAACTAGTTCTCGTTCACATGGAATGTTACAAAGTGGAGCTCGATATGCTGTTACTGAAACTTCTTTTGCTGCGGAATGTTATCAAGAAAGAAATATAATAAGTAAAATTTGTCCTAAAGCAGTTAAATTAATTGGAGGCCTCTTTATTAGTTTGCCTAATGACCCTGAAGATTACCCTGAAAAATTTCTTAAATGTTGTCAAATTGCAAAAATACCTATTGAAGAAATCAAAATCAATGAATTGCTCAAAAGTGAAAAAGAATTAAATAAAAATATTCTACGAGCTTTTCATGTACCTGATGCCTTAATTCATCCACCAAAATTATTTGAATTACTTGCAAAAGAAATTAGATCTTATGGAGGAAAAATACTTACCAATCATCAAGTTATATCAATAAAAAAAAACAACGATGTAGCAAACACTATTGTTGTTGTTGGCAATGGTATTAAAAGTAACATTGAATGTGATGGCATTATTAATGCAGCTGGTCCCTGGTCTAGTAAAGTAGCAAAATTAATTAATCAAAATGTCGAACTACAACTCACAAGAGGTTGCGGTATATTTTTTTCAGGTCAATTGGTTAATAAAGCTATAAATAGATGCAGGATTCCAAACAATAACGACATTATGTGTCCATCAGAAAAAGAAAGTCTTTGGGGCACAACATCGAATGTAGTTTATGATCCAGAATCTCCAAAAACTACCTCTGATGAAATTCAAGAACTTTTATCAGGAGCTGAAGAATTATTTCCAAATATTAGAAATTACAAATCTTTTAGAACATGGTCAGGTATTAGACCTTTAGTCAAACCCAAAAAAATAAATAAAGGTTTACCTCTTTCTCGAGGTCATAGAGTTATTGATCACGAGGCGGAAGGTTTAAAAAATTTTTTAACTATTTGCGGAGGAGCGTTAACAACCCATAGATTGATGGCAGAAGATGTAGTTAACAAACTTGGTAATAAATTTTGTTTAAACATTAAATGCTCTTCTCATGTCACTCCATTACTAAAGTAAATTTTTATTTAGTATCACATAGGTTACATTCAAACACCTGATAATTAATATTTCACGTTAAATTTTTTAAACACTCCTAAACTTTGTTTTTCAGCACACTTAGAAAGCGTGTATAGTGGCAACACTATAGAGGGTTCGAATCCCTCTCTTCGCCAAAAACTAGATTTTTTCTTTCACGATAAATTCACAAAAAAGTACTTTGTCACTCTCCGTCACTCTCCCGTCACTTTCATCTGTTCGTTTTTTTAAATTAAATTATTCTGAATTTGCAATTTCATTATTATAAGCAAAAACCGCAGGACTACCTCCAGTAAAAATAAAAATTACATTTTGATTTTTTTTAATAATTCCTTTCTTTACATAGTCAATAAGAGCAGAAAAGCCTTTTGAGGTATAAACTGGGTCTAAAATAATTCCTTCTTTTTTTGCAAGCAATCTGGTCGCCTTAAGGCCTTCAGGTGTTGGAACACCATATTTTTCCCCCACATAATTATTATCGTGGTTAATCATATCTGCATTGAATTCTAAATTCACATCGAGCATTTTAGCTCCTTCATTGCAAATTCTTGCAATATCTTTTTTTATATTCATTTCCCAATATACAGGAGAAATACCTTGAATGCGTGTAGGCCAATTCATAATTTTTGCCCCCAAATCACAGCCAGCTTGTGTCATATTTGCAGCAGTAACAAATAGATGATCAGCTACAAAATTATTATTTTGCATTTGAATATCAATTTCTGCCATTGCATTGGCATAGCTAATTCCTGCGAGAACGGTATCATACTTATCAAAACCTCCTTTTATTAATAGAGGTTTTCTTCCTTGTTTCATTAGTTCTTCATATTTATTTTCTAAATGTTTTGGAATTTCTTCTAGATCTTCTCCATCTACAACATCAACATTTGCACCCAATATATTATATAATAAAAAATTTCCCTGCATTTCTTTTCCTTTTACTCCATGCATTACAACTAAAAATGATTCTAGATTAAGCTTGTTTGCAGCTGCTACAGTCTGACGACACCAATTGGATTGCGAACTAGCTCCAGTTAAAATACAGTCATAATCCCCAGAAACTGCTTTTGCCATTATAAATTCTAGATGCCTTGTTTTATTGCCTCCAAATGCTAAAGCAGTACAATCATCTCTTTTTATATATAAATTTATTTCTAGTTCATTTGATATGTTTGGCAAGTATTCCAATGCAGTGGGTAACATAGCTAATTTAACTTTTGGTATTTTATTAATTCTTTTTATTAATTCCTCAGCAGATAATGGAAAAAAATTATTTGACATAACTATTGTTTAACACAAATAATTAAACACTCAATATCCCTCATGGTTGATGGCAAATTTCTAGTCACTCTTTCATCACTTTCACATATTCTTTTTTAAATTTCCATCCTTACTTTTTGTTGGAAAACCTAAACTTTGTTTTTTTCAATACGCTTGGAAAGCGTGTATAGTGGCAACACTATAGAGGGTTCGAATCCCTCTCTCTTCGCCATAAACTACTATATTTTTGATTGAATTTTGATAGTATCATTAAAAATAATTCAATAAAAACTATAAAGGAGTGAAAAATGATTTATGTAATTATTAAGTGTCCGTGTCATGAAGAAGGAGCATCGAAGCTTATTGATTGGGCAAAAAGTGACGATGGATTTTCGGTGACAAGAACACACAAGGGATTTAAACATATCGAACTTTTGGCTGGTGAAGATAACAAAACAATGTGGATATACGAACAATGGGAGACAAAAGAGGACCATCAAGCATATTTGGGTTTTAGAATGGAGAATGGATTTGAAGACTTTATGAAAGAAATATTGGAAGCTGAATTTTCACTTTCCTATCTTACCAATGCTGGTGCATGATGAGTGAAGTGGGGTTAATCAGCACGCTTGGAAAGCGTGTGTAGTAACAATACTACCGAGGGTTCGAATCCATCCCTCTCCGCCATAAATTAGAATATTTCTTTAATGTTAAACTGTTAAAAATAAACTTTGGTGACACATAGAGGACAACTGTAAACCTTTTTTGATCTACATTCTTAAGAGATAATGATAGTATTTTTGAAATGAAAAAACCAATTTTTTTTTCTTTAGTACTTTTTTTTTCTATTAGTATTTTTTTTAATAACGCTAAGAGTCTTGAATACACTGTTCTTACTGATACTGAAGTTAAATACTTGTTACCATTATACGCGGATATAAACGACCTTTGGTTCGGAATTTATGTTTATGATAGTGAAGGTGTAGAGGAAAAATTAGGTTACATGCATTTGTGGAGCGAAGAGGAAAGCAGTTTTTCTTCTTATAACAAAGTAGTTATTGTTGAATATACAGATATGCATATAGAGATGTTTACTGGTGAGGTAGTTGAAACTACCAATATTATCACTCAACAGATTTACCAGGCTGACCCTCCTTATAATCTGTTATACGATTTTCATAGCGAAACTTACGGAGGATCAGAGCTAACAACTACTTCAACACGACAAAAAGATTCAATGAAAATTGTTCGCTCCGATGGATTTAACAAGGAAACTGAAATATTAAAGAATTTTGATTTTAGGCTAAATCATTTTTTATCTACTTTAAAATTTGATTTGCCTAAACAAAATTTTGTTGGAAATACTGCTATAACAAAACAGTATGCAGAAGGTCAGTTTGATGATTTGACAATGACCTTATCCGAAATAAAAGAACAAACTGTTAATGGCGTAGCTTACAAATATTTTGTTTATGATGCGATGTGGGATGATGGAGAATTTCCAATTTCAGGACAAATGATTGTTGATGCAAATATGATTCCAATTTCATTTTGGATGGAAGATGCACTATTGGAAATGAGACTAGAAGACAAAGAAATTGCACAAGATATCACTAATCAAAGAGATTTTTTTCTTTCAAATAGTATTCCACTAGATCGTGATTTTTATCAAATTCTTGAAAATAATTCTCATACTTATGTAAAAAATATGTTTTTAGAAATTCAAGGCAATTACAACAATCAATTCCCCACAGCTTTTCAGCAAGAGGTAATACAAGTTGAAGGTATAAATTATTTAGTTCTTAGTAATTCTTTTGCTGAGTCGGAATACGGCATCTGGGAAGAGGCAACTAAGAGTGATATTCAAAAAAATTTAGAAAAAAAGAATTTTGATCCTATTGATGATCCAAAGATTATCAATTTAGCTAAAAAGGGTATCGAGGATGCAACAAATATTGAGGATAAAATAACTAACCTTTTGTCATTTGTACACGACTACATTGAAGATACTTATGTTGTAGGATCTGTGACAACCGTTTATGATATTATTGAGCAAAAATCTGGTGATTGTTCAGAACACGCCTTTTTATTTAATGTATTAGCAAGATCCATTGGCATTCCTTCGCGGATAACTTCAGGATATGCTTATGATCCTCAATCTCAAACATTTGGAGGGCATGCGTGGAATGAAGTTGTTGTTAATGGACATTGGTATCCTGTTGATCCTACATGGAATTGGGAATCAGTATATGGTCATATTAAGGAAGGAAAAGAGTTAAATCCGTTTTTCAATAATATTAAATTCAGACTTGCTTTAATAGAATTTGAGAATGGTGAAGAACAATTTTTTTAAACGAAGAAATAAAAATTAAATGGGAATAAAATCATTATACTTACATATCCATAATTTAATTATTAACGTTTAATTATCCTTAGAAGCCATACACTTTATTTTTTTTGGATATATATAATGTGAATAAGAGCGTTCACTCCTTTCATTTTAATTAATATATTATCTTTTTTTCAAGATAAGTTGTTTTATTTTTAAGAATATATTTTATGATAAGTTTTAATAAACAGTCAGGAGAATTTATGAAAACATTAAAAATATTAATACTCTCTCTAATAACTGTATTTGCTTTTAGTAATTTTGTACAAGCAGACACAGTTATTTTCACTGGAACAGGCTACATAACGACTAATATTGAAGTATCAGCCACGTCAGATGGTCGTAACTTGCAAAACTATACCAACAGTGGTTTCTGGATTCAAGAAGGACTTCCAGAAGGTTTTCCTGGCACTGTTGTAGCTGATTGTCAAGGTGTTGCTCTTGCCACTGCCGAATGGGCAAATTTAGGCGATGCTTTTATTTGCGTTGCTACCGATGGTGATGGAGATGGCTTTATTAACGTGGGAGGTTCAACTCAACCTGATTACAGTGACTGCCACGCTGAAACAGTGGCCGCCTGGGGTAAATATGCTGACGTAACCCAAAGTGTTAAATGTAAGTTTGTAGGTCGAGTGACGCCAAATGCTATTATGTTGACCTGGACAGGTGAGTTTACAACTCCCTAAAACACCTTAAATTAAAATCTAGGAGATGTGAGACTACTTATGTCTCCTAGACTATACAAAAAAATTATATAGCTTAATTTCTCATGGTTGGTGGTAGGATGCTTTTATTAAATTATTCTGGTAGATGCGTAAGAAACATATAATTTCTTTTTAAAAAAGTTTTTCTAGCCAAATTTACTATTTCTTTTAATGTTCTTTGTTGGTGCAATTGTTCTACACGATAAATGTTTAAATAGGGCTCCTTTATCCAATCATAAAATTGAAAAGTGCTTAACCAAAAATCATTAGTTTTATATTCTTCTCGATATTCTTGTAACATTTGTTTGTTCACTTTATCTAAATACGATTGACCAAAACCCTTTTCTTGTAAATTTTCTATTTCTTGTTCAATTACTTCGATAATTTCTTCTTGTCGCTCAGGATCAGAATTAAAGTAAATGATAAATGCATAAGATTGGTTGGGATACTTAGCCTTACTTCCATATGCCCCAATACTATAAACACCTCCAATTTTTTCCCTAACAGTTTCGTTTAAACGAATGTTTAACATTTTTTGCATTGCATAAAAATTCAACCTATTACGAATATTATATGCAAACGGTCCTGTATAAATTAGATACGTTGTACTCTTTGGTTCTAATCCCATCTTTAGCGTATCAGAATGTATTCCTCTAAAGTAATCAACATTCCTATCTTTCCAATTTTCTCTTTTGAATGTGCTTGGCAAACCTCCAAGATATCTTTCTACTAAGGGTTTAATCATTTTTAAATCAAAACTACCCACGAAGTAGAATGTAAAGTCACCTGCATTATCAAAGCGCTCTTGGTAAAATTGAAAAGCTTGTTCGTAATCTACTTCTTCAAGAAGTTCGAGTGTCCAAGGACGAACACGATAATGATTATTATAGAGTTTTGATATATACAAATCTGAAAACACTTCTTCAGGATCAAGTTGTCGATCAAGTAGCATTTCTCTTTCCCTTTTTTTATAGTTTTCAAAATCATCATCATCAAAACGTGGTGCAGTAAAATAAAGATAGATTAGCTCAAACAAAGTTGACAAGTCTTCTGTAGTCGAGCTTCCAGACATACCCTCTGAAAGAGAAAAGATTTTGGGTTCAATGGAAAGATTCTTGCCACTTAATTTTTTATTTAATTCAATGGTATTAAAACTACCAACCCCGCTATATATTACAACATCTATAGCTTTATCAGCAGACACAAAAAACTCATCACTAACTAAGGAAGTGCCTCCCGGGCTTTGGGCAGAGAACCTTACGCTATTTTTTTTAAAGTCCGTTGGTTTTAGGATAACCCGTACGCCATTAGCTAGATGCCACTCGGTTGTATCAAGTTGTTTATGATATTTTTCATAAATTATTTTTGAAGGAACGGGTGATACTTCAAGTAAAGGACGTTGAACCACATCATCTTCCTCGTAGACTGCTAGTTGGTTTTGGGATGATTGGTTTAGTAAAGCAAGAAGATCATCGGGTGCAGGAAGACTGTCTATATTCTTTTCCGGTGCAGTAATAACAATTTTTCGTCCTGCATCCAAAAACCACTTATCCGTAATTGTTTTGAGATCTTCAATTGTAATAGTGAGGAGAATAGCCTTGATTAACTCATAATCAAAAACAATACTTGTTATAGCTTCCTTGTTCACAAAGCGGTCTACGAAGTCTTGTAAGAAAAAAGTGCTATCCTGATCGTCACGATTATCGTATATCTTTTGGTAATAGGATAGATAATCATCCTTAATCCGTTCGAGTTCGCTGTTTAAAAAACCATGCTGGCGTACCCTTTCAATTTCAGTGAGCATTGCTTCAAAGCCACGTTCGAAATCATTGTTCAGTGGAATGAATGCTAAGGTATATTGGGTGTTCTTAGGTGTCAGTTGATCTTCATAAATTCCAGCAGCAACAAAGGGAGGATCTTTTTGTAAAGCAATCTCACTTAGTCGCTGGTTAAGTAAATCTAAATATATTCCAAGTACCACATTGTCACGAAAATCCCCCTGAGTGCGAAAGAGTTTAGTCTTATGGTTGAAGAGTACTCGAACCAAGGTTGTTGTTTCTTCGGTATCAGTAACAAAATAAACGCTGTCTTTTGTAGTCAAAGGTACGCTGTATACTTCTCTTGGTCGTCCTTGGGTTGGATTGGTTAGAGAAGAAAAATGCTCATTGATCAGAGAAACGATATTCTCTTTTTCAAAGTCACCGATGGCAATTACCGCCATTAACTCTGGACGATACCATTCATAGTAGAAATCACGAGCTCGCTGAGGTTCAAATGTTTTAATTAAATCTACCTTCCCAATAGGTTTGCGTACTGCGTATTTAGAGTTTGCAAAATTGATTTTAATTAGTTTTTCACGCTGTCGCTCTGTTGAACCTAATGATGCACGCCATTCTTCGACAACAACTTTTCTTTCATTTTCAAAAGCTTGTTCTTTAAAACTGACTTTTCCTGCAAAATCAGCGAGAACCAATATACTTTTTTTGATAATTTTTTGATCATCTGTTGGAATCTTCAATTTATAGATTGTCTTGTCATATCCAGTAGATGCATTGAGATGGGCACCATATTCCATGCCTATTGATTCCAAAAAGTTGATGATTTCACCGGAATCAAAATTTAATGAACCATTAAAGGCCATGTGTTCAACAAAGTGTGCTAAGCCTTGTTGGTCTTCGTCTTCTTGCAAGGAGCCAGCTTTAATGACTAGGCGTAAGTAGGCCACATCTTCGGGCTCTTCATTTTCATAGACATAGTAGGTAAGACCATTATCTAGTTGCCCTGTAGCAATTTCAGGATCCATTTGAAGGATTGTATTAGAATTGTATTCAAGGGCAACAACACTAAAACAAAATAGATAATAAAAAACTAATAGAAAATTTATAATTTTTTTCATTAATCTATCCTATCATTCAATTTTCCTAAGTTTAACTACTGTCTATAAATATGTGTGGAGTAAATAATTTCTCAACATTCCTCGTGGTTGATGGTAGGATATTTTATATGAAAACTGCTTTAATTTTTGGATCCTCAGGATTAATTGGTAATCATCTTTTAAATCTTATTCTTAATGATCACTACTATCAAAAAATTAAATTATTTGTTCGATCAAAAAAATGAATAAAGAAATAATCATTTATCATAATCCTAAATGCAGTAAATCAAGAAAAGCATTAGAAATTATTAAAAATAAAAATATTGAGCCAACAATTATTTTATATCTAGTAAACAAGCTATCTAAAACTGAAGTTAAAAACTTACTTTCAAAACTTGGATTATCCATAAGGGGCATTTTAAGAACAGGGGAAGATGAATATAAAAATAATAATCTTAATAATGAAAATTTAAGTGATGATAAATTAATAGAGTTTTTAATAAAATTTCCCAGATTATTGGAGAGACCTATTGTTGTCAAAAATAGTAAAGCAGTAATTGGGAGACCTCCAGAAAACATTTTAAAATTAATATAATTTTGTGTTACTTTCACTTACATATCTTTTTGATTCAATTACACTATACTTTCACAACCGTTATTTAAATTTTCATGATTAATTTTGCTTGAAAACCTCGCACTTTTTTCAGCATGCTTTAAAAGTGTGTATAGTAGCAATACTATTGAGGATGTGTATTTCTCTTTCTCTGCCAAAAAATTATTTTTTTTAAAAGACAAATAAATACAAAGTTTTTAATCATATGATATTTTTAATAAACATTCTTTAGAGTTAGTGGTAGGATAGAAAGATGAATATAAAATTTTATGGTCATTCAGGAGTAAAAATTGAAGACGATGTAATTATCTTAATTGACCCTTGGTTAAATGAAAATCCTATCGCAAATATGAAAGCTGAAGATATAACTTCTGCCGACTATATTATTGCCACACATAATCATTCAGATCACATTGATGATATACCTCTGATTGTCAAAAAGACGGGAGCAACAGTTGTTTCTATTGTAGAAACAGCAGAAGATTTAGCTTCAAGAGGTTGTGAAAGAACGATTGGCTGCAATATTGGTGGTATTGTTAAGTTAAAAGGCTTTGAATTAATTTTTACGCAAGCTTTTCATTCAATGAGCTCTAATCCAAGCGGAGTAATAATTTTTTATAAAAATAAAACGATATATCATGCAGGTGATACAGGCGTATTTGGAGACATGAAATTAATAGGAGAGATGTACCCAATTGATTTAGCTTTTTTACCTGTAGGAGGTCATTTCACGATGGGAATAAAGGAAGCACAAAAAGCAATTCAATTATTAAACGCAAAAAAAATTGTCCCTATTCACTACAATACATTTGATCTTATTGCACAAGATATAGATGACAGTCTCGTTACAGAATCTAATTCTGAACTATTAATCCTAGCTCCAGGTCAGGAAATTTTATTTTAAAACTCAACATTTGTTTTAGTTAATGATAATAATTATAGTATTTTGAAAACAAATCCTCATATTTATTCGCAGTATCTAATTCAAAAATCAGAGTTAAAAACTTTTAAAAGTATTAATAGTTTTGAAGTTATGCAGAAAGCTGCAAAAACAAGTTATGATTACATTATTCAAAATATTCAATACCAAAAAATATTAATTATTTGTGGACCAGGAAATAATGGTGGAGATGGGATATTAATTGCAAAATATTTTAATGATAGAAAGTCCAATGTAGCAATTTTTGCTCCATTAGAACTAGGAAAAACAAAAGATTCTAAAAAAGCGCTAGAGACATTACAAAATAATAGTTTGATTAAAACAAACATTAATCTTGAGGAATATGATGTAGTTATAGATTGTTTATTTGGGGTGGGTTTTAATCGCTCTATTTCTCAAGAATTATATTCTCTAATAAAGACAATAAACAAAGCTAATAACAAGATTATCTCAATTGATATACCATCTGGCGTATATACAGATTCAGGTGCGATTAGTACTATTGCTGTTAAAGCAAATATAACCTTAACATTTCATAGATTGAAACCAGGATTGCTTTTATTACCAGGAAAGGAATATGCTGGTAAAATTGAAATACTTGATATTCAATTAATAAATTTAGATAATGAATCACTGATTCATGTTCTTGAACCACCATTACTTAAAAAAATAAAAATTTCTGATCATAAATATACCCGCGGAACAACATTCATAATTGCAGGCAAAAAACTAATTGGCGCATCTAAACTTGCTACTTTGGCTGCGAGTCAATCCTCTTTGCGTTCTGGAGCAGGGGTATCTAAAATTTTTGTTTATGAAGGTGATGAAAATTATTTTAAACCTCACATTTTAGAGGAAATGATGATTACATATAAAGATACAAATCATTTGATAGATATAATTAAACAAACTAATATTTCTTCTCTCATTTACGGTTGTGGGATTGAAGTTGAAAAAATTAATCGAGAAATACTATATTTTTTATTACAACAATCTTTTGGAATTGTGTTAGATGCCTCTGCTTTTTCGTTAATAAATGATGATAAAGAAAATTTTATTGAATTATTATTTAATAGAAAAACAGAAACAATTTTAACACCACATAAAGGTGAATTTGAAAAAATCTTTTCCAGCAATAATAATAAAATCTCAGATTGTTTAGAAGCATCCAAACAAACAAATTCTATTATTTTATATAAGGGTAACGATACTGTAATCTCTACACCAGATGGAAGAGTTTATATAAACCTCAAAAGTTCTCCATTTCTTGCAACTGCTGGTTCAGGAGATGTTTTAGCTGGTATGATAGGAAGTTTTTTGTCTCAACAATATACAGGTATAGAAGCCACAAGACTTGCATGTTTTATTCACTCTGAATGTGGGATTCGTCTTAATCATGGTCTTATAGCAAGTGATTTGATTAATGAGATACCTAATGTTTTACAAAATTTAAATTAATCATATCAACATTTTTCTATTTATTTATAAGATTGAAAAAATTGAAGTTCTTAATATTGTTGATTCTAACACAGGAAATTGAAAAAAAACAAGACAAGAAGGTATATAATGAAAAAAAATTTGCTAAATTACTGAAGAAAGTAAATCTTTGGTATAATTATTTTCTGGCTCATTAAATATTTTTTCAGTTTCACCTTCTTCAACAATTTTACCTTCTTTTAGAACAATAATGTAGTCTGCAACCGAGTTAATAACTTTCATGTCATGGCTAATAAAAATGTAACTAAGTTGATATTTTTTCTGTAAATTAATTAAAAGTTCTAAAATTTGATTTTGTATACTAACATCAAGGGCAGAGGTAGGTTCATCTAATATTAATAGTTTTGGTTTTAATATTAATGCTCTAGCAATTGCAATTCTTTGTCTTTGTCCTCCAGAAAATTCATGAGGAAAACGATTGAAAACTTCATTAAAATCTAAGCCTACTTCTTGAATAATTTCCTTAATTTTATTTTTTTTATCTTGATAATTTAATTTTTTTTTATGAATATTTAAGCCTTCACTAATGATTTCTTCAATTGTCATTCTTGGACTAAGAGAGCTAAAAGGATCTTGAAAAATAATTTGCATATTTTTTCTCAAGTTTATAAATTTATTATTTTTAATTTGAGATATGTCAATATTGTCAAAAATGATTGTTCCTTTAAAAGAAATTAATTTTAACAAAGCTAAAACCAATGATGTTTTTCCTGAACCTGATTCCCCAACAATTCCAAGTGTTTGATTTTGTAATAAATTGAAGTTAATTAAATCAACTGCTTTGACATGATCAATGGTTCTTCTTAAAATTCCTTTTTTTATAGGATACCAAACTCTAAGATTTTTTATTTCTAGGATATTTTTTTTACTAGGTTGTTTTTTTTCTTTTTTGGAACTTTGAAAATTAATTAAATCTTTAGTATATTCATGTTGAGGATTGTTAAAAATATTATCTTTAGTGTTTTTTTCAATTATTTTACCATTTTTCATTATACAAATATAATCAGCTAAGTTCTTGACTACTGCAAGATCATGGCTGATAAATAATATTGCCATATTTAAATCTGTTTGTAATTTTTTTAAAAGTTTTAAAATTTGTAATTGAACAGTTACATCAAGAGCTGTAGTGGGCTCATCAGCGATTAGTAAATCTGGATTATTAGCAATACTCATAGCAATCATCACTCTTTGTCTTTGTCCACCTGATAACTCGTAAGAATAAGATTTTAATCTATTGGAAATATTTTCTAATCCCACACTAATAAGTAATTTTTTGGTTTTTTTTGAAGCTTCTAAATTAGAAATCTTTGAATGAGTTGTTAATATTTCATTAATTTGTTTTTCAATTGTATGAAGAGGATTTAAACTGGACATAGGTTCTTGAAATATAGTGGTAATATTTTTTCCTCTTATTTCTTGAATGTTTTTATCTGCCATATTCATTAAGTTTTGTTTTTTATAAATAATTTGACCAGAACTATGATAGGCTGAAGGATAAGGTAGCAATTTTACAATACTTAGTGCTGTTACTGTTTTACCTGATCCAGATTCACCAACTAAAGCAACTGTTTTTCCTCTAGGAATATCAAAGGATACAGAATGCACTACTTCAGTTTTTTTATTTTGAGATTGAAATCCAACACTAAGATTATTAATTGAAATTAAATTTTCTATAATCATACAAATGTCTTTCTAGGATCTAGTGAATCACGAATAGCTTCACCTACAAATACAAGTAATCCTAACATCAGGCCAAGTGTGAAAAAACTTGTTAAACCTAACCAGGGTGCCTGAAGATTATTTCTCCCCTGATTGACCATTTCTCCTAAAGATGCAGATCCAGGAGGAAGTCCAAATCCTAAAAAATCTAAACCAGATAAAGCAGTTACAGAAGCACTAAGACTAAAAGGTAAAAAAGTAATTGTAGCTACAGTGGCATTTGGCAATAAATGTCTAAACATAATGGTTTGATTCGATACACCAAGAGCTTTTGCAGCTCGAACATAGTCAAGATTTCTAGCTCGAAGAAATTCTGCTCTGACAACTCCAACATATCCCATCCAACTAAATAAAAGCAATATCATCAGTAGCCACCAAAAATTTGGTTGAACTATACTTGCAAGAATTATTAGAACATAAAGAGTTGGTATTGCTGACCATATTTCCATGAAACGCTGAAAAAATAAATCAATTCTCCCTCCAAAATATCCTTGAATTGCTCCTGCAGAAACTCCAATAATCATAGAAAAGAAGGTTAATGTAAACCCAAATAATATAGAAATACGAAAACCATAAATTAATCTTGCAAGCACATCTCTTGCTTGATCGTCTGTTCCAAGCCAGTTTTTCTTTGATGGAGGAGCAGGAGCAGGAACTTTTAAATCTCTAACAATAGTGTTGTATGTATAAGGAATAAAAGGCATTATAATCCAACCTTTGTTTTTAATTAATTTTATTACGTATGGATCTCTATAATCAGCCTCTGTTTCAAAATCACCCCCAAAAATTGTTTCTGGATATTTACTTATTATTGGAAAGTAATACTCTTGATCAAATTTTATTAAGAGTGGTTTATCATTAGCAATAAAATCAGCAAAAATTGAAACTATAAATAAAAAAGAAAAAATCCAAAAAGAATACCATCCTCTTTTATTTGATTTGAAATTATAAAATCGACGTTGATTTAATGGTGATATTTTCATTAATTTCCCCTTGATTCAAAATCAATTCGTGGATCAATTATTGAATACATTATATCCCCTAAAATCCCCATAATTAATCCCAACAAAGAGAAAAAATATAATGTTGCAAAAATTACAGGATAATCCCTTGTTAACGCCGCTTCGTAGCCAAGTAGGCCTAGTCCATCTAGAGAAAAAATAACTTCAATGAATAAAGAGCTTGAAAAAAGTATACCAATAAAAGCAGAAGGAAAACCCGCTATTACTATCAGCATTGCATTGCGAAAAACATGACCATATAAGACTTTATTTTCTGATAATCCCTTAGCCCTAGCTGTCATTACATACTGCTGATTAATTTGATCAAGAAAAGAATTTTTCGTTAGAAATGTTAAGCCAGCAAAACCACTAACTAGCATAGCCAACAAAGGAAGAGTCAAATGCCAGAAGTAATCTTTGATTTTCAATAATAAACTTAGTTCTTCAAAATTTTCAGAAACTAAACCTCTTAGAGGAAAAATATCATAATATCTACCTCCTGCAAAAAAAACGATTAAGATAACAGCAAATAAAAAGTTAGGGATTGCATAACCTATAGTTATTATTGTGCTTGATGTAATATCAAATTGACTACCATCTTTTATAGCCTTTCTAATTCCAAGAGGTATTGAAATTAGATAGACTAAAAGAGTAGTCCACAAGCCTAAAGAAATAGATACGGGCATTTTATCTAAAACTAAATCAATGACTTTTTGATCACGAAAAAAACTTTCACCAAAATTAAAAGTTAAGTAATCTTTTATCATTTGATAAAAACGAATGTACGCAGGTTGATTCATACCGTACATTTCTTCAATTTCTTTTATAATATCTGGATCTAATCCTTGTGCTCCTCGGTATTTTGAGTCAAAATTTGAAGAATTTGTTGAATCAATTGAATTTAAATTTTCTCCTTCACCACCCCCAGAAAATCTTGCTGTTGATTCAACAGCTGTTCCTGTCATTTGAGCAATCATTTGTTCAACAGGGCCACCTGGAACAATTTGAATGACAGCAAAATTAATTAGCATTATTCCTAAAAGCGTAGGAATAACAAGGAGCAACCGTCTAATAATGTATGCGGTCATAGAAATATAATTATATCATTAATTATGAATAAAAGATGTTAATTATAAAAACTATTGAAGAGATTTTTTTCTTTGATTAATAGTGCTTGCTTTTTCAGAATCTATCCACCATGTATTTATTCCAAGAGAATATTTTGGCCTTACTGAGGGTTTATCAAATATATCCCAATAAAGAGTTCTATAAGCAGATATGTGCCATTGAGGTATTACATAATGACCCCAAAGTAATACACGGTCTAAGGCTCTGGTAGTATGAATTAAATCTTCTCTATTTTTTGCAGAAATAATATTTTCAATGAGTAAATCGATAACAGTGTTTTTTATTCCAATTATATTTCTAGAACCATTTGTTTTTGCAGCATCAGACCCCCAAAAATTTCTTTGTTCATTTCCAGGAGATAAGCTTTGAGAAAAAGTGCTAACAATCATATCAAAATCAAAAGTATCTATTCGATTTTGATATTGAGCACTATCAATAGTTCTCAAACTGACATTAATTCCTAATTTGGAGAGATTATCTATAAAAGGTAAAACTATTCTTTCAAAAGCAGGTGATACAAGCAGTATCTCAAATTCAAATATTTTGCCTGATTGTTTATTGATTAACTTTCCATCAATTAATTCCCAGCCAGACTGTTGAAGCAAAGAAGTTGCTTTTTGTAATTCTTGACGCATAAAGCCTGAGCCATCGGTTTTAGGGGGATTAAATTCTTCTTTAAAAATTTCTTTAGGCAATTGATCCATATAACCAAGAAGATATTCAAGTTCTTTCCCAGACGGTAATCCCTCAGAAGCTAATTCAGAGTTTTCAAAAAAACTATTTGTTCTTTTATAAGCGTTATAAAATAAATTTTTATTAGTCCACTCAAAATCAAAAGCATAAGACAATGCTTCTCTTACACGCCTATCATTAAAAATTGCTCTACGTGTATTAAAAGCAAAAGCTTGCATTCCTTGAGGATTTTGATGTTCTATTAATTCTTTTTTGATTAAACCGTTTTGTACAGCAGGTGTATCATAACTGGTTGCCCAATCTTTAGAAGTATTTTCTGAAAATAAATCTATATCACCAGACTTGAAAGCTTCCCGCTCAATAGATCTGTCTTTATAGTATTCGTATTGGATGATATTAAAATTTTCTGTACCTTTTTTTATAGGAATATCTTTTCCCCAATAGTTAGGATCAAGTTCATAAGTTATAGAACGTCCAGCATCAAAATTTTTAATCCTATAGGGCCCGCTTCCAATTGGAATTTCCATAGATGTTTCATCAAAGTTTTTATTAGACCAATAATGTTTGGGAAGAACTGGCAATTGACCGACAATTAGGGGTAATTCTAAGTTAGTATTTCCTTTAAAATTAAATCGTACTTTATTTTCATTCTCTTGGATCACTTCTACTACATCTCCATAATAGTATTTGTAAAAAGGGTGACCTTTCTCCATCAAAGTGTTGAAAGTCCATATTATATCTTCAGGAGCAATTTTTTTTCCATCATGCCACACTGCTTCCTCACGAATGGTAAAACTTACCCATGAACGATCATCTGGCCACTCAATTGTTTCTGCGATTAATCCATATTCAGTAAACGCTTCATCACTCGATCTTGTTGTCAATGTTTCATATAAATTCCCAATACCGGCTGCAGCCGTTCCCTTTAAAATAAATGGATTAAAAGAATCATAAGATCCAGTTGAGCTAAATACAACCTTTCCTCCTTTAGGAGCATTAGGATTAACATAATCAACATTTTTAAAATTGACAGAATATTTTGGATCACCATGCATGGCAATTGCATGAGATGAGTTAATTTCAGCTTTTACTAATGAAGAAAAAGTTAGACTTAGAACTATAAGAGACAGTTTAATTATTTTCATATTATAAATATAATAGTATTTAAAAAAAAAGAAAATTAAATTTCTAATTATTAATAATATCGATTAATTGTCTATGTAATTGGTCATTTGCAGAAGCTATAATACTTCCCTCAGAATGGATGTTTACGGCCTTTCCATACTTATCTGATACTTTTCCACCAGCACCTTCAATAACAGGGACAAGCGCCATGTAATCATGAGCTTTTAAAGTATCCTCTAATACTATTTCAATATATCCCGATGCAACCATTCCATACATATAACAGTCACCTCCAAAACGATGATATCTTGTTTGTTGAATTATTTTGCTAAAACCTTTTCTAAAATGGTCATTATCAAAATACAATCCAGATGTGCATACATAACTTTTTTTAAGATCTTTTATTTTTGATGTTTGCACCTCCTTTCCATTCATAGTAGTTCTCCTTCCTTTAACTCCAATCCATCTTTCTTCATGTATGGGACAATTAATTATTCCAATCACAGGCATGTTGTTATGTAGAAGAGCTATTAATGTCCCAAAATCTTTGTGGCCAGCTATAAAGCTTCTTGTGCCATCAATAGGATCAATTACCCATAGGTATTCGGAGTCAATATTTGAATCTTCAAACTCTTCACCAAGTATTCCATGATTAGGGTATTTTATTTCAATTAAATTTCTAATTTTTAATTCAGTTTTTTTATCAGCTATGGTTACGGGACTTTCATCTTCCTTTTCATCAATTTTAAGAGGATTTCTAAAGTACTGTTTTATAATTTTTGTTGACTCATCTGCTAAATAATTAGCAAAAGATATTAATTCATCTAAATTATAAACCATAGATAAGTAATAAAGTAAATATTATGGGAGTGGTACAGTATTATCTGATTGTTCTCTTAAGAATAAAATCAGGTTAGAAAGATCTTCAACTTTTTTTAGACCTGCAAAATTCATTTTTGTTCCTTTGGCATATTCTTTTGGTTTGTAAAGAAATCCCGCAATTTCCTCATAGGTCCATTCACCACCAAGTTCGATGAGAGCCTTAGAGTAGGCAAAGCCCTCAGCGCTAGCCTTAGGGCGATTAATTATATTCCACAAATTTGGACCAACTTTATTTGCACTTCCTTTTTTATAATTATGACAAGATCCACATTTTTTAAAAATTTTTTCACCTTTTTCAAGAGATGCATTCATTAAAAGGCCAGAAATCGGCTCTACAAATTCCCCCTTTTTTGCAGTTTTTGAAAGATCAGTTTCAACTTCTGGAAGATCTATTTTATAAGCAGCTTGTTTTTTTTCACCGTTTACATTAACAATTAGATCCCCAATCACGCTAATCATAGTTACAATTAAAATCGCCATAATTATTACTGCAATAATTTTATTAACTTCAAGACCAGACATGTGTAAGAACCATATATAGATTTTTTTATGAAATGAATAGAATTCAAATTTGTCTTCAAATCAGTTTGTACTGCTTAATTGTCGCATAATTTAATGAAAACAATTATTATTATTCCTTCAAGAATGGCCTCATCCCGTTTTCCAAATAAACCCATGGCTTTAATTGATGGATTACCTATGGTGCAGCGCGTATGGCAGCAAGCTATAATATCTGATATGGGAGCAGTAGTTGTTGCTTGTTGTGAAAAAGAAGTATTTGATCTAATCAAGTCTCTTGGTGGTGAAGCTACTATGACATCACCTCAACTCCCCTCTGGCACAGATCGTATATTTGAAGTAATTAAAAATCATCCAGAAGGATCTCAATTTGATAGTATTATTAATTTACAAGGTGATATGCCTATCATTGACCCTGAAGATATTAAAAAAGTAAATATTCCATTAATACAAGGTTTCGATATAGGAACACTTGTAACGAATCTTTCTATTGAAGAAGAAAAAAATACTGATATTACTAAAGCTAAGATTAGTTGGATTAAAAAAAATAATCTTGGTGAAGCAAAAGATTTTTATAAATTTTCAAAAAAACAAATCAGAAATATTTATCATCATGTTGGGATTTATAGCTTTAAATATGAATGTTTAAAAAAATTTGTTGCTCTGCATCCTTCCTTAAATGAACTTTATCATAAATTAGAACAACTAAGAGCTCTTGATGCAAAGATGAGTATTGGTGCATCTTTTGTTGATAATGTGCCTTTGAGTGTTGATACAAAAGAAGATTTAATTAAAGTGGAAAATATTATAAAGGCTAAAAAATGAACAAAGATATTATTTTTTCATTTCAAGGTGTTCATGGCGCCTACAGTGAATTAGCAGGAAAAAACTTATATCCTGATTCACTCTCAATTCCTTGTAAAACATTTGAAGAAATGTTTGAATCTGTTCTAAAAAATGTAGCTATGATAGCTTTAGTGCCTATTGAAAATTCTAGAGCTGGGAGAGTGGCTGATACACAGAGATTAATTCCTGAATCCAAATTAAATATCATAGGTGAATATTTTTTAGAAGTAAACCATTGTTTAGTTGCTTTGCAAGGAGCTTCACTAAAAGATATAAAGCGTATTCATAGCCATGAGCAGGCAATTGCACAATGTCGTAAGAAAATACTTAATCACAAAAAAGATATTGTTGTAGCAGCTGATACAGCAGGAGCAGCTAAAATGATTTCTGAAATGAGAAATATAGAAGATGCAGCCATATCTTCTAAACTTGCAGCAGAAACTTATAAGTTAGATATTTTAGAAAATAATTTTCAAGATGCAGAAAAAAATATTACTCGTTTTTTAATTATGTCAAATGAAGATCTTTGGCCTGAAACAAAAGTAAAAGACTTAATGACGACTTTAGTATTTGAATTAAAAAGTATTCCTGCAGCATTATATAAATCTCTAGGAGGTTTAGCGAGTAACGGTGTAAATATGACAAAGTTGGAAAGTTATATTAACCCTCAGGGGTTTGATGTAGCTCAATTTTATGCTGATATTGAAGGTCATCCTGAGAATGAAAATGTAAAACTTGCTCTAGAAGAAATGAAATATTTTTGTAAAAGAATTGATATTTTAGGTGTTTATAAAATGTCTAATTTTCGAAAAAAATAACGAATTATTTGTAAGTGAGAGTAGGTCTTTTTTTACAAAAATGCTATATTAACTAAGGAAGGCAGAGAGGGCGATTAACTTGCTAATTCAGTCAGGTCTGAAAAGAAGCAGCTGTACCATGTTTAATTGGGTCTCTTTTGTCTTCCTTATTTATATTTATGACAGAACAACTTGAACAAAAAGAGTATAGGGTATTAGCAAGAAAATACCGCCCAAAAAAGTTTCGAAGTTTAGTCGGGCAGGAAATACTTGTTCGAATATTAACTAATACAATTATTAAAAATCGAATTGCACATGCTTATCTTTTAACAGGAGTACGTGGTATTGGTAAAACAACCACAGCACGGTTAATTGCTATGAGTTTAAATTGTGAAGATCGTCCAAAAGAAACGAGTGAACCATGTGGTAAGTGTAACTCTTGTATTTCTATATGTGAAGATCGTAGTCTTGATGTAATTGAAATGGATGCAGCTAGCAAAACAGGAGTTGATGACATTCGTGAAATAATTGATAATGTAAAATATAAGCCTGTTAGCAGTCAATATAAAATTTTTATAATTGATGAAGTACACATGCTTTCTAAAAATGCATTTAATGCTCTCTTAAAAACCTTAGAAGAACCACCTCCTCATGTAAAATTTATTTTTGCTACAACTGAAGTAAAAAAAATTCCCATTACTATAATTTCTCGCTGTCAGCGACTTGATCTTCATCGAATTGAAAAGGAAGACTTAACATCACATTTGATAGAAATTGCTTCAAAAGAAAATATTAAAATTAATAATGATGCTATTTCATTAATAGTTAGATCAGCTGATGGATCAGTTAGAGATGGACTTAGTTTATTGGATCAAGCTATTGCCAATGAAGCAGATCAAATAACTGCTGACTCTATAGTAAATATGTTGGGTTTAGCAGATAGAGGTAATATTTTTGATTTAATGGAAGCAATATTTAATGGAAATGCAACTAAAGCTTTAGAAATATTTAATCGTATTTATAAAGCTGGGGCAGATATTGTAATGATTTTTGATGAAATGTTAAATGTGACACATTTTGTAACACAAATTAAAATTGCTCCTGAATTAAAGGATGAACTCCATATACCAGAGTTGGAGCGTCACAAGGGTACTGAGATGTCAAAAAAAATATCTATGGCATCACTTGGAATGATTTGGCAAGTTTTATTTAAAGGATACGAAGAATTGCAATCTGGCTTTCATTTATTTCAACATGGAGAAATGATTATTATTCGGTTGATATATTTATTTAATGGACCAAGTCCAGATGATCTTCTAAAAAAATTTAACACAGAAAATTCTAAACAGTTAGATATTAAAAAACCAGTTATCCCTCCTATTAAAAAAACAATAGATAGTTCTGTGTTAAATCAAACATCTAATAAAAATATTTTAGAAATAAATATTGAAGATCAAAATAAAGATCAATTTATTTCTAAGGATAATCTAAGAGTAAAATCATACCGTCATTTTGTAGATTTATTTTATCAAAAAAAAGAGGGCATGCTACATACATATTTGTATAATAATGCTAAACTTATTTCTTTTAAAGAGGGAGAAGTTATAATTAATGCAAAGTCTGTTACTGACCCTCACTTTACTCGTACGATAGCAAAACTAGTTTCAACATGGACAGGAAGAATATGGCAGGTTAGTGTTTCAACAAGTAACGTTGGTCAGACGTTATATGAAGAAGATTTAATCAAAACACAAAAAGAAATAGAGAAAATGAAAAATGAACCAGAAGTAAAAAATATTCTAGATACATTTCCTGGTGTTACTATTCATTCGATTACTGATATTAAGCAAACAACAGAAGAAAATTTACAATCAATAGATATTAATAAAAAAACAAAGGAGAAATAATGGTTAACATTGGAAATATGATGAAACAAGCTCAACAATTACAAAAAAAAATGGCTGAAGCACAAGAAAAGTTAAATTCAATTGAAGTAGAAGGTGTTTCTGGCGGAGGTATGGTAAAAGTTGTTGCTACAGCAAAAGGAGAAATAAAACGTATATTGATTGATGATTCTTTAATGAAAAAAGAAGAAAAAGACATGACAGAAGATCTTATTGTTGCAGCTATTAATGATGCAAAACAAAAAGGAGAAGTTGCTTCACAAGAAGAAATGAAATCAGTAACAGGTGGCATACCTCTTCCTCCTGGGATAAAATTACCTTTTTAAAAAAAATTAATGATAAGTTCTGAAATAGATAAATTAATTAATGAAATATCAAAACTTCCAGGATTGGGTAGACGTTCTGCACAAAGAATAGCTTTATATTTATTAAAAAATAAAGAAAGAGCTTTAGTGCCCCTAGTTCAAACATTAAAAGAAGCAAATACAAAAATAATTAATTGTAACAATTGTGGAAACATTGATATGATCAACCCGTGTTCGTTGTGTAAAAATTCTAAAAGAGATGAGCATACCATTTTGGTAGTTGAGGATGTTTCTGACTTGTGGACATTTGAACGTATTGGTTTTTTTCGAGGAATGTACCATGTATTGGGGGGATCTTTATCTGCAATGAATGGAATAGGCACTGATGAATTAAATATAAAAAAATTGACACAACGTATAGAAAATCAAAATGTAAACGAAGTAATTTTAGGATTAAGTACAACAATGGAAGGACAAACAACAAGTCATGTTGTTGCTGATAAATTAATACGATTCAAAAATTTAACAGTTACACGTCTTGCCCAAGGTGTTCCAATTGGTGGGGAAGTCCATTTTTTAGATGAAAATACACTTAATACTGCCTTTCAATCTAGAAAAAAAATCATTTAATTTTTTTATGAATAAAATTTTATTTGTTCCCAATCTCAAACTACGTCAACAAGCAGAAAATATTAAAAAGGTTACAAAAAAGGAAATTGATATATCAAAAAAAATGATAGAAATTATGTTAAAAGCCCCAGGTGTTGGATTGGCTGCTAATCAAATAGGAATTTTAAAAAAAATTGTTACTGTTCGTATCCATGATGAAGAAAAAAAAATTGATAACATATATGTTCTTTTTAATCCTAAAATTAAATCATATTCCAAAGACAAGATAATTATGGAGGAAGGATGTTTGTCGTTGCCAAAGCAGTATGCGGATATTGAACGTTCGAAATCAATTACAGTAGAATATGTAAATGAAAAAAACGAAATTATTAAAGAGAAAAAAAATGGATTTGAGGCACGAGTTCTTCAGCATGAAATTGACCATTTGGAAGGAAAGTTATTTATAGATTATTTATCTTCTCTTAAACGGAATATTTTTATAAAGCGTGTCAAAAAATTAAAAAAACTAGGAGAAATATAATGTTTAAAGAGCGGGTTATCTTTATGGGCACTCCAGAAATAGCTTCAGTTTATTTGCAATCCTTAATTGATTCACACTTTAACATTATTGCTGTTTATACGCAGCCGCCTCGCAAAAAGGGACGAGGAATGCAGGTTCAAGAATCATCCGTGCAAAAATTAGCCCAAAAACACAAAATAGAGGTTTATTGTCCTGTAGATCTAGGTTTTTCAGCAGCCCAAAAAGAACTGCAGGATTTACA
>Ga0315336_1001973_pt1 | contig 34711 bp, 34 predicted proteins | sample ASW5metaG_FD_204512 | JGI IMG/M metagenome (GOLD analysis project Ga0315336, IMG submission 204512) | Ammonia-oxidizing marine archaeal communities from Monterey Bay, California, United States - ASW #5 | ecosystem: Environmental > Aquatic > Marine > Intertidal zone | place: USA: California...
GTGCTTGCGATAATTGTTTTTAGCTTACGACAATTAAATGCTTATCAAAGGGCGATGCTCTGCTTATATATCTTGCCGACGATTTTGCTGCATGATGCGCTTGGGCTTCGTATCTTCCATATCGTTCTGGCTTTCTGTTTGGCCATGACAGTTTTTCAGACGAGCGCAACGCTTAAGGAGCTCCGATCGCCCTGATGATCGTCCGGGGTATTCTATTTGCCGCCTCTGGCGGCCTCGTTGCTCGCAGCATCACCGTGCTTATTCCGGTCATGGTGGCCCACACGTATATGCTGGGAGTCGAGACGGACGCCTTCTTTCTGGCCGCTGCCGGTATTCTTTTCTGGTCAATGACGATGGGGATTCTTCTGGAGGCCTCGATTGTCTCCCGGCTCATGGACATCGCCAAAGAAGGTCGCTGGGCGCTTATTTTTCGCACCGGTTTTCTGCTTTCCGTCTTTACGCTGTTGTTGGGTGGTGCGTTTATTGCGGCGATTTGGATCATTCCCTGGCCCGGAGAGGATGTTGCGCTTGGCATACAGACCCGTCTTCTTTTCGTCGAACTTTCACCTCTTCTACTGCTCAATGTATGGATCAGCCTCTTTTCCGGCTGGTTGAACGCAGAGCGACGCTTTGCGATCGTTGCCGGGTCTCCCGCGATAATGGGCGTTTTCGTTTTAGGCTCGGTTTGGTTTCTGCACGATACGTTTGCGATTCACGCCCTTACCATCGGATATCTGTTGGGCGAACTCTTCAGACTCGGCTTTCTGGGCACCCATCTTGTTCGTTATCATCCATTCAAGCGCCAGTTCCAGGGCCCCGTCGCCGTCGTACCCTATTTTCAGAACATTGGGCTTCAGTGGATTGGCTTCTCACTCATAAACGGAAATCCGCTAGTCGATCGGCTGATGGCGAGTGGGCTTGCGGAAGGTTCCGTGAGCCGGCTCGAGCTTATCGAGCGCATTTACCTCGTGCCCGTCGGTATACTTACTTGGGCGGTTCTTTCAGTGATGACGACGGCTTGGTCGTTGGCACGGGAAGAAATTCTGCGCCAGTGGGAAAGCATTTTCCGGTCCCTCGGCATCCTGCTTCTCGGTGGGGCGGGGATTGCGCTTGTGCTAGGTCTTCTGCATCATCCGTTGCTCACTTGGCTTTATGCGCCATCGGGAGAGCCGGTATGGTCAGAAGAGGGCGAACGCGCCTTTCTCTTTCTTGTTTGGGGCTTGCCGTTTCAGCTTGCTACATTGATGCTCTGGCGTGTGACGGTGCTGAATAGGAATCTAGGCTGGCAGGTATTAGTGATCGGCGGGCTTGCATTCCTTTTCAACGCTACTGGCGACTACATATTGCGCGATTACTGGGGCCTTTCCGGCATTACTGTCGTGACAGGCTTCACGTATCTATGTACGTTTTTATTGTTGTTTCGACTGGTTCGCCCATCCTGAGATTTTTTTATGTCACCTGAATCACAAGAATATGAGCGTTGTTTTCTCGCGAAACCGGGGCCTAGGGTTGAGGAATGGTTCGCTGCCGAGCGGCTGCTTTCATTACCCGAGGAACGGAAGGTTCTTCGCTGTGGGGATGTAGCATGGCTTTATCCCATGCCAACCTTTGAAGAATGTAAAGCGCTTTACTCGGAGGCTTACTACACTAGTCGAGACCCGGCCTGCCCGCTCAGTCATATTGAGAGTCAGCAACTCGATTATTTTGGCCAACGTGTCAAACGCATTACCGAACGTTTAGGAAAAAACCCGAAAAATATGCTTGATATTGGCGCGGCAAGTGGCCTTTTCGTGCGCGCGGCAAGGAGTCTGGGGGTCAATGCGGAAGGGATTGAGATTTCTGGGTGGGCCTGTGAAGAAGCCAAAACAGCACACGGGATTGATCTCATTAAAGGAGATCTTGTTCGTGACAATTTAGACTTGAATACACATTATGATGTCATTGTCATGAACCATGTGCTGGAGCACTTGGTAGAACCACTAGCTTATCTCGATCGCGTTCGTACCCTCTTGGAGCCGGACGGCCTATTGGTGATCGAAATCCCTCAACAATTTATTAACCCGATTGATCTACTTTATCGGTTAGCAAGATACCAACGGCCCTATAATCTCGCATCAGTTCACCATCCTTATTTTTATACGGTTTCAAGCGTGCTCCGCTTGATGGAGATGTCCGGCTTCAAAGTAGGAAATTTAATTACATGGCTTCCAGAACAAGTCTTTCATTTACACAACCCAATAATTACCCGTCCACTGCAAGGTATGCTTTGGTGCGCAAACGAAGTCGCGCTACGAGGCCATGTTATTGAGATTTTTTCTACGGTAGAATCTGAGTAAAATCAGGATCCTAGTAAATCGCGATAGAGGTCTATCGTTTGTCTAATAACTAAGCGCTCAGAAAACGATTCTTCAATAAAAACTCGGCCCTGCTTTCCCATAGACGTGCGCAATTCCTGGTCCTTAGCTAAACATGCAATCGCGTTCGCTAGCGCCTCGGGATCTCTTGGAGGGACAATCAAACCCGTTTCATTCGAACGCACCACTTCTCGGCAGCCAGGTGTGTCAGTTGTGATAATCGGGCGTCCACAGGCCGCAGCCTCGAGGAGCGATTTTGGTAGGCCTTCTCGATGTGAAGGTAGGACAGCAATATGGGCTTCTTTCCAAATACGCTGAACGTCTTTCTCGAATCCGCGCCATTCGGCAACACCCTCTGTCGTCCATGCTTCCAATTGGGTCTTGGAAATGGAGGTTGGATTTTCTGCATCGGGCATTCCAAATAGCAAAATACGTAATGATTGGCCTTGATTACGAAGTAATCGCGCCGCCTCGATCAGGTCGAGAACACCCTTATCGGTCAGCATGCGCGCAACCATCGCAACGACGATCGGCGTACTAATTGGTTCAGGAAGTGCCAGAAAACGATTCGTATCAACGCCAGAGCCTGAAATTACTTTTATTTGCTCGTGACGGACATGAGCCATCTCTTCCAGCGCATGCATGTCGTCCGGATTTTGCACAATAACCTTACCGTTCAAACGATTTAGAAAAAAGCGAAGGCCAAAACAAACGAAAGGGTGAAGAAGCCGAGCCCGCCACGTAGAGGAAGTGAAGACAAAGCCCAAGCCCGTTAGTGCATTCACGGTAACGGGTATTTTCAATAGCCAGGCGATAAAAGAGCCATAAAGCACCGGCTTTATAGCTATGTGATGAACTAGGTCGGGTTGTTCCTGCCGGTAAAGGCGAAACAGTTGAATCAGAGTGCGCACTTCGTGCAAGGGATTTAGGCTATGCCTTCGAAGCCGTATGGGGGAGAGGTGAAAGCCCTTATCACGAATTTCATCGCCATGATTTGTTACGTTGGTCGCGACAACAACTTGCATGTTGGCTCCGAGCGCCGCTCGAGCGATGGGAAGACGATGCGATAGGAAATACCAATCTTCCGTAACCAGGAAAAGAATCTTTGCTTTCCGAGAACGTGACATATGCTACCTTGCTGCGCCCTCAGATTGACCCACTTGCCGTGGGCGAAGTACCACTTTTTTATCGACTAACATCCTATTTCTATTTATCAAAAGCTTGGAAGCATAGCGAACGGAAATTGACAAAGCGCTGTTTAAGAGGATGAAAAAAAAATTACTCATCGTCATTGGTGATTTGGACGTTGGGGGTACTGCACGACATCTTACCCGGGTTCTTCCTCACCTCAATTCTGATGTCTTTCATATTACCGTTTACACACTGACTCATAAGGGGACGCTTGCTCCAATACTTGAGCGGGCGGGAATCTCTGTTGTTGAATCGTGGTCAGACCCGGTTCTCGAAAAATTAGTTCCGAAATATTTTCGTAGGGGAATCGGACTTCCCTTAGTCATCATACATTTGGTATTTCTCATGCGAAGGCTTCAGCCAGACATAGTTCATTTCTTTCTTCCTATGGCCTATTTGATTGGCGGCATATGCGCGGTAGTTTTACGGATGCCGTGTAGGATAATGAGTCGACGAAGCCTTTCTATTTATCAGAAACACCACCCTTTTCTTGCGCGGATGGAGCGTTGGCTTCACAATTATATGCACGGCATTCTTGGTAATTCTCAAGCGGTGCTCAATGAACTTCGGAAAGAGTTTGTTTCGGAAGAAAAGCTTTGCCTTATTTACAATGGAATCGATCTTTCCTCCTTCAAAAAGGTAAGCTCACGGAGTGATTTACTTCCTGCTCATCATATCAATGACAACACGCTCATTCTCGTTATTGTTGCCAACTTAATTTATTATAAAGGACATGAGAATCTTCTGCGCGCTTTAGGAAAGATTCGGAAAAAGTTGCCGGAAAAATGGCTATTACTTTGCGTTGGTCGCGACGATGGCATTGGCGATGAGCTTATGCTCCACGCCCGAGAAAATCGCATTTTCAAGAATGTGCGCTGGCTAGGCCCTCGTTCTGACGCAACACAAATTTTGATGACTGCCAATATTGGAATTCTTTGTTCGGATCAGGAGGGGTTTTCTAACAGCATTCTCGAGGGCATGGCAGCAGGTCTTCCGATGGTCGTCACTGATGTTGGTGGAAACACGGAAGCCGTTATAGACGGCAAAACCGGCTTCGTAGCGGCGCCACAGGACCCCGAGAAACTTTCTGAAATCATTCTGAAGCTTGCAGAAGATCCGGCGCTTTGCAAACAAATGGGCCAAGCCGGACGGGAAAGATCACAAAGCAAGTTTTCCATTGAAGCCTGTGCGAGGGCCTATGAACAGTTCTATATCAGGCTTGTCAAGCACTAGCCCTACCCATTGGAGAGCTTACACAAGATGAGAATTGGTAAAGTGTGAGCATTGAAGCATCGTAGCCACCCATTGGCTTGAAAGGTGTAGGCTGGTTTCGTTCCTATACTAATGGGCAAATGAAATTAATATGAAGGTTGATTGAATGTGTGGGATTGCGGGCTTCGTCGATCTTTCCCGCGAGACGCCCGCTGATCGTTTAGCGGCCACGGTTCGACGAATGGCGCTATCCCTTCGCCACCGAGGGCCCGATGATGAAGGCGCCTGGATCGAAGCTGACGCCGGCGTAGCCCTTGGTCACCGACGGCTGTCCATCTTGGATCTTTCACCGGCCGGACATCAGCCAATGGAATCCAAAAACGGCCGCTATGTCCTTTCCTATAATGGGGAGGTCTATAACTTTTCGGAACTTCGCGACGAGCTTGAGGGAAAGGGGGTCACTTTTCGTGGCCACTGCGATACGGAAGTCATCGTCGAAGCAATAGCACGGTGGGGAATTACTGCCACACTTCCACGTCTCATCGGAATGTTTGCCTTTTCAATTTGGGATCGTAAGACACGTACTCTTACCCTAGTACGTGATCGCATGGGAATTAAACCACTCTATTGGGCACACCAAGGGAATTTGTTCCTTTTCGCATCCGAGTTGAAGGCCTTCTACGCTCACCCGAATTTCCAGGTAGAGGTAAATCGCGATTCACTTACTTCTTTTCTGCGTCACAATTATATTCCCGCCCCACACAGCATTTACCGCAATACCTACAAGTTAATGCCGGGGACTATGCTGACACTTCGTTGGGGTGGAAAGCCGAAGATCTCTACCTGGTGGAATCTTCGTGAAATTGCTGGAAAGGCGCTGCAAGCACGTTTCGAATGGGAAGAGGAAGAGGCGATTGATGCACTGGATACGCTTCTTAAGGATGCGGTGAAGCGTCGTATGGTTGCTGATGTTCCACTCGGCGCTCTTCTTTCTGGGGGCATTGATTCTTCAACCATTACTGCCCTTATGCAGGCTCAAAGTGAAAGGCCGATTAAAACCTTTACTATTGGCTTTCATGAAACGGCATACGACGAAGCAAAGAATGCAAAGAAAGTCGCCGAACATTTAGGAACTGAGCATACGGAACTCTATGTAGAGCCCCATGATGTGCTCAACGTAATCCCGAAACTCCCCTTGATCTACGATGAACCTTTTGCTGATTCCTCGCAAATTCCAACCTTCCTAGTTTCCGAACTGACCCGAAATCACGTGACAGTTGCCCTTTCGGGAGATGGGGGCGACGAGCTCTTTGCAGGCTACAACCGTTATTTTTGGGCGGAGGCTGTTTGGCGAAAGCTGCAACTTCTGCCAAAGCCCGTACGAGGAGGAATGGCGATGCTCCTTCGCGCCCTTCCACCAGCACGCTGGGATATGATTTTTGGGATCGTGCCGCCCAGCCTTCGCCCGCATCTAGCAGGGGATAAGCTTCATAAACTAGCCAATTTGTTTAAGCTTTCGGATCGTGACGCCCTTTATCGTCAATTACTTACCCACTGGGATGAGCCGGCTTCCCTTGTTTATGGGGGGAAGGAGCCGACAGGAATTCTCTGGGACACGAATCTAAAGAATGAGTTTTCGGATTTCACAGAACGCATGCAATTTCTTGATTCCGTCACCTACCTTCCAGACGACATCTTAACGAAAGTAGACCGTGCCAGCATGCATGTCGGTTTGGAGGCGCGCGTTCCATTGCTTGATCATCGTGTTGTCGAATTCGTATGGCAACTGCCAGGAAGCATGAAAGTCCGCAGGGGCAAGGGAAAGTGGCTACTGCGTCAAGCCCTTGATCGGTATGTTCCGAAGGCGCTGACTGAACGGCCAAAAATGGGGTTCGGTGCGCCGATCGATTCTTGGCTTCGCGGACCCCTAAAAGACTGGGCAGAAACTTTGTTGTCAGAGCGCCGCTTACAAGAGGAGGGGTTTTTCAAGCCTGAGCCCATTCGTAAGAAATGGCAGGAACATCTTAGTGGCAAACGAAACTGGCAATATCCTCTTTGGGATGTGCTGATGTTTCAAGCTTGGCTAGAACATACGGGGGTCTCACATAAGTGAATATTACGTTTTCCTGGAGGGGGGGGGTAACTTGAGCTGATACCCAAGGTTGGGTGAGATGTCTCTTTTTTTTGACAGATTGCACGATCAGTTAGGTTTCGGCACACTGTGACCCCTCAAGCATTTTTCGAAGGCTTGATTAAATACCTGCCTTGCTCGGACGCCGAGATCTCTTTCTGGTTTATGTTGCGCCTTTTCCTGCTTTCCGAAAACTACTCGGGCTTTTTGCGCCTTCCCTTTGCAGTACTCAGCGAGTTGGTCTCTATATTCCTCATCAGACGGAGAAATTTTAGTTTTGGATGAGACGGCGTTTGTCGATTCGCAAGCAGCAAGAAGCGAGAACGCAAACAGAACTCCAAGAATGCAGGCTAACGTTCTAGGTACTGACAAAAATAATTTTTTTCTATTCATGGGGGCAGTAATTCTAATGGCTAGTTTTTAAGGATTAGTAATATGAAAGTTACTTCTGTCAACCCAGGTCCAATAAACTTCGTGCATCTAAAATCTGGCGTCCCCGGCGGGATTCGAACCCACGACCCCGAGATTAGGAATCTCGTGCTCTATCCTGCTGAGCTACGGGGACTCGATGCCTATAGCAGCCCTAAGGCCTAGAAAAAGCAATGGGCCTATTCAGACCGCTTACTAACTACCAGTAGTGGGTGAATCGCTGAATCGGGACCGCGTAGAAAATAACGATCGATTCCTCGCCTGGATTTGTATTACCGACGGACGCGTTCGAAAGGTGAAAAAGGCCGGCGCTGAGCCGCGAGCGGTCATCAAACCGATAGCCAAGCTCGATACCCGAGCGGAATTCTAGGATGCTCCCCAGGCGCTTACCGCCACCTCGCCCATAAAGGCCAATGGCAGTACTAGGGCTTAAAACCCAACGGGGCCCGAAGTAGAGATCAATCCGAAAGCCTGCATAGCCGTAAATAGTACCGTCCGTCGATGCCATAAAGCCACCCTGTGGCTTAAAAATCCAGAGCCGGCGATTCGAACGATATTCGAGGTTGAACTGTGCCGCCGTGTCATCATCGAGAGCATCGAAGACGCCACCGCCAAAGGCAACAAAGGCGGGTTCGCGATCAACAATTTCAAAGACCTGGGCCTTGCTCTCGCTAGGGCCGAGCAGCCAGAAGGTGACTAGCAAAAGGACGAGGCCAAGCGGACGAAAGGTAAACAATGTGAGCATATGGCTCCTGATAAAAGAGTTTCTAAGATTGTTTCGGGAACCGAGAGTATACGCAAGCTTTAACCACGGCCCACAAACGTCCATGTTGCCTAAACGAGGACTACGGGGTGCCAAGTCGACGATAGATCAAGGTATTAACCCAACGTTCAACCTCCGGTCCAGCTAGGGCTGTAGGAGGATGAAAGAAATGTGATGATGAAAAAACAGGATACGCTGGAATCTGACGTAACACTTTAGACAATGATCTGCAGATTGTCCTCGATCTTCCGCGCGGCTCCTGCTTCGTCCAGATTCTCAACGGCTGCTACTTCTCGGGATAGTCGCTCGAAAGCAAGTTCATAAATCTGACGCTCGCTGTAGGACTGATCCGGTTGACCAACATTGCGATGGAGATCGCGAAGGACCTCTGCGATCGAAATTGGACTGCCGGAATTGATTTTCATTTCGTATTCCTGTGCGCGCCGACTCCACATAGTACGACGGATGCGTGCTTTGCCACGAAGGATCCGAATCGCACCCCGAATTTCCTCTCGACTTGAGAGTTTGCGAAGGCCGGAGTCTTCCGCCTTTGCGACCGGTACGCGAAGCGTCATCTTTTCCTTTGGGAACTTGATGACAAAAACCTTGAGTTTAATCTCTGCGATTGCCTGATTTTCGACAGCTGTAATCTTGCCAACGCCATGGGCTGGATAAACGACGAAATCACCCTTTCCGTAGGGACGCGCCTTCCGCTTTGATTTTGTTCGCGCTTTTCTCGCCATTCCGATCTGTTACCTCGGCCGGTTCCCATTTGGGGCGAACAAAACCGCGGAACTGCGGTCTTTGAACCGCACCCGGGGTTAGAAATCCTAAGGATGCTACAGGGTAGCACAAATTCCGTCGAAGAGACAGTTGCCTTGCCGTTCCTAGTATTTGACTATGAAAATTAGTAACTTAATATTTCCTAGGCGCTTTTCCCGGCAAGCTCAATCCCCTTCTCCGGGGTTAGCGCTGAAATGTTCATCAAATTTGTTCTGGACGTCTTTCCAGTTATCGGCATCTGGCAGCTGGTCCTTTTTCTTCGTAATGTTCGGCCAGGTTTGTGCATATTCTGTATTTAATTCCAACCACTTAGAAGCATCTCCCTCGCTGTCAGGCACGATGGCTTCGGCCGGGCATTCTGGCTCACATACGCCGCAGTCGATACATTCATCTGGACTGATGGCTAGCATGTTCTCGCCCTCATAGAAGCAGTCGACAGGGCACACCTCGACACAATCAGTATATTTACATTTGATACAGGCTTCCGTAACGACATAAGGCATAACGATCTCCCCTCTCCACAGACGCCCTTAGTCCAATGGAACGGTTTTTTAAAGAAAATTCGAATTGAGGGCTTACTCTGGGCTTTGACTTTCGTCAATACCAAGTCGGCTTAAAACCCGTTTTCGTGCAGCACCTCTCTCTTGATCAGACACATAGAGAAGACCGCCTATCCGGCGTAACAGATTCGCCTCAAAGTCATCAAGTTTTCCGTCTGCATAGACAACCTCCCATAGCATTTCGATAAGCTCAATACGCTCCTCATGGGGCAAGGTATCTTTTGCAGTTTTTGTGAAACGATGAAGATTGTTTGGATTGTCTACCCACTCCCGCGCCCTTTCGAAGAGTGCGGTCGCCTCTTCTTCCGTTAGGGAGAAACGCGATCTAAGCAGTTTCAGAATCTGTGTTTGTTCGCGAGCATCGAAGTGACCATCGAAGAGGGCAGCCTCGATTAGTAGTGCTGAGACAGCTGTCTGCAGTGGGTCATCCACTTTGAGGGTAGAACCCTGTTTGTTTGAGGGTTCAAAAAGTTTGCGGATATGTTTCAACATGACGTCTGCTTGTTTGATTCAATCGCCAAGGGCCACTCCTTCACGTCTGGGATCAGCGCCGCCGATCAATTTCTCCTCCTTGCGTTCGATGCCGTTGAGGCCGCTTGTAAGATCATGAAAGATAATATTATGACCGAGTGTTTCAAGGGTTGACCCGATTGTTTGTAAATCCGTTCCCTCCTCGAGTTCTGTACTTTTGTTGCGGTTTGCAAAGTTTGGCAGTTCGATTGCCTCTTGTATGCCCATCTCCCAGTCGATCATTGCAACAAGTGTCTTAAGGACGAAAGAGATGATATAGGGGCCACCAGGTGAGCCTATTGATAACCGAAACTGGCCATCCGTATCGAACACGAGGGTTGGTGCCATTGAGCTCCGCGGGCGTTTTCCTGGCGCGACCCGGTTTGCGACGAGTTTGCTGTCCCGCTCTGGTGTAAAAGAAAAATCCGTCAATTCGTTGTTCAACAGAAACCCATTCACCATTAGGCGTGACCCGAAGGAATTTTCGATGCTAGCCGTGAGTGCGACGGCGTTTCCTTCCTTATCGACGACACTTAAATGGGTAGTCGAAAGCGGCTCAGGAGTGAGATCGGAAGCCTTTGTCGAATAGGCCTCACCGACGGTTCCTGGTAAGACGCGCTCCATGCTCTTCATGGGTGAAATGTGGCCCGCTCGACGGGCGAGATAAGTGGCATCCAACATTGCTTCAATTGGCTGCGGAATGAAGTCAGGGTCGGCAAGGTAATGATTACGGTCTGCAAAGGCGAGCCGGCTTGCCTCAGTCATGAGATGAATAGCCTCGACGGAGCCTGGTGCTAGTGCGCCAAGATCGAAGGATTCCAACATGCCAAGGATTTGAAGAAGTGTTACTCCGCCCGAGGTTGGTGGCCCCATCATGCAGAGGCGCATTCCTCGGTATTCCTGACAGACGGGATCACGCTGAACAGCACGATAGGCATTGATATCCTCAACTGTCATTTGGCCTGGATTGTACTCCGCCGTAGTTACCGCCTTAGCGATGGCTTCGGCAATTTCACCCTCGTAAAAAGCCACCGCACCATGTTCGGCGAGAAGGCGAAACGTGTTTGCTAAGGCTGGGTTTCGCAATATCGTTCCAGCATCTTTTGCCGTTCCATCCGCGTTTAGAAAATATTTTGCTGTTGGTTTGAAGGTAGTCAGATGCTTGGCTGATGTGATAATGCCGTGCAATCGTTTTGAAATCGAGAAACCGTTTTCCGCATGGCGGATGGCTGATGCAAACAGCAGCTTCCAGGGAAGTTTTCCATGTTTCTCATGGGCAAGCTCGAACATGCGGATCAATCCTGGAACGCCGACAGAGCGTCCACCGACAGCGGCCTCGTAAAATGACAGTGGTTTACCTGCAGTATCGAGAAAGAGATTTTTATCAACGGCAGAGGGGGCAGATTCCCGGCCATCATAGGTTTCAACCTCATCGTTTTTTTTCGTGTAGTGCACTAAGAAGCCGCCACCACCTATACCAGAAGATTGTGGTTCGACGAGCGTAAGAACAAGTGTCGCCGCTATTGCGGCATCGACGGCGCTGCCACCTTTTCGAAGAATTTCACGGCCTGCTTCTGCCGCAAGCGGATGTGCTGCTACTACCATGTGGCGAATAGCCGCGTTTCCAACGTGTACGTTGCTGGCGCCTTTACCAAATAGGATTGCGAAGACGACGGCGCATATCACCGCTATAAACAAAAAACCGATTAGAAGGCGAGGACGATGGTGCAGAGCCTATCCTTTCTATAAAATGTCTCAACCCTATCTTGCATGGACCATTTTCCTGAGCCAAGGACCAAGTGCCAGTTTCTATGCTTTCTCAACTCCAACTAAACATGCGATTTCAAAAAAACGGGTTAGTTTAAAAAGCTATCGCAAGGCTACAATGTGTATCTCGCGAAGCGGGCAATTAAAAGAAGTCTAGCGGAGGAAGATTTAGGATGCCGCAAACAAAAAAGGCGATCACCATCCCCGAACTGCGTGTTCGGAAGGGAAAAACCCCGATCGTCTGTTTAACAGCCTACACAACACCGATGGCAAAGCGGTTGGATGCTCACGTCGATTTGTTACTGGTTGGAGATTCAGTCGGCATGGTCCTTTATGGAATGAAGAACACACTCGGGGTTACGCTTGAAATGATGCTCGCGCACACGCAAGCTGTCATGCGCGGTACGGAACACGCCTGCGTAATCACCGACCTCCCCTTCGGCAGTTATCAGGAATCGCCGGAAGCCGCTTACCGGACATCGGCCCGTGTGCTACGAGAAACAGGCGCTGCCGGCGTCAAGCTTGAGGGCGGTGAAGAAATGGCGGAAACCGTTTCCTTTTTGACTAAGCGTGGCATTCCAGTGTTGGGCCATGTTGGCATGATGCCGCAATCTGTGAACGCCTACGGGAGCTTTGGGGCGCGCGGGAAGACGAAAGCCGAAGCTAGGAAAATTCTTGCTGACGGACAAGCCATAGCAAAGGCTGGTGCCTTTGCTATCGTTGTCGAGGGAACCTTGGAGCCGATTGCGCGCGAGCTTACCGCACTCCTTTCCATTCCTACCATCGGCATCGGGGCCTCTGCAGCTTGTGATGGGCAAATTTTAGTGTCAGAGGATCTTCTTGGTTTGTTTAGTGATTTCGTTCCAAAATTTGTGAAACGTTATGCGGATTTAGGCATCGAGGTCGAAAAGGCAACGGAAAAATATGCTGCCGATGTTAAAAAGAGACGTTTTCCAAGATCGGAACATTGCTTCGGCACGAAGAAGAAAAAACGTTAACAAAGCATGAGCCTGCAGAAGAGAATAAAAAAAGAAGAAACGATCGGTATTCCGATCGTTCGTTCGATCGCAGACCTTCGAAGCACGACCGCACTTTGGCGAGCGGCCGGGGAAACTATTGGCCTTGTTCCGACGATGGGAGCATTGCACGAAGGACATCTCGCGCTCGTTCATGCTTCTCGTGAAAAGATGGATTGTACGGTAGCTACGATCCTTGTGAATCCCCTTCAATTTAGCCATGAAGAGGATCTCGAATCCTATCCACGAGACGAAGTAAAAGACGCGAATAAACTTGCGGAAGCGGGCGCCGACCTTCTTTATGCGCCTCCTATTAAGGAGATTTATCCGGAAGACTTTTTGACGAAGGTTCATGTGACGGGTCTTACGGACGTGTTATGTGGCGTCTTTCGACCTCTACATTTTTCAGGCGTGGCAACCGTCGTGACAAAACTGTTCTTGCAGGCCTCACCGGATGCTGCGTTCTTTGGCGAAAAAGATTATCAACAGGCACTGGTAGTTCGCCGCTTAGTACGTGATCTTGACATTACGGTTAGCGTAGAAATGGTCCAAACCGTCCGGGAAACGGATGGTCTTGCGCTCTCTTCACGCAATGCCTACTTAACAGCAGAAGAACGCGAGATCGCACCAAAGCTCTTCGAAACTCTTGGCAAGATGGTAACGGAGATTCAGGGGGGACGTTCGGTTGAAAAAACAGTTGCTTTGGGCGAGGCGATGCTACTTCGCGCTGGGTTTAGCTCTATCGATTACCTTGAAGTGCGGGACCCACAAACATTGGCGCTCGTCAGTACGCCGAATAGGCCGGCACGAATTTTTGTTGCCGTCCATTTGGGTAAGGCTCGTTTGATCGACAATATTTCTGTCACCGACTAGGCATGGCTAGCTGTCTGTTGGCGATTGGTCCCAAGGAAATTCGATCCAGACGTCCTGAGGGATTTCTATTGCGTAATGATCGACGATGAGGTTGCCGTCCGGCTTAACGTATACGGCAACGAGGCAAGCATTTGGCAGCATATTGCGAATGATTTCGGCGGTCGTGCCTGTGTCGACAACGTCGTCAACGACGAGCCAACCCTCACCGGAACCCTCGAAGGACTTGAGTACGTGCGGCAGGTGTTGGCCCTGTTCGTCGTAGCTGACGATCCCGATCGTCTCGACACGATGGATTCCGAGCTCAATTGCAAGGATTTGAGTCGGCACCATACCGCCGCGGGTGACGGCAGCAATAGTGTGCCAAGGGCCCCCATCAGCAAGCTTACTAGCGAGGGTGATCGTCGCCCGATGGATGTTCTGCCAAGTGACAGGCCACGTTTTCCGGAAAGAGCTCGGCTTGTTCATTAGCCTTTGGCTTACACAGGTGTTTCAGTTACCGCAAGAGAGGCGAATTTGGGCCACCTGATTCTAAAACCGGCCGGTCAAATAAGACCCGCCGGTTATTTTTTATCCGCCAGAAATGTGATCGCATCCGAATCAACGCACGTAGATATGTACCTCGTTTGATTCGGCCGTTGCACTTTGTGACGCTTTCAGATTAATGCGGTCTGTCGGGAGCCCCATGTCCCTAAGCGAGCGAAGTACTCCCTCCGCATTTTTCTTCGAGGCATTTGCATTCCGTGCCGCCTCGGCTGTGTTGCCTTGAGTAGAGGCAATGGCAACAAGATCGAAAACCGCATTCGGCCTCCGATCGAGTGCTTCACGTATGGATGTATAGACTGTCTGCGCATAATCAACGTTTGGGCGGTCGAAACGGATAACAACAAGCGGTCGATGTCCCGTCGTTGGAGCTGGCGAGATGATCCCCGCCGTCTGACCCGCGCCAGATTGATGGCGGTCAGCAAGTTGTGAAGCGATTGATGGTGAAGAGAAAGCGCGGTTTGTAAGACTTGGTCCATACAACTCGCCATTCTTAATGGCAACAGAAAGGATTGTAAGATTGCGGCGCTCGGTGCCCAGGTAGCTGCTCTGCCTACTGATATCCTCGCTGAGTTCGTTCAAGAGACGATCAACCATGACTACGGTGCGGTTCACCTCGTCCTCAAGGATGGCGAGTTGTTGGTGATCCTCATCAATAGCGCCGGTAAGACTGTAAGCCGCCCTGGTAGATTCAAGAATATAGGCGGACATAGCCGAATCGCCAGCTATCTGACTGGCCAACGTATTCATATTGCCGACATCGTTACTGATGTTATTGAGCTGCACTTGCGCCGTCTGCCACTGGTTAACCAGGATTGGGTTGCCCGGCGTTGTGCCGACTTGTAGGCGAGCCTCAATGGCGGCAATAGCGCCGTGGTATTGCTGAGCATTACTAACCGTCGTGCTCCGTAGCTGCTGCAAGCCACCATTACGCTGTGCAAGGTTAGTGCGAAGCGTCAAAAGCTCGCTGCGGATCTGGTGTACCTTTTGTCCCACATAGGTGCCAGTTGCGGCTCCAGGAGTGACTGCTGTCTGTTCGAAGCTACTGGTGCCAAGGATGGGCGGCATGCTGCGCGTGGGAACGCCTGGAGCTGGCGAAACTCCGTAAGGCACATTCGTTGCTATAGTGCCAGCCGCCTGCTCTGCCTTGTACGGCTCGATTACGATTCGTTCCGTCGAAGGCTCTGACGGTTTACTCGCTAGGGTTGCGCCCTCGGCCGGCGCATCACCGGTCAGCGATGGCCAAAGTTCTTCCCCGAAGGACGAACAACCCCCAAGAACAATTACCGCCGCAATTGCGGCGACAGGTCGCTTCGAAAAGGCCATGAAAACTTTTCTCTAATATTGCCCGCTCGAAATTACTGCCAAAAACTGTCAACCAGGGCATCTTGGATAACGGAACATTATTATGGAAGGGGCTTCATCTGCCAACCCTTTAATTTTCCTATGGATAACACCGATATCTGCTTGTAATGCGGGGGGTTTAACCGCCTGCCTCACCTTGCCATTCTATGAAGCTTTAGAGTAGGTTCCGTTTCCCTGTTTCCATTTTAAAGCGCCCGTAGCTCAGCTGGATAGAGCACCAGACTACGAATCTGGGGGTCGGGAGTTCGAATCTCTCCGGGCGCGCCAGGTTTTTTAGGAAAATGTCGGCTCAAATATCGGGTTTATGTCAGCATACGACACCGTATCCTATGCAGCGCAGCGTACTTGATTCATAGGGCGTTCGTGCCAATATAGGCTCACAACGGGCCTTAAGAGACAGAGGACGAAAGCATGGCTTTTCAGGAAGAACAGCGCTTACGTACTTCGGTTGCTGCCGATACGGTCGACGAGGGGCTACGCCGTCACATGATTCGCGTCTACAACTTTATGACGGGTGGGTTGGCGCTTACTGGTCTTATTGCTTACGTAGTCGCCCATACGCCGGTATTTTTCAACGCGATCTTTGGAACGCCCATGATGTGGGTTGTTATGTTGGCGCCCTTGGGCTTTGTTTTTGCACTCAGCTTCGGCATCCAGCGTTTTCAGTACAGCACTGCACAAATTCTTTTTTGGTCGTTTGCTGCCATAATGGGAATGTCTATCGCTTCGATCTTCGTCCTTTATACCGGCGAGAGCATAGCACGCGTCTTCTTCATATCAGCCGGCACTTTTGCTGCCATGAGCCTCTACGGCTACACGACAAAGCGAGATCTGACCCGTCTTGGTTCATTCCTTTTCATGGGACTAATCGGGATTATCCTCGCATCGATCGTAAATATTTTTGTTCAAAGCACTATGCTGCATTTTGTGGTCTCTGTGATCGGGGTTCTTATTTTTGTAGGCCTTACTGCTCATGACACACAGCGGATCAAGTGGATGTATAGTGAAGCGGACGCTAGTGAAGTGGCAGGCAAGAAAGCGTTGATGGGGGCACTTAGCCTCTATCTCGATTTCATCAATCTCTTCCTATTGCTTCTGCGGCTGTTTGGCGAACGTCGCTAGGAAAATCGCATATTACTTCCGTTGCGTAGCCCAGTCTCTGGACGGTTTCATCTGCCTAGTCATAGCAGTCGCCAAGGGAAATGTGTTATCCCAAAGGCGTGCATTTCTTGAGCTTTACTTGAGCGAAACCAGCGAATGTGTGCCAAGCAAAAGGCAGTTGTCTTGTTGAGTGGCGGTGTCGATTCAGCAACAGCGCTAGCGTTAGCTGTCGCGGAAGGTTTTACGGCTTATGCACTTTCTTTCCGCTACGGTCAGCGACATGCGCTCGAGATTGAAGCGGCATGCAAGGTAGCGACGCATCTAGGCGCTAGAAAACATACCATTCAAGAGATTGATCTTGGGCTGTTCGGTGGCTCAGCACTTACCGACGACATCGCAGTACCAAAGGACCGCGATGTGAAAGATATGACAGAGGAAATTCCAGTAACTTATGTACCAGCACGGAACACGATTTTTCTCGCCTTCGCGCTCGCCTGGGCAGAAGTTTTAGAGGCAAATGCAATTTTTATTGGTGTTAACGCAGTAGACTACAGTGGCTATCCGGATTGCCGCCCGGAGTACATCATCGCCTTCGAACGTCTAGCGGCTCTTGCCACGAGGGCGGGCATCCAGGGAAAGACGATTTCGATCCGCACTCCCCTGATCAACCTTACAAAGGCAGAAATCTTAAAGATTGGGGTCAGGCTTGGCGTCAATTATAGGCTTACGTTGAGCTGTTATGATCCTACCCAAGAAGGCCGGGCATGCGGGCGATGCGATTCCTGCCGGCTGCGCCAGGAGGGGTTCAAAGAAGCCGGGCTTTCTGACCCGACGATCTATGCCAATCTGGTCGCCGTGTAATGAGTTATGCAGTAAAGGAGATCTACGCAACGCTGCAGGGAGAGGGTGCGAATGTAGGGCGTGCTGCCGTCTTTCTGCGTTTTTCTGGCTGTAATCTGTGGTCGGGTCTAGAGGAGGATCGCGCCGGTGCAATTTGCAATTTTTGTGACACAAATTTCGTCGGCACGGACGGGGTAGGCGGTGGCCAGTTCAAAGAAGCAGCAGAGCTTGCAAGAACGGCTCATGCGATTTGGGACATAACCCACGGATCCCGATTCATGCCCTTCATCGTGGCCACAGGCGGCGAGCCACTTTTGCAACTCGATGTGACGTTGGTAGCAGCGCTTCATAATGAGGGCTTCAAAATAGCGGTTGAGACAAACGGGACGGTTACACCACCTGAAAATATCGATTGGCTTTGTGTGAGTCCGAAGGCGAGCGCAAGCTTGATGGTGCAGAGCGGCGAGGAATTAAAACTCGTCTATCCTCAGGCGGCAGCTGTACCGGAGGCCTTCGAAGATCTCGATTTTGAATATTTTTTTCTGCAGCCCTTAGATGGCCATGAGCGTGACCGAAACATGACAGCCGCGCGCGATTATTGCCTTTCTCATCCGAAATGGCGCTTAAGCTTACAGGCACATAAACTGATCGGCATGCCGTAAGGGAGTGCTATGGAAATCTATAAGACCTTTACCTTCGAAGCGGCTCACCACCTTCCTAATGTTCCACCGGGCCATAAATGTAAACGACTGCACGGGCACTCCTTTCGCGTAGAGTTGTGTGTTGCAGGTGAGATCAGTAAGGCGCGTGGTTGGGTGATGGATTTTGCTGATGTCGAAAAAGCGTTCGAACCGATCCTGGCACTACTCGATCATCACTATCTGAACGAGATTGAAGGCCTTGAAAATCCAACTAGCGAGGTTCTCGCCCGCTGGGTTTGGGAGCGATTGAAGCCCAAACTACCGGAGCTTTCCCAGGTGACCTTACGGGAGACATGCACAGCCGGTGCCATCTATAGGGGTGAGGGGAATTGAAGTAGCTAACCACGCCCGCGATAGGGGTCAACGCCAGGGTCTGGCACCCAGAGGCCTTTCGGCGGGGAGGCGGACTGGTAGAAGACATCGACCGGAATGCCACCGCGGGGAAACCAATAGCCAGCAATGCGGAGCCAGCGGGGCTTGAGTGCGGCCTCTAACTTGTTTGCGATCTTCAATGTACAATCTTCGTGAAAGCTTGCTGCGTTCCGAAAAGAAGCCAAATAAAGTTTCAAGGACTTGCTTTCGACAAGCCGTGCATCTGGCAAGTAATCGATTACAAAATGGGCGAAGTCTGGCTGACTGGTGATTGGACAAAGGGTAGTGAATTCCGGACACGTGAAGCGGACAAGATAGTCGGTGCCGGTATTTGGATTAGGAAAACTCTCCAGCACTGCCTGCTCGGGCGAGTTCGGAATCTCCATTTTCTCCCCCAGTTGGGTGAGGGTCTTGTTTTCGGATTCAACCATACCGCTTAGGCCTTGAGATCTTCTTAGTGAAATTTGAACCTTGGCAATATAGGAACTAAGTCCCGTGACTACCATGATATGCAAAAGTGCTCAGCTTTTCTCAGGCCCATCGTTGCGAATGCCCCCTCGGAAGGCCGCGGCAAAAGCAGCAAGCGCGTTCCTTCGGATCGCATCGCGAAGATCTGCCATAAGATCTTGATAATAATGCAGATTATGGGTGGTGAGTAGGATGGCGCTTAGTATCTCGCCCGACTTCGCTAGGTGATGTAAATAGGCGCGCGAGTAGCTAGTGCAGGCCGGACATTGACATGCCCTATCAAGCGGTGCCGAATCCTCGGCGTGGCGGGCATTTCTTAAATTTAACCTGCCTTTACGCGTAAAGGCCTGGCCCGTGCGCCCCGAGCGGGTCGGCAGCACGCAGTCGAAAAGATCGATCCCACTTAACACCGCATCGACTAGGTCTTCCGGTGTCCCTACGCCCATCAGGTACCGAGGCTTTTCTTTAGGCAGGTGGGGTGTCGTTGCGTTCAGCATCAGGGCAGTTTTCTCGCGCGCCTCGCCTACGGACAGCCCGCCAATCGCATAGCCATCGAAACTGATCGTGTTGAGATATTCGGCTGATTCGACTCGAAGATCAGGAAAGATACTGCCCTGAACGATTCCGAAAACACCATAACCCTCTCGTTCCTTGAACGCCGCTTTCGATCGTTCCGCCCAGCGCATCGAAAGCTGCATAGATTTCGCGGCGTCCTCTTTAGTCGTCGGCCACGCCGTGCATTCGTCAAGCACCATCGTGATGTCAGCATCTAGGAGGTGTTGAATCTCAATTGCACGCTCTGGCGTAAGTTCGTAGCGTGCGCCATCGAGGTGGGACCAGAAGATAACTCCCTCCTCATGAATCTCTCTAAGCTTCGCTAGAGACCATACCTGGAATCCACCAGAATCCGTGAGGATTGGGCCGCTCCAGCTCATGAAACGATGAAGTCCTCCAAGCCTTGCTATCCGCTCCGCGCCGGGTCGTAGCATTAGATGGTAGGTATTGGCGAGAAGGATTTCTGCCCCACTCTCACGCACCATCGCTTGTGTCATTGCCTTCACGGTGCCCGCTGTGCCAACTGGCATAAAGGCGGGTGTATGAATGACACCATGGGCAGTCTGAAGAAGGCCAAGGCGCCCCTCTTCCGATATAGCTTCAATTGTAAATTTCATTGCTTCGCCTGTGGTGTCAACAAACAGCAATCTCCATACGAAAAAAAGCGATACTCCTTATCGATTGCATGTGCATACGCTTCGAGCATGCGCTTCCTTCCGGCGAAGGCACAAACCAGCACAAAAAGAGTCGAGCGCTGAAGATGAAAATTCGTGAGCAACAGATCGGCCACCCGAAAGATGTGACCGGGCGTGATGAAAAGAGAAGTCTCACCTTCGAAGGCATGGACCTGACCATCCGCATCCGCTGCCGTCTCAAGCAATCGAAGAGCGGTAGTGCCAACTGGAACTATACGCCCTCCCTTCGCTCGAGTTTCGTTGATGACCTTTGCAGCGGCCTTCGAGAGTGAACCCCATTCGCTATGTAGGTGGTGTTCAGACAGGTTCTCACTTGTTATTGGACGGAAGGTGCCAGCTCCAACGTGAAGAGTAAGCATCGTCCGGCCAATGCCGTGGGCTTCAAGCTCATTAAGCAGGCGTTTCGTGTAATGAAGACCAGCTGTAGGCGCGGCTACCGCACCAGGCTTTGTTGCGAAGATCGTCTGGTAATCCTCGCGGTCCTTCGCGTCGAACTCTTGGGCATGACGAATATAGGGGGGAAGTGGCATGCGCCCGATTCGCTCAAGGATCGTGATCAATGCCTCACCACACTCATTCAATCGAAGGAAGACCTCGCCCCTTTGTCTCTTTTCCAGAACCTCTGCTTTGAGGCCACCCTGGAAGTGCAAGATACTACCCGTTTTCAACTTCCTTACTGGTTTTGCAAAGGCAAGCCAGCGATCTGACGAAAGAGCCTTGTGCAGTGTGACCTCGATTTTTATCTTGTCCCGATGGCCAAAAAGACGCGTTGGCAACACACGCGTGTCGTTGAAAACGAGAAGATCGCCAGATTGAAGAAGTTCGGGCAGGTCCCGCATCGTTCTGTCAAGGAGAGGATTGCCGACCACCAGGAGCCTAGCTTTGTCACGGGGCGCGATGGGGTGCTTTGCGATTCGCTCTTTCGGAAGATCAAAATCGTAATTTTGAAGCTTGTCGGATGCCCTCAAACGGCCCACTCCTTGAGCACCTCGGCATCTTCTTCGTAAGGTGCGTGGCACGCATGAAGAGCCGCGAAAGTTTCTGTATCGATGAGACGGCGCAAAGCCCAGACAGCCATACCGCGAACTAGAGGAGAAATATCAGAAAGTCGTCGTTCAACAGCGGGAACAACTTGTGAATCTCCGGAATTTCCAAGTGCAATCAATACATTACGTAAGAAACGATCGCGACCGATTCGCTTGATGGCGCTGCCATTGAAGCGTCGCCGAAAGGTGGCATCGTCAAGTTCAACGAGTTCAACGAGTTCGGGACTTATTAACTCGGCTCGGGGACGGAAAGCATATTCCTCTGTTTGCTGTGCAAATTTGTTCCATGGGCAGACGGCGAGACAATCATCGCAGCCGTAAATTCGATTACCAATTGCACGGCGAAATTCAGGCGGGATGACGCCCTTATGCTCAATTGTAAGATAAGAAATACAACGGCGAGCATCGAGCTCATAGGGTTTTGGAAAGGCTTTCGTCGGACATATGTCGAGGCAAGCTTGGCAGACACCACAATGATCGGTCTCCGGTGTATCTGGTGGCAAATTAAGGGTCGTCAGAATCTCGCCTAGAAAGAGCCAAGAACCGTGGCGCGTTGAGACTAGATTCGTGTGTTTCCCTTGCCAGCCGATGCCGCCTCTTTTGGCGAGGGGTTTTTCCATTAAGGGCGCCGTATCGACAAAAACCTTCACTTCGCATTCAAAGGTAGTGACAATCCAACCGGCAAGCTGCTTCAGCCGTTTCTTAAGTGTCTCATGGTAATCTGCACCGCGGGCATAGACGCTAATGTTGCCAATATTTGGCCTTGCAAGAAGGTCAAGTGGGGCGTTCGCAGGCGTGTAATTCATGCCAAGGGTAATGATGCTCTTTGCCTCGGGCCAAAGAGTAAGCGGGTCTGAACGGCAAATGAAGTTTACATCGAGCCACGTCATGTCACCGTGATAACCTTTCTGAAGGAAACGCTTCAGGTTGTTCTTAAGACCCTCATCGGAGGCGGCCTCAAGAAAGCCAACTGCATCGAAACCTAATTCTTTTGCTTTCGCCCGGATGGAATCGCCGCTCGTTTCAATCTTAGCCATCATCGCTCTATTGACGAAGTTCGGCTCCGGTTGCCTTGCGCACTCTGTCTACGATTTTCTCAGCGACAGAGGCGATTTCCTCATCTGTAAGCGTCTTATCTCGAGGCTGTAAAGTGACGGAAATGGCAAGTGACTTTTTACCGGCTGCCACGCCTTTGCCCCGGTAGACGTCGAAAACGGTGACAGAATCAATCAATTCTGGCGCTACCTTTTTAGCCGCGCGAAGAATTTCTGCCGCCTCGGTACCTTCGTCTACGACAAAGGCAAAATCGCGTGCGACCGGTTGGAGGGTTGAGACATCCATGGGTGGTCGGGTGTGTCCCGAGCGCAGCTTCAGCGCAAGCGCACGGTCGAGAAAAACTTCGAAGCCGACAACAGGCCCTTCAATATCCATCCGCTCTAGGACCCCGGGGTGAATTTCACCAAAATAGGCAAGCGTGTTCTTCGGTCCTTGGCGGAGCGCGCCGACACGCGCTGGATGATACCAGTTTGGGCCCCCGGATTTGGTCTCATAACTTGTTTTTTTTACCCCGATGGCGGCAAGTGTCGCTATCGCGTCAGCTTTTGCATCATAGGCATCGACGGATCGCGCGGATTTAAGCCAATGGCGGGGACCAATCTCACCGGCCCGAATGCCTGAAGCCATCAGAAACTGGTCCTGTGCCAGTTGACCTGCATATTGGGGGCCGATTTCAAAGAGAGCTAGATTCGGAAAACCGCGATCGGCGTTTCGCCCTAGCGCTAGAATCAGGTGGGGTAGGATCGAAGGACGCAGCATGTCAAGGTCCGCACTGATCGGATTTTCGAGCACAAGCGCTTTGTTGCCACCAAATTCGGCGGCAATGCAAGAAGACAGGAAGGACCAGCTGACTGCCTCGACCATCCCACGTCTAGCCAGTGTACGTCTGGCAAATTCTAATCGATGCTGAGCAGGCTTCACGATGGTCTGGGGAAGCGAGGTCTTTGGAGGGAGTGGCAGCGAGGGGATTGCGTCATAACCATGAATACGAAGGACTTCTTCGACGAGATCCGCTTCGCCCTGAATGTCGTTGCGCCAGGAGGGGACGCGGATCGAAATAGTCTTACCCTTTTTCACACCCTCGAAGCCAAGCTTCTTAAGGATGCCCAACGATTTGTTTTCAGTCAGATTAATGCCCCCAAGGGAATGCACGCGATCAGGATGGAAGGTAACAGCTTGATTGCGTTTTTCTTCCTTGCCGGCGATAACGCATTTGCTAGCTTCGCCGCCACAGAATTCGAGGATGTATTGCGTGGCAGCTTCCATGCCGGATAGAACCATAGCGGGATCGACTCCGCGCTCGAAACGATGACGCGCATCAGTCTCAATGTTGAGTTTACGCCCTGTTGCCGCCGTACGTACCGGGTCGAAGATTGCCGATTCAACAAAGACATTCGTTGTCAACTCTGTGCAGCCGGAGGAAACGCCACCGATGATGCCGGCTAGACTCAAAACTTCTCCTTCATCAGCTATCACGCACATCTCTGCATCAAGGGCGTAGTCCTTACCATCGAGAGCACGTAATGTTTCCCCCTTGCGGGAAAGGCGCACAGTTAGATTTCCACTGAGTGTATCTGCATCGAAGACGTGCATGGGCCGGCCCAATTCGATTGCCATCAAGTTTGTTACGTCGACAAGCGCAGAAACGGGACGAAGCCCAATAGCGAGCAAACGATTTCGAAGCCAATCCGGGCTTGGCCTGTTCTTCACGCCGCGAAGGCTGCGGCCGACAAAATGAGAACAGGCATCTTTTGCGCCCTTCGGAAAATCGAGGGAAAGGCCGATTGCACTTTCAAAGCTGCCTGCAATGGGCTTTGCTTTCCAGGGCTTCAGCTTGCCGAGGCCGGCTGCCGCAAGGTCGCGAGCGATGCCACGTAGCCCCAGACAATCCCCGCGGTTTGGGGTAAGCGCTAGATGGAACATAGGGTCGTCCAGGCCAAGTGCTGTGACGGCAGGGGAGCCCACTTTTGTATCTGCCGGCAACTCGATCACGCCAGCGTGGTCCTCGCCAAGTTCGAGTTCCGCTGCCGAGCACAGCATTCCTTCGCTGAGGATTCCTCTGATCTTACCGACGCGCAATGGCTCTTGCGTTGACGGTATGATGGTCCCTGGAACAGCCAGCACTCCCTTCATCCCGGCCTGAGCGTTGGCGGCTCCGCAGACGACTGTAAACGTCTTCTTGCCTGTAGAAACGGAACAAACCTTAAGACGATCGGCATCCGGGTGTTGTTCTGCGCTTTGTACCTCGGCGACAGCGAAGCCCTTGAGCGTCTTTGATCGATCAACGAGCTCTTCCATCTCTAAACCTATTGCTGTCAACTTATCGGCTATCGCCGAAAGATCAGCATCCGTATCTAAGTGTTCACGAAGCCAGTCGAGGGTGAATTTCATCACGAAAGCTTTCCAGAAAGGGTAGGAACATCCAACGACAGGAAGCCGTAGTGGCGAAGCCAGCGAAGATCCGATTCGAAAAAGGTTCGCAGATCCGAAATGCCATATTTCAACATTGCGACCCGCTCGACTCCGAGGCCGAAGGCAAATCCTTGATATATATTTGAATCGATTCCGCAGTGCTCTAGTACTTTTGGGTGAACCATCCCGCAGCCTAATATTTCAAGCCAGCCGGAGCCGATGCCGACGCGCAACTCGTCTTTCTTACGGGTACAACCGATGTCGACTTCCGCCGAAGGTTCGGTGAAAGGAAAGAAACTTGGCCGAAAACGCAACGGCACATCGTCGAGTTCGAAAAAGGTGCGACAGAAATCGAAGAGACAGCCTTTTAAATGGCCCATATGGGTGCTCTTATCGATTAACAGACCCTCAATCTGGTGGAACATCGGCGTATGCGTGATATCCGAATCCCGCCGATAAGTGCGACCCGGTGCGATGATTCGAATCGGCGGTTCCGCCACCTGCATAGTTCTGATTTGAACTGGGGAGGTGTGAGTGCGCAGTAATCTTCGTTCGCCAGATGAATCGGGCGGGAAATAAAATGTATCATGCATCTGGCGGGCGGGGTGTTCCGGCGGAATATTGAGAGCTGCGAAATTATGAAAATCATCCTCGATGTCCGGTCCCTCCGCCACGGAAAACCCCATAGAGCTGAAGATCTGAAGGAGCTCGTTCATCGTCTGACTGATAGGGTGGACGCGGCCTTCCATTTCGGGCCGAACCGGGAGCGTCATGTCTAGCCGTTCCTCAAGGAGACGCGCGTTTAGTGTCAAATCGCTTAAAAATCGGCTGCGTTCGGCAATTATCTGGATGACCTCCTCCTTGAGAGCGTTCAAGCTTGCCCCCTGGTTGCGGCGCTCCTCGGGCTCTAGTTTGGTCAAGCCCTTCATAAGTTCAGTGATTTTCCCCTTCTTACCAAGCGCTGAGATGCGGAGACGTTCAAGATCTTCGAGGTTTTTCACCACGTCGATCTCGTTCAGCAGAGCTTTACGCAAAGATTCAAGGTCCGTCATCATTTGCCTGTCTTAAGGAAAAAGAAGAGGGCTTACGAATGCAAGCCCTCTTACTTTAAATTTTACTTGCCGGTTCGGGGCTGGAATCAAGAGGTTGGGCCCAGCGCTATCCGAGCCTGCTCCACGATCTTCTTGAAGGCTGGCGGATCGCTTACCGCGAGATCCGAGAGCACCTTGCGATCCATCTCAATTCCGGCCTTCTTAATACCGTTCATAAATTGCGAATAGGTAAGCCCATATTGTCGGACGCCCGCATTGATGCGCTGTATCCAAAGAGCCCGAAAACTGCGCTTACGATTACGGCGATCACGATAGGCATATTGTAGACCTTTCTCTACCCGCTCGATAGCCACGCGAAAACTGGATTTCGCACGGCCACGATAACCGGTGGCTCTATCAATAACCTTTTTGTGACGGGCGTGGGCGCCAACCCCTCTCTTTACGCGTGCCATTGGTTGTCCTTAGCCGCCATAAGGCATGAATTTTTTGACGACAGCAGCATCCGCCTTCGACAGAAACGTCGCGCGACGAGCCTTTCTTTTCATTTTTTGTGTGCGCTTCCGTAGATTATGACGCTTACCTGACGGATTCATCCGAACTTTTCCTTTAGCGGTCGTCCGGAATCGGCGCTTCGTGCTGCTTTTTGTCTTAAGCTTGGGCATTTTCCTCTCCTTTAAGTCGAGGTTTCATGAGCGGCTAGGCATGCCCTTGAGCCTCACTGCTCGAAAACAGCGTGGGTTATACCGAGTGCGCCTTGGAAAGGCAAGAACCCGGCCCGGCCGCAACGCCATCTACTTCGTGCTTAACACCATCGTCATTAGCCGACCTTCCATCTGGGGAAACTGCTCGATTTTTCCGACCGCTTCCACATCATCGCGGATTCGCATCAGAACTTTCAAACCTAAGTCCTGGTGAGCCATTTCTCGGCCTCGGAAACGCATCGTCACCTTGACCTTATTGCCTTCGCCTAGGAAGGCCATGATTTTTCGTAGTTTCACTTCGTAGTCGTGAATATCGGTTCCAGGGCGAAGCTTGATCTCCTTAACATCAATCACCTTCTGCTTCTTTTTTGCTTCGGCGCGCTTTTTGCTCTCTTGATATTTGAGCTTTCCGTAGTCAAGGACTTTGCAGACGGGGGGATCAGCGGTTGGAGAGATTTCAACAAGATCAAGCCCAGCTTCCTCAGCGGCCCTGAGGCCCTCCTCTATAGGAACGACGCCAATTTGCTCCGAGCTAGCTCCGATAAGACGGATTGTGGGAACGTCGATTTCTCCGTTAATGCGCGGTCCCTGTCGGGATGGCCGCGTTTGCGCAGATAATCTGGCTATGAATTTCCTCCAATTATTATTTTAGCGAAGACGACGGCTATATATCAGGAGCTGCAGCTTCCTTTCTAAGTCTAGCGACTGCTTCTTCGAGGGCAAGACTTTCTTGATCCTTACTTCCCAAGTAGCGGACGGAAACCGTATGCTTTTCCGCCTCCCGGTTGCCAATGGCAAGGATAACAGGGATTTTTGCAAGGCTATGCTCGCGTACCTTATAGCTAATCTTTTCGTTACGAAGATCCAACTCTGACCGAAGCCCCGCCTTTTTTAGCGCCTCGAAGACCTCGCGCGCATACACATCGCTATCGTTTGTGATGGTCGTGATGACGATTTGTAGTGGTGCAAGCCACATTGGTAAATGTCCAGCATAGTGCTCGATCAGCACTCCGATGAAGCGTTCTATGGAGCCTAAAATTGCCCGGTGCAACATGACCGGACGATGTTTTTCACCATCCTCGCCGATGTAGTTTGCACTCAGCCGCTCAGGCAATACGAAGTCGACCTGCAGCGTGCCGCATTGCCACTCGCGACCGATAGCGTCTCTGAGGACGAATTCGAGTTTTGGTCCGTAGAAGGCGCCTTCGCCGGGATTCAACGATACCTGAAGGCCGGTTGCCTCTGTCGCAGAGCGAAGGGCTGCTTCCGCTTCGTCCCAAATTACATCCTCACCCGCGCGCAAATCGGGTCGATCGGCATATTTAATGATTATGTCTTCATAACCGAAATCACTGTAGACGCTTAGCAAAAGATCGCAGAAGGCGGTCGTTTCTGCAGTGATCTGATCGTGTGTGCAGAAAATATGGGCGTCGTCCTGAGTGAAGGCGCGAGCCCGTAAGAGCCCATGGATTGCGCCGGACGGCTCGTTTCGGTGACAACAGCCGAATTCCGCCATGCGTAGAGGAAGGTCCCGGTAGCTCTTTAAACCTTGCCGGAAGATCTGAACATGGCCGGGACAGTTCATTGGCTTAAGAGCTAACACACGATCCTCTGACTCAGCGGTGAACATATGTTCGCGAAATTTTTCCCAATGACCGGACTGCTCCCAAAGACTACGGTCCAAGAGTTCCGGTGTACGCACCTCGACGTAACCTGCTTGATCCAAACGACGACGGATATAAGCCTCAATAATTCGATAGAGAGTCCAGCCCTTTGGATGCCAGAAGATGGAACCTACTGCTTCTTCTTGAATGTGGAATAGCTCCATCTCTTTACCTAAGCGACGGTGATCGCGTCGTACGGCTTCCTCCAGGAAAAAGAGATGGTTCTTTAATTCTTTTTCGTTCTCCCAGGCGGTACCATAGATACGCTGGAGCATCTCGTTCCGAGAATCCCCCCGCCAATAAGCTCCTGCAAGTTTCGTAAGCTTAAAGCCTTTACCCAGCTTCCCGGTCGATGGCAGATGAGGACCCCTGCAAAGATCGATGAAGTTGCCCTGGCGGTAAAGGGTAATATCCTCACCGAATGGAATCGACTCAATGATTTCCGCCTTATAGTGTTCGCCTGCACTCCTGAAGAAAATGATTGCCTCTTCACGATTCCAGATCTCGCGGACGACCGCTTCATCGCGTGCGATGATCTCATGCATCCGTTTTTCGATCTTCTCCAGGTCTTCTGGTGTGAAGGGCTCTTTTCTAGAAAAGTCGTAATAGAAACCATTCGCGATCGCCGGGCCGATCGTGACTTGGGTTTTTGGATACAGCTCCTTCACCGCTTCAGCCATGACGTGGGCTGCATCGTGGCGAAGGATTTCACGTCCCTCGTCTGTCTCGCGCGTGACGATAGCAATCTCGGCGTCTTCCTCGAGCAATCGGGTGAGATCCCAGAGTTCGCCATTCACGCGAATGGCAACCGCTGCTTTCGCTAGTCCTTTGCCAATCACATTTGCGATCTCAACGCCTGTCACGCTGCCTTCGTGATGCTGTAGGGAACCGTCCGGAAGGGTGAGTGTGACCATCTAAAAGTTCAAAAAACCGCTTTTTTCCTGAGGTTTACAAAAATGTAGAACCTTTCGAAACCGTGTCAAGGATGGCCCGGCTTCGCATTGCTTTCTGAGGCTTCCGGGGGGTAAAGCGTTTCGAACACATCTGTCGGTGTGAGCGCTGTCAAGGGCTCGCGTCTTATAACTGTCACCCTCTGTCCCCGGGGGGCACAAAGGGTGGGTTCAGACGCACCGGAAAAAAGGACTAAGGTCGGACTTCCGGCGATTGCGATCAAATGCATGGGCCCTGTATCGTTTCCCACCGCCCCTTCCGCGCCACGTGCCAATTCGGCAATATCGAAAAGATTTGTGGCACCGGCAAGATTTAGTGCCTGCGGACAGGCTGCTTCGATCTTTGCTAGGGCTTCTGCTTCGGCTATCGCTCCAATCAGAACGGGGGTTATGCCGCGTTCAACTAAAAGTTTTGCAAGCGCTGCGTAATACATCTCGGGCCAACGTTTTTCCGGATGGTGAGGGGAACATCCTGGCACGAAGAGAACATAAGGCGTGCACAAGTGAAACCGCGATGCATCAGCCGTCATCCAGTCAACAGAAGCGGTCGGCACGTCTGCGATCCCTGCTATCTTAAGTTGTTCCTCTTGGCGCGCAATCGTGTGCTGAAAAACACGCTTGGAGTTTGCGTGTGGGTGTGAGCAACCACTCGCGATACCAGACCATTCGGGAAACGGACCCGGGAAGAAAAGCGCGAAATAAAAACCAGTACGATCCGATGTCTGCAGATCGTAGACTCGCTCGAAACGTGCCTTGCGAAGTGCCTTGCGAAGACAAATCCAGTCGAAGATTTGCAAAAATTTTGGCCGGCGATCTAACCACACTGAATCGAAATAACCGCATCGTTCGGCAATTTCCTGGAAAGGCGCAGTCGTAAGAAGCGTTATTTTTGCCTCTTTGTGGTGGTGGCGAATGGCCGCGAAGGGGCCTAGCGCCTGCACGAAATCACCGAGTGCGCCAAGCTTGATTACAAGCACGTGGCTTGTCATGAAATATGGTCCCCAGCTAAAACCTCGCGGTATACGTCTATCGTTGCCTTGCACATGGCTGCGTTCGAGTAACGCTGGACTATCTGCGCCCGTGCCTTGGCGGCCAAATGATTCCTTGCTTCTGGTTTAAGCTCGAGGGCCCAGCTAAGAGCCTCCGCAAGTCGTTTTGAATCGCCCGGCGGCGTCAGCCAACCCGTCTCACCAAGCGATACCGTTTCTTGCGCTGCACCGTGATCGGTCGCTATCACTGGCCTTCCCATTGCCTGAGCCTCGGTGACGACGCGGCCAAAAGCCTCTGGATCCGTTGAAGCGGAAACGACGACGTCAGCCAACATGTAGGCGGCAGGCATGTCCTTGCAGTGATCCATGATCTTGATGATGTTAGAGAGGCCTCGATCCACGATTAATTTCTCAAGCTCTTTCCTGTAGCCGGGCCGGCCATGATCGGAGCCAACGAGGCGGCATTGAATATCTCTCCTCCCGAGGGTGGCCAAGGCCTCGATGAGGACGGGTTGTCCCTTCCAGCGCGTTAGCCTTCCAGGTAGGAGGATGACCGGCACATCGTCACTCAGCTGCCATTGGCGAGCAAGCTGGATGATACGCTCAGGGCTGACCTGGTCGGGGTTGAAAAAATCCATCCTTACGCCGCGTGGTATGACGCGAAGCTTGCCCGGATCCACGCCATAGGTGCGGCGCATTTCTCCGGCAATGAACTCAGAAATTGCGATAGCCCGTTCGCCCTTTGTCATGATGGCGTTGTAGTATCGCTTAGCCCAGTTGCCGGCCGAATAAGTACCATGAAAGGTGGTCACGAAGTGACAATGTGACCGTCTTGACGCATAAAACGCGCTCCAGGCAGGCGCCCGACTGCGTGCATGTAGGATATCGATACCATGAGTTTCGACGAGGGCCGCAAGCCGCTGAACGTTTCTATACATGGTTAGTGGATTCTTACTACCGAGCGGTAGCATAAAATGTGTTGCTCCCACACGCTCGATCTCATACTGCATGGGGCCGCCAGCGGAGGCAACAAGTGGCGTCCAGCCAGCATCGTGAAGAGCAGTAGCAATCTCAACGGTTCCGCGCTCGACCCCGCCAGCTACCAGAGCGGGCAAGACCTGCAAAACAACTGGAGCGCGCTTTCCAGTGCCTCCAGTCTTTGCATCTGACATACGTTGGCTCCTTGACGGAAGGCCCAAGAGGGCTACTTAATCTCCGACGTTTGGACATAAGCTGAAAACAAAAAAATGTCGAAAACGACTGGACCGCAAACTTTACCACGCGAAGGTGGCGCGACAATCGCCTATCACCGGCTATCGGGGAGAAGTCCTGGTATTATTTTCCTTGGCGGATTCGGCTCCAATATGATGGGAACGAAAGCGCTTGCCTTGGAGATGTTCTGTAAGATCAATGGCCATGCTTACCTTCGCTTCGATTATCAAGGCCATGGGCAATCCTCAGGAGATTTCATCGACGGTACGATTGGGATCTGGGCGGCAGACGCACTAGCCGTACTTGACGCATGTACTCAAGGGCCCCAGGTGCTCGTCGGATCCAGTATGGGCGGTTGGATCATGCTCTTGGTGGCGCTTGCACGAAGGGAAAGAGTGTGCGGACTACTTGGTGTTGCCTCTGCACCAGATTTCACAGAGGATTTGATCTGGAAAAAGCTGGACGGGGTGCAAACTAGAGCCCTGGCACGCCATGGCTTTTTCGATGTGGCGAACGCGTACACGGAACCGCCAACACGTATCACGCGGGGGTTGATCGAGGAGGGGAGGAATCACCTGCTTCTTCGCCAGGCGATTCCCCTTCGTTGTCCGGTTCAGCTTTTACATGGCATGGAAGACAAGGATGTACCGTGGGAAACTTCGCTTAGGCTTTTAAACCGCATTCAGTCTGAGGATGTCACAGCAACGTTTGTAACAGAGGGCGATCATCGCCTCTCAGAAGCAGTCGATATCCAACGTCTTGAGCAAACGCTCAAGAGCTTGTTAGATTCACTTATACAGGGATGAGGTAAATATGGCTCTCAGACCAGCCTCATAGTCCGCATAACGCAACACAACGCCAAGTTCCCTTTTTATGCGCTCATTCCGTACACGCTTGTTGTCTGCATAGAAACTTTGTGCCATTTCCGAAAGTTTTGCATCTTTGAACGAGACTAAAGGTGGAGCGGGAACCCCAAGCAGATTTGCTGCAAAGGTCATGACGTCTTCCGACGGTGCTGGTTTATCGTCACAGACGTTGTATATACGCGCTGGCTTGGGGTCCGCCATCGAGCGCAGGAGTGTTTCAGCAAGATCTTCAACATGGATTCGTGAAAAAACCTGACCAGGCTTTTGAATACGGGTCGCGCGGCCTTCACGAAGGGCGTTAAGGACATTTCGTCCAGGTCCATATATCCCTGCCAGGCGAAATATATGTATGGGTAAACCCTTCGCTTTGCCAAGCTCAAGCCAGGCGCGTTCTGTTTCGGCGCGCAGTTTACCTCGCAACCCCGTTGGGCTAAGCGTAGAATCCTCATCCACCCAATCGCCTTTGTGATCTCCATAAACCCCGGTCGTTGACAGATAGCCGACCCAATGAAGGCTGGAAATATTGGCAATATGCTCGGCGTGATGACGTAGCACTGGATCACCAAAACTATCCGGCGGCACGGAGGTAAGGAGGTGCGTTGTGTCAGCAAGATGCTTCGTCGCGTCGCGGAGCGGAATCTCTGAATCGAAAAAGAAGGCATCGTAGCCTGCGTTCTCAAGACGGGTGCATTTCTCTAGCGTTCTTGCAGTGCCCCGGATTCGCCAATCACTTCCTGAAAGGCGTTTGACGAGCGCACTTGCACTATAACCAAGGCCAAAGCAGAAAAGGCGGCCCTGATTTAGTCCAGGCACCGTATGATTAGTCACTGTGGCACGGCGTAGTTAGAAGTCCAGATCAGCATAGGATTTTGGTGGTGTGATTCCAGGGATATGATCGGCGAGCAACGGGCGGAACGAAGGCCGCGATTTTACACGTGCGTACCAATCCTTTGCTGCCGAATGGTCTTTCCAGGGCACATCCCCCAGATAGTCGATAGTAGAAAGTTGTGCAGAAGCAGAGATATCGGCTAACGAAAAACGTTCACCAGCAAGCCAATCTCTTCGTTCCGTCAAGTAACCGATATAGTCGAGGTGGTAATGGATATTCGTGAGGCCAGCCCGGATGGCACTTGAATCCGGTTCGCCTAGGCCTAAGAATTGTTTCATGACTTTCTCGCCCTCCAGATTCATCGTCACCTCGCGATAGAACTTTGTATCAAACCAAGCGGTAAGTCGGCGCACTTCGGCACGCAAGTGATAGCCTTCACCGAGTAGGGAAGGGTCTGGATAAACCTCGTCCAGGTATTCACAGATTGCATCGCTGTCTGCAAGGGCGGTGCCATCTTCCTCCACCAACACCGGGACTTGGCCAGCCGGATTCATAGCTAGGAAGGCACGTCGGCGTTCCCAGATCCGCTCGACCTGCATCTCAAATTCCAGCTGCTTTTCTTTCAGCACGATCCGTACCTTGCGCGAGAAAGAAGAGAGCCAAAGATGATAAAGGGTTCGCATGGCTAAACTTTACCGCAAGCGACAATGCGATGGATAGTCAGGGAAGAGCAGGCTTAGGGCTAGCGTTCTTTAAGCCCGAGCCTTCTCTTCTTCAAAGGCGATCGGATGTTCGAGCCGATCCACCATTTCCCTCGGAATGATCTGCCAGAAATGGAGGAGAGCCTGTTCCCAATCATTCAACAGGCGCTGAGCGAAACGCGACTGGGTTTGCCGCACATGTTCTGTGATTAAACGCTTGAGAACGCTCTCCCAATAGGCAGTCTGAATGCGTTGATAGATCACCATGTCGTCGTTGATGTAATGAGACAGGGCTTCTTCCTCATCGAAGACAAAGGCTATGCCGCCCGTCATCCCAGCTGCGAAATTATCGCCGACAGAGCCGAGAATAACGGCGATGCCTCCGGTCATGTATTCACAGCCATTCGAGCCACATCCCTCGACAACCGTTTCAGCACCGGAGTTGCGAACGGCGAAGCGTTCCCCTGCCTGGCCGGCCGCAAACAGCTTACCGGCAGTTGCACCGTAAAGAACCGTATTACCTATAATCACGTTCTCATTCGTGACCAGCGGTGAGGCGGTCAGCGGACGAAGCACGAGCGTTCCGCCGGAAAGCCCCTTCCCCACATAGTCATTGGCGTCGCCAAACACTTCAATCTTCAGGCCCTTGACTGCGAAGGCTCCAAGGGATTGTCCGGCAGTACCGCGGAGGCGCACCGTGATGTGATCTGCCTTAAGGCCGGCCATCCCATAGCGACGGGTAATCATCGACGATAAACGAGTGCCGATCGCACGTTGGGTGTTACAGATATTGTAAGCAAGCTGAACCTCTCCTGATTTTTCAAGTGCCGCACGTGCGTCCTGGACCATACGGGCATCCAATGTGTCCGGGACCTCGTTTCGGCCCTCTAGAGAACAATAACGTGTAAATTCTCCTGGATCCGGTTGGACAAGCAAAGGATTGAGATCAAGATCGTCGAGATGAGCGCTGCCTCTGCTTACTTGTGCAAGAAGGTCCGTCCGCCCGA
>Ga0315336_1001974_pt1 | contig 34705 bp, 35 predicted proteins | sample ASW5metaG_FD_204512 | JGI IMG/M metagenome (GOLD analysis project Ga0315336, IMG submission 204512) | Ammonia-oxidizing marine archaeal communities from Monterey Bay, California, United States - ASW #5 | ecosystem: Environmental > Aquatic > Marine > Intertidal zone | place: USA: California...
CGCGGTGTTTCAACTGTATCTTGAAGGAACGAAGCCCGTCATTGACTCGGTCCACGATGCAAACAATGCTGCTGATGCTTTTGCAAGGCTTGAATCGGGTGAGCATTTTGGCAAAGTCGTATTGCGCTGGGTCTGACCCTAAATTCCAAGCATTAAAAACAACTGCCCCCATCTCCGATGAGGGCAGTTGCGGCTGGATATTCATATTCTGTCTTTTAGACAGGTTTTTGCCTTACACCAATTCCTTCCTTGGATTCGGTGGGGCAGAAGTGCGAAGTAAACTTCGCGTTCAAACGTCTATTATGCAGTACGACGGTTGAAAAGTGAAAGGACGATGACAAGAGCAATCAAGCCAACAAATCCGCCATTACCAAATTCTGTGACCATACCCATAAGTCGGCCAACCATTCCTCCCCAGAAACCTGACGCATCACCAAAGATGATTTGTACAAGTACGCCTACGGCGATAAAAATTAGCATGAGGTCAATAAAGCCCCAAGCCCATGATTTAATAGTATCTAGTGCATTTTTCATAAAGAGATCTCCTTAGTTTCCTAACCCAGCCTGTTGTGGCCAATGAGCCATCCCTGACAAATTTGGACCACAACGCGGGTCCTTGGGATTCACCATTTATCGGCAGTTGTAGCTATTTCACCACAGAAACTCAGCAGATTCAGTTGGTGTCCACCCCAATTCTAGCCCTTAAGTCTTTTTGTTGCAGGCATTTAAGAATTCTTGACTTTTTCGGTTTTTTTGCCACAAAACCGTTGTTTTATGGCAGTTTTGACCGCGTCAGAGACAGTATTTTCATCCATTGACGCATCAATAACGCTGTATCGATCGGGCCACAATTTGGCTTGTGCAAGAAAGCCTTCACGCACTTTTGCATGAAATTCTTTCCCCTTTAGTTCCATTCGATCAAGAAGTGGGTTTAACCGTCCAGCGGCTGTTTCATCATCAACATCGAGAATCAATGTTAAAGAAGGCCAACACCCTGCAACTGCAACTTCAGCAACTTGTTGAATCCATTCAACCGGCAACCCGCCCGCTGTTCCCTGGTATGCAAGAGTCGCGCTCACGAATCGATCCGCCACAACGAGTTCTCCCCTCCCCATTGCTGGTTTGATTTCTTGCTCGACAAGTTGGGTTCTGCTCGCCATGTAGAGCAGCATCTCACACTTCAGGGTCATTTCGTCATTCTGTGGATCAAGAAGAATGTCTCGCACTTGCTCACCGATAGAACTTCCACCAGGTTCACGAACTTCAGTCACAACAAGACCAAGTTCTCTGCAGTGCTGAACAAACCGATTGATTTGCGTAGATTTTCCAGAACCATCTGGACCATCGAAGACGATAAACTTCCCTGCGAGCGATTTCACCATATCTTCCATTTAGGTTATCCATATTCCGATATGTGCGCCGACCCAAAGTAAAGAGGCCCCCGCTGTGCACCAAGAGACAAAGAGTACTGCTTCTCTAATTGTCATAGAGAACAGCCCAAGTACTGCAATACAACAAACAATGTACTGCGCTCCAATTATCAAAATAATCCGCATGACACCATGCGGAATTTGCGCAACTCGAACGGCTTCCACGAGAGCAACTATTGCTAAACACCGTAAAGCGGCAAGTAATAAGCCGCCCATTGGTCGTTGGATTTTCCAACAATCAATCCGAAGTGCCACGAGTAACAAAATCGAGAATAATACGAGCCGAGCTAATTCTTTTCCCGTCTCTACTAAGCCATTCGACCATGTAATGGTTCCGACATCCCCATACAGACCCGTTGCTCCCGAGAAAATTCCAGATAAAACAACACCTACTCCAATCGCAGCCAACACAACTGGGAGCCAGGGTCCACCCCTAGTCTCTGGTGATACTTCCAACGGTGTCGGTGGATTCGGTTGTGGTTCGTTTGAATCTGACATTGTTAGTCCTCTATGAGTAGAGTACCGCAATGGCACGACATTATATATATCCGATTGTTTCAATTTTACTTTTCCTCCCTTCTCTTCAGGGTGACATTCTTGTTCTAACGAGCGGCGAAAAACTCGAGGTCACCGTCCTAGAACGTGGAGAATCCTCGATCAAGGTTCGTCATAAAATTCTTGGAGATTTTCTTATCCAATCGGACAATATTTCTTCGATTGAACCATCGGTTGAAGTGAAAGAAATCGGTGAAACCAATGAAGACCATCACCCTGAAGATGACGAAGTTCCTTCAAAATGGAATCAAGAAATTCGTCTTGGCCTGGGATATCAAAAAGGACAAAAAGAATCTTCTGACATTTCTATTTCGTATCATGCAGATCGCACTAAGAACGAACACAAAGTAACGCTCGATTTGAGTTATCGCCTTGCTGAAAGTGGTGACGAAAAAACTTTAAATAGATTTTCAACTTCGCTGGGAAACGTTTGGCTCCAAACAGGTAGCAAGTGGGATATTTTTACCAATCTGCAATTCGATTGGGCTGAATTTCAATCGTGGGATCAACGATTGTTAGGCGATTTGGGTGTGCAATACGATTTTTTCAAGACTATAGAGGGTGAGTATGAATTCACCCTGAGCACACGGCTGGGTTCTGGTTTTAGGCAAGAGTTTAACTCAGATGATGATGAACTCATTCCCGAAGGGCTACTCGGTCTCCTCTTGGATTGGTCAGTATCAAAAAAACAAACAATTACCGCAGATTCAACGTGGTATCCAGATTACGACGATTCTTCCAATTACCGGTTAGTCACAAACACGCAGTGGAATCTTCAACTCGACTCGCAAAATAAGTTGCTATTCTCGGTTGGGCTGCGCCACGAGTACAATTCTGTTGTTGACCCTGGTATCAAAAATTCTGATTTGCAAATCACCGCAGGAATCAAATACTTGTTTTGATTATCTACCGCTGCGAAGGTGTTGAATAATTCTCCACACACCAAGCGTACCAGCGAAGATATAACCGAACAATCCTAGCAAGGAACGAATATCCATTGAATCCGTTCGGTTCGCAAGTACCATGATAGACGAGCCCACTATCAAGGCAGCGATAATGAGCGCCCAGCTAATATTCCTCGATGAGCGGTCGACTGCGTCTGTCATATGATTAACAGAATCAATATTTACGTTTAACTGCACGCGATTCCTGCGAATCCTATCGAGCATTCGCGTGGCATCGTCTGGCAAACGTTCAGCAAGTTGCGCCCACCGCATCGCAGAAGCTTCCGAGCGAGACTTGATTGCGTCTAAACTGAATTGAGATTTCACCAACTTTTCAATTGTCGGTTTTACATAATCGACAAGGTTAAAGTTTGGTGATAGCTGGGCGCCTACCCCTTCGATTGTAATGAGCGCCTTAATCATTAAGATTAAGTCTCCCGGACATTTGATGTGGTGCTTTCGTAACCCATCCATAAATGCCGTCAACATGCTACTCATGTCAACATCGCCAAGTGGGCCGGAAGTGAATCGTTCAACAAAATCGCTTAAGTCCTTACGGACATCACGCTCATCAATTTCATCTGGAGACACATCTCCTAAACGCATGAAAGATTTCATAACATAATCTATGTTTTGTATCGAAACTCCATAAAGCAACATAGCCAAATCAATTCGCATTGATTCTTCTACACGGCCAGTCATTCCACAATCGATAAAGCACAGTTTTTCTTCTTCTAGAACAAATATGTTCCCGGGGTGAGGATCGGCGTGAAAAAAACCAATCTCTAACGTTTGCTTTACGACTGCGTGCGCACCATTTGTAACAATTTTATCCCGTTGCTCTTGGGTGTAGCCGGCATCTTTCCATTTCGTAAGTTCAACACCGTGAACTTCTTCGATTGCGAGAACTCGCTTTGTGGATAGATCAGTGAAGACTTCTGGAAAAGTTGCATGCTCATCTGCCGTTAGAACCTTTAACATTTTTGTGCTATCCGCTTCGTAGCGAAGGTCGAGTTCATGTTCAATCGCTTCAGCAAATGTTTCGATGACTTCTTGAGGGTCAAAGCCGAGGCTTACGCCATGATTGTGCAGAATTGAAGCGATGGATTCAAGCACTTGCACATCTGATTTGACGATTTTTTCAATATTTGGGCGAAGGATTTTTAGAACAACCTTTTTTCCATCCTTCGTCACCGCGCGGTGCACCTGAGCCATGGATCCATCGCCAATCGGACTCTCTTCGACTGAGGAAAACGTTGCGTCGATGCCGCCCTTGTATTCTTTATTAATTTCATTGGCGATTTCATCCCAAGGAACTGGTGGACAACTGTCTTGCAGATTTGCGAGTTCCTCAGACCACTCTTGGGGAATAAGATCGGGCCGCATACTGAGGACTTGCCCTAGTTTCATAAATGTGGGACCAAGTTCTTCGAGGGCGAGCCGAAAGCGAACTGGTGCAGGTGTATCTTCAACTTCTTTGATTTTCTTAAATTTTCCAAGGAATTCGCCAAGTTTTGAACCCCTTAAAATCTCACCAAACCCAAATTTAGCGGCAACAGTGAGGATTTCCTTCATTCTAGGAAGGTTACGAATGAGCTTTGTGGTGGGCATAGTTGTGAAATAGTACCCGAAAGTAAAAAAAAAATTGAAATACGTTGACCATATTCAAGTTCGGCGCATAGTAGTAGGGATGAAACACATTTCTCGAAAAGAACGGTTTGAATCGGTGTTGTCTCAAAAGAGGCAAAAAGTGGCTATTTGTACATCAACATCAGCATTACAGCTGCTTGTAGCGACATGTACCTGCTGTTTAAATGGCAAATGGAAAGCAGCCACGACGAACTTTACGACCTCGATGAACATGATTCTCACAGGAAACGTAAATCCCAAAGCGGGAGCAAATCGGAAATACTGAGTAAACACTCAATCTAACCCCGACAAGCCCCGCAAAATAAGCGGGGCTTTTTTAAAGCCTTTAGAAACGAAAAAGTACACCATGAACACTTCAGCGCACAATTCAAACTCTTGGAACCAAGACGAACCCTCATTGGCGTCACTTGTACGCCCAATGCGAGCTGAACTCTCCGAAACTACTGAGGGGTGGTGCGTCGAGATTTCCTCACTCACACCTTGCGCTGCCATGATGGCACTTGCTCGGGAAGATTTGTTGGAAAAATCGACCATCCTCTCCGGTGGTGGAGCTTCACAATGGGTTGCATGTGTTCACGGGCCAATTGAATTGGGAGATGCTAAAGCAATCGTTCATGAAGTTGAACACTCAAACTCCCCGCTCTGTGCTGATTTTAGAATGCAATCGATTGTTACTACAAATGATGGCGAAAATGTGAAGGCACACGTTCGTAACTACGACGACGCGTTAACACTGGTTTCATCGGCAATTGCTCAATATGCAAATGCAGTGCTTAGCCACTTCGTATCTCCTCCAGACTTAGGGCTCGTTGATAGTCTTCTTGAACGCAGCGGAACCATTTCAATCCGACCAATCGAAACTGAAATCTTCTCTACATTTGCCGATGTAGGAATTTCAACAAGTGGGCCAGACCAACCAGCAGATTCCATGATGATTTATGACATTCACTCAGATTCATGGCACGGCGAATAACTCCTTGTGGGTTTCACGGTGAAACCCGCATTTTTTCCTCCTTGATAGCGCAGAGCCGGCTTTAAAAGTTGGCTCTGTTCTTATGTGTGTCGTTGTATCATGCCAACATGAGCAAACTTGGTGTTTCCATTAGCAAGGTCTTTGAAAAAATCGTCCCCGACCCTTTCGTTATTGCGATTTTACTCACAATCTTTACCGCAATCATGGCGCTTATTTTTGGGGATTTTGATGGAAAGCCAAAACTCACTGCCTTGCTCGATTCGTGGAGAGATAGTGAAAGTGGAATTTGGAAATTGCTCGCATTTGCAATGCAAATGTCTCTCGTCCTTGTCACTGGCTATGCACTGGCGACAACACGATCTGTAAAAAACTGTATCGCCGCACTTTCAGACATTCCAAACAGTACCGCGTCCGCCACTGCCTTGGTCGGTTTCATCGCTTGTGTTTGTGGGCTTCTCAATTGGGGACTCGGTTTGATTGTTGGGGCACTTCTTGCACGAGAGGTTGGGTTTTCCTTGCAACGACGAAATATCAAAGCACACTACCCTCTCATTGTTGCAGCGGGGTACGTTGGATTACTGGTTTGGCATGGTGGGCTCAGTGGTTCAGCGCCACTTTCGATGACGACCGTAGATGGTGCATCCAAGGTTGTACCCGCAGAATATCTTGACAGTGTGTCAGCAGTACTTTTAAGTGACTCCATCGGTTCGTCATTGAATTTTTTTGTGAGTGGTGGCATGCTCATCCTCATTCCGTTGCTCCTCATGGTGCTTGCGCCAAAACGCGTGGAAGACATCAGGTCAATTGGCGAGTTTAGTGTTGACCCAGCCCCCGAATATGAAACGATTGAGAACGCAACGATTCCCGATAAATTAAATCACTCTCCAGTGATTGCGTGGCTTCTTGCGATTCCACTTCTGATTGCACTTGGTCGATACATTTGGGTTTCGGGCGTGGATCGAATTGGACTCAATGAGATTACCGTCTTCATGCTCGGAATCGGTTTGTTACTCCACGGTTCTCCCCTTTCTTATATGCGAGCGATTACGCAGGGCGCAAGGGGTTGCGGAGGAATCATCATCCAGTTTCCACTCTACGCGGGCATCATGGCAATGATGGTTGCCTCTGGTTTAATGGGACAACTTACAGAATTAATGTTATCTGTTGGAACGCAAGAAACAATTCCTGTTCTCACAATGATTTCTGCTGGGATTGTGAATTTGTTTGTGCCAAGTGGTGGCGGACAGTGGGCGATTCAGGCGCCAATCGCATTAGAAAGTGGTTTGCAAGCGGGGATATCTCCGGGAACCATGGTTATGGCGGTTGCGTACGGTGATGAGCTCACAAATATGTTGCAACCCTTCTGGGCGCTTCCACTCTTAGCGATTACTGGTGTTCGTGCAAGGGACATCGTTGGCTACACCGCGTTAGTCATGGTAGTTGTGGCACTTTGGATGGCATTCGGATTATGGGTTGCAGGCTAGATGAAACATGTCCACACAACAACCGAAAATGGCGTTACTCGTATAACACTGAACAACCCAGAGAAAAGAAATGCGCTTGGGATTGAAATGTTCGATGCCATTGATGGTGCGATGGATACCATTGATGCGAACGTCAAATGTGTTTTGCTTTTGGGTGAGGGTTCGGTGTTCTGTTCTGGCTTTGATATGAACGCGTGCGCAGAAGATGTTTCAATTCTGCAGATATACATTAAGCGATTAAGTACATTGATACGCACGCTGCGGCGATTGCATTGCCCAGTTGTAGTAGCCGCGCATGGGGCTGCGATTGCGGGTGGGTGCGCAATGTTAACAGGATGTGATTTTGTGGTTGGTTCTGTTGAAGGCAAGTATGGTTACCCCGTCCATCGAATTGGCATTTCACCCGCTGTCACAATCCCAACACTTTTTCAAAAACTTGGGCAAGGTCGAGCGCGTGCCCTTGTGATGAGTGGCGAGATATTAAATGGCTCAAACGCATTTTCAAGTGGTTTACTGACTCACCTTGAAAACGATGAACAGGTCGCTCATCGATCCCTTGAGATTGCTGAATCCCTTGCAGAAAAACCGCCTGTTGCTTTGCAAGCCACAAAACGTTGGCTCAATGAACTTGATGGTTCACTCGATGATGAACGATTTGATTTACCTTCGGATGATTCTTCGGATTCCATCGGTGAGGAAACACTGAACATGTTGATTCAACTCTGGAAAAAGTAACTTACTGGCACGGCCCAGTTACCAACGATATAGAAAATGAAATTTAAGATTTTTGCAAAATTTTCGCAATCGGAGTGTCAACAACATCGCTGTGACAAGCGGCTTTGCCTTGAGTAGGGGTCATCTTTCCCTTCACTTTTGAAGCAAGCTTGTGCACTTCCTCTGGAGTCAATACACCGCGCTGCTCAAGAATTTCTTTTTGTTCAATGGTAAGTGCAGCGCTTACTTTCGGTTTGTCCCACGCATAGTTTTCATCTTTGCCTGAAGCAAACTCTTGGATCTCTTTGCTGATACGAACACTGCACCAATCGTGACCACACATCGCACAAAAATCTGTATCAACATCTAAATCTTCATCGTGCATCGCACGTGCAAAATCAGGGTCAAAACTTAAATCAAAATGTTTTTGCCAGTTCAGGGCAGCCCGTGCCTTGGTGAGTTCGTCATCGTTATCTCTTGAACCCGGAATACCCAAGGCGATATCAGCACTGTGCGCAGCAATTTTGTACGCAACACATCCTTGCTTTACATCATCTTTCTTTGGAAGACCGAGGTGCTCCTTTGGTGTGACGTAACAAAGCATCGCCGCACCGTGGTACGCAGCGGCAGTTGCGCCAATACAACTTGTAATGTGGTCATATCCTGGGAATATGTCTGTTACGAGAGGACCAAGTACATAAAAAGGTGCACCGTGACAAAGCGATCGTTGCAATTTCATGTTGTACTCAATTTGGTCAAACGATACATGCCCCGGTCCTTCAACCATCACTTGCACGCCTTTCGCCCACGCACGTTCTGTCAATTCACCAAGCACTTCCAATTCGCGAATTTGCGCTTCGTCGGTGGAGTCTGCGAGTCCACCGGGGCGTAAACCATCCCCCAACGAAAATGAAACGTCATACTCTCGCATCACATCGCAAATATCATCAAAGCAATCGTACATCGGATTTTGTTTGCCATGATGAATCATCCATTTTGCAAGAAGTGAACCGCCCCGAGAAACAATGCCAATCAAACGCTCTTTAATATATGGAATGTGTTCGTGCAACACGCCCGCGTGAATCGTAAAGTAGTCAACGCCCTGCTTTGCTTGATTTTCAAGTTCATTCATAATCATTGTGTAGGATAAATCTTCTATTTTCTTATCAATAATCATTGAGTAAATTGGGACGGTGCCAATTGGGACACTCGACCCCCGAATAATCGCTTGCCGACATGCATTTAAGTCGCCACCGGTTGATAAATCCATTACTGTGTCAGCACCCCACTTCACTGACCACTCTAGTTTTTCAAGTTCTTCTTCTATTCCAGAAGAGACAGGAGACGCGCCCATGTTTGCATTGACTTTTGTCAGCGAAGCGCGACCAATTGCCATTGGGTCAAGATCCATCGCAAGGTGGACTCTGTTTGCAGGGATAATCAATCGCCCAGCAGCAATCTCATCGCGAATTTGTTCCGCGGTTAAGTGGGGTTCCCTTTGGGCAACGCGTTCCATTTCTGGTGTGATGGTGCCAAGTCGCGCGTATTCGAGCTGAGTGACTGGATTTGCATTTGGTGAAGGGTTGAAATCATGCGCCGTTTTTTTGGATGGTTCCGGCATACCGGGTGTGTCGGGTGAACTGAACGTCGTCGGTCCGCCGATATTTGAACCAAGTGCAAAACTACCTGGAGATGGCCCCTGATTCTGAGTTGACGGGTTTTCTGCCCCGTGAAGTGGGAGTGCATGTCCCTGAAGTCCTACATTTATTTGGGTATCTTTCATCCTCGGCATTCTACCTTCGGTACAATCGACATTGACCATGTTTCGAATCTCTTTCTTCTTTATATTCTTGTTAATGAGTTGCCAATCGACGCAAGTGGTTGACCTCAACAGCGCATTATTAGATACGAATGGACCAGTTGCGATTAATGTGCAGTCATTTGGGGGCACAGTTACCGTTGTCGCGGATCCTGAAATCGGCGGGACATTCGTTTCGGCGAATCAGTATGAAGAGGGTTTAGGGACAGTGCCCATAGCGCGATTGTATATGGATGTGTCAACGACCATCGAGCACGGCCCCCTAGGTGAAACTGTGCATATCATCGCGACTTGTGATAATGATCCACTTCATACGGTGACCGCAAATATTGTTGTTCGAGCAAGAGACATTTATGGTGTTTCTGTGGTGAATGATAGAGGTGACGTTATTGTGAAGGGCATTTCAGGTCCAGTGAACATTCAAACGAGCGATGGGGATGTTCGGATTGTGACTCCACTTGTCATGAATGAACCGGTCACGGTAGAAAATAGGAGGGGAAATATTGTCTACCGAGTTCGAAGTGAATCCACTGGGCACATTGATGCGACTGCGATCAATGGTGAAGCAACGCTAGACCTCCGATATGGAAACGCAGTGATATTACCCGGCTCAACAGGTGACCATCTCGCAGCAAGGTTCAATGATGGCCTTAACCCAATCACAATGCGAACTGTTGAGGGAAACATTCGTATTTTTGTGGTACCTGATCCCATCGGTAGCGAACCACTCTTTGAGACGGATTGGATTTCTTGGTAATCCGATATGGCTGCTCAACGTGAACTTCACGATTTCTTTTTTAAGGAAGCGAAGCGAAATGGGTATCGCAGTCGTGCCGCTTATAAATTAACAGAGATTGATGATAAAAAACATGTCTTGAGCAAGGGCGATGTTGTACTTGACCTTGGGTGTGCGCCTGGAAGTTGGCTTCAAGTCATCGCAAAGCGCATAGGCCAAAACGGAAAAGTTGTTGGTGTTGACTTGAAAACAATCGATCAAACTACTCTTCCGAAAAATGTCATAACCATGCAGGAAGATGTCACTGCACTCACTCCTGAAACTTTTAATGGGAAACTTTTTGATGCCATTTTGAGCGATATGGCTCCCAATACAACGGGTACACGAACGGTAGACCATCATGGTTCGGTGAACCTCTGTCATACAGCTCTCGACCTTGCAACAACATTGCTTAAACCCCACGGAAATCTTGTAATGAAAGTACTTGAAGGCGAATCGTATCCAGAATTACTTGACCGTTGCAACCACATGTTCGAACAGGCAAAGGGTTTTAAGCCCAAGGCCTCTCGTGCGATTTCAACTGAAATGTTTATTGTGTGTTTGGGGCGACACAAAGTAATTCCACCGCCAATTAAACTCGTACCACCACCAACTTCCGGTTGGAATTAACTAAAGTATCCGGGCACCCGAAGCTGTTGCTTGTTTCATGATTCGCTCTGCAGTTCGGATTGCGATGGATCCGGCTTCAGCGTCAATGTGTGGTTTTCCACCAGTACGAACTGAGTGAAGGAAATCCTTTGCTTGCAAAGTCAGTGCATCTTCGTCACCAACCGTCGGCTCTTCAACTTCAACAAGATCAACATAATCAATCGAAGATAAGTCTTCGCCCGCGGCCAGACGGGTTCGCAAGTCAAACAGTTGTTCTTCGTTAGCAATTTTTCGCACCATAGTCACGGACTTCTTTACAAAATCGGCGGAAACATATGAATCTTCACTAATAATCCGAAGTTTGCGTTCGGTTTTTAATCCCAGCCGGCTTGCAGTAACATTCGCAGTGCAGCTAACCCCCGAACTTTCGGGGGCAAATTCTAGCCGAGCATTACACATATCTTCTGCTTCGCCCATAACGCTTACTGCGTTTGCGCGAATCTCGGTTGGTTCTTGTCCCGTAAGCATAGTCAACAAATCGAGGTCATGAATCATCATGTCAAGCACAACGCCAACATCAGTACTTCGAAAAGTCATCGGGCTAATTCGGACCATTTCGATAAAGCGTGGTTTTAAATTTTCAATGGATGCAACGGCCCGCATCACAGGGTCATAGCGAACGACGTGACCAACTTGCAACACTGCTCCACCATTTTGCGCTGTATCGGCAATCGCTGCTGCAACTTCAGCGGTGGACGCGAGAGGTTTTTCAATGAGGCACCCTATTCCACGTTCAAGAAGTGGACCTGCCGCTTCAAGGTGGTAAATCGTTGGAGTCGCAATGGTAACTGCATCAACCCCCGAATCAATAAGTTCTTCGACTGTTGAAAACGCCTTTCCGCCCCACTCCTCAACAATATCGAGCCGGCGCTCTTCGCTTTGATCAACAACGCCAACGAAGTCAACACTATCCATCTGAGAATAAATGCGAGCGTGATGGGCACCCATTCGCCCAACCCCAACGACTGCGCAACGTAATGTTTTAGAATCATTCATACGTCTATATACTACCGGTTCACGCATCGCTATCGTGTGTGTTCCACCCCCGCTTTTGCTCATATTCTGTACGTTTCTCGCTGATTCGTTGTTGCCTATCGCCTAGTGCATCGTCATACTTCTTCGACCAACTCGCATCTTCTGAAAATTCGAACAACGCTCTCGCAAAAAGTGAAACCATCCAAAGCCAAGGAACCATAAGAGCGAGTATGTACGCCCACCACATGATGGCGCCCTGTTCGCCTGTTAACTTCGCGGCCGAGAAATGTTTCCAAGGTAAAACAAAAACAAGAACTCCTAGTGTGAGTGTTGCTACGGTAACCAAATTGCACCGCTTTGCAACTCTGCTTAAATCCAATCGCAGGGCAAGATCGTGTAGCCAAAAAGCCACACCAGCTAATCCGATGCCAGCAATTGCGTGCAACATTAAAATGATAGGGAAATGTTTAAGGTTTCCGCCAAGCGTATATTCCGTTTGAGAAACATGTAACACAAACCATAAACCATAGCCGATTGCCCAGCACCACTGGGTTACAGGAACTGCCCGACGTATCCACGTATACATCGGAGGCATTGAAGCATCCACTTTTGAGGGCATCATGCCGATAACAACGGCGGGCCAAAAAAGTGACATCCCAAAAAGAGCGGTGCGGTACAAACCAATTGGGATTATCGCGAACGTCACGAGTAGTTGTAAGAAAAATAGCAGGGTGACGAAAAGTCCACCAAGTTTCATCCAGTATTTCATTCGAATTCTGATGTCCGGCAATGGAGCTAAGCCTTTCACGACAAGGTTCGAATTGATAAGACGCAGGATGCGTCCATCTTCTTTTTCAATGACATCCTGCCCCCTAGTGTGGTTGCGAGCAACACGTTCTGAATCGCCACACTCTGGGCATTTCAAGCTTATTTTCAGTCCCTGAAGGTCATAGCCGCAATTACGACACTTTACGGATGAATCAGACACCATCAATCATCGCGTCGATTTCATCAAGGTTAGTATGAAGCCACTCTCTATCTTCGTCTTTCTTTATCTTGCGACTTATTTCACGTGCCGCCTGAAGATGTTTTTTTGCTAGCTTGGAATCCTGGAAGGCATACGCTCTTGCCAATCCCTCGTACGCAAATGGCATGTCCCAATCATCAAAGTCATGAACCTTGCATGCGTCCATATATAACTGCGCGTGGTGTGCTGACGAAATAAATCGTTTTAATGCCGCGTATACCCTAGCAATTTGCCACTCGCCTCTTGACTTATTTTTTTCAGTTCCAGCAATGCCCCAATGATGCCGAGTGGCATGTGCGGCGTGTATCATTTCCTCGTCTTGTTCAGGAGTTCTACTTTTTTGATCGAATAGTGTCCATGTATGATTAAACAAATCAACTGCGAGTTGTCTGTGGTCTGTCATACCGAGTGTTCAACACAATTGGATGGTGTGCTGTTTTGCTTTGCAATCGTAACTGCGTTCAGAAACATTTGCAAACCAATTGTGGTGCCTTGTTTGTCTGATTGATCAAGCCTTGTCCATGTTGGGTGTTGAGTCCAGCGAAGAAAACGTTCAGGATGGGGCATAAGCCCGAAGACTAATCCGCTTGCATCACAAATTCCCATCACGTCTCCACTGGAACCGTTTGGATTATCTTCTGCGCTATATCGACATGCAATCTGTCCGCTTTCTTCTAACAACTGCAACGTGTCCTCGTTCGTTACAAACCGTCCTTCGCCGTGGGCGATTGGGATTAGCGAAGCATGAGGGTTAACATCAAGATTTTTAGTCCAAATACAACGGGTGTTACTCGGAACATGAAACTCAACCCACCGGTCGATAAAACGCGCGGACTCATTTTGTGAAAGTGCGATTGTTGGTCTGGGTGCTTCGACTTCCCAGCCATTCCCTGGCATTGGCCCGGGCAATAAGCCCATCTGCACCGCAATTTGGAAACCATTGCAAGGAGCAATCATTGGAACATTTCTTCGCAATGCTTCAACAAACTTTGGATACAACTTTTCACGCATGAGGTTCGCCATAATGCGACCTGCAGCGATGGAGTCGCCATAACTGAAGCCGCCCGGCAATCCTATCAATTGAAAATCGTCAATGGCGGATGGATTTGAGATAAGTTCGTTGAGATGAAGAGATATAGGCGTAGCGCCAGCGAGTGCGAATCCTTCAGCAAGTTCGAGATCGCAATTAATTCCAGGAGCGGTAATGATGAGAGCTTGCGTCATTTATATCACCATTCCCATTTTCCACGCCTGAAATAAGTCTTCAGTGTTCCACATTGCACTTCCAAGTGTAACGTTGTTTGAGTCATTAAACGTGCCAAGCACTTCGCATGGAACGCCGGCAAAATGCTCTTGAAGTTTTTCAAGATTGCCTTGTTGTACTTCGAGTAGATAGCGCGACGGTGTTTCAGCGAAACCAAGTGATTCGTTTTCAAGTTCTAGATTAACACCTAGCTCTCCGCTAAATGCCATCTCGGCTGCAGCAACTAAAACTCCACCTTCGCTGCAATCATGCGCTGATTCAATGAGCCCCTTTTTAATTGCGTGGTATACATATTTTGCATTACGTGGTCCATCGGTAAGTGAAGGTGTTGGAAGTTCATTATCGCAATGTGCTTCAGGGTCAATCAAGAGAACATGCGAACCACCCATCTTCGAAGTTGTCTCGCCAATAAGAAGGAGTACATTTCCTGCACTCTTTGCATCCATGGTCAAACACGTTGCAATATCTTCAACCATCCCAAAACCAGAAATGAGCATAGTTGGAGGAATATAAATGGTCTCTCCAGATTCAGTCGTAAATTGGTTGTTGAGTGAATCTTTGCCAGAGATAAATGGTGTACCAAAGGCTATCGCTGCGTCGTAACATCCATGTGAGCATCTGACGAGTCGTCCAAGACTTTCTTCGTCTTTAACACTTGGCCAGCAATAGTTATCGAGAATTGCAATGGTCGAAGGGTCCCCGCCTACGCACACAATGTTCCGCACGCATTCATCGATTGCCGAGGTTGCGATGAGGTACGGGTCTTCTGCGAGCCCAGTTGCTAAACCGCTCCCGATTGCGAGGCCCTTTGTTGATCCGCGAACTGGCGTAACTACAGCTGCGTCAGAAGGTGCGCTCCCTGAAGGTCCACAGAACGGTCGAATGACACTACGCCCTTGGACTTCGTGGTCGTACTGCTCCACAATCGATTGTTTTGAAGCGATGTTTGGATGGGCAAGTAATCTCGGAAGCATTGTCTGAATATCAATTGGATTGGTACCCACCTCTTTAGTTTCTGGTTTTTGCCATACTGCAGTTCTCGTAGCACCGTGGTACCCCTCATGCAAGAAGTGCATATCAATTTGACCGACTAATTCTCCGTCGTACTTAAGTCGTAACTCATTTCCTGGAGTGCCGAATTCGCCAAGGTCACAGATTTCAGCATCGTGTCGTGCACATATATCTCGAACCGTGCTAACATTTTCTGGCGGAACAGAAAGCACCATTCGCTCTTGCGCTTCACTAATCCAAATTTCAGAAGGAGTCAGACCAATATATTTTAGTGGCGCCTGTTCTAGGTTTACGGTCGCGCCAATTTTTTCGCCCATCTCGCCAACCGCGCTAGAAAATCCGCCTGCCCCACAATCGGTAATCGCACTAAAGAGACATCCTGTTTGGTGATCGCGTGCTTCGAGAATTGCATCAAGAGCTTTCTTTTCAGTAATTGGATTTCCAATTTGTACCGCATGTGAAAACTCATCTGCATGGGTGTCCGTAAGTTCAGCAGACGAAAATGTTGCGCCATGTATGCCATCTCGACCGGTTTGCCCGCCGATGACAATAATACGATCACCCCGTTGTGCGTCACCTTCAATGCAATCGATAGGCATGACGCCAACACAACCGCAGTAAACCAGGGGATTTCCTGCATAATTGTTGTCAAACCAAACACCACCATTTATGGTTGGGATTCCCATTCGGTTTCCGTAATCTCGAACACCGCGAACAACTTCGCTAAGAATTCTCTTTGATGGAATGCACCCTACTGGTGATTCGTTATCAAAGTGTGCAACGCAAAATGTATCTGTTGCAGCAATTGGTCTTGCTGCTAATCCTGTTCCCATGATATCGCGTATACAACCTCCAATTCCCGTTGCTGCGCCACCGTAGGGTTCAAGAGCTGATGGGTGATTGTGCGTTTCCACTTTAAAACACACTGCATGTTCATCATCAAACTTGACGATGCCAGCGTTATCAACGAACACGCTCAAACACCAATCGACTTCTGCATCCATAAGTTCAAATGTTGCCGCTGCAACCGTGCTTTTCAGCAAATTATGAATGGTGACGGAACCGTCTTCGTGCTCTTCGTGATTTGGTCTGTTCGTGGCATCTGGGCCGGTATAGCGAATAGTCGCTTTAAGTGTTTTGTGAACGCAGTGTTCCGACCATGTTTGAGCAAGTGTTTCAAGTTCGATTTCTCTTGGTTCTCTGCCAAGTTCCTTGTAATGCGCTTGAATCCCCTTCATTTCCTTACTATCAAGGAACAAGTGTGAATCACGAGACATTTTTTCGAGTTCACTTTCTGAAAGACCCGAAATTTGTATCTCAGGAACAGTCATGTCGTGTGTATGACCCTGAGGAAACTCTGATGGGTGGTATGGAGTTGTATGAATTTCATGTACAACTGTGTTTGCAAAACATCTTTTCGCTATGTTTTGCGCTTCTTCAATGTCACTGCCATGAAAATCGTATCTTCGACCAGTCTGCACCTTTACATCGGAACCAAGTAGATGCTTTATTGCGAGTTCGACAGCCTGCGCTTCGGGATCCATCACCCCGGGTATGGGGTGCACTTCAATCATCGCATCTGCATAGGGGGAAGAATCACCTATGGTTGATTCTTCACTGACTGGATCACACAACAATTCACTCGAAATTCTTGAAACAGAGCTGTCGCCTAAATCACCTTCAACGAGATAGATTGATGTTGTATCAATTGAGGTCGGCGAGAAACCTGCGTCCTTCGCTTGCTTTAGTGCAGCATCCCCCAGTGGGTTTGGTTTGCCCGCTGGAGTTCGAACTTCAATGCGAAACACTGTCATAATACGTGTAGGGTATCAGAGCTAGAAGTGTCGATACCATTTGTGCAATGACCAATCTTCCTACTTTTATTTTGTTTACAGACGGCGCTTGTTTAGGCAATCCTGGACCAGGTGGGTGGGCATATATTTTGCGTCAGGGTGATGGAGAAATCGAGTGCAGTGGAGGAGAAGCGGACACAACCAATCAACGGATGGAGGTCACGGCTGTTCTTCGGGCACTTGAGTCACTCACTGAACCTTCAAAAGTCGAGATCCATGCAGACAGTCAATATGTAACGAAGGGGTTGGCGGAATGGATGGATGGATGGATAGCGAAGGGCTGGAAAAATGCTCAAAAGAAACCTGTTGCCAATCAGGATCTTTGGCAACCCCTTGCCGAACTCCGCGAAAAACACGAACTCACCACGAACTGGGTGAAGGGGCATGCGGGTCACCTTGAAAATGAGCGTTGTGACGAACTCGCTTCAAGGGAAGCAGAGTTATTCTTGGAGTAATCCGCGTCGTTTTGCAAAAATGTACTCTAGGTCCAAAAACCCCTATTTTCTTCCGCCTGCGTTTCCACATAATGTATATACGACCTCGTGGGCGACTTCCGAGGTCACCACAGAGGTTATGGTCGTTATCGGACTTTAGTGTGGGTGTTGGGGGTTCGGGGGGGTTGCTACCCACGCTAGTATTGGTATCATGTGTGGCTCGCCTGATGGAAAGCGAGCAAACCTAGGACTCAGAATTACTTATGCCAACAATTAACCAACTCGTTCGAAAACCAAGAAAGACGCCAACGGTCAAGTCAAAGGTTCGCGATATTGAAGGATGCCCTCAAAAACGTGGTGTCTGTCTTCAAGTTCGTACAGTGACCCCTAAAAAGCCGAACTCTGCTCTTCGAAAAGTTGCCCGTGTTCGATTGTCAAATGGTAAAGAGATTACCGCATACATTGGTGGCGAGGGTCATAACCTTCAAGAGCACTCCATTGTTCTCGTTCGTGGTGGTCGAGTACGTGACCTTCCTGGTGTGCGTTACCACGTTGTTCGAGGGTCACTCGATACTCTTGGTGTAGACGCACGCAAGAAAGGTCGTTCTAAGTACGGTACGAAAAAAGGTAAGTAAGAAACAAGCAAGTAATCTTGACCAACTAAGCCTTGGTCTTGGTGAACAAAGTTGCAGCTGCAACAGATGAGCTGAAAGGAATACAAATGGCTGGAAGAATTACGAAATCAGAAGAGCAATTGAAACCAGATCCGCAATTTGGGGATAAGGTTCTTGCTAAATTTATCAACTGCTTCATGAAAGACGGTAAAAAAGCTGTCGCTCAACGAGTGATGTACGACGCCCTTAGTCGCATCGAAACCCGGCTGAAAAAAGAAGGCAGCAAAGATGACGATGCGCCAAAAACATCGATCGAAGTTTTCCATAAAGCACTTGAAAACGTTCGCCCAAATGTAGAAGTACGATCGAAACGAGTTGGTGGCGCAAACTACCAAGTTCCGATGCCAGTGAACGCACGACGGCGACAAAGCTTAACTTTCCGTTGGATTATCACTGCATGTCGTGCTGAAAAAGGTAAGCCATTCGCACAAAGCCTCTCCAAAGAACTGTGGGATGCATCAAAGGGTGAAGGCAAAGCTGTCAACACTCGCGAGCAAACGCACAGAATGGCCGAAGCAAACAAGGCGTTCTCCCATTTTGCCTTCTAAAAAGGCCTCGTAACTTATGGTTGTTTCAGACCGCTACCATCGCCAACGACTTGTCGAGGGTATTGGTGATGGTGGGCAAGAAGCTATAACAAATGCGCACATAACGATCGTTGGTATCGGTGCGCTTGGTTGCCTGAGCGCATCAATGCTCGCCCGCGCTGGCGTTGGAACATTAACACTCATTGACCGGGATATTGTCGAGACCACAAACTTGCAACGCCAACTACTTTTTAATGAAGAAGATGCTCGATTGCAACGACCGAAGGCAACTGTTGCGGAAATTCGCTTGCAAGAAATGAATAGAGACATTCACGTTGAATCTCATGTAGAAGATCTCACTGCAAGGAATATTGATCGACTTCTGCGTAGCACCGATGTCATTGTTGATGGTCTAGATAATTTTCATACGCGGTATCTCCTCAATGATTATGCGGTCAAATATAACGTCCCTTTCATGTTTGCAGGTGTCATCGCAGGACAAGGGAATGTAATGAGTGTTATTCCATCCACGACACCCTGTTTGCGATGTCTTTTTCCGGAACCACCCCCAATTGGCTCACAGGAAACGTGTGACACCGCCGGTGTGCTCGCCCCAGCTATTGGTATTGCCGCATCATGTCAAACGATGGATGTGTTGAAGTTCGTTACTGGTAACCAAGATAAAATATCACCTACACTACTCACATTTGATTTGTGGAATGCTGTGAGCAACAGACATTCGTTTGGCGCCCCCGCTTCGAATTGCCTCTGTTGTGGTAACCGCGAGTTTGAATTTTTGAACAAAGACGTCATTGAACCACTTGTATTGTGTGGCCAACTTGCTGTACAACTGCCGTCACTCAAGGGTTTTCACCTTCCAGCAGTCGCAACGAGATTAATTGAACATGGTGACTTCACTACATCAGAAACTATGATTCGAGGCACCTTGACTGAAGAACAGGGCGAAAATGGTGAGCCAATTACCCTGCTGTGCTTTCATGATGGGCGAACGATTCTTCACGGTACAGATGATGTTAAACGCGCTAAAGCTATTTTTGAAAGATATGTTGGTAATTGATAAACCACTTACATATACTGAGGGCACTCATGACAAACAAAACAACGATTGAAACGAAACCGGCAAACATACCCTCTTGTTTAGATGGTCCGGTTACTCTGCGTACCATTCGAAAGTGGTCTAATGCAAACAGCAAGTGGGCTTGCCTTACGTGTTACGACGCAACAACTGCGCGATGGATGGCGGAAGCTGGTTTGCCAACAATGCTCGTTGGGGATACTGCCGCTGAAATGATTTTGGGATTTGATAGCACAATACATGCGCCACTTGATTTTCTCATTACACTCACTGCTGGAGTAAAGCGGGGTGCGCAAGATGTATTTGTCATGGGCGACATGCCTTTTTTAAGTTACCAAGTAGACGATGCCTCTGCAATTACCAATGCAGGTCGTTTTATGACCGAAGGTAATGCTGACGCTGTAAAACTCGAAGTTGATGGAAAGTACATTGATCGATTTGCTGCCATTTGTAATGCCGGAATTGCTGCGGTTGCCCACCTAGGGTCGAAACCTCAGCAAGCAAAGCAAACTGGTGGTTATACAACCGCTGGTCGCAGTGCAAAGACTGCGACTACGATTGTCCAAGATGCAATTGCGCTGGAGCAGGCGGGAGCATCGATGCTTCTCCTTGAAGCGGTACCCGAAGAAGTTTCTAAAGCCGTGGTTCGAGCAACTTCCATTCCCGTCATTGGTTGCGGAGCAGGGACTACATGCCATGGGCAAGTTGTTGTCATGCAAGATTTAGCTGGATTAACAAAGTGGCAACCCGCGTTTGCAAAACCAACTGCATCACTTGGAGATGAATATGGGATGGTTGCAAAAAACTGGATGTCAAACGTTTTTAATGATTCACTTGGCGAACACCCCTATGCAATGAAGGATGGGGAATCTGAAAAATTCCAATCCTGAGTAGACGAAACAAGTTTTTTTGTCACTTCATGTTTCGGCGAATGCACAACTTGATCTACCAAACCGTGCTCGACGATTTTACCGTTTGACATTACCGCCACCTCATCGCAAAAGTGATGAATGACTGCGAGGTCATGTGAGATAAATAATATTGTTAGCTCGAGTAAATCTCGAAGATCAGATAGCAAGTTGAGTATTGTTGCTTGCACGCTCACGTCGAGGGCTGAAGTCGGTTCATCACAAACAAGAAACGTTGGCTTCAGGGCAATTGCCCTAGCGATTGCGATTCTTTGTTTTTGTCCTCCAGAAAATTCGTGAGGAAATCGACTCGCGTCTTCTTCTTTGAGGCCCACTTTCACTAATAATTCTTTCGATTGTGTCTTACGTTCATTTCTTGTACCGAGCCCATGGATCAACAAGGGCTCTGTAATAATTCGACCTACACGCATGTATTCATTGAGCGAACCGCCTGGGTCTTGAAACACCATCTGCATTTGACTTCGTAATTTTCTGAGCTTTGACTTGGAAATTCTTCCTAAATCAAGTCCATCGAAGGTAATACTCCCAGAGCGTATGGGGACAAGTTGCATGACCGCCCGAGCGAGTGTTGATTTTCCGGAACCACTCTCTCCTACAATACCAAGAGTTCGCCCGCGTTCAATCGCCAATGTCACTCCTTGAACAGCGTGAATTTTCTCCTTCCCTTTTTGAAAGAGAATTTCAAGATCACGAATATTGAGGAGTGGTGGTTTGTTTTCCATCAATTGTCTGCGGGTATATGGTATCTTCGACATCAGCAAGCCATGAAACAATATTTAGAATTACTTGATACCGTCCTTCACCAAGGAACTCCGAAAAGTGACCGCACCGGAACTGGCACTCGCAGTATTTTCGGTTGGCAGATGCGATTTGACCTCAACGAGGGATTTCCCCTTATAACGACTAAAAAAGTCCATACTCGCTCTATTTTTTATGAGCTCCTCTGGTTTTTACGAGGTGAAACAAACATCTCATATCTTAAGGAGCATGGCGTTTCCATCTGGGATGAATGGGCTGATGAGAACGGTGAACTCGGCCCCGTCTATGGTTCACAGTGGCGTGCATGGAAAACAGCCGATGGACGATCGGTTGACCAAATTTCTCAACTCATCGAAGGAATTATGAATAACCCAGATTCAAGAAGGCACATCGTCAGTGCTTGGAACGTCGGCGAAGTTGACAAGATGGCGTTGCCGCCTTGCCATTCTTTGTTTCAATTTTATGTTGCGGATAACAAACTCTCTTGCCAGTTATACCAACGGAGTGCAGATATATTTCTAGGTGTTCCATATAACATTGCTTCGTATGCGTTGTTAATGATGATGATTGCGCAGGTAACAAACTTAGAACTAGGAGATTTTGTTCATACGTTTGGTGATGCACATTTATATGAGAATCATGTTAAACAGGCGAAAGAACAACTGTCAAGAGAATTGCAAAAACTCCCAACAGTCACCTTGAATCCATCGGTGACCTCTGTGTTTGATTTTACCTACGAAGATATCGAGGTCGCCGGTTACGACCCACACCCACATATCGCAGCACCAATCGCTGTATAACGACATGGAACTCATCGTTGCATTAACTGAAAATTTTGTCATCGGCTCGGGCGGAGATATGCCTTGGCACTTGCCTGCGGACCTCGCGCATTTCAAAAAAATAACAACGGGAAATACAATTCTGATGGGAAGGCGAACATGGGAGTCAATTGGTCGACCACTTCCAAATAGATTGAGCGTTGTGCTTACTCGTCAAATAGATTACGTTGCAAATGGCGCAACAGTCATCCATTCACTTGACGAACTCGGAACAGTTGAAACTGTTGGCACAATTTTTATCATCGGCGGTGGTGAGTTGTATAAAAACACACTAGATAGAGTCGACAAAATATATATCACTAGAATTCACGCAACTATTGAGGGCGACACCTTTTTTCCGAAAATTGATGGCTCTGTTTGGTCGTGTGAGCAATCGATCCAGCACCAAAAAGATGATGAAAACCCCTACGATTTAACCTTTGAAACATGGGGCAAGGGCTAAAAACGCCCATCCTGTCCCAAAAACTAGACTCGTGCCGATATGAATCGAAGCACGATGGATACCACTCAAGCCCTAAACACGTCAATGCAATGTTGCCCCTTCATTGAGGATGGCAACCCTGCGTGCTCTAGTCGATTCACGCTCGGTCGGTTGGACCAAGCGTGCAGTGTGTGTTTTGGAACTTACCAATCATGCTCGATGTATCTGCAACTCGCAGGTATCGCTGGCGCCACACCTTTAGATATGACAATAAATGGCCACTCTGTCGAACTACGACCAACAGGTACGTGATTTTTTTAGTTACCTTCGGGTAGAAGCGGGTTTGTCAAGCGCGACGCTTGATGCATATCGACGTGACCTCGATGCGCTTCGCGGGGATCTTATTGCTGAAGGTGTGACTTGCGGAAGCGATGTTACGCCAGCATATTTAGCAACACACATTCGGCGCCTGCATCGAGAACAGGGTCTGCAATCTTCGAGCATTGCTCGGCACCTCTCTACAATTCGAATGTTGTTTAGATTCTTAAAAGCATCACACCGAATAGAAAATGATCCCGCGCGATTACTCGAAACTCCCACGCGATGGAAACGTCTTCCAGACGTACTTTCCCCGAAGAGAATGAAGCTATTGGTTGAGGCCGCAAACCCAAATTCAGGGCGCTTGTGGCAAAGAGACCGTGCGCTTGTTGAGTTAATGTACGCAGGTGGAATGCGAGCAAGCGAAGTTGCTGGCATTAAGCCTGATGATTTCAAAGAAGCGCTCGGAGTTGTCATGGTGACTGGAAAAGGCAACAAGCAACGTCTTGTTCCTGTGGGCAAACCTGCGATTGAAGCTGTCAATCAGTATGCTGAAGAACTTCGACCAATTCTGCTCCGATTTGATGATGGCAGAGATGACTGCCGATTGTTGCTTTCAAACACAGGAAGACCGCTTGAACGTGTGGCCATTTGGCAAATTATTCGGAAGTTGGCAAAAATTGCAGACCTCGGAGATGTTCATCCGCACACTCTTCGACATAGTTTCGCAACTCATATGCTTGCCGGCGGTGCGGACCTTCGCGTTGTGCAAGAGTTATTGGGGCATAGCGATATCGGCACGACTCAAATCTACACCCACATCGACCGCTCACAATTGAAGGCCGTCGTCGCAAAATACCACCCACGACCCTAAAAACGAATATCTAAGAGTTTTTTCTCTGGGCAGTACCCAGAGGATATGATGTTGGGCATGATTTGGAGCGGTTTAATTGCGATTGTTTTGAGCGTACAACCAGTGTGCAGTGAGGCTGTGTATTCCAAACTACTCGAACCAACTTTAAGCGGTGATTCAAAATTGATAGCAAGAGCGGTGTTCGAGGATTACCTAGAGCGGGTTGCGCGAATCAGCCATTCAGAGGAGGGGCAACAATCACGCACTAGCGAGATCAAAGCGCAACAAGAAAAGGCGAATCAAGCAAATGTTATTTTTGATTCATTTCTTGACTCACTTTCAGTCTTAAGTGATAACCTCTCGCTGCAAACGGGGATTCAGAATGTAAGGCGCACTGTGATCCTAAATGCTAGGCAAGCCCATAATCCTTGGCCGCATGCAAAGTGGTTTGATATCGCTGCTATCACTCAAACAGACTCGCAATTTATAAACACCGTTGACTCTTTTATTTTACGGCACGCAGATAGTGATCGAGATGATCGTTTCACGGCCCTCCTTGCAAAAGTAAATGGTGATCGAGAAGCGTGCGCTGACGCGGAACGCAGAACGATGCAACGCTGGGCTATTTACAATGCACTTGTTGAACCATATGAAAATGAATCAACGCTCGAATATCGATACACCACAATTCCTAAAAGTGGTCGAGTTGCGGATTTGTATTTTCAAATTACTGACAAATTTCAAGACCCAAAAACACGTGATATTGTTCGAGGGCAAATGGCTCTTTATACAAGTCTATTCGAAAAACAAAAACATTCGCTTATTCGATTAATTAAAAACGCAAGAATCAATGAAGGTGTCGATCCCCTTTCGTCTGGCTGTGGTTCCATAAGCAAAACTAAAAACTCCATCCTTCAACGCACTGCAGAATTGCGCGAATTGAATTCCTCAACGGTTGATTCGATGCTAGGTATTCTTACACCCGAACAAATTCAACAATTAGACCTGGGTGAATAATATTCCTCAACCACAGATTTCCAGCCTTGCATGGATTCCACCTGAATAAATTCGTTTTTTACTTCTTCTGGGGTGGGATGATGCGTTGCGAATCGAATTCCAAACTTTCGCATCATTCGTGAAGCCGGTTTTTCCCCATGCAAACGGATACATAAATCAATGTGATCAAGTAAAGCGCTTCGTTGTTCTTCTAATGTGGGGGGTTTGGGCTTTTTCCCCGCCATTAATGCTCTTGCTTGCATAAAAATCCATGGGTTTCCAATGCAGCCGCGTGCAACGGAAACCCCTTTTACTCCTGTTTGCTCTAGCATTCGAAAAATATCGGCCGCACACCAGATATCACCGCTTCCAAAAATCAATCGATCAGACCGGGATTCAACTAGTTGTTGCAAAAACGCCCACCGCGAAGGACCTTTATATCGTTGCTCAACGGTTCTCGCATGCACTGTCACCCAACTAAAACCAACTTCATATGCGTGGTCGAAGACGGTGTAGAAATTTTTCTCCGAAAGTTTCGTGTCATCCCATCCTCTGCGCATTTTGACAGAGATGGGTAGTTTGCACGGAACAATTTCCCTAACTGCAGAAAGTATGTCACATGCTTCTTGGGGTGCACATAAAAAGTGACCGCCACGATTTCTTCGTCGTACTTTTTTTACAGGACACGCAAGATTCACATCGATCATGTCGTATCCCATCTCTGAAAGAATCAACGCTCCCTTCGCCATTTCATCTGGGTTTGTTCCTATCACTTGTCCTGCTATTGGATGGTCATCGAGCCCAGCGGCGGTATTTCCCTCAATGTCACCACTAGCTGCCTCTTCGGCGAGCAGGTTCGGGTCTTCTCTGCGCCTGCCCTTCCCGCCATTTATGAGGGTTCGGTCAAGAAGTGCTTCGGTAACACAAAAGGGGCAACCATGCTTGCGGGCAATGAGTCGCATCGCTCCATCGCTATAGCCGGCTAATCCCGCTTGATAAAAAGGTACATCAAATCCTGGGCATATCCTTGGTATCCTCTCGTCAATTACAAGTTCGTTCGCAAACCTAGCGATGTCGTCAGACGATTGGTCGCTCGCTTCCGAGGGTTGCATATTGACTGACATCCCACTTATTCCTCGCCAATAACGACAAGTCCAACAAGGGGTTCAACTTCACTGAGTTGCAGTTCCGCAATGACCAGTTGCGATGGTTCATCGGTTCGCCAAATCCCACCAGCATTAAATTGTTCTCCGTATGCATCTCGAAGTGACCACAGGTTGAATCTCAAAGTTGAACCCGCTGGAATTGGTGACAGTTCACCAGAATATCTTTGGTTAATCCACAGAATAGCATTCGTGTAATCAACTGCGGTACTGTTCACTATTGAAATATATTCCTGATTTCTTAAAACCTGAATTGGGACAGAGTTGGAGTGGTGCAATTCCATTGGATATGGAACTGATGCTAAGTTTGGGTTTCCTGCAGGGTTTTGGCAAGAACAAAGAGAAAGAAATATAAAAAATAGTGCGTTTCGCATAATCATTACCTCAAAAACCTAAAATGAAAGTTTCCGTTCGAAGAAACCTAGTCCACTTACTTCCTTCGCCATTGCCAATGTCTCTTCTGTTTGTACATTTGCCCGTCGTGTTCCATCGCGGATGATATCGATAATAGTATCATCGTCATCTTCATACTCCGCCCTGCGTTCCTGCATGGGAGCGAGCAGTGCGCTAATCGCTTCGGCAATTTCAACTTTGATGTGACCATCGCCAATGTTATCGCCTTTAACATATTTATCTTTTAATTCTGTAGCACGATCGGTATCTGTAATGAAGGTATCGACGTATTGCATAAGTGAACTTTCCGGATCACCAGGAGCGGTCATCGATTGTCTTCCTGTATAAATCTGACCCATTTTCTTTTTCACTTTTTTTGGTGTGTCAGTAATTAAGATAACATTGTCTAATGATTTACTCATCTTATTGACGCCGTCGGTACCAATGAGTCTCCCAACTTTTCCAACATCCGCTCGCGGAATTGGAAAAACGCCCTTCGCCTCCATTTCAGGATCGTCATCTTCAATGTTTTCATCTATCCCGCAATATAATTTATTAAATCGCCTCGCAACCTCGCGTGTCAACTCAATGTGGGGAATTTGATCTTCGCCAACTGGGACCGAATGAGCGCGGAATGCAAGAATGTCCGCCGTTTGGCCAACAGCGTAAAGCGGGAATCCAAAACAATAATTTTCACCCAGATCTTTTACTTTTATTTCTTCTTTTAACGTTGGGTTTCGCATCACTCGGTTAAATGGGAGCAACATCGCAAACAAAAAAGTAAGTTCGGCAATAGCGGGAGTTTCAGATTGAAGTGTAACTGCTGCTTTATTGGGGTCAATTCCCATCGCCAAATAGTCTCGAACAATCTCGAGCGTATCTGCATGTATTTCAGCGGAATGGTCGGCACGAGTCGTATATGCGTGCATATTCGCCAATAAAAAATAACAATCGTGCGTCTCTTGAAGTTCCAAGCGCCTTCGAACGGAGCCAACGTAGTGACCAATATGCAGTTGGCCTGTGGGGGTATCGCCCGTTAGGATGACTTCTCGTTTGCTCATAGAGTGGTACTGTAAACAATTGCGATATTCATTGCGTTAAAAACGATGTGAATTATGATTGGGGCGATGACTCCTCCGCTTTTGACTCGAGCCCAACAGAGCCCTATAGAGAGAACAAAGAGCCCAACAATCGCTGAAGCGGACGAAGTCCCAATATGCATCGAGGCGAAAAATATGCTTGTTGCAATGATTGCTCCCCACGCTGTTCTGCCGCTCATAACTGCTGCAAATGTTGGTAAAATGAGACCCCTGTAGAGAACTTCTTCAAAAATGCCCGCTCCAATGGTGACGCATATGACGACAACCCATGCTGCGGTCGACCATGAACCTCCAGAAAGCGCTTTGAGTGTTTCGTGCCCTAAACTTGTTGATGGTTCAATGCCAACCACCGAGAATACCCAATGCAAAACACCTGCAACGGCAAAGGCCATGGGAACAAAAACGACAAATGCGGTGATTGCAATTTCAATAACTCGTCGTGAACCACACCGTTTTCTTAAGTAGGTGTAGACAATCACCACGGGAATCTGTGCTGCAAGGGCGAAGGTATATATCCATGCTGTCTGGGCAAGGGTGCCATCTTCTGCTTGGGATGTACCCCACCAGCCACCAAATCCCATCAATAGAAACATTGCCGCTGCGAGTAAAATTGCCATCGTTGGGGTAATAGCCGGATCAAGATATCCCCTTCGGGGCAAGGAGCTTCGACGCGTCTTAACAAACCAAATTCCAACTCCAACTGAAAATAGAGATAAAAGTACTAGGAGGAAATCGACGGAACTCCCTTCCGCAATGATGGTTTCATCGTTACCCTTGGCAAAAGCAGTCACCATGACTATTACACTACACACAATTATCGAACACAAGCGGAGGGAAGTGGCGGATTGCAAAGTGAAAAGGCCGCTTGATGTGTTGGTGTCAGAAGTTGAGGGCTGTGAACGCCCTCGAAATTTCTTTGGCGCTGTAGTCAATGGCCATACTCTGGGAAGCACAAGTGTGATTGCTGAAATAAAACGCAAGAGTCCCTCTGCTGGAATTATTCGTGAAGATTTTGATCCGGTTGCCATTGCCCTAGCGTACGAGAAGGCGGGTGCTTCCGCTATATCTTGCCTAACAGATACACACTTTTTTGGTGGAAACCTCGATTACATCCAACAAATTCGCTCGGCAATCGAGTTGCCAGTCCTAAGGAAGGATTTCATCATTGATGAGTATCAAATCTGGGAAGCACGAGCAGCTGGGGCTGACGCAATTTTACTGATTGCTGAAGTGCTTTCAGAGGGCCAATTGGTCGACAGCATGATTCTCGCCCAAACTCTGGGGATGACTTCGCTCGTTGAAGTTCATGACATGGAAAACCTCTTAAAAGTCCAACAGTACATCGGATTCCCTCATGCTGGATATAGTCTTCTTGGTATCAATAATCGTAATTTGGATACGATGAGTACAGATATCAACCACACCATACGGATGATTGATGTCATTGAAGATCCAAGAAATGTCGTCAGTGAATCTGGCATTTCAGAACCTAAGGATCTCGATCGGCTCAGAGCCATTGGGGTTCATGTCGTACTTGTTGGCGAATCGCTCATGAAACAACCTTGTCCAGGCGAGGCACTTGCGACACTCATAGGCATGAATCCCTCGTAAACTATACAACGATGATTCGTATAACTGAGCAGAGCAACATTGTCACCCTGACGATGAATCGTCCGGGAAAAAGAAATGCCTTGTCACTCGCACTCATCCAAGCGATGCATGAAGCACTCGACGAGGTCGAAAGCAATGCTTCAATGCGTTCGTTTGTACTTGCGGGTGAGGGTCGTTCATTTTGTGCTGGTATGGATCTACGCGGCGTAATCGATGACCCAGATGCGATGAGAGAAATGTTACGGTTGTTGGGTCAAGTCTCAAAACGAATCCGCTTACTTCCTGTACCGACCATTGCGTGTGTACAGGGTGCTGCCATTGGTGGCGGGTGTGGGCTCATGATTGTGTGTGACTTTGCGTTCACGCACGCCGAATCGAAAGTTGGGTATCCTGAGGTTGACCTTGGAGTTTGTCCCGCGGTCGTTGCGCCTTGGCTGATTAAAAAAATAGGGGCCGGAAAGGCTCGAGCCATGTTGCTTGCAGGTGGAACGATGTCTGGAGAGCAGGGATTTGCTGCTGGGCTCGCAACGCACCTTTGCAATCTCGATGAATTACCTTCTGCAGTTCAAGATTTCGCGCTAACGCTCACTCGGGGTGGCAAAAACGCAATGGCTACTTCGAAGCGCTGGCTCAATGAAATTGACGGTTCATTTGATGAAGATGTACTCCTTAAAGCCGCTGATTTATCAGCGGACATCATCGCCGGCGACGAGGCTCAGTCACGCCTAAAGCCCCTTTTTGGTGGATGACCCCGAGACAGGACCCCCCGAATGGGGACAGTCCCCAAACCCGCCCGAGTTGGTCGGGAATCGGGTACAATGAGGGGCGCGGTAAAAGTGCCGTAAATGCTCATAAATCGGGGTTTTATTGAAAGAACCTATGCCCACATCAACACAACAAAACACACTCAGAATTGAAGTCAATAAGCAAGGAATACTCACCCTGTGGCTTGATGGTGGGGACAAATCAGTCGTCATTCTTAACAGAGATTTGATTCAACGATTGAATGCCACCCTCGATACAATCGAACAACGAACCGATATCACGGGGCTCATTCTACGTAGCGATTGTGACCGGGTTTTCGTCGCGGGCGCAGATCTTGCAGAGATTGATGGCCTCGACGACCACGGACTTCATGCATACCTTGCTTTCGGTACGACAGTCTTCGCGAGAATCGCTTCATTTCCCTTTCCAACGGTTGCAACACTAAATGGCGCCGCACTCGGCGGTGGCTTAGAAATAGCCATGCACTGCAATGCGCTCATCATTTCAAAAGTAAACGCAAGTGGAAAATCGTTTCCAGTAGGGCTGCCGGAAGCGGGACTGGGTCTATGCCCAGGTTGGGGCGGCACGCAATTGCTCCCTTCAAGAGTGACTTCAGAAACGGCTATCATTTCGACTGCAACTGGAACACCATTTATGAGTAATGATTTACCCAAGGGATTAGCAACCCAAATAGTCGATACACCTGAAACACTTCAAGAAATAGCCGAACTCTGGATTCAAGAAAACGCAACGTGTGGCGCAACACCACTCGGAATGCAACCCGATTCCGCAGATGATTGGAACGAGGGGCTCGACGTAGCCCAAGAAACAATCGAGGGTTCTGAGGCTACGAGAGCTGTGTTGTACGCTGTAGAAACTGGGATTCAAGAGGGATGGTCAGCAGCGGTTGCTGTAGAACAATGTGAATTGGTGCGGCTACGAAATACCCCCGTCGCTCAAGAAAAACTCAACGCTTTTTTGTCTAAAGGATAATTTTGATGAGTAAAACCGATCTTGCAAGTCAACTAAAAAACGTTTCCAAGAAAGATTTGAAACAAATAGAAAACGCGCAAGAAATGCTCGGCCCTGACCCTGAGACTATGGGCTTTGTCAAAAATATGTTTTGGGGAAATCTACGTGAAGATTTACTATTCCCGTACCCAGAAGAACCAAAAGAAGAACGTGAGCGATGCGATAAACTTCTTGAAGAACTCGATACATACTTTCGAACAGAGCACCCTGCTGTCGAAATTGACCAAAACCAAGAAATTCCAGAGTGGGTGATTAAACGATTTTTTGAACTCGGTGTGCTTGGCATGATTGTGCCAAAAGAATATGGTGGTCAAGGGTTTGGCGTAGCGAGTTACAATCGTGTGCTCGAACGCATCGGTCGCTCCTGTGGATCGTCCGCCGTTATGGCTTCGGCCCACCTTTCAATTGGTTGCAACGCTATTTCACTTTTTGGAACAGAAAAACAAAAACAGCAGTGGCTCCCAATAATCGCAAACGAGTCGCTTAGTGCGTTCTGTTTGTCTGAACCAAATGTTGGTTGTGACGCTCAAGGGCAAGATACAACGTGCGTACTTTCTGAGTGTGGGTCGTTTTACATTATTAATGGTGAAAAGAAATGGGCCACTTCAGCAGCTCAATCTTGCATGTTCACGGTCATGGCAAAATACAAAATGACTGATCCAAAAACTGGGAAAACCAAAGATAAATTTAACGCACTTATCGTCACGCCGGATATGGATGGTGTTGAAGTATTTAGTAGAAATCGAGCAAAGTGTGGCATCCGCGGAACTTGGCAGGGTCGTGTTCGATTTACGAATGTACAAGTCCCAATTGAGAATTTACTTCACAAAGAAGGTAAGGGCATCATTCTTGCGCTCACGTGCTTGAACTGGGGACGATGCACCCTCGCAGCGGGGATGGTTGGAGCCGGCGCAGTTGCATATGAACAAGCAATCAAATGGGCGCAATATCGATATCAATTCGATCGGCCAATTGGAGAGTTTGAGTTAACGAAAGAACGACTCGCTCGTATGGGTGCATTCTGCTGGGCGATGGATGCCATGCTCTACGCAACTACTGGCATGATTGATCGCAATGATGAAGACATCATGTTAGAAACCGCCATTTGTAAGGTCTTTTGCTCAGAATACGGATTCCGTTGCACGAATGAAGCGATGCAAATCATGGGTGGCGAGGGGTACATAACTGAGAATGAACTTGAACGACTTTGGCGCGACTCTCGTATTAATCCTATTGTCGAAGGGGCTAACGAAGTCATGCACAGTTTCATTTTTGCATATGGTTCAAAACAACTTGGGGAGTACATGCTTGGTGTAAAGGCATCCCCCATGAAAAACATTGGCGCTGCAATACGAATTGGCATGGAACTTTTTCTAGGTGTTCGGCGCCCTGCCCCGAAACTCACTCGTCTTGACCCATCACTTCATTCGCACAGCATCACGATTACCAATTTGATTCGTGATTTTTCTCATCAAGTTAAACTCATGTTCAAAGAAAAAGAAGAGGCGCTCATTACCAATCAAACTACGCAGTATCGCTTAAGTTGGATTGCTATCTGGATTCACGCCATGACGTGTTCCCTCTCTAAACTGGATAAAAACATTCGTGACAATGTTGGTGAAAAACAACTCTCGCACGACAGAGCAATGGTGGATTTCATCTTCGCGTATGGACAATATAAAATTAATGGTTGGCTTAGAGCACTTCGACAAAATCCTGATGAAGCAATGTTAGTTGCGGCAGAAAAAGCACTTGAATTTGGTGACACTCTTCCAGATGAGGATTATTACATTCCAGAAAGTACCCCCGACCTTGATGCTCGTGGCTCAGGGAAGGAGTGCAACCAAGAATACATTAAACAATTCGGCGCTGGTTCCTTATTTGCCCAAGAAAAAGCCCGGTCCCACTAATTCACTTACGATATACAAATGATGCACGAGAAAGATTCTATTTTTGACCAATTGACAGCGAGGGAACACGAGCGGCTCTGCTTTCACCAAGATCCGGAAACGGGGCTGAAAGCAATTGTTGCGATTCACTCCACAACTTTAGGTAATGCCCTTGGCGGTACAAGGCGTTGGTATTACGAAAGTGAAGCAGACGCTGTTTATGACGTTCTTCGCCTTTCGAAGGGCATGACATACAAGGCCGCGGTCTCCGGACTTCCAATGGGCGGAGCGAAGAGTGTCATCATGATGCCTCACCGTGACACTCCTAGGACGGAAGCCGAAGCAAAAGCGATGGGCCGTTTTGTGAACACCTTCAACGGTGCATACATCGCCGCGGAAGATGTTGGGGTTAATATTGAATACGTTGATTGGATGGCATCAGAAACTTCGCACGTCATGGGCGGAGAAACAGTATCTTGCGGTGGAGACCCTTCCCCATGGACCGCACTAGGTGTGTTTCATGGAATGCGGGCGTGTTTAACTCATTCTGGACAAGGCGATGATTTTTCTGGCAAAACAATTGCTATTCAGGGTGTTGGCAGTGTTGGGAAAAGTCTTTGTAAATTGTTAAAAGATGCGGGTGCAAGTTTAATTGTTGCGGATATTAACAAAAAAAATCTAGACTTTGCGGTCGAGACCTTTGGTTGCGTCGCCGTTCACGATGACGATATCCTCAAAACAGAATGCGATATTCTTGCACCGTGTGCCCTTGGTGGCGTCATTGATGGAAACATGGTGAAACACTTACGGTGCCCCATCGTGTGCGGTGCCGCAAACAATATCCTTGACGATCCCGAAGAAGACGCAGTTGCCCTGAAAATAGCTGGCATTGTGTATGGAACAGATTTTGTGGTGAATGCCGGTGGTCTTATCCACCTTGCAGGAATGCATCTGGGAATGAGCACTTCTGAACTTCAAGCAAAAAATGATGAAATTTTCAATACTACTCTGCAATTACTGGAACTAAGTGGGAGCGCGTCCTCAACATACGCCGCTGCTGTAGAAATTGCAAAACAGCGTATTGCTGAGGGACAGGAGACCGAGGTCCATGCCGGTTGAAACAGTATTTGAAACCTCGATTAAACATGTTTCGATCCTTGATGAGCATGGAAATTTCGATAGCACGCTTGGCGATGGATTAATTCCTGACGAAGATGTCGTTTCTATGTACAAGCACATGGTGACGTGCAGGCACTTTGACGAAATTGCTTTCAAGTTGCAACGCTCGGGTCGCATGGGTACATACCCGGAGAACCGGGGGCAAGAAGTTCCTTCGCTTGCAGCTGCATACGTCCTTCAAAAAAAGGATTGGATGGTCACGTGCTACCGTGAGAACGCTGGCTTGTTCTGGCGAGGGCTGCCAATGGAAAAGATTTTGTTGCACTGGATGGGCGACGAGCGTGGCAACTATATTGATGAATGTAATGTGACGCCACTTGCTATCGCGATTGGTTCGCAAATGTTGCATGCAACTGGTTTGGCTTGGGCGAGCAAGTACCGAGGTGATGGCGCAATTGCGTGCACTTTCTTTGGTGATGGCGCTACAAGCGAAGGCGACTTCCACGAAGCGGCGAACTTTGCCGCAAATCTTGATTTGCCGGTTGTCTTTATCTGCCAAAACAATGGGTGGGCCATTTCAACGCCAACAAAACTTGAATGTTCTGCGCCAACTGTAGCCCAGCGTGGTGTTGCTTACGGAATGG
>Ga0315336_1001976_pt1 | contig 34675 bp, 20 predicted proteins | sample ASW5metaG_FD_204512 | JGI IMG/M metagenome (GOLD analysis project Ga0315336, IMG submission 204512) | Ammonia-oxidizing marine archaeal communities from Monterey Bay, California, United States - ASW #5 | ecosystem: Environmental > Aquatic > Marine > Intertidal zone | place: USA: California...
TCGCAAAACCCTAAACATCTCGCCCGCCGCAACACAAAAAAAAATGATTCGCCCCGCGAATAGGGAAAGTCGGGCTAGCGCAAAATCCTTCGCTCCACCGGCATGAAGCCGGTGGGGGCGTAAGGTTCTGCACAAAAAAGATGAATAATTACTGTAAATACAGGGCGAGCAAAGTAGAATTATCTCATGAGTAATTCACGTCCAGATCGGTCGTGGGCGTTCACGCTGATCGAGTTGCTGGTCGTCATTGCGATTATTGCAATTCTAGCGGCGTTGCTGGTACCCGCCATGAAGGAGGCGCTGGAACGGGCAAGACTTATGACGTGCGTGAGTAATGTCCACCAGGTGATGGTGGCCGAGGTGCAGTACGCGACAGACCATGACGCGAAGCTGCCGCCGATCAATCTGTGGCAGCATTACGACGATCAGGGAAAAACTCGTGATCCCCATTCGTTGCCGTGGATCGTGTGGACGCAGGGGCTGGAAGGATACCTCGGCGGTGACCACGCACGGTTCGAACTCGTCTGCCCCAATCTGGTGAAGGCAAACCCGACTGCCCGGTTCGGGTGGACGGTTAATCCTTCCTACGGGCAGAACGGCTTTATCGACAACAATCTGAACGGATCCTACGATGAGCACGATATCATCGCTGGATCAATGATCGAAGTCGCGCTGGTTGCGTCTCCGAGCCAGTTCCTGGTCATCTCGGAAAGCTATTGGCCGGACATCAACCCCAAACAGGGTTGGGCTCTTGGGGGACCCGGCAACCCGGTCTTATGGCGCCAGTTTCCCAAACTGAGACATGAAGACACTTTTCCGGTGGGGTTTCTCGATGGGCGCGCGGAAGCCATCCCCGGGGCGACCCATCCCAATACCCACAACCGGGAACCCTGGACCGCGCCCAAACCGCTACTCTGGCCGGACATTCCGGACACGTGGTGGACGATGAACTGAATGGATTTCGGATTTCGGATTTTCGATTTCGGATGTAGGGGATTCGCAGAGACGGATACTGCAAAGATCCGACAAACTGTTTAGTATTGCCCCATGCGCGGAATTGACCCAAAGAGAGTCGGCGCATTTACCCTCATCGAGCTCTTGGTCGTCATTGCGATCATCGCGATTCTGGCCGCGTTGCTGGTGCCCGCCATGAAGGAGGCGCTGGAACGGGCAAGGCTCATAACCTGCGTGAGTCATGTCCACCAGGTAATGGTGGCCGAGGTGCAGTACGCGTCGGACCACGACGCAAAGTTGCCCCCGATCAACTTGTGGCAATATTACGACGACCGGGGAGACACGCGCGATCCTCATTCGCTGCCGTGGATTGTATGGACGCAAGCACTTGAAGGATACCTCGGCGGTGACCATGCCCGGTTCAATCTCGTTTGCCCGAACCTGGTGAAAGCGAATCCCTATGCCCGGTTCGGTTGGACGGTCAATCCTTCCTACGGCCAGAATGGCTTTATCGACAACAATCTGAACGGATCGATGTCCGACGCGCACGACATTATCGGAGGAACGCCGATCGACGTTACGCTGGTTGCTTCGCCGAGCCAGTTCCTGGTTATCTCGGAAAGCTATTGGCCGGACATCCACCCCAAGCAGGGCTGGGCCATTGGAGGGCCTGGCAACCCGGTCCTGTGGCGCCAGTTTCCCAAACTGCGGCACGAAGACACCTTTCCTGTGGGATTTCTCGACGGGCGCGCGGAAGCGATCCCCGGGGCGACCCATCCCAACACCCATAACCGGGAGCCTTGGACCGCGCCGAAACCACTGCTCTGGCCGGACATTCCGGACACGTGGTGGACGATGAACTGAGTGAATTTCGAATTTCGGATTTGCGATCCTGCCTTCGGCTGGACAAGTTTCGGATTTAAGAAATCCTCGGCCCTTGCATGCCAGGCCGTAGTTTGGGGGGCCTCACTAACCTGTTTCTGATTCCTCCGATTTCTTCAATCCTAATCCCAATCCTGATCGATTCGGATTGGAATTAGGATTGCGATTAGGATACATGGAAAACTGTGACACAGTGTCACAGGCCAGCCTGAATTCTAGATGCAACGGATGCGAAACATCAGTACATTGGAAACCCACTGGACATTGCGATGGGTCCTGCCCGCACTGTTCTCCTTTCTCCCTGTTGTTTCCGTGGCGGCCGATTCAACCGCCACCGAGGCGCTGCTCCTGGCCGGCACGACGAAATTATCGAGTAGGAACTTCGAGGCGGCCCACGAAATTTTCGACCGTGTGATCAAGGAAACGGCGACGGGTACGGAGCCATGGGCCCACGCGGTCTTCGGGGCCGCCGTCTGCGCACATCATTGGAGCCCTACCACCGAGAAGCGCAACCGGGAGGCTGAGCGGCTCTACCGGCTGCTGCTGGAGAAAAGGACTGACTCGAGATACGCGCCCCGGTCTGCCCTGAGCCTGGGCCGGTTGGCCGAACTCCGCGATTACTACGAAGATCCGGTTGACCTCGATGGGGCGCGGCACTGGTACCAGCGCGTCATCGACGACTGGCCCGACTTACCGATTTCCGGGGAGGCCACGCTGCGGTTGGCCGCTACGTTCGTACAAACCTATGACGCGGAACAGGTCCGCCATGGTGCTGAGTTGCTGGAAACATGGTTGGAGACACGGGAGCATGAACCGTTGGCGGCAGGGATGTGGCAATATCTCGGCGATACCTATTTCAATCCCCTGGAGGATCATAAAACCAGTCTGCGTTGCTACCGGAAGGCCGAAGCCATCGGGTTTCTGGACTCCAACAACGTCGGCACCCTCTTCTGGCGCATGGCGATCCTGGCCGAACGCTTCCTCGAGGACCGGGATCTTGCCGTAGAATATTACGGCAAAGTAATTCGCAGCGGCGCGGCAAGCGGCAAGGGGTACCAGGCGCAGCTTGCCTTGGAGCGGCTGGGGGCGCCGGTGCCGGAGCTACGGCTCTTTCAACCGGTTGCGGATGTGAGGCCCGTGGAATGAATCGAGACACCGGTCGCCGACAGTCCATTGCCCGATGGATCAACGTAAATACCATCGGACTGGCCCTGCTGCTTGCAACCATCGGGCTGAGCCTGGGCCGCGTAATGCAAGTTCAACGTGAGCTTTTCGAACCGGGCAAGACCGTCCTTCGAATCGGGCACGCAGCACTGGAACTCGGTTTCCGGGAAGCGCTGGATGATGTCATCGCAGAGTACGAGCGGCTGCACCCGGACGTGAAGGTTTTGCAGATCGGGGTGCCGCAGAAAATCTATGGGGAATGGCTGAATACGCAACTCATCAGCGACACCGCTCCGGACCTGGTCGAACTCTACCTTGCCTCCATGGTGCTGGATGAGCACTACCTCGGGAGCCTCTTCGAATCCCTGGCGGATCATGTGGATCGACCCAACCCTTATAACGCGGGCACGCTGCTGGAGGAGTGGCCGTGGCGGACGACGTTCCTGGGGGGCATGCGCAGCGGCTTCCGCGAGGGCTTGCAGGATTACTACGGTGCCCCAATCACGCTGGGCACGATTCGGGTCTACTACAACAAGCAACTCCTGCGGGAGGCCACCGGCTCGGATGCGCCGCTGAAAACTTTCGATCAGTTTCTCAATGCGTGCGAGGCGATCCAGCAGTTGAGCGAGCGCACCGGCGGCAAGGTCACGCCGATCGCGGGGAACCTCTATATTGTCGGCACGTTCCTTCGCCGATACCGCGTGGCCTTCACCGCCGGATATGAGTCCGAAATCGACCTGGATCTCGACGGCCTGATTTCGCTCCGCGAATCCTACATCGGGTATCTGCAGGGATCGGTCGATATGCAGGCGCCGAATATCAGGGCGTACTTCGAATGCATGAAAGAGTTGTCCCGGCACTTCGGGGAGGGGTACCTGGGTCTCTGGCGCGACCAGGCCGCCTTCCTTTTCGTCCAGGGCCGGGCCGCCATGCTCGCCGCCGGCTCGTGGGATGCAACCAGCCTGTTCGCGCAGTCGGATTTCGAAATCGGGGTGTTCGATTTTCCCCTGCCGGTCGAGGGGGAACGCTGGGGGCAGTATATCGCGGGGCGCGAGAACGAGGCGCGACACGCCGGCGGCACTGTCATCGGCCTCTACAAAGGATCGAAGAACAGGCTCCAGGCCCTGGATTTCCTCCAGTTTCTTACCAGCCGAAAATACAATGAGATCCTGACGCGGAAGGCAGGGTGGATTCCCGTCATCGTCGGCGCTCAGCCGTCGGATCGCATGAAACCGTTCTTGCCCGACCCGACCGGATACCCCACGGGCGTCGACGTGCGCAATAGCGGCTACGTCTACGAAGTGATCCACGGAGAAGAGTGGCCGTTTCTCCACGGCGAGATCGACTACGAGGAATTCGCAGGGCGCGTGGACCGGGCGCTCCGCGATCCCGGCTACGGGGGGGACCGGCAATGGTCGCAGGAGTACGACCAGATGTGGCGGTGGTGTCGCAACCAGGAACGCGTACTGGCAGCGCAGGCGAGCGGCATCCTGATGGACTCCGAGGCTCCGGGCGGGCAGAAACGGTATAACCGCCTGCTTCTTCAACAGACCCTCGCCAACAATGGCGAGAGCATTCGGAATCAGTTCGAACAGGTGCGCGGCAAACCAATCCCGGAAATGTAATGGCACTTCTGAAAACGGAACGAGGCAAGTTTTATGCCGCTTTGGTTCTCCTGCTGCTGCCGACCGTGGTCGGCATGCTGGTGTTCAACTACTACCCGAAATTCGGGACCATCAAGTACAGCCTGTACCGCTGGGACGGGTTTACCATCGAGGAGTTCCGTGGTCTTCAGAATTTCGTCACCGCGTTGACCGCCGATCCTCTCTTCTGGCAGTCGTTCCGGCTCGTCGGCATTCTGCTCGTGACGAACCTGGTGAAGATGATTCCCGGCATCGTCGTGGCGGTCGCTATTCACCGGCTCAGGAGCGAAAAGTGGCAGTACTGGTATCGCGTGCTGTTCGTGGTGCCGATGGTGATTCCGGAACTGGTGTGGTTGCTCATCTGGAAAAGCTTCTATGACCCGGCGGCGGGGATCTTCAACGTCCTGCTCAACCGCACCGGTTTGATGGGGGTCCTGCAGTGGCTCGATGTCAAGGCGCCGGCACTGGCCGCGGCGGTCACTCCCGTCCGCGAGGCATTGGTGAATCCTGTTTTCGGCTCGGTATGGGGCCTGTCCCTGGCCGGGGTAACGCTCTGGTTGCTGGCTCCGGGTCTGCGAGGCGCCGCCCGAAATTGGGGATGGTGGGTGTTTGCGCTGCTCCTCGCCTGGCTGCTTTGGGGACCCGTGAGGGCTGTTGTGACTCTCGCGGCGATGCTGCTGGGCGCCGAAGCCCTGCGGCGCACGGTCCGAAACCCCTCGCTTGCGCTCAAGGGGGTGGGCTCAGTCCTGATCCTCCTCGCTTCGTTGTTCATTCTGACCAGCATGATATGGACTGCGCCCACCAAGGCTTTCGATGCCGGGTCGCCGGCATGGCTGGGCCACACCAAACTCGTCATTCCCGCCCTGGTATTCTGGGGCTTCCCCTGGGTGGGCACCATCGGGGTGCTGATCTACCTTGCCGGTCTGCAGAACATTTCCACCGACATCTACGAGGCGGCGGAGCTGGATGGAGCGGGACCGATTCGCATGCTGTTCAACATCGAGTTGCCTCTCATTACCACCGCCGTGCGCATCAACCTGATCTTCATGACCATCGGGACGCTCACCGGGTACGGCCTGTTCCTGGTGTTACTGGGCCACAACGGCGGGCCCGGCAACGCGGGCATGGTCCCCGGCCTCTACATGTATCGCGAAGCATTCTACTTCGGCCGGTTCGGTTACGCCTGCGCGCTGGGCATGGTGATCTTCGCCATCGTTCTGGCCATCACCATCCTCTATCACAAGTACGTCAAGGTGGAGAAGTAGCCATGGCGAGAAGGCACAGTCTCCGGAACGAAATCGCCAAGCATGCGCTGATCTGGTTCGTGCTGCTGTTCGCGTTTTTTCCGCTCTACCTGATGCTGGTGATCAGTTTTAAAAGCAACACACAGTTCACCGAAAACCCCTGGTTCTTCGACGACCTGTCCCGCTGGCACTGGGGCAACTGGAGAACCGCGTGGTTCACGGTGCAGAACTATATCGCCAACTCGGTGGTCACTTCCGTGGGCGCGGTCGTGTTCTGCCTGGTGATGTCGATTCTGTGCAGCTACGTGTTGGCAAAGCATCGATTTCGCGGGCGAGGCATCGTCTATTACACGCTGATTGGTTCCATGTTCCTTCCCGGAACCGCGGCGACCTTGATTACCATGTTCACGTTGTTGCAGGGATTGGGATTGATCAACAACCTGTGGGCGCTGGTAATCGTCGGCGCGGTCGGCGGGCAGGCTGTCTGCGTTTTCATCTTGAAGCAATTCATCGAGGAGATCCCGCACGAGCTGTTCGAATCGGCGCAGATGGACGGAGCCGGACATCTACAGCAGATCCGGCACATCGTACTGCCGATGTCCGGTTCGATCATGGGCACACTGGCGATCATGCAGTTTATCAGCAACTGGAATAACCTGATTCTTCCCCTCGTAATCATGCGGGACGACGAATTGCTGACCATCCCGGTGGGCCTGATGCGCCTGGAATTTGCCTACGTTAAGGAATGGGGCGAACTGATGGCCGCCTACACCATCAGCTCGATTCCCCTGGTGGTGCTGTTCCTCTTCACAATGCGGCTGTTCCTCAAGGGCGCTTTGGCCGGGGCAATCAAGGGGTGAGCAGGCACAGAGCCCCGGTCCCCCGTAGCACGGGTATGCGACCCGTGTAGCGGAGCCCCAAGAAACGTGGCACGGCGCCTCCGGCCCGTGTCGGAACAAGGATCGGGAAAGAGGATTGAGCACGGAGAGCGCAGACTCCTTATCGTACACTTCATTCTTCTCTACTCTTGTTCCGACACGGGCCGGAGGCGTCGTGCCACGTACCGGGGCTCTGTGCTCCGCTACACGGGTCGCATGCCCGTGCTACGCACGGACTTACAATTGCTGTAGATCCCCGGATTACGTTGAGGAGATGTTCTCCCCAAAAAATGCCTCCACCAGATGCAAACCGATCCAAAACATAGTACAGTGCGATGATGAAGCGAGCGTACTGGATGGTCGGGGTGTTTGCCCTTGGCGCCGTGGTGAGGTCTTTGCCTGCGGCGGCGGGGCTTGTCGACGGATTCGAAACGGTTCCCGGCTCGACGGACGGTACGGGCGATTTCGATCCATTGGCCAACAATAATCCACACGGCACCAATCCGAACGGGCCGATCACGGAAGCGACGCCTGAAGGGGTACAGGTCAGGACTTCGGCGGTGGCGCCCGGCCCGGCGGAAGGGAATCAATACCTGAGGATCAACCCGAGCGATATCTACGTCCCCTTTCTCAGCCCCGAGATCGTCAATACCCAGGAATTCACAGTCACGTTCCGGGTCTACAACTCATCCAGCACCGGCCTGAATTTGCAGGTCGGCAGGATCAACGCCTCCACCGGACCCAACATCGGGTTTTCAAACATGAGTTGGGAGAACGGCCAGGTGCGCAGACTCAGACACAGTTCCGAGGGGTCCGGCTGGGAAAACATCACGGGCTTTGCCTTCGGCCAGTGGGACCGGATCGGCCTGGAATACCAGGCATCCGGCACGACGCTCGGCACATTTAATCTATACCTCAACGATTTCAGCGCGCCGGTGTTTACCAATTTGTTGGTCAACAACCCGGGGTTTGTTCCCCCGCTGAACAACGTATTCTTCGGGACCCGGGCGGGCGCCGGCGAGGTGTACATTGACGATATCGAGGTGTTCGAGGGCCCGATGCCGGAGGAGCCGGAGCCGCCCAAGGCAGACATCGCCTTCGACAGCCGCGGCCAGTTGTGCGTGGACGGATGGCTGCAGATGACCGAGATCAACTACGGGCTGGGCCTGACGTACTTGAACAACACCGTCACCGCCTCGGGGACGAACTGGGTGGAGTACGAGAACGCCAACCTGGGCATGCGGAAGGAGTACGTCGTCTCCAACGAGGTGATCACGGTCACCATGGAGATCACGCCGAAGTCGGTCCCCGCGCAAGCCTCCGTCGTCGAGACGCAGCTCGACTTCGGGGCGGAATCGCGCACGTTCACGCACTGGTTTCAGCCCTTTACGTACGCCAACCCCGACTTCACCGGACGGATCCTCGCCGCTCCCGGCGCCGCGGACTGGAACCTGGGGTTCGGCGGCGCCACCGGTTGGGAAGCGGCCGCCGTGTTTGTCGGGCCGAACGGTTCGTTTACGTTCGATCGTTATCGCGCCGACGGCTCCACCTCGTCCGCAGCCGGGCCCAGCCGGGTTGCCGCCGATCTGAGCGAGGCGGACTTCCCCCTCTACACCCGCCACTTTGCCGAGTGGAGCGCCGCCCAGACGGCCCATGACTCCACCATCCGGGACAACGCGTTTCTGCCCGGGGTGAATACCGTTACCTATGCCTTGCGGCTCTACAACGCCACCAACGCGGACGAAGCCATCAAGCTGTCGTCACGTGATTTCTACCAGGCGCGCAAGGACTATTGGCTCAACGAGCACCCCGAGGCCGCAGCGGTCAGTTCGCCGCCGAGCCCTTCAATCTCCTCGTTCAGCATGTTCGCCGCCAACTGGGGCGGCGGGCCGCCCGACATCATCGCGATAGGGGGCGTGGCGGCGAACGCCAAGAGCAACCTGATCCTCTACCGGCAGATGCTTGACGCGGCCGGGCTGCAGGACTTTGAGCTCTACTTCTGGATCATGCTGTATGAACCCGACAGCCGCGGCGGCTGGGGCGATCTGCCCACACCCGAGAAACCCGCGCCGCTCAGCGACCTGACCTACCTGAACGGGCTGCGGGACTACTTCGCCGATCTCAAGAGCAATGTCTCCAATCTCAACGTGGGGCTCTACGTCAACCTCTGGGCCGCATGGGCCGATTCGATGGTGTACTCCAATCATCCGGCCTGGTTTCGAACGCGGAACATGGTAAACGACGGGGGCGGCCTCGCTTTCTTCGGAAAACTGCCCGAGTGGGGTGAGCATTTGTACGACTCTTCGGTAACGCCCGCCGAAGCCAGCATTCCGGAGATGATTCAGTCGTACGGCCTCGATTTCGTCTTCTTCGACAACGGCGGTTTCGCCGATGCGGTTGCGGGGAGTCTTGCCGAGCAGAAGAGCTTTTTTACGAATCTCGTTCAGTCCGTTCATGACGCGGGTGCGCTGGCGATCAGCAACGCGCGCAATCCGTACATGGATGTCAACTATTTCGAGCGGCTTTCCGGAATTGCGCCGGACAACGACAAGTGGTTCGTGGACAGTTACGATCAGATCTACACGATGCCGAGGGCATGCCAGCCGCTGTTGCAGCGAATCGGCTCGGATTATACGTTTGCAGTGCCCGGGTTTTTCGCCACCGGGTACACCGACCATCCGGGGTTCGTCCCTTACTTCTCCTGTCACTTCTCTGATCCCATCGTTGAAAACGGGTACCAGGCCTGGGTGGATATCCTCAAGGCGAGGAAGCTGGCGGAAACGCCACCGAATATTACCTATGCCAAACCGGTAAACGGGGGAACCGATCTCGAGCTTCGCTGGACAAGTATTGACGCCACGGCGTACGGAATCGAGTCTGCATCGCCGTTATCCTCGGGCTTCAGCCTGATCGTGACCAACGGAATCCCCGGAACGCCGCCGGAAAATTCGAGTATCATCCCGGAATCCGGCGCCGATTCTTCAACCTTTCGTATTTTCGGTCAGTAGAATCCGCCGGAATCGGCGATCGGAAGATTCCAGTCGGCCCGCTTTCCGGTGTCCCGGAAGAGGGAACGGGTTGACTTCCGCGGAGAATTGTCCCATATTTCCGGTCAAGAACGAGCGAGCGGTACCGTGCCGACGGGGTCACTCCATGGCGCGGACGATGGTGGAGGCAGGTCACGCGATGCCTTACAATCAGGAGTACACGGAATGAAGATTTCTACGATGAAGCGCAATTTGTCTTTCACGCTTGGATTCTCACTTTTCGCGATGGCCGGGAGTTCTTTGGCGGCCCCGGTGTTGCAGGATGGATTTGAAGATCCGCCGACCCTCGGTTCCACGGACGGCACGGGCGATTTCGATCCGGCGGACAACAACAACCCGCACGGAACGGCCGCCAACGGACCCGTCATTGAAGCGACTCCTGAGGGCGTTCAGGTGCGGACCGGGGCAGTCGCGCCCGGACCCGCCGAAGGTAGCCAATACCTGAGAATCACCGAGGGCGATCACTACAAGCCCTTCTTCAGCCCCACGATCGGCAACAGCCAGGATTTCACCGTTACGTTTTGGGTCTACAGCACGGCCGCCACCGGCCTGAATCTCCAGATCGGCCGGATCAACACGGACACCGGTCCGAATATCGGGTTCTCCAACATGCGATGGGAAGGGGGCCAGATCAGCAGATTCATGCACGGCTCCGAGGGGCCCTCCGGTTGGGCCGACATCACTTCATTCACGTCCGGCCAGTGGGACCATATCGGGTTGGAATACGAAGCGTCCGGAACCCCCCTGGGAACATTCAATCTCTACATCAACAACTTCGATACGCCGGTAGCGGAAAATCTGCTGGTCAACAATTCGTTGTTCAGTCCACCGCTGAACAACGTGTTTTTCGGCACCCGCACCGGCGCCGGCGAGATTTACATCGATGGCATCGATGTTTTCGAAGGCCCGATGCCGGAGCCGACAACCGTGGACAGCACCGTGGTCGAAGTGGACGGTGTATTCGGCCTTCAATTCATGACCGAGGTTTCGAGGGTCTACTCGCTGGAGTTCACCACGTCTCCCGCCGGATCCGCCTACCAGAGTACCGGCTCCCGTTTGGAAGGGAACGGCGGGATCATGGAAATGTTCGATCCGACCGGTGGCTCCGCCATCCGTACCTACCGGGTCGTAATCGAGTAGCAGTAGCTTGGGCTTTCAAGCCCGAGCCGCGCATGGGAAGACCATGCGAACGCGAAGGGTTGGTGTACGCCTGACCGTTCGTCTGCCATGGCCCGATGTCGCTTCCGATCGGCGAGGCTTCACCCTGATCGAGCTCCTGGTCGTGATTGCGATCATCTCCGTGTTGGCCGCCCTGCTCGTTCCCGCCTTGAAACAGGCGCTCAACCAGGGACGGCGCACCCTCTGCGCAAGCAATCTTCACCAGTTGACCATCGGCATCACCAGCTATGCCGTCGATCACGACGGCCTCACGCCTGTCGGATCGCTCGAGAACCGGATCGGCACGAGGCTGATCACGAACACGGGCGACCTGTGGGGACATGACAATGCCTATCCGCTCGTGTGGACGACGAGTGCCTCGTGGAGCGCACACCAGGGAGAGGCCCGTGTCGGGTTGGGTTTTCTGTACCGTGAATACCTGGAACCATTCGAAACTCTTTTCTGCCCGCAAAGTCATGTGCGGGATCCGACATACCGGGATGATGCCGTCGGGATGCTGAATCAACGATTCGATACCCCGGTGCGCGGCGGCATGGGTGTCCTGACAATTTACGGCGGCTATTTTTATCGCATGGGCAGACGGCTGGACGAACTCGAGCGGCCCTCCCAGGGCGTCGTCGCAGACAGCGGTTTCATCACCCAGATCGGACCGTGGAACGATTACTGGCCGCTGAATCACGAGGACGGATACAACGTCGCCGGCTACGATGGCCATGTGACGTGGGGCCAGGACCCGGAGCTGCGTTGGCATCGTTTCTACAACACGGTGGGCGGAGGACCGTGGAATATTACCGAATTCTGGCTGTGGGCCGAGGGACTTGGGCCGATCATTGCCCCGTGGAGATGATAGAATGGAATTTTTGATTTTGATTTTTGATTTTTGATTGTATGAATCAGAGGTGATGACGCCTCCACATCAGGAATCAGCCGTTGTTCAGATCAGACGCACCGGGCGGGATAGATTCAGGTCCGCGGTTTTCTTCTTTACCTGTCTATTCGTTGTCGCGAATTGCGTTGCGGCACCGCCTACTCCCTCGGATATTTCCTGGACGGATTCGGGGGGCATCCGGGTGGACGGTTGGCTGGCAATCGAGGAGAGGTACAAGGAAGGCCGGACCGTAACCAACCAGGTGCTGAAAAAGACGGCCGACACCATCGAATATCAGAACGAGCTGGTGAAAATCCGCAAACGCTGGCGGCTCGAAAACGGCAGCCTGATCATCGAGCAGCAGATCGACCCGCGAACCGAGGCCGGGAAGCATAGCGAACTGATTCTGAAAATCGAAGCGCTTCGGCAGTACGAGCGGTTCTACACGCCGTACGGATTCAGCTCACCGAATATCACCGGCAAGTGGATCGCGGCCGGCGACATGGCGAGAATCGAATGCGGCTATCACGGCGCCTACAGCAATTCGATGCTCTACTCCTTGCTGCATGGGCAAGGTGGCACGGTGATGCTGGACCGGGTGTTGAGCAACGGCTACCTGGCCTGGGAAGGCGGGATCCGGGATGCCGAGGGCGATTTCTCCAAGTTGACCTGGCCCATGCTGGGATACGGGCACTGGAGTTGGAACACGGGCCATCCGGGGCCGGTGAAGGCCTGGATGGAGAATGTCTATCCCCCCGAGGGAGGTTCCGCCGAGTATCGCCTTCATTTCTTTGACAATGACTCCCTCGAGGAACTGCCCGAGAAAGCGCACCGGTTCTACCTTGAAGCCAGGAAAAAAGTTGCGATCGAACGCGACATTTTCCAGGGCTGGGAGGAATTCCACCGGGTGCCGGATCATCGGGTCGGATTCTACGGGTTCGTGGCGCAACCGTGGGGCGGCGGACTCGCCAAATCCGGTAATGCGTTCGTCGATCGACTGGTGCGTATGCGCGAAGTCCTCGATGAAAGCGGAATGCCCGACGCCGTGATCTATTTCTGGGTCCAACTCTATGACGGTAAGCGCGCCGGATGGGGAGAATTTCCGCTGGACCACCAGGAGACGAGAGACTTTCTGGAAAAAGTGCGGGCGAGAGTCCACACCGTAAAACTGGGTCTCTACGTCCATCCATGGATCGCCAGCGTGGAAGCGCCGGTTTACAAGGAGCACCCGGAATGGTTCACGGGGGAGTTTCATAAAACGGATGGAAACGAGGACAGCTATGCCGGCAGGCTGCCTGAGTGGGGTGATTGGCTGATCGATCAGATGCCGGCATTGATCGACGCCTACGACCTGGACTGCGTCTTCTTCGACGGGGCCGATTGGGCGCCGCGGTGGCGGGGCACTCATGAACAAAGCCGGAGGTTTTTCTCGCGAATGTCGGATACCCTGCACGCGCACGGCGCCGACGTCCTCATCAATGGCAATGTCCCGTTCGCCGACTTCGGCATGACGGAGACCGTGGCCGGCATGGATACGGCGAAAGATCGCGGAATGTCAGCGAACTTTCGGTACATGTCGTTCCACGAAGCAACGTTTGGCCCGGAATTCACTCCCTCTCCGGTGCATCGCGCTCCCGTGGAAGACTCCGGCCGGGCCATTCTGAAATACTACATCGACCGTCCTGAATTTATCGTTCGCTGGCCCGCCCACTACGGGGGGGAAGAACACGAGAAAATCTTGAAAGAGTATTTCGGGCCGTGGGCGCGCCGCCGCGCCGAACTGACAAGGGAGTAGAAGTGAGTCGATACAAAGTAAACACTGTGTGGCCTTTGCTTGCCACGATTACCCTGTTCACCGCGCACGGAGTGGCGAAGGAGATTCCATCCACAGATGATATCGAGTGGACCGATCGCGGCGACCTGGTCGTCAAGGGCTGGCTGGCCTTCGAGGAATACTACGGCGAGTCCCCCGCGGGAGCCAATGAAGTCCTGCGCAAGACGGCGGACACAATCGAATACCGTAACGCGCTGGTGCAGATCAGCAAGAAGTGGCGGCTGGAGGGCAACACCCTGATCATCTCCCAGGAGATCAAGCCGCTGAGCGAGGCCGGGCGGAACAGCGAACTGACTTTGAAAGTCAGAACGCAGCGCAAGTTCGATCGGTTCTTCACACCCTATGCATTCAGTTCCCCGGAGATCAGCGGCGAATGGATCGAGGCCGGCGAAAAGCCTGAATTGAAGTGCGGGTATCACGGAGCCTACAGCAACTCCATGCTCTACTACATGCTGCACGGGGCCACCGGCGGGGTGATGTTCGACCGGGTTCTGACTTATGGCTACCGGGCGTTTGAAGGTGGCATCAGCCGGGCCTCGGGCGACTTCTCGGAACTCACCTGGCCCATGCTCGGATACGGCCACTGGAGCTGGAACCGTGGACACCCGGGACCGATCAAGGACTGGATGCAGAACGTCTATCCGGAAGAGGGCGGTGTGGTGGAGTATCGTCTGCACTTCTTCGGGCCCGGTTCCAGGGAAGAAATGGGCAACCAGGCCTACGGCAAATACCTGAGCGCGCGGAAGGTTGTTGCCGAGGAGCAGAAAATCTTCGAGGGCTGGGAAAAAATCCATCGACCGAAGCAGGACGAGATCGCGTTCTATACCTTCGTCGGTTACAACTGGAAGCCCTGGGGCATCGCTGGCATGGGCGGATACAGCGGCCCGGAAACGCTGACCAAGGCGACTCCCTATTACGTCGATCACTTTAAACGCATGCGGGCCATCCTGGACGAACACGGACTGGAGGATGCGTACATCTACTTCTGGGTTCATCCCCTCGACGGTCTTGACGCAGGGTGGGGCAATTTCCCGCTCGACATCGAACCGACCAAGGAGCTGTTCAGGCAACTACGCGAGGAAGTGCATCACATTCGACTCGGCGCCTACGTCAATTTCTGGCTCTGCGCAACGCACTCAGAGGTGTATCAACAGCATCCGGATTGGTTTACCACCGAGTTTCACAAGACCGACAGGGGCAGCGACGCCTACGCGGGAAAGCTGCCGGAGTGGGGAGATTTCATGGCGGAGCAGCTTCCTCTTTACGCGAAAGCGTACGGCCTCGACTTCCTCTTTTGCGACGGCGCGGACTGGGCCCCGCGCTGGCGCGGCACCCACGAACAAAGCCGGAAGTTTTTCACCGATGTGTCCAATGGCCTGCATGACATCGGCGCCGAATTCTGGGCCAACGGAAACATCCCGTACGTGGACATGGGAATGGACGAACAGGTGGCGGGAGAAAGCGTCGAGAGCGACCGTATTCTTGCCGAGAATTTCGACAACATCACGTACCATGAGCGGATGATGGGCCCCATGTTTTCCTGGCGTTCGTGGAAACCTCTGCTCTTCTTCCGGTCCGGCCAATCGCTCCTCGACCACTTCGCGGACCGACCGGAATTCCTGGTCCGCTGGCCGGTGCAATACTCCGGCGAAGACCAGGATTACATCCTGGACAACTATTTCACGGAGTTCGCCAAACGCCGCGCCGCCGCGATATCATCCGCCAAGTAGCGGAACTCGGGGAGACTTTCGATCGGCGACTTGTAATCTCGAAATGCTGATTCATTTGAAAGACGTCTCCACATCCTCTACATTCGAACTGTCCAGGGAATACTCGGAACTCTCCGTGCGTTCCGCTACACAAGGGGATTTGTTCGTGATTGGTCACGGCCAATGAAGTTGCTGTTCACAACGATTACATGCGCGTGCTGGCTCTCCGTGCTGTCACTTCCCTCCCGCGCTCAATGGCCCGGTCCCGAAGCCGTCGTCGTTGGAATCTTCGACAGCGGCTTGTTGAGCGGCCGGCCTTCGCCGCTGGCCGGGCCGCTGTCGGCCACCCTGTCGGCCGCGGGGTACCAGCAAATCATGCTCAACCCGGAACAGGCCGCCGATCCCGAACGGGTCAATCGCCGCCGACTGGATGCGCTAATCTATCTCGGTCCCGACCTCACGGTTCGCGCCGGTCGCCGGCGCGTCGACTACATCCAGGACGGAGGAAGGTTGTGGTATATCGGCGACGCCGCCCCGTTCACCGGCGTCGTATACAAAGAAACCGGGGAACCCGGCAGCTACCAGCGCGATGACACCGGGGGATCAGAAGAAGAGCGATTGAATCGCGGACGATCCGGCAACCCGAACGCGGTCGGCGTGCCCCCGTCCGAACAGATGACGCGTTCCGTCCACCGCGGCAGCGTGTATGCCTGGAGATCGATCCGGGCCGCGGAGGTCATCGATGCACCCGCTGCGACGGAAGATGGACGTCGGTTCTTTCCCCGAAGTATCGAAGCCTTCTGCCGTGCGGCCGGTCAGGGGGACGTCAGCGTCCTGTCACTGCGCAGCGGCGACTACCCCTGGATCCGCCCCGCCTGCCGGGTGGTTGGCATGGGCAGAACAAAATACGAATTGCCCATCTGGGCAGGAGGACGTCCGAGCACATCGGCAGGGTATGCGCTGGGTATGATCGCCGATGCCTGCGGAGAATTCGGCGGATCGCGTACGCTGTTTGCGGGGCGCGCGGTGCTGCAGCGGCTCGCGGAAGTGCCGGAGGCGTGGGCGGATTTCGTCGAGGAGGCGATCCGGACGCTGGTTCAGGATGACCTGGTTGCGGCGGTGACACCAGCGCGCGCCATCGTAACCGCCGATGAGACGATCGATCTCGAACTGCGTGTCGACCATTTCCGGCCGGAAAAGCGTCACGCGAAAATCGAAGTCCATGCCTTTCGGCGAGAGCGTAAAACGGGCGGCGAGCCCCTGTCCGAATGGCATCTTGATCTACCTCCCCGGGGGCAGGTCCAGCGCTCGGTTTCACTCCCCTCCGGTACCCTGCCTGAAGGTCTGTACGATCTGGAACTCCGAGTCGATGGACAAGCCGTCCAGCGCCGAATCCTGAGTATATTGCCCGGGGCCATCGCGCCGCTCAGCCGTCAGGCTTTCTTCGACCGCTCCGCCGCGGGCCGGTTCGTCATACTCTTTCGGAGCTACGACGCCAACGCCAACAACGTGCCGCTGGCCAGGGAAGCGGGGCTGCACGGTTTCTCGGTGCATATTCCGTGGATTCCGGAAGGAGACTCCGTCGAGACATCCATTAATTGGTCGGCGCTTGATCGATGGGTCAAGGACGCAGAGGCAAGCGGGTTGAAAGTGATCATCGACGCGTGGGATCACCGGCCGTACCCGCAATACTTCATCCATTTCGAGCAGGGCGAGCCGCGAAAGCACTGGGAGAAGTACCCCAGTCTGGTCGTGACCGAGAACCATCGCCGCTGGGCGGCCTTGTGGCAGGCGGTGGCGGAGCGATACGCGGCCCATGAAAACGTGGTGGGCATGTTCCTGGCGCCGGGGGCGCAAAGTTCCTTTCAGATCGATCTGTCCGATCGCGCGGCCGCGGATTATGTCGACTTCCTGAAGAAGGTGAAGAGGCGGGACCTTCCGGAACTGGCCATGCGCCACGAAATGGAACTGGCATCGTGGCAGGACGTGCGCCCGCCCGACGTGGACCATCCGGCCGGCAACATGGTTGCCCGGATCCTGGACTACCACGACTTCTGGGAGCACCAGCACCTGCAATTCCTGGATGCCTCTGCCGGGGCGATCCGTGCGGCGTCGCGGGAGATGCCCCTGTTGCTGCGCGGCCCCTATGACTACGGTCCCAATTTTCGCCATGCCGCCCAACTGATGAAAACGCATGGTCCCATCAGCGTTCACGCCGAAAACGTAGAGACGACCGTCGACACCCACACGCCCATGCTCGGCAGCCACCTCCGCTACGGCGTGCCGATTTCGGCTGAGAACGGATGGCCGGGGAATCGCGGCGAGCCGGGACGGCACGCCTATTACAAGGCCTTGATGGGGAACTATACCGCGTTTCTCTACTCGGGCGGCGGCAGCAACCAGTTGCTACCCAACCTGGAGGCCCTTGCAGAATACGCGTACCTGGATGCCCTGCTGCGCCGCTCATCGGCTCGCCCGGTCGTCCCGCGGGTGGCCGCGCTCATCAATGAAACCTCGCAACTCCTGCCCGCGGTTGGGATGTCGCTGGATTCGAAATGGAAGACGCCCCAGTTCCACCGGGTGCTGTTTCGCCGCGGCTACCCGACCATGGCGACCAACATCGACCAGCCCGATCTCGAGGGAATTGATATTGCCCTCGACGGGGGCGACAACACGGTCGTTCGCCGGTCCGTTTTGCGGTCCCTGATGCGGTGGGTGTCCGAAGGGCACACCCTGGTGATCTCCGACACGATGGCGGCCTACGATGAAACCGGGCCCGTTTCTCCGCTGGCGGATCGGCTTCGTTCGCCGAACCATCCGGTGTATGGCGTCCCTACCGAAAAGATCCGACCGCCTGAGCCCTTCCTGACGCCGGCGGGTGGCAGCCCGGTGCAGCGCGTTGCCGTGGGCGCAGGCCGGGTTCTTTTGCTGGGCCGCCTGGAACACGAACAGATGGACGCCACCCTCGGGGCGGTGCTGGACAGTCTGGGCGCAGACCGTCCGGTTGTCTGTGAACCTCCCGTCCCCCTGGTGGTGCGGGCAGGCGAACGTGAAATGTACATCGTTCTGTACGATGTCGATATCGATACCATCGGCGGCTACTTCAACTATGACGATGCTGTCGAAGACCTCGAAATCAGCGACAGGTTCCTCCCATTAAGTTTAACGGTCCCATTCACACCGGCCTCCGCCGTCAACCTGGCCACCGGCAGGACCCTGGAAGTACAAGAAAAGAGAATTCGCCTGGACTTGCGGAAGGGACACGGCGCCGTGGTGAGACTGGAGCGCCCCGCTGCGGACAAATAAGCCGTGAACAGTACGTAGTAAACAGTGGTAGCCGTTCACAAACATAAACCTGAGATTCTAGAGCCCGGACAACAGACAATGGAAACCGAAACCACCGACTTGTGCGAACTGGACTTCCCGCCGGAGATCTACGGCGAAAAACCGCCGGACGTGGAGGAGACGGTCCAGGCCGTCATCGAGCGTGTGTTCCGCGACGACGACGGCATCATTCGTAGTGGCGTTTACGGGAAAACCATGAAACCGCTGCGGTTGGAAGAGGTCGCGGACCGCCCCTATGGGATCGGTTGCTTCTCGCAGAACCATGCCATGCCGCACGAGCTCAAGCCGATCTACAACAACTACGAGAACGCGGGCCAGGCCAGTGGTAAGTACATCCGGGCCCTGCTCAATAAGCACCGTGTGACCGGCGATTCACAGAGTGCGGAACTCGCCCGGCGCACGTTTCAGGCGCTCGAACTGCTCTGGAACAATGCCGCAGAATGGATTCCGGGGTGGTGTTTCCGCCCGGACATCAACCCCTACGGCCGGGGATGGATCCCGAAGCCGTTCGCCGGCATCCGTCAGGTCGAGGGGATGACGGAGTGCAGCCCCGATCAGTATACAGATATCACCCTCGGCTTGGAGCGCTTTTATCGGGAGGTTGCCGGGCCCGCGGAGCGGGAGATCATCGAGAAGATGGTCTGCTCTTTCGCCGATTGGTGGTTCAGACACGACTACACCACGACCTATGAAGGAGGCTGTTCCTGGTGGAAGATGCGGCCGGACTGTATTCACGTCATCACCTTTTTTCTCTATCTCAATGCCCTGGCCCAGACATTCAATCCCACGGAGCAGTATGAGCAAGGATTCGAGCTGTGGCTGAACCTGCTGGAGGGTGGGTACGAAGCGCGGGAACACTGGGGCGGACCCAACGCCATGGGCCTGACCATGCAGTGCCTGGATCGCCTGATGGAGTTGAGGCCCGAATACAAGGAGCGGTGCCTGGATGTGTTCAACGCCGCTAACGATCACCTTAAGAAACGAGTTCAAGCCGACAAAGACAGCATTCCGGGGATCCGGGGCCTGTTCCAATTCAAGCATTTCGGCGCATGGTATCTATGCGACGCCCACCGCTTTCTTGGCGATGAAAGCGCCCTGTCGCTTGCCGAAGAGTTCCTCGCCGCGTACTCGAAGCGGGTTGACTTCTACCACGTCAGTCGCGGCGTGCCGGTTGGCTCCCTCGAACCCGTCATCGCGGGCGATGACTACCGGAACATGTTCGTGTCAGAGGGTCACATCTGCTGGCTGGGAGCATATTGGTATGTGAAGGGAGTGCGGGATAGTACCCCATCCGCGAAGTAATGATGTAGCTTGGGCTTCCAAGCCCGAGCAGCCTCCTCGATTCTCAATTCATGATCTCCCCTTGCTCCAGGTCGGCCTGGAAAGGCCAACCTACATGAAACGGCATGTAAGTGCCTTAATAATGGCGCCTTAAAATCCGAAATCGGCAATCCGAAATCGAAAATCCGAAATAGCTCTCTTGGACCTCGAACTACAAAGACATTACCAATGGTCACTCGGGTTGCGAAGGATCGCGCCGTTGAGTGACGGCAAGTGGCTGGTCGTCCATGGGGGCGGGATCTCGGGCCTGCCCCTTCATCTCTCGCAATGGACGCCGGCGGCGGCAGGCGTGAACACCGGCCAGGAACCACACTCGAGATGCGAGTTGCCGACGGATACGGCCGGATCGTCGGTTTTGGAGAACGATATCGTCTCCGCAGGGCTGGAAGTCACCGGCGATGACATCCTTCTTGTTTTGAACGACGGGAGCGGCGCACACATATGGTCCTCGGCCCGGGAACGGCTGGACGGCTGGAAGCGACTGGGGAACGTTCTGAATTCCACCATGATCGGCCGCCTGTTGCGAGTCGACGACGACTTTGCCGCCGTGTGCCTGCACCGGCAGGAGAACGGCGTCGATCAGATCCAGTATGCCGTTCCGGGCGAAGACGGGTGGCAACGGCACACGATCGCCGAAGGCCTGCACCTCTTCGCACCGGCGGGAGAAATCGATGATGAAGGCAATGTGCATGTGGCGTGGTGTGATTTATCCCGGCAGCTCTGGTATGCATGCTTTTGTGCGGAGAATCCCGACCAGATGCTGTGTGAGCCGCTTATCTGTTTTCAATCAAGCCGTCACGTAGATGCCGCCGTGGTCGACGGCGCTGTACTTCTCGCTTTCGAGTCCGATATCAACGATGTGGGGTATGTCAGAATCGAAGAGGGACGGGTGACCGCCGCCACCGAAACGATGGCATCCTCGACACACATATTATGGGAGAAGTCGAAGTGCGGCACTCGCCCGGCGTATGTCCGCAACACAATGGCATCCTCATCGCGGCACTTGACCCGGGATGTATTTCACAGCCCGCAGTTTGTCTGGGGATCCGATGCGTGTCTGTGGATGCTTCTGGCCAACGCTTCTCGAGAAAGCGTCTGGGGGTGCCGCTGGCTGGGAAAGAATTGGGGGCCGATGATCAATTACGGTGGTCTACCCGTGTCGCCAATCCGCACGAACTACGCCCGGCTCACACTGGGTGATTTCAGTGCGCCGCGGCGGTTCACGGGTTGGCCAATGGTAGCTCACCTGGAGGCTGAGCCGCCCACTACGACGAACCGGGTGCAGGTCGTTTGTCCGGCGGGAATCCGAATCCGGCCCGATCAGAGAATTCTATTTTTCGACCTGCGGGAGTTGTCCCGCCTCGAGGGGTTGGAGATCGTTCCCCTGCCGGCGGAAAAATTTGCAGGTAACCCGGTGCTCCAATCGGAAAACCCCTCGGCGTTTGACGGTGCGCGCGTCTTCAACAGCGGCACCGTGGTGCGCGAAGCGGGGAAGTTCCGGATGTGGTACGGTGGCATGGGCGATCCGGACCCAAACAAACCGTGGTGGCATTGGTGCAAATGGGGATACGCCGAGAGCAGTGACGGCTTGCGCTGGCAACGCGTGAACCTGGGGAAAGCCGACGCGCCGGATGCCAATTCAATTCCTGAAGTGCGCGCCTACATGGCGAATATCCTCCGGGAACCGGACTCGATTGACCCGGAGAAGCGCTATAAGCAGCTCGAAATCTACGGCCTCCACTATGAGCGTGAACTGGCTCAGGCGGGGCAGGTCGATCCGTCCGACGGCTCGTACCACGGCCGGCTGTGGTTCTCTCCAGATGGCGTGAACTGGGCCTCCGAATCGATCCGGGTCGAGACTCCCTCCCGGCGCTTTCTGACCTTTGTGCCTACATCCCTGGTGCGCGATGACGATGACCCTGACCCGCGCATGCGATACAAAGCATACGGCTTCACCTCGATGACTCGCTGCCGCCGTACGGTGGCATTGATGTGCAGCGCGGACTGCCGGAACTGGTGGATGCACCCGGCAAATTCGGTGATCGAGCCGGAGGATCGGGGATTTCCGTGGGTTCCGTCCGGGCCGTTCTCGCATGCGCATGACCCGGCCGTGTTCAAGTATGCCGGCTACTACCTCGCTTTCTACCAGTACCTGGACGACCCACTCGGCGGCGGGATCGAATTGGCGGTCAGCCGTGACGGCGTGGATTTCAAAATTGTTTTCGGCGAGCACGCCGTGATTCCGCGAGGCGGACTCGGCGAGTGGGACCGGGGCCTGCTGGTCGCGTCAACCCCGGTCGTCCATGATGGCCGAATCTTTCTTTACTATGGCGGAGCGGACTATCGGCACGAAAGCGACGGTCCCTTTGACGCGGCGAAAGAAGATGCGATGAAGATCTGCGGGGGCCTTGCGATCCTGCGTCAGGACGGCTTCAGTTGCCTCCGGATTAACGAGGAGAGCGATGAGGGCTTCCTCGAGACGATCCCGCTGGAATTGCCCGACGTCCCCCTGCAGATCATCCTCAACGCCGACTGCGGCGATGGTCAAATCCTCACCGAGCTTACAGACGCCGCTACGGGGACCCCGATTCCGGGTTACGCTTTCGCGGATTGTCACCCCCTGCAGGAAGACGGCACCGCGATCGCAGTCCGATGGGCTCAGCACAACCAGGTCAATGTACCATGCCGCCCGCTACGAATCCGAATCAAGCTGACCGGCAGCAAAAAGAATCCCCGCCTATTCAGCATCGGGTTCCTGCTCAACCCACCGTAGCGCGGAGTTCACTCCGCAGTGGGGTTTGGCCATCTCGCGAGCCATTCAGCCATGTCAGCCAGCGCAATGTAAGCAGCTTCGGTGTGCTGGTAGGGCAGGGCTTGTCGTCTAGACCTGCCCCCTGAGCCTGGGAAGAGAAAGAAGTGATTCCATGCGGTATGAGCCCTCTACATTGGCTGGAACCCGCCATCAGGCGCAAGGAGGCGGCCGAGAGTTCCTGGCGCACTTTCCGTGTGTAACACAGACCCAAGTGCTGGAAAAAAGTTCGCACCAGGCTCTACCTTCTCTCTTTGCAGGCTCAGGGGCAGGTCTGGACGACAAGCCCTGCCCTACCTGTGGATCCGAAGTTGTAGGGAAGACCAGAAGCAGACTGAATGGCTTGCGAAATGGCCAATCCCCAGCTCGGGGTGAAGTCCGCAGTGGGCTCTAGGAAGTCTTCGAGGGCCCATAGCCGTCTTCCACCGCCGGGCGACGGGGAGGAGCCCCCGATGGGACAATGGAATGAGGAAGAGGGGCGCGAGGCTCCTCCCTTCCGCTATTCATTATCTTCCCGGGCGCTGCATCCCCCGGAGGTGGATGCCTACTTTGGCTGTCGCCCTCCACGGGCTCACACTGCAGAACTCACGGCGGGGAGTGACCCTGGTGCTCGACAGTAAGAAGTTTTTTTGCCCAATTCATTTTGCATTGACTCAACTGCGAGTACACCCAGAATGGGAAACTGAAAATGATAAGAAAACTATGCTTATTACTGGCCACTCTAACGTTGGCCAATGGATTCGCGGAAATGCCGAATGCTGACTCTATATCGTGGACCGAAAACGGCGGGCTGGCGATCGATGGCTGGGTAGAGATCGAGGAGGACTACGGATCCGGGCAACCGATAGAAAACAGGGTGCTCCGCAAGGATGCCGATTCGATCGAGTACGAAAACGACCTGGTGCGGATCCGCAAGCGATGGCGCCTGGAAGGAAGTTCGCTGATCGTCGAACAGCAGATCGAACCGCTCACCGACGCCGGTAAGACCAGTGACCTGATTCTGAACCTTAAGACTTTGCGGAAATTTGAACGGTTCTACACTCCCTACGCATTCAGCTCCCCTGAAATCAGCGGACGTTGGATCCAGGCGGATGAGACGGCGCGGTTGGAGTGCGGATACCGCGGCGCCTACAGCAATTCGATGACCTATACGCTTCTGCACGGGAAACACGGAGGCCTGATGCTGGACCGGATCCTCGCCAACGGATATCTCGTCGGCGAAGGTGGAATTCGTGACGCGCACGGAGATTTCTCCCGGCTTGCCTGGCCGATGCTGGCCTATTGCCACTGGTCATGGAACCGGGGACACCCGGGCCCGGCTCCCGGTGAGGCCTGGTTCGAGAATGTATATCCCGACGAAGGCGGCTCGGTTGAATACAGGATTCATTTTTTCGATAGCCTGTCTCCTGAAAAGACGCTGGAGCAGGCCGGCGCGCTCTACACCGGTGTTCGAAAGGATTTCAATCTCAAGCAATACCGTGGATGGGAACAGGTGCATCGGCCCCCGGAAAAGCCCATCGGATTCTTCGCCTTTGTCGGCAACTGGGGCAAAGAGCCTTATGGAGGCAGCGGCTATATCAAGCAAACGGCAGCGCATTATGTCGCCAATCTGAAGCGCATGCGCGAAGTTCTCGACAAGAACGGACTCGACGATTCCCAGATATATTTCTGGGTCATGCTGTACGATCAGGCGGAGGGCATCCCCAGTCCCGAGGGCGGCTGGGGAATCTTCCCGCACGATGCCCAGGATCTGAAGGATTTTTACGCGGAGTTGAAGAGGGAAGTTCACGACATCCGCTTGGGAGTCTACGTAAACTTCTGGATCTGCAGCGTGAAGGCGCCGGTCTACAAGGAGCATCCGGAATGGTTTTCACACGAGTATCATCACGTGGACTCCGGCGGCGATTCGTATACCGGCAAACTTCCGGAGTGGGGGGACTATCTTGCGGGGCAGATGCCCGGTCTCCTGAAGGCCTACGACCTGGATTTTATCTTCTTCGACGGCGCGGACTGGACCACCCGCTGGCGCGGCACGCATGACCAGTGCCGCAATTTCTACATCAAAATCTCAAACGTAATGCATGAGAACGGGGCCGAATTCGTTGCGAATACCGACATTCCATTCGTCGACATCGGGATGTACGAGTTCGATGCCGGGGAAGGGGAGGACAGCGACCTGGAGTTGGCCGCGAATTTCCAAGGCCGTACTTTCCACGACTTGATCTTCAGTCCATTCTTTGTCTGGCGCACCTGGGAGCGGGAGAAGATCGAAGCATCGGGCCGGTCTGTGCTTAAGTACTTCGCCGACAAACCCGAATTTATCGTCCGCTGGCCAATTCATTTTTACGACGATCTGAACGAACACGTGATGAACGATTTCTTCACTCCGTTCGTAGAGCGGCGAGCCGCGGCGATTCGCGCAAAGGGATCCGCGGTATCCTCAACCGACTGACAAGTCCCCGGATTCCACCCGGTCGTGATTTTCGAGAATTCTACCAATCGCGCAGTGGAGTTTGGCCATTTTGCGAGCCATTCAGCCATGTCAGCCTGCTCAATGTAAGCAGCTTCGCTGTGCAGGTAGGGCAGGGCTTGTCGTCTAGACCTGCCCCTGAGCCTGGGAAGAGAAAGAAGCGGATCCTTGCGGTATGCGCCCTCTATTTTGGCTGGAACCCGCTATCTGGCCCTAGGAGGCGACCGAGAGTTCTTGGCGCACTTGCTGTGTGTACCACAGATGCAAGTGCTGGAAAAAAGTTCGCACCGGGCTCTACCTTTTCTCTTTGCAGGCTCTTGGGCAGGTCTAAACGACAAGCCCTGCCCTACCTGAGGATCCGAAGCTGTAGGCAAGAGCCTGCGTGAGAGCAGACAGAATGGTTTACGAAATGGCCAATCCCCGCTGCGGAACCCCGGCATTTTAAAGAAGCTCTCAGCGATTCTCGCCACAGCTGTTCCAAAACTTGTCCAGCCGAAGGCAGGGCGGAAAATCCGAAACCTTGTTGCTTTGTGTTCTTTGCGAATTTCGAGGTAAAAAGTCCGCTACGTGTCCCCGCTCCCGCCTACTCGGCTCGCATCGCCATGCTGTGCCAGGCTCCGGCATTGATTTTCGACCATCCTGCGCCTTTCGGAACATCGCATTGACCATGTTTTCCCCATCCCCAGGCTACAAGGGTCCCGTCGGATGTAAGGGCGAGATTGTGATATCCCCCCGCCGCGATTTCGATGAAATCATTCCCCGCTGGAACGTCGCACTGTCCGTCTTCATTGCGGCCCCAGGCAACAATTGTGCCTTCGGACGTGAGCGCAATGCTGTGATGGATCCCGCACTCTACGGCAACAAAATTTTGCCCTTCCGGAACCTTGCACCTTCCATCCTCCGGATTTCCCCACGCGACCAGTGAACCATCCTTCCGCACTGCTACACTGTGCCAGGCTCCCGCGGCTACTGCCTTGAAATCCTTCCCGGGTGGGGCATTACACTGTCCGTCATGATTCCATCCCCACGCAACGATGGACCCGTCTTGCGCCAATGACAGGCTATGATTCGAGCCAGCCGAGACGGTCACCAGGTTCCCGCCTTCAGGCGGCGTACACTGCCCATCCCGGTTCCAACCCCATGCGACTACGGTTCCGTCGTTTTTCAGGGCCACGCTGTGATGCCAGCCGCATGCAATATCCTTGAAATCACCACCGGAAGGCACATCCAGTTGTCCATGTTCGTTCCTGCCCCATGCCGCGAGGGTTCCATCGTGCTTCAAACCGATCCCGTGGTGCGTGCCACCCGACGAAGCGATAAAGTCGACCCCCGTGGGTGTATTGCATTGCCCGTCACCGTTCCAACCCCAAGAGGTGGTTTTCATCTGTACCTGCCTCGCATTTTTTCCTCGTTGCGCATCTGCTGCCACGCCAACGGTGATGCTTGCAAGAATCAGGCATAATCCGCAAATAGCGGAAATATGTCCCGGCCGTTCTCTAAAAACTAAAAACCAAATACTAAACACTCCTTCACTCCCAAACAGCCGGCTTTGCACAACTGCTCTCCAACTCAACCGCTCTACCGGTGTCGGAAGCATCGTAGAATGCCTGCATGACGTCGAGAACGTGAAAAGCCATTTCGCCGCCGGCACGGTGAGGACGGTCCTCTCCGATGGCTGCCATCATATCCGATAAGCCGATACCTCGCGACTGATCTGTGTATCCGTTGACCAGTTTCGAGTCTATCCAGTCCTGTTCTCCCGCTTTGCGCAGTCCGACCGGGCCGCCAAAGCCGTTGGGATCGGGGCAGGAGATGGAGCCCTGGGTGCCGTGCACTTCCAGGAGTGGGACATGGTGTCCGCCCTTGACGTCGAAACTTCCGAGAAACGTTCCAATCGGGCCGGAGGCGAATTCCAGGACTCCCATGACGGTGGTGTCGATATTGACTGAGAATCGAGTTCCGGCGTCGGGCCCGGAACCGATTTCCCGCTCTTCAAAGCCCTTGTTGCTAAATCCCGCGACCCGGCGCACGGGTCCCAGCAGATTCACCAGGGCCGTGACATAGTAGGGGCCCATGTCGAATACCGGGCCGCCTCCCGGCTGAAAGAAGAATTCCGGACGTGGATGCCATCTCTCCATCCCGGCGCCCATGACGCATGCGGTGGCCGCGACCGGTTTCCCCACTGCGCCTTCCTCGATGAGCGCGCGGCAGGTCTGCTGTCCGGCGCCGAGGAACGTGTCCGGCGCGCACCCTACCCGTAAACCATCGGCCGCGGCAGCTTGCAAGACGGCCCGTCCTTCGTCCCGCGCGATTCCCAAGGGTTTTTCATTGTAAACGTGCTTGCCGCTCTCCAGGGCCTGGAGGGCAACCTCGGCGTGGGCCGCGGGAATGGTGAGGTTGAGGATGACATCAATCTCCTCGTGCGCCAGTACATCGTCTACGGAGAGCGCCGGGATCCCATACTTTTCTGCTTTCTCGTTCGCCTGGTCCGGATCGATATCAGCGCAGGCCACCGCTTTCAGGTTTCCGAACTTCGGCATTTGCTCCAAATATGTCCGGCTGATGTTCCCACAGCCGATTATCCCGACTCCCGCCAATCCGTCTTTCATGAGATTAATCCTTTACATGTCTGCTGGTGAAATCTCCGCACTTTAGATATCGCAGGCCCTCTGTCAAACCTTCAAGCACGAAAGAAACTGTCCAGGCTGTGTCGTCAATCTTAATCCCAATCGCAATCGCAATCTTAATCGATTAGGATTGCGATTAAGATTGTGATTAAGATACACCGGAGTCCGTGATCTGGGGTCACAGGCTGAACTAGTATCATGCTTAAATACTCCGGCCCGCGAACCCGGAAACCGAACACCGAATATGGATCTGGATTTACAACAGTTTCTAACGCGGACTAACCACGGCCGGATGATCGTTCCGACGGGACCTGATCGCTGGATGATCCTGGAAGCCGATGGATCAGGCGTGTCGGAACGGGTTTGTCTGACCGATGTCGGCCCTTCGGACAACGCCCGCGCTTCCCGGGGGGCTTCGATCCCGTTGATCGAATTGAATCAGGAGGGCTTGGTGCCCTCGGTCGGGGCCATTTCGGGTTCCGCGATGGTTCGCGACCGGGAGGGCACGCTCATCGTCGCATTCAGTGACGATGCCGGTACGCATCTTTATGAATCCGTTTCCCGCGACATTACAAACGTCGCAGAGCTATCCTCCAAGGACGCCTGGACAGAAAGGAAAGTACTTTTTCCTCCGGGAACCGTGATTGGCGATCTGCTGGTGGGGCGCGACGGAGATGTTGTCATTCCTTTGCTTCGCAGGGGCGCGCAAGGTGAGGATGATCGGATCGAGATTGTCACACTGCAGAACCGTGACATGCCGGTGTCCGTTCACTCCGGCCGCGGCCTCTTTCCGCCCACCGCCCAGCTGGACGCCGACGGACGACTTCACCTTGCCTGGTCGGACACCTGCCAGAGATTGAGATATCTGCGTGTATCGCCGGATGAACTTCAATCTGGCGAAACGCCGGAGCCGACGCGGATATGCGATTGGGGGCGGCACCCGACAATCCTCCCGCTTGGTGACGGAAGGGTGTTGATCGGGTTTGAGCCGGAGTATTCGCATTCCGTAAACTACGCGGTGGTGGACGGGAAGGAAGTTCGCGCATTCGGTGACGACGACCGGTGCCTGACCGAATCGGCATCGGATGCGCGGTTCAGCCGGGAAAACTTTCACAGTCCTCACATTGCGATCGACTCATCCGGCATCCCCTGGCTGTTCTTTGTCGGTATCAATCGCAATCACGTTTTTGCGGCGCGATGGCTGGGCGAGAACTGGGGACCCATCACCACGGCAGCGGGGATCGCGCACCGGACTCCCCACCGGGACAAGCGCCGGCTTCCAGTCGGACGGGTCAGCGTCCAGAAGGAGCCTGGTTCGGGCGGCGCGGGGTCGATGGCGCTGCACCTTCAGGCGGAGGAGCCGGCCCGCGCATGCTGTGTTGAGCTCATTTCTCCCCCGGTTCCATCCTGCCGTCCGGGACACAAGATCCTCTTCCTGGATCTGCAGGAACTGGCAAGATTCGAGGGACTCGTGGTGGTGCCGCAGACCGCGGTGAAGCACCCGGCAAATCCGTTGCTGGAGCCGGGCGAGAAGGACGCATTCGATTCCACGCGCGTATTCACGGGCGGCACGGTGAGCCGGGAAGGCGATACGTACAGATGCTGGTATACCGCCATCGGCGAACCGGACCCTGGCGTCGGATGGTGGCACTGGTACCGGACCGGGTATGCCGAAAGCGATGATGGGGTGCTCTGGAGCAAACCGGATGTTGGGTTGCGTCCTCACCCCGACGGCAACGAGATTCCCGACATGCCGCCGATCACCTATGTGAGCCGTGACGACGAGGACCCGGACCCGGAAAAGCGCTACAAAATTCTGTACATGCTGCATCACAGCCGCATGCGGGAACTCGCATTGAAAGGCGATCTCGATCCCACGGACGAGAAGTACTACGGTGCTCTGTATAGCTCGCCCGACGGGCTCTCCTGGAAAAGTCGTCCGGCTGAGATGGCGTGCCCCGTCGGCCGGCACGCAGAATTTCTCCCGCAGAGCCTTTTTCGCGACGATGAAGAACCGGATTCCGCCCGTCGGTACAAGGCCTATGGATGGATGTCGATGACCCAGGGCCAGCGAGGTGTTGCAGGCGCGTATAGTCCGGACGCGGTTCACTGGACTGCTTTCGATGACAACCCGGTTCTCGCCCCCGAACTGCGCGGGCATCCTTATGTTCCTTCGGGACCTTGGTCGCACTTGCACGACTGTGTCGTTTTTCGATATGGCGGATACTACCTGGGACTCTACCAGTACCTGCACCGTGCGTTGTCGTACGATCTCGAACTGGCGGCGAGCCGGGATGGCCACGCGTTTCAATTCATAAATCCGGGGCACAAAGTCATCGGGTTGGGCGAGCCGGGGTCGTGGGACAGTGGAATGATCCACCCGTCTGTCCCGGTGGTGCTGGATGATGAAATCAGAATCTACTACGGGGCCGCAAACAATCCTGATGAAAGCGATGCGCCCCCGGAGGTCACGGGCGAGGAACGGTGCCGCTACGCAATGGGTCTCGCGACCTTGCGCCTGGACGGGTTCTCCTGCGTCCGGCTCAAACAGGGAGAAACTTCCGGCATTCTGGAGACAATGCCCTTCATATCGTCCGACCCGAGGCTTGAGTTGGCGCTGAATGCCGACTGTGGGAGCGGGCGAATCGATGTCGAAGTCGTGAACGAAGTAACCGGGCAAGCATTGAAGGGATTCGAATTCGATGCCTGCGAACCTATGGAGTCCGATGATGTCCGGCGTAGGGTTCGGTGGGGCGGCAGGCCGTTTCCGGCGAGTCACGCCGGCCCCCTGCGAATCCGGGTGCGCCTCGAGGCGAAAAAACGATCACCTTCTCTTTACAGCATTGCCTTTCTTCATTCAGAATCCGCCGAATGAAGATTACCGAAGTTAAGACCGTCCTCTTGACCGGCCCCTCCGGAAATGACCCATTCCTCCAGGCGTTACGGAAGAAGAGATCGGCGTCGTTTATCGAAATCCACACTGATTCGGAGCTGGTCGGAATCGGCGAAACCTATGCCGGTTACCAGTGCCCGGAGCTGGTTCCGGCGATCGTCGAATACCTGAGCCCGATCCTGGAAGGGCTGGAGGATGGGGAGATTAATCCCCGTGTCCTGTGGCGGCGGATGTACCAATGTGCGAATTTCTGGGCGCGCTCCGGTCTTGGAGTTACCGTAATCGGCGGAATCGAGAGCGCGCTTTGGGACCTGAAGGGGAAGATGCTGGGGCTTCCTGTCTATGAGCTTCTTGGCGGCGCCCTGCATGATCGCCTTCCCTGTTACGCGACCGGATGCGCCAGCGATTATCCCTGGTCGGAGTTGAAGCGAAAAATCGATATCTACCGGGAAGCCGGCTTCAATGCTTTCAAGGTTGGGGCGGGATACCACGATTCCGGGACGGGGAAAGGGTTTGTGAGCGACAGCGTTCAAGCCTGGGTCGATCTGGAGACCGAGAAGCTGGACGTCATCCGTGACCACGCCGGAAAGGACTTCGTGGTTTGCCTGGACGGCCACATGAGCAACGTTGAAGTGGGCCGTCCCTGGGATGTAGGTATTGCAAAGGCTGTTCTGAAGTCGATGGAATCCTACAACCTGGCGTTCTATGAGGAGCCGCTTCATTACAACGATCTTGCCGGATACGAGGAACTCTGCAGGAGCACGTCGATCTCGGTGGCAGGCGGAGAAGGGCTGACGACCCGGCAGGAATTTTCCCAGTATGCCGAGCGGCGCGCTTTCGACGTGGCGCAGCCGGATGCCTCCTGGATCGGGATCGAGACCTTTGTCGATGTCGCCGGCATGTTCGCGGTGCAGGACAAGCAGGTCGCCACCCATGCCTGGTGTTCCGGGGTGGGGGTGATGTCGAACATTCATGCCGCATTCGCCGTCCCGAACATTGCCATCCTCGAAATCCCCCCGCTGCCGGGACCACTTCATTCGGAGATTTACGCCGATGGATACCGGTTCGAGGATGGTTTCATACTCAGGCCGGATGCGCCCGGCCTCGGCGTTCGCCTGACGGACGAGACCAAGAATGCGTATCCGTTTATACCCGGTTCCGGTGAACCTAATCCTGTTCCCGGAATGATGGATCTGATGTGATAATTACTACGATGGAAATGAAGCGATGATATCCGCACCCACAATTCTTGTCTCCCTTGCTCACAACGATGCCGTCTTGTCCCGAATTCGGCAATCCTGCCCGGGCTGCGAAGTTCGGATCGGGCCGTGGCTCGACGACGAAGGAATGGAGATGCCCCCGGAGTTGATGAAAGGCGTCGATTTCTTACTCTGTGAGTTTCCCCCGGCAAATTTCGATGATTTCGATCAACTGAAATGGATCCAGATCACCTCCGCGGGATATACGCAGGTCATTCAATTGCCGCTTTTCAGCCGGGGAATTCGCGTCACCAATGGGCTGGGAAACTTCGATGTCCCCATTGCGGAGTGGAACATCTGCATGATGCTGTTCTGGGAGCGCGACTTTCTGTCCCTTTTGGATAATCAGAAGAATATGATCTGGGACCGGGATGCCAGATTTCAGCGTGACGTTTTTGGATCGACGATCGGGTTTTACGGGTATGGAGGAATTGCCCGCGAGACGACCCGGTTGGCCAAGGCGATGAACGTGCAAACGTGGGTGTTGACCCGCGATGGAACGGCGAAGCCCCGTACGAATGTCTATCGTGTGGACGGCACCGGCGATTCGGAAGGAGTACTGCCCGACCGCGTTTTTAGGCCGTCTCAGATCGAAGAGTTTCTTTCCGGTCTCGACTACCTGTTCGTCACGATTCCGTTGAAGCCCTCGACGGAAGGGTTGATCGGGGAGCGGGAGCTTCGCATGCTGAAACCCTCGGCGGTTCTCATCAACCCTGCCCGTGCGAAGATCATCGACGAAGATGTGTTTGTCCGGTGTCTGGAGGAGAAGTGGATTCGCGGCGCCTCCCTCGATGTACACTACCAGTACCCGTTGCCGCCGGAACACCCTTTGTGGAAAATGCCCAACCTCGTGCTCACCCCGCACATCTCCGGGTCTGCTGCCAGCAAACATTTCCTGGAGCGGGCCTACGACATCTTCGAACAGAATTGCCGCCGTATTCTCGCCGGGGAACCGTTGATCAACGAGTTGACGGACGCGCAGTTGCGCGGAGAGTGATCTCAAACCTGCTCCTCTGCTTCTTCCGTGGCACGGCGGCTCCGCCCCGTGTCGGAGCAAGAGGCGAGAAGAACTGGAGCAAGAACAGCGCAAGGCCTCCTCCGTGGCACGGCGGCTCCGCCCCGTGTCGGAGCAAGAGGCGAAGAGAGCTGGAGCAAGAACAACGCACGCTCTTTTTCTGCTTCTCTTTCTCTTTCCTTCCGCAGACACGGGCCGGAGGCGCCGTGCCACGAGGGACCTTGGGCTCCGCTACACGGGTCACATACCCGTGCTACGGAAGACCGGGGCTCTGTGCTTGAGTCTCCGCTACACGGGTCACATACCCGTGCTACGCCTTCGGCTTCTGAAGCACCGGTCGATCTCCATCCCACGTCACCGACGACAAGTAGATGCCTTCCTCCAGCGTCTTCTCGTCTTCATACGAACCGCGCGGGCACATGCGGCCTGCTTCGCGGTTCAGTCGCCGGGTTTCCTCTTTTCGATCCGTGGTGAGCCACCAATCGTCTCCATCCTGCACCAGTTCGGTGGCGTGGAAGGGACCGACGAGGTAGGGGCCGCGCATGACTTTCCGATGATTGGACTCGTGCTCCTCGGCTTGGAATCCGGTGGGCGAGGGCGAGACACAGTGCCAGAGCCCGAGTCCCGATGTGTAAAAGAGATGCCACATTCCGTCGCGATGCACGACCTGCGGTGATTCGAGTCCGAAGGTGCCGCGCATGGCCGGCGGGGTGCTGAAGACCATTCCCTGGTCGTGGAACGTTTTCCAGTCCTCCGTCGTGTAGAGGCAAACCCCGACCTGACCATTCTTTGTCCAGGCGACGAGGTAGATGAGGTAGATGCCGTTCCACTCCATGACATGGGGATCTTTGAGCGCGCCGCGGGGATTGGCGTACGGAGGTTTGCGAAGCACCGGGTTCGAATCGTCCTGCGTCCAGGAGAAAAGGTCATCGGACCATGCCAGGCACAGGAGTTCTCCTTCGGTTCCTCTCACATCGTAGAGCATTCCATACTTGCCCTGGTACTTGAACAGGCTGCACACCCCGCAACTCGCGGCGTCGAAAGGTCCCTGTGATTCGAAAAGCACGTTTTCAACGAACGAAAGCTCGCCCAGGCTCTTGCCGACGGCATGTCCGTTGCCGGCCTCCAGTTTCAACTTTCCGGCTTCTTCGTGCTTTCCAGCCGCGATGAGCGCGTACCACTTTTCCGTCATCTTCATGTTGCCGGTGAGGTAATAGAGATGCCAGTTCTCCCCGTCGTGATAAAAGGAGTGGTCCGCCTGGAACCAACCATCCGGTAGAGCGAACACGTGCCGGGTCACGTCGTCGAACTTGAACTCGGGCGTGCACCAGAGCTGCCGGTGCAGGGCGACAAAGCGCTCGTCGAATTTGTCCTGGGATAGCGTTGGTTTGAGAGCTATTTCGTGAGTTTTCATAAAACCCTACTATCGAAATGAGAGTCGGGATGGCGAGAAATAAAAGTAGTCATCACCCTCCGGGGGATGCCGAGGTTGGAGGGACCCTGATTCGCGGAAG
>Ga0315336_1001977_pt1 | contig 34666 bp, 33 predicted proteins | sample ASW5metaG_FD_204512 | JGI IMG/M metagenome (GOLD analysis project Ga0315336, IMG submission 204512) | Ammonia-oxidizing marine archaeal communities from Monterey Bay, California, United States - ASW #5 | ecosystem: Environmental > Aquatic > Marine > Intertidal zone | place: USA: California...
CAAACAACCCTGAGCTCTATGAAAATATTCTTGCGGGTATTCCCAGGGGTCGTTATGGTACACCGGAGGAAGTTGCCTCGGTCGCCGTATTCCTGGCATCCGAGCCTGGTCAGTGGGTTACCGGTCAAACTATCGTCGTTGACGGCGGACAAATGCTTTAATCTACAGTCACAGAACTATCTATTTGTTTGACAGATAAAGCTGCAGAAAAATAATATCTGCATTGCAAGGGGCGAAACAAATGAATAAGGCACTGAACACCGTAGGGTCAGAAAGTAAACTGGAATCTACCGAGCAAAAATTGCGAGTAGAACTGGCTTGTGCTTACCGGCTGGTCGACTATTTTGGCTGGTGTGAATTGATCTACGGACATTTAACTGCACGCGTTCCAGGTCCCAATGCACACTTTCTGATCAACCCCTATGGTCTTAACTACGATGAAGTAACCGCCTCAAATTTAGTCAAAATTGATATCAATGGACACGCCGTAGAATACTCTGATTATCCTATCAACGAAGCCGGCTTCATCATACATTCAGCTGTCCACATGTTGGAGAACACCAGTAATCACGTGGTCATGCATACCCACAGCAGATCAGGTATGGCGGTTGCAGCACTGAAGAATGGACTATTGCCCATCAGCATGGGTGCGACCATCTTTTATGATGACATCGCTTACCATGATTACGAAGGGCCCAGCCTTTACTTGGATGAAAGAAGTCGACTTCAAACTTCACTCGGAAATAAAAAAGCACTAATCCTCCGAAACCACGGTTTAATGACGGTCGGCGAAACCGTCCCGGAAGCCTTCCTACGTCTGTATCGCCTAGAAAGTGCTTGTCGAACTCAGCTGGATGCGTCAGCCGCCGGTGAAGTCACGCTCCTGGATCATGACATCGCATCAAAATCTGGACAGGACGTCAACCGCTTTATGGAGTCGACTGATGACTACGGTCAACTCGAATTCAACGCGCTCATGCGTAAGATTGATAAACTTGACGACTCCTACAGACACTAAACCGAGACCGACAACTGTGAGCAAAACATTTAGTGGCCAGGATACCTGGGCGGAAACGCTCTATCAGACGTTGCGGTCAATGGACACAACTTTGTTTAGCTATGTGCCCGATGCTGGACACGGCGCAATAATCAACCGAGCGATAGAAGATGCTGATGTAACAACCGTCCCGCTCGCTACGGAAGAAGAAGGGGTTTCGCTTCTTGCTGGCGCTCACCTCGGTGGAATACGCGGTGTTTTGTTGATGCAAAGCAGCGGCGTTGGGAACTGCATCAACATGCTATCCCTGACCAATATTGGTCGTTTTCCTTTGGTCTCGATCGTAAGCATGCGCGGCGACTATGGTGAACAAAATCCTTGGCAGTTTCCAATGGGTCAAGGCACTCAACCCTGTCTTGAAGCGATGGGTACAATTTGCACTCGAGTTGACAACGCCGATGATGTGGCAGGAGCAACACAGGCTGCTGTCAATATGGCATACCGATCCGACCAGTCCGTAGCATTGTTACTTTCCCAAAAACTGATCGGCGCTAAACCTTTCTAATAAGATGTGCTTTTACATGAACTCACTGTAACTAAAGATCACTATGGCGATTACGGAACTCAAAACCAAACAGAGCAACTTGTTCACCCTTGATCGGTGCACCGCGGTGCCTTCGATAATTGGAGATTCGTCAGAATTTCTAATTATCGCCGGCTTATCGGGCACCGCTAAAGACATTGGTCACCTGACAGAAGAATCGCCTAACGCGTTCCTGCTCGGTGGTGCAATGGGTGCAGCGGTAACGATGGCATTAGGTCTTGCGCTGTCTCAGACAGACCGGAAGGTACTTGCAGTATTTGGTGATGGTGAATGTTTGATGAACAGCAGCAGCCTCTCGACAGTTGGGTTTGTTCAACCGAACAATCTTTCACTTCTCTGCGTTGATAACGGCACCTATGGCGAAACTGGAAATCAACTCACGCACACGGCAAATAACGCTGATCTAGAGATAATTGCAAATGGCTCCGGAATTGAAAAAACCATGACAGTCACGTCTGAAGCCGACTACGAAGCAGCGTCGAATCTGTTACGTGACCAGACAGCTCCAACATTTGTATTGCTTAGCGTTCATCAAGGCGACCCTCCAAACTACCGTCGTAATTTTGACGCTGTTGAAAGAAAAACTATATTTCGTCGTCACCTACTTTCGTAACTTCTTATCATTTGTGTAAACCCTGTGAACTTTGTTTTGTAGCGTCAAGCACATGGCCAATAATGACGTAGCAGACGAAATCATCGAACGATTTCGCCATGTCCCCGTATCAACCGTCTATACCGGTACGATCCGAAACGGTTTCCATCCGTGTTACATGAAAAGCGTTCAAAACTACACACCCGGTCAGAAACTGGTTGGACGAGCCCGGACATTGCGTTATTTGCCGCCTCGTGTAGATCTGGTCGCACAAATCCGTGGTGGAGTTAAGGGAGAGTTAGATACTCACAATCTTTTTAGTGCCTGGCGTGAACAAAATAACCCGCAGGCTCCCGAATACAGGGCCATGGGGCGGTGTGGGCCAGGCGATGTTCTGGTATGTGATGCGATGGGACAAAGTGGCGCAGCAAATATTGGTGATGTTAAGGCGATTCACCTCAAAATGCAGAAGGCAGAAGGGATGGTAACAGATGGTGCGATTCGTGATTTAGACGCGGTACGGACCTACGGTTTCAAAATTTTTGCAGCCGCACGAACCGCAACCGCTGCGCAGGGTGTTATGACCGAATACGATGAGAACGTCGATATTCAATGTGGTGGTGTCCTGGTTCGACCGGGAGACATCCTTGTTGGTGATGATGATGGCGTTGTGGTCGTGCCCAAACAGGCTGCTGTAACAATTGTTGCATTCGCCGAGGAATACGAGGAAGTAGAAGCTCATATCTTAGATAAAGTTCAGTCCGAAGGTGTCTCACCTGGCACCTACTACCCACCAAGTGAAGAATTTATTGAGCAGTTTCGAGTGGAAAAATCGGACAAATCGTAACCCAATAATACTAAGAAGGCACAGCTAGACGGACCGAAGCAACCGCTTGTATTGTTGCTGCCTGGCAAGGATCTATAACTGGAACGTTAAGCTCATTCGCAATTCCTTGTCGAAAACGAGCCATACCCGCACACCCTAGGATTAGCACGTCGGCCCCATGGGTATCAATAAGCACCCGCCCTGCCGCAAGTAACTGATCGCCGGCTGCATCACTTTCAAGACCACTCACACCGGTATTCAACGCGAGGCTGGCTGCGTAACGCTGCGACAATCCCATTTGCCGAACGTATCGCTGTTGTCGAGTCACTGACTCTGGGAGAATTGCAATCACTCCAAATTTTTCACCTAGATTCAAAGCCATGGAATATGCACTTTCAGCGATACCAAAAACTGAACTTGACGTAATCTCTCGAGCAGAGTGGAGTCCTGGATCACTAAAACATGCAATCACAAATGCATCGGTCGCGGCATCCTCGATCCGGATCAAATCAGACAGTGGCGCTACAACTCCGTCCACATGGCACTGTGTCTCTATTCCTGGCGGCCCTTCGGTGAGCGTCAGGCAATCAATCACAGGGCCCCCAGCCCAACGTAGCGGATCGAGAGCTTTATCTATACTCTGAGTGACTGCTTGAGATGAATTCGGATTGATAACGGTAATTCGCCCCGGGCTATTCAATTGTTCCATAAACAACGACTCTCCTTTACTGATCAAGATCTATTTACCGACATACTAATCCAGTTTGTCCTCGCGAATTATATCGCGATCTAGTTATAGACCAGATTAGTGCTCGAACAGGGCGAAGAAGCTTTATCCTACTTATAGCAGATAAGCCGGGGCTCTGATATAACGTCTCTGGTATCGTTTCTGCAACCAACATCTTTGGAGTATTACCCAATGGCTAGAGTGTTAACAGTGGGTGCCGCGCAGTTGGGGCCCATCGAAAAATCAGAAAACAGAAGCAGTGTCGTCACGCGAATGCTGAATTTGATGAATGCCGCTAAACGGAAGAGATGCGATCTGGTGGTATTTCCAGAGCTCGCCCTCACAACATTCTTCCCACGTTGGCACATGACCGATCAAACTGAAATTGACCAATGGTTCGAAGCTGAGATGCCCAATCCTGACACCGAGCCATTGTTCGACATGGCACGCCAGTCAAAAATGGCTTTTCACTTGGGCTATGCAGAATTGTCTACAGAATCAGATCAAACTCACCACTACAACAGTGCAATACTGGTTAACAAAGAAGGAGAAATTGCCGCCAAGTATCGAAAAATACACCTACCCGGTCACGATGAATTTGACCCAGATCGCGATTTCCAACACCTTGAAAAACGCTACTTTGAAGTCGGTGATTTAGGGTTCCCCGTTTGGCGTTTTCTTGGCGGAATATTTGGAATGTGCATCTGCAACGACCGCCGTTGGCCCGAAACCTACCGCGTAATGGGACTACAAGGAGTCGAGATGGTAATTCTCGGCTACAACACACCGACTACCAATTCCCAGTCTAATGAAGCACCCCATGTCCGGGCATTTCACAACCTACTGTCGATGCAGGCCGGGGCCTACCAAAATAGCACCTGGGTAGTTGGAGTCGCAAAAGCTGGTGTTGAAGATGGACACGAACTCATGGGGGGCAGCGCAATAATTGCGCCAAGTGGTGAACTGGTAGCACAGTGCCTGACCCTGGACGATGAACTGGTCATTGCAGATTGCGATCTTGACGCAACAATATTCGGCAAACAAACCATCTTTGACTTCGGCCGGCACCGTCGCATCGAACACTACGGCATCATCACGCTGCAGAACGGTGTTAGCTTACCGCCGGACTAACAATATGAATGAACTCGTGCTTTATAAACAGATCGATGCCGTCGCGGTAATTTCACTCAATCGGCCTGAACGTCTTAACGCCATGGATCAACCCATGCTTAGAGAACTAAATCAGGCAGCAGACCGGGCAGAACAGGACACAAACGTTCGTGCAGTGGTTCTAACTGGATCTGGTAGCGCATTTTCCAGCGGCTTTGACCTAAAAGCACAGGCAGAGAACACTCCCCAGGGGGTGACCGAATGGCGTCCGGTTCTTAGACAAAACTTTGATGCCTGCATGTCGTTCTGGCACCTCGCCAAACCCACTGTAGCAGCGGTCCATGGCCCAGCGCTTGCGGGTGCCTGTGAGCTGGCGATGGCCTGTGATATCACAATCTCAGATGAGACAGGAATCTTTGGGGAACCAGAGTTACGTTTTGGAGCGGGTATCGTCGTCATGCTATTACCATGGATGGTCGGACCCAAGAGAGCCAAAGAGATCATATTACTTGGGCTGGACAACATCTCTGCCCGCGAAGCCAAGGAGATGGGATTGATCAATCGAGTCGTCCCAAAGGGAGACGACCTTAAGACAGCACTATCCATCGCAAAAAAACTCTCACGAATTGATCCCGCACTGCTAGCTCAAACCAAACAAGCTCTCAATAACTCCTATTCAATTATGGGGATGGAAAAAGCACTCGAATCAGCACTCGAGACTGATGTCCAGATCGAAGGTGAAGGAATGCCAACGAAAGCTAAGTTTCTACAAATTGCTCGTGACCAAGGCTTACGCACAGCCATCACCTGGCGTGACAGCCTTACCGAGGATGATTAAGGGGACCGTCAATCGCTACATCAGACCCGCTGTAAGCGTTCAGCAAGCTCGAGTAGTTGATTTGATCGTTTCACGATCGGTTCGTCCAGCATCTTACCCTCAAATTCGATGGACCCACGGCCCTGGGCTTTGGCTTCGTCATATGCAGCAACAATTGCACGTGCACTCGACAGTTCGTCTTCGGTCGGCATCATCTCCTCATTTAGCACCTTGACCTGCAGCGGATGAATACAGAATGACCCGACGAATCCCAGCCGCCTCGCCTGACGAATTATGGATCGAAACTTTTCTTCGTCTCGATATTCGGCGATAGATCCGATAAATCCTAAGGGCAATACCCCGGCAGCACGAGCAGCCAGCATGATCTGGACCGCGGGAGTAAACAGCCCTTCGGGTTCGGGCAGCATTCCAGTTTCTAGCGCGAAATCTTCTTGACCGAGGGTCATCCCGACTACGCGGGAATTTGCGGATGCGATCTCCCTAGCCTGGAAGTAGGCGTGGGGCGTCTCAATCATCACCACAAGCCTGGTATGGCCAGGGACCAAACCGCGCTCTGCCTCCAATTCCTCGAGTATTTCAGAAACCGAACACACATAACCAGGGTCCGGCACCTTAGGCAATGCCAATGCCGTCACACCATCAGAAACCGACGCTTCGATGTCACGAAGCGCGAGCCGCCACGGCCGATTGATCCGTACGAGCACTTCCACGCCAGAGCTGCTGAGGCGACCGACAGCATCCTGCAGGCCGTCGCGTGTCGCCGCTTTCTCAGATAACGGTACACTGTCTTCCAGATCCAATACATAGGCATCGGCATTCCGTTTGACTGCGCCATCAATAAAACGATCTTGATTAGCGGGTACAAATAACAGAGATCTCCAATAAGGCAATTCAGTATTCATCAGATTACTCCCTGTTGTTTTAAAGATTCCACATCGGTTTCGTGAATACCAATACCGCCCAGGATCTCGACAGTGTGCTCCCCCAACTTAGGTGCAGGGGAACGAATCAAACCAGGTGTTTCAGACAGTCGTGCGGCAACGTTGTGCATTAAAACGCTGCCAATGTCTTCGTCCGGGACACGAATAATTACTCTGTTCTCTTTTACCAGAGGGTCACTAAGCATGCCCACCGTATCGTGCACCGGCCCTACTGTCACACCAGCCTCACGAAAAATCTTTAATACATCGCTTTGATCCTGTTTTTCAATAAAGTCGGCAACCACACGGTCTAAAAGATCATTGTTCTCTACTCGATCCGAGTTAGTTAGAAACCGCTCGTCATCTATCAACTCAGGTCGTCCTATCGTTCGCATCAACCGTTCATACATTGATTGCATCGATGCGGACAGTGCCACGTATTGTCCATCTCGACACTGATAAGTATTTCGGGGCGCAGTTAGATTTGACCGACTCCCTAACCTCTCCGGTAACTGACCCGTCAATTCATAGAGCGCTGCCTGTGGGCCTAAAATCGATAGTAGAGGATCAAACAAGGGAAGGTCGAGCACTTGCCCCCTCCCTTCTTTGACCTCACAGTGCCGAAGCGCTACCAGCGCAGCGACAGCACCGTAGAGCCCAGCCACCATATCAGCGAGTGCCAGTGGCGGGAGCACCGGCGGCCGATCCGCAAACCCATTCATTACTGCGAAACCCGAACGAGCCTCAACCAAACTTCCAAAACCCGGCACCGCCCGATCTGGACCGCTTTGTCCCCAACCCGAGATCCGAATAATGATCAATTTGTGATTTGCCGCAAGGAGTATGTCGGGACCTAAATCCCATTCTTCTAAAGTGCCGGGGAGAAAGTTTTCAACCATCATGTGGGATGATTTAACCAAGTCCAGCAAGATCGTACGGCCACGTTCAGAACGTAGATTAAGCGTGACACTTTTTTTGTTTCGAGAATAGACTTTCCAATGAATACTGATTCCTTCGACACGCCAGTTACGCAGATCATCTCCTTGTCCCGGTCGCTCGACCTTAATCACTTCAGCCCCATAATCGGCCAAAACATGGGTCAGTGCGTTACCAGCAACCAAGCGGGACAAATCCAACACACGGATCCCGTCCAGTGGCGCTGGCTCGTTGCGGGCGAACTCTTGCCGGCTTAGATCAAAGGGCTGATCGACATCCAAAGTTCTGTCCGCTTTATCCGGGTGGGCGTACCGCAACGAATAACGGATCAATTTCCCCTGCAATTGCCCCGCCGAGTCTAAACACTTCTACACTGGCGGCGATCTCGTCAGGAATAATTTCCACCTGTCCCGACCAACACCCAAGCGCTTGGTACACCGCAATTGCTTCTGTGAGGGCTTCAACCGACACACCAGGGAAATAGGATATCTCCGAATTTGCGACATGCTGTGCAGGCGCTTGATTTACCCATTGCCGAGCAGCTCTAAAGGCTCTCATAAATCCGACTGCCTCATCGGTCTCAAGCCAGTCAGATCGAGATGCAAGGCTTGAAAATGCACAGGGGCCCACCCAGTCGCCTACGCGACCCACAACCACGCCACTGCCTTCAATTTCAAGCTGTTGAGGCGCTGGCCCCTGCAAGTGAACATAATCACCTTCACCGCCCTTGAATGCCGCAACCATATCATCCGCTGAACCTGCATCGATTGCCTCAAAGTCACTTAACTTAAGTCCCGCTTTATGGCATGCATAGTTAAACATATGAAGTGGTTGCCCACCATGATCAACAATTACACGATTCCCTTTGAGATTTTGAAGAGTGAAATTTGACTCGGACTTTCGGCCTGCGATAAAAAATCCATCGGTATTGTTAATTTGCGCGAAATGAACTGCTGGAGGCATTTCACCTTTTTCGGCAGATGCAAAAGCCTGGCTGGGTGCAGATTGAACCAAATCGACGTCGCCGCGGAGTAACGCTTCAAGGGCAGATACACCGTGCTCAGCGACACTAAGATCCCCCTCTAGGCCCTCTTTTACAAGAAATCCACCTGCAACGGTTGCGATCAGTGGTGAATAGAATGCTGAAAAGCGTGTGAACTGGATTCTCACATTTGCCATGATTTACTAACCTTGTACAGAGTACCCGCCATCTACGGGTATTGCTGTACCGGTGACAAAGTCAGATGCCGACGAGGCAAGAAAAACTCCAATACCGGAAAGATCGCCGGGAACTCCCCATCGGCCAGCAGGCGTTCTTGCTTCGACACGATCATGCAGGCCTTCCACCTGCTGCCGTGCTTCTCGAGTAAGGGTCGTGTCGATCCAGCCAGGTAGCACAGCATTAACCTGCACGTTATCTTTTGCCCAAGCACAGGCCATCCCTTTGGTCATTTGTACGATTCCACCTTTACTTGACGCATAGGGAACTGTGAACGATGCACCGAAGATTGACATCATTGACCCGATGTTGATGATTTTGCCTCCACCCGATCGACGCATGTGAGGATACACTTTCTGACTAGCAACGAACGCGCTGGTTAGATTGGTATCAATTATTGCCTGCCATTCCTCAAGCGCATATTCCTCTGGCTGCTTGCGGTCATTGGTTCCTGCATTGTTCACAAGAATATGTAAACCACCCAATTCCCGCACGACTGACTCGACTAAATCGCTGATTGAACGAGGATCCCGAACATCGACTTGAATGAACATTGACCGTACGTCGAAACCTCGAAGTATGGTAAGTGCCTTGGCTCCTTTATCTGAGTCCCGAGCCGCGATCACAATATCAGCGCCCGCCCTTGCTAAACCTTCGGCCATTGCTAAACCAATCCCGCCGTTTCCTCCCGTCACGACAGCTACCCGACCAGAGAGATCAAAAGAATTCATAACCGGCCTCCAGATAAATCAGTCACAGCTGCACCTTTAGAAAAGTGGAAATTGCCTCATTGAAAGCACTTTGCTGTTCGACATTAGAAAAATGTCGAGCCCCAGGTAACACAATGAGTTCAGAGCCAACAATCTCTCCTTGAATTACTTCGTGAGCGGAGACAGGCGTACCAGGATCATCTTCCCCTACCACCAACAACGTGGGTAGAGTAATTGCCGACAATTGATCCGTCAGGTCGAGCCCCATGATTGCATGACAACAGCCGCAAAACCCGTCTACCGGTGTGGACCGGATCATTTCCCGAATTTTATCCACCTCACCACTTTCATTTTTCTGAAACTCAGGAGAAAACCATCGCTCAATGGTCGAAGGCATGACCGACTCCATTCCTTCAGCTCGTGCTACATCGATCCTTTCAGTCCAGGCTTCCTTACCCGCCAACGGAACCACGCTCGAGGTATCACACAATCCGAGAGAAAGAAACCGACTTTGATCTTTTATGGCAGCTGTCTGACCAATCATTCCACCCATGGACAGACCAACATAGTGAACCGAATCTAGATTTAATGCATCAAGGAAACCAAACAGATCATCAGCCAGCATCTCCAGTGTGTATTCACCTGCCGGAGCGTCAGTGCCACCATGACCCCTGGTGTCATAGCGCACAACCCGATAGTCTTCTAGCACTGGCATCTGCCAATCCCACATTGCTAAGTTAGCAGCCAGAGAGTGGCTTAATACGACAACAGGTCCGTCATCAGGTCCTTCGATTGAATAGTGGATTGAAATTCCATTCGCATCAATTCGCATAGTTCACCCTCCTTCTAGAATTCTGTAAATCACTTTCATTCGGTGTCTGCCGGTTGATCACTTTTTTTAGAACCCCCTATCCCTGATTCAGGCAACTGTGCAGCCGTAGCAGCAATAGTCTCGGCAAGTGTCCTATTCGGATCGATACTCTCGGGACTTTCTAGCGCATAGGGTGTCTGTTCCAGTAACCGATAGATAGCAGCGGCACCCAAATGAAAGTGTGGCGTCACTCCTTCAGCAGCGAAAGTCGTTGCAATCTCGTCCATCTCACCGATCCAACGATGCGCGTTAGGTGGCAACTTCGAAATCCCCGATTTCATACTATCCAATGCCCCCTTTTGACTATAAGCCAACTCATCATGTAACTCGGCACTCAATCCAAGCGATTCAGCAACTGTCAGCAACGCAACTTGAAGCGTGCTGGTACCTTTGGTCAACGCGGCATAACACATCTTTATTCCCGATGCCCGGCCGACGTCATTGCCTAAATTCTTTACGTCGATGCCTTTCCCATCAAGCTCCAACATGGTATCGGCATAGGATCCGCTTACATAAAAACGGGGGGGTACGTCTCGCCCTGGCGGGTGACCGATTATGGAGGCATCGATGTACCTGCCACCTGCTGATTCGACAATTCGACCGATATATTCCGAGCGCATAGGTGAAATAGCATTACAGTCTGCGATCAGCGTCGGTTCGCCTGTTTCTTCCAGTGCCTGCGCGATCTCTTTTGCCACGGCCTCTGCGTGCGCAGGCACCAATATGGAGAGCACAAGGTCCGCCTCAATGATTAGCTCATTCAGCGACGTACTGATCCGAAAGCCGGCATTTTGCGCGAGTGCCCGGGTACGTTCACTGCGTCCCTCGAGCAGGGTCAATGTGTCGAATCCATGCTCAGATAGTGCCCGGCCCACAGCGTGCCCCATGTCTCCGGGACTCAGAATAGCGATCTTGTTAACAGTCATCTCTAATTCAATATGTGACAGATAGAAATCGCTTTAAGTTTCTGCTGCACCGTTACAGGCAATCATTTGACCGGATACGAAACCACCTCCGTCAGAAATCAAATAGGCACACAACGATGCGATATGGTGAGGCTCTCCCAGATGCCCCAACGGTATTCGTCCAACTTGGCCGTAAAGATGTTGAGTCTGGACCGGGTCGTCATGCTCGGGGCGAATTGGACCCGGCGAAATCGCGTTCACCGTAATCCCACTGGGACCAAATTCTTTAGCCAGGGCTTTGGTCAATCCCCAAACACCGTGTTTGGCAACAGAAACGGGGGCTCTACCACTGTAACCATGGATTGCATTCATCCCAGTCAGATTGATGATCCGACCCCAACGATTACTGACCATGCCCGGCAACACCGCTCGGCAACCATAGAAAGCAGCATTAAGATCCACATCCAGCACCTGTTGCCAATCGGCATCGGTTGTCTCTAGAAAAGGTTTTTCAGGCCGGATAGCCGCATTATTAATAAGAATATCTAGGGAACCAAACTCCTTTTGTGCTAGGTTAACCAAATTGTCGAACGACTCACGGTTACTCACATCTCCCATCGCTACAAGAGCCTGTCCACCCGCGCGATCCACTTCTGCTGCGACTGATTCACAGGCCGCTTGATCGCTGGACCCATTGACCACAACATTATGGCCTTCCGCACCTATAGCAATAGCGATTGATCGTCCAATATTTCGGCCGCTACCCGTGATCAGGGCGGTGCGTGACATTAATTTCGAATTATTCATATCTAGATTCTAGCCTGAAACAGCTCAAGATATAGGCTTGCGAGCAAGTCCTTCAACCGCCATATTTACATCCAGACTAATGTGCCTTACCAGGCATTTAAGCGACATGGAAAATGCATAAATTTCCCGGCAAAAACGAACTGCGCATCCTTTTCTCACATTCGGCCTACCAGATGGCCCATTGTTTTACATTGCGGAACACAGGTATCAATCATTCTCAGGCCTGGTCGACCGAAGATACCAAGACTCAATTATCTACTGCAGATGTGCTTGTTATCTCGGGGTTCTGGCAAGATGAATACCTCGATCACGCACCCCGTCTTCGCTATATCCAGTCAATTGGTGCGGGCTACGATCAATTTCCCCTGGATAGACTCAAATCTCGAAATATCACCCTGGCCAATGCAGCAGGCGTCAACGCAGATGCGGTCAGCCAACATGCGATGGGGTTGATTCTTACCCTATATCGAAAACTTCATTCTAGTCGGGACAACCAGAGAGCGAAGATCTGGCGAAGTATGATTTCAGACATTAGTAAGCGAGAAGATGACCTATGTGGAGACACAGTTCTGATTGTTGGGCTCGGCGCCATCGGCAACCGCCTTGCCACTCTCTGCAAAGCGTTTGGAATGTCCGTCATCGGAATCAAGCGAAAAATTAGTGGCTACAATGGCTCTGCTGACAAGGTAGTAGGGCCTGAGAAATTCAATGGAGTCCTGCCCGATGCAAATGTGGTTGTGTTGTGCTGCCCACTGAACGAAGAAACACGAGAACTGATGAATGAAGAGACTTTCAGCGCAATGAAGGAGTCGGCCTATTTCATCAATGTGGCGAGAGGGGGGTGTGTCAACGAATCCGCGCTCCTATCGGCGCTGACTAAAGACCTCATTGCAGGTGCTGCGATCGACCACTTCAATGACGAGCCTCTTCCAGACTCATCACCATTTTGGGAATTTGGCAATTTGATCATCACTCCACACACTGGTGGCGAAACTCGGAAATATGAAGAAAATGTTATTGATATTCTCTGGGAGAACCTAGGGAGACTGTGGGACAATGAGCCTATTCTTTTAAATCAGATAGTGTGAATATCATGAATAAGCTACTCTTTTCGGCCCTAAGCCGATACAAATAGCTTTGAGCTAGAGCGTTACAAATTCATATGGAACTCGGTCTTTTCGCACAACCAGTACATCGCCCTGAAAAAGAGTGGCTACAGGCCTTGGAAGAAGATCGCGAGGCGATTATTTTAGCCGACCAATTAGGTTTTTCAGAAGCCTGGATCGGGGAGCACTTCACAACCAAAGCGGAACAAATCCCATCCCCGCTGATGTTTATGGCCACCTTACTTCGGGATGCACCCTCAATCCGCTTCGCGACTGGCGTGATCAACCTGCCTTACCATAATCCGGTCGTTGTCGCAGCGGAAGTGGCTCAATTTGATCAACTGAGTGGTGGCCGACTAATTCTAGGAATTGGGCCTGGCGGACTTATGAGTGATGCAGAACTCTTCGGTAACAAGGAAATGCCGGAACGATATCTGATCGCCCTGGAAGGACTCGATCTCATGATCCGACTTTGGCAGGAAGAGGCACCACTGGAGCACCGCGGTGAACACTATGAGTTCGCTTTAGAAAATCGGGTCTGGCTAAGTCACGGTGTAGGTTCAATGGCTAAACCATTTCAACAGCCCCATCCACCCATCGCGCTAGCTATGGTTGGGCCCGGAGGACTGACCGCTCAGACTATTGCTGAACGCTCTTTCATTCCAATATCAGCAAATTTTGTTCCGATCGAAAATGTATCTGCTCAGTGGAAAGACTACTCTGAAACCCGGCAAAACATGGGGGCACCTGCTAACCGTGACATTTGGCGGGTCTGTAGGAATATTCTAGTAACTGACAGCGATTCACAAGCCGAGGACATACTCTCCGATCCAGATGGCACGTTCGCTTACTACTACCGATACATACGCGGCGTACGTCAGATTGAAGAATTTCAGGACAAACAAGACGAACCGATTACAGCTCTCAATAAATTACTCGAGGTCCCACAAGCGCTTGTCGATTGTGTCATCGCAGGATCTGCTTCCACCGTACTTGATAGACTGATTGAGATGACTGATACATTGGGTAGATTTGGCACGCTCGTAATGGTAGCCCATGACTGGGATGATGAAAAACTGTGGAAATCATCGATGAAAACTCTGGCGACGGACATCATGCCAAGTTTGTCCAAGCATGCAGATCAACTCCCCGCATTGGATTGAGATTCCTTAGAATTACATTCTATCCGCGGTACACAAATCTAAGTTAGATTCATATCATACAAACTATGAGGACTACCCTGTGATTGTCGAGCAAATTTGGACAGCAAATTCCTGGCGAAACTTCAATTATCTAATCGCGTGCCCTGATTCAGGTGAGGCTCTCGCAGTGGATCCGCTTGATCACGAGAAGTGTCTAACCAAAGCTCAATCGAAGGGCTGGGAAATTACTCAGATTCTCAATACTCATGAACACGGTGATCATATTGGAGGAAACGCTCCAATGGTTGCCGCAACCGGCGCACGCATTATTGCTCACGCCAATGCCAGAGATTCGATTCCAGATATGGATCAGGGTCTGACAGCAGGTGATGTCGTTAAGGTGGGAAAGACAATTGAACTGGAAGTCCTCGACACACCCGGTCACACGATGAGCCATGTGTGCCTTCTCTCACGTTCAGATCATCGCGCGATTTTTTGTGGAGACACCCTATTTAACGCCGGTGCTGGAAATTGCCACAATGGAGGTCATCCAGAAGAACTCTACGCCACGTTCGCTACACAACTTTCCAAGTTACCCGACGACACGCGTGTCTATCCCGGTCACGACTATTGGGAGAATAACCTAGAGTTCACGCTTGACCGTGAACCAGACAACCAAATAGCCCGTGACCTGATGAATGACAATGGCACAAAAGACCCGGAACATGCTCTTATTTCAACGCTCGGATTAGAGAAAGAAATCAACACGTTTTTTCGTCTCCAAAATCCTACAGTTATTAATCGACTCAGAGAACATTATCCCGATCTCCCAGACAATCCAGATCCTAAAACTGTCTTTGTGAAACTTAGAGATCGTCGCAATAGCTGGTAAACAGTGAACGGTGCAAGGTAAGTTTTTAAAAGTATTTCGCATAGTAATTCATCATGGAGTTGGCTATTTTTAGACCGACATTGACACCCAGCAAGGATCTGACAATGACCGAGCCATTAACCGAATCTGAAATAAAACGTTTTCATCAGAGCGGGTATGTCGTGCCCGACTATGCACTCCCCGCCGAAACTATCAACAAACTCAATTCTGCGCTGGAAGAAACAATCGACTTTAATCCTTCAGTAAGACCCGAACATCTGGTCAGTGTTCATATCGACCGCATGAATGACGAAGGTGTCAGAGGTCACAACGCATGGTTAGAACTGGCTCATCATCCGGAGATACTTGATCGGGTAGAACAGTTAATAGGACCTGACATCGTCCTCTGGGGCTGTCAGGTATTCTGTAAACCAGCCTCTGACGGTATGGAAGTCCCTATGCACCAGGATGGTCACTACTGGCCAATTGAACCGCTCGCGACCTGTACAGCCTGGATAGCCATCGATGACAGTAATGTTGGTAACGGTTGTTTGCGTGTTGTTCCTGGTTCGCATACCGGAAAACGATATTACGAGCATTCAAAATCTGACCGAGAGAATCTGGTGCTCAACCAACATGTGGATGATGCGCGCATTGACCTAGACGATGCTGTGGATATTGAACTTCACCCGGGACAGTTTTCCTTACATGACGTTTTCCTCATCCATGGCTCCAATCCCAATACTTCCGGCAAACGTCGGGCAGGTGTTGCCATTCGCTATATGCCAGCCACCAGTCATTTTAATCGTTCGCTTTATGAAACCAGTGAAGGATCGGGCTACCTGGTAAATTTTGCAACTCGACCACTGTGGCTGTTGCGAGGAAAAGATCGAGGGAACAATAACTTCCAGATCGGGCATTAATTTTAGCCGTTTCAACAGCAAGCACCCGAACACTTACCTATAAATCGTTCATTTATTACACCTCCTGGGGGGGGTAGGCATGTTAATTAAGGTTGCTGAACTTTGCGATTTCGTTGCACAAATTTTTATCAATGCGAGCTGCAGTTCTGAAGAGAGTGAGCGAATAGCTCGGCATCTGGCATCAGCCAATCTTACCGGGCACGATAGCCACGGTGTTATTCGAGTTCCGAGGTATGTCAGCTGGCTCAAGTCAGGCAATCTTCGTGCAGGACAGTCCTTAACTGTCATCACTGAGACAGATGTTTTTGCGGTGGTCGATGGCAACCGAGGATTTGGACAAAGTATTGGTGAACAGGCCGTACAACTTGGGATTAAAAAGTCCTTGAACACGGGCATCTCGATTATTGCTCTGCGCCAGTCTGGACACCTTGGCCGCATTGGGGACTGGGCAGAAATGGCTGTGGAAGCAGGCCTGATTTCTATCCATTTTGTTAATGTAGCTGGTAGCTTGTTGGTCGCCCCCTTTGGTGGGGTTTCAAGGCGGATGTCGACGAATCCCGTCACCATTGGCGTTCCGATCGGGAAAGCTGAGCCGTTAATCCTTGATTTCGCAACTTCTCGGGTGGCTGAAGGTAAAGTGTTGGTCGCGGCAACAGGCGGCAAACCACTGCCGTCCGACTCACTCATCACAGGAGATGGCCAGCCCACAGGAGATCCAAAAGCACTGTATGGAGACGCTGATCCTGCCCGCACCAACGATATCCGATCAGGTGATGGGGCTATACGTGCCATGGGTGAACACAAAGGCTCTGGCTTAGCGTTGATCTGTGAGATGCTGGCTGGAGCACTAACCGGTGGCGGCTGCGCGGGGCCGGATAAGCCGTATATATTGAACGGCATGCTCTCGATCTATATCAACCCCAACCATCTAGATATAGATCGAAGCTTCCTCCAAGAAGCCCAAGATTACATTAAGTTTTTTAAGGATAGTAAACCTGCCGAACCAGGCATTGACGTCCTGGTGCCTGGCGACATAGAACGAAAACGACGCGCCGATCGTACAAAAAACGGGATTCAACTGCCCGACGAAGTATGGTCCGCTGTCGTTGGTACAGCTCGGGAAGTTGGGGTCGTGGACTTCGATATTCCGGCACCCAGCCAATAGATTGAGATTTATCTAATGACCATAAAAGCTGTGCAGATGAATAGTTTTGGAGCAGCATCAAAGGTTGCCTACTGTGTCGAACTTCCGGACCCGACACCAACGGAGCCCGATGAGATCATCGTTGACGTTGCTGCTTTCCCAATTAATCCTGCAGACCTTCTGACGATTGAAGGCAAATACGCGGCTAAACCCCCGCTACCCTATACCCCTGGTGCTGAAGCAGTTGGTCATGTCAGCGAGGTAGGCTCGGCCATCGACAACTTTCGAATAGGTGATCTGGTCATGTTACTGAGCCGGGAGAACTGGACCCAAAAACGCAAAGTCAAAGCCGCTGAACTACTCAAGATTGATACTGAATCCGACGATCTCTTCCAATTCGCGATGCTGAAAGTTAATCCAGCGACTGCGGCCCTGATGTTGCGGAACTATGTCGAACTCAAGTCCGATGACTGGATAATTCAAGACGCAGCCAACTCTGGTGTTGGGCATTGTGTAATTCGGCTTGCGGCGAAATCTGGAATCAAAACAATCAATGTCGTACGTCGAGAAGAACTAATTTCACCGCTAATGCAAATCGGAGCTGATGCCGTACTGGCTGATACAGATAACCTTTCTGAGCAAGTCAAACAAATTACCGAAGGGGCGGGTGTGCGACTCGCAATTGATGCTGTTGCTGGTAACACAAGCCTACAACTTGCCGAGTGCCTTGCTGATGGCGGCGTGATGGTTAATTACGGCATGTTAAGCGGTAATCCCTGTATGGTCCAGCCCGACTGGATTGTTTTCAGGCACCTTACACTCACCGGATTCTGGCTAGCGACACAACTCCGAGACATGCCCAGGGAGCAGATCGAATCGCTCTACAAAGAACTCATCGATGACATTTCTCAAGGTGTTCTCGACGTTCCAATAGCAGCGACTTACGGCATTGACGACATCAAGGATGCTCTAGCACATGCAGGTCGAGAAAACAGATCTGGTAAAATTCTGGTGCTGCCGAATGACGCTTCTTAACGGCTTTTCCGACTCCTCAGAGATCATAGACAAACGGCTATTTACGCGTTCACGCAGTCGCCATTGGTCTCAATATCGAAGCTGATAGCATCTAAGTCAGAGACTAATCCCTTGACCTGTCCGTCGGACAATGGCATCAGAGGCGGCCTAGTCAATGCCCAGTTCGGATTTTCAGTAAAACGTGCGGTCATCGCCTTGAGTGCGGGGATCATAGGATATGATTGGAGGGTCGTTCGAATCTCACTAATTCGTGACTGAAGCGCGTCCGCCTCTGTGGAATCTGTCTTCCAAGCACTGTAGACCTTTCGAATTCCAGCTGGGTTGGCATTGCCGCTCGCCGTAATACATCCAGCGCCCCCGTTACGCAAGGTATCCAGAAGAAATCCTTCGGAACCGGCAAAGGTCGAAAACCCCGGGAAACGATCCAGAATAGCTTTTGTGTTGTCCCAATCTCCCGAACTGTCTTTGAGACCAACCACTGTATCCGGATACGCCACAACCAATCGCTCGATGAGGTCAAGTCCGATCGGAACCTGTGCAACCGGCGGTATGTGGTATAGGTAGACTTTCAGACGATCATCGCCAACGCGATTTATCACCTCTGAATAGCTTGCGAATAGACCCTCGGTATCGACAGCTTTGTAATAGAACGGTGGCAACATCAGAACACCACCACAACCGTGATTGATCGCATGGGCGGTCAACACACTGGCATCAATAATTGAACAAGCACCGGTGCCGGGCATTAGCTTATCCGCAGGAACATCATTTTCAACCAATGCGTCCAAAAGTTGAATCCTCTCACCAACGGTCAGTGAATTTGCTTCGCTGGTTGTGCCAAAGATTGCAAGTCCATCTACACCCTGTTCAAGCATCCACTGGCAATGAGTCACGTATGCCTCGACATCAGGAGACAAATCCGCGTTAAACGGCGTGATCACTGGCACTAATACACCACTAAATCGTTGGCTACTCATAGATCTGTCTCTCCAGACTGTTTAATTTTTTTCAATATAATTCAACTATCTACACGATATTCAAAAATAACATCAGGATCCGGGTCTAATCCAAGGCCTGGGCCTTGCGGTACAAGCAGCATTCCATCAACTGGGTCGATAGCCGTCCCAAAAAGGCTTGCCTCTGGCACCATATAGAATCGCTCGAAAGGCACGTCTTCGTCCATTGCAGAGATTAACTGAGCCGTCGCAAGAAAGCCTGGACCAAAATAAGGCGAATGAGGTGCTATGGTGACCTTGCGTTCTCGAGCCGCTTTCTCGACCTCTAAAAATTCAGTAACGCCACCGACTTTTGTCACACTGGGTTGCGCAATGTCGACAGCTTTAGCGTCAAACATCGACTCAAACTGCCAATGTGTACACGCGTTTTCGCCAGCCGCTATGGGTATGCCGTACTCTGCGCGTAAAGTTGATAAAGCGAAAAAATTTTCAGGCGGCCAAACAGGTTCTTCCAACCAATAGAGATTACAGTCGACCAATTGCTGCATTAGTCGCTTGGCTTCTGAAATCGACCATGTACAGTTCACATCTAGCATGATTGGCACTTCAGTACCCGCAACGTCCCGCGCTGCTTTTACAGGTCTAACCGTTGATTCATGGAGCTTAATCAGACCAAATCCATTTGCGATAGCATCCGCAGTTTGTTCCGCAACCACTTCAGGATCGCGATATTTGAGCAGACTGGCATAGGCTGTTAGCTTTTTCTTATTCCCGCCAAGCATTTGCCCCAACGATTGATTCGCTGCTTTAGCAGTCAAATCCCACAACGCGATGTCAATTCCGGAGATAGCAAACATTGATATCCCATACCGACCCCAAAGATGCATCCCTACCTGGAGTTCCTGAATAATCTGCGCCCGCTCGGATACCAATTTACCCACCAGAACATTCGCAGCTGAATCTTCTATCATGGCAACAACTGCTCGCCGACAATTATAACTAAAGGCTTCTCCCCAACCGACTAAGCCTGAATCTGTTTGGATCCGGACCAGTACGATTTCTAGTGCTTGCCAGTCGCTCCCAGCCCATGAAACTGAAGGCCCCCCATGTGTAAACGGAATTTTTAGCGGTATCGCTTCGACACTAACTACTTTCGCAGATTCGCTCATAAATATCCCAGGACGTTTAATTACAATTCGATATTATCAATAATACTGGCTTGAACTCGCGAGTTCATTCGCTAGGTTACCAGTATATAAAGTGAGTAAATACGGTAGATGCTAGACTGCCACTACTCATATTGGCAATAGTACTCTAGAACTCACACAGCTTGGTCAGTTAGCATAGACTCTTCCTGACCCATCGCAAATCAAAGGAAGCAACCATGCCCAAAGTAAACTTGGTGTCATCAACACCTTTTATGATCGCCGAAATAGAAAACAGTATTGGCTGGATGACCTTCAACAACCCAGACAGACACAACGCCGTCAAGGTTGAAATGTGGGAAGCGATTCCACAAATACTCGACCAGTTTGAAGCAGACAGTGCTGTCAAAGTAGTGGTGCTTAAGGGTAGCGGTGAAAAAGCCTTTATTTCCGGCGCAGATATCTCGGAATTTGAACAGGTTCGAGCATCCGAAGCAGCGACCAAGCATTATGAAGATATCGCCGATGGTGCAAGCGACCGGCTTTACGCTTGCACTAAGCCAACAATAGCGATGATCCGCGGGTATTGTATTGGCGGCGGTGCGGGTATTGCAGTGAGTTGCGACCTACGAATCGCGACAGATGCATCAAAATTTGGCATTCCCGCGGCCAAGCTAAGTGTGGGTTACAGACACGGTGGAATTCGGAAGCTGGTTGACCTGGTGGGCCCATCGGCTGCAAAAGACATCTTTTTTACTGCTCGCCAGATTTCAGCCCCAGAAGCGCTAACTATGGGCTTGATCAACAAAATGGTCCCAAATGACAAACTGGAAGCAACTGTCGAGGAATATTGTAAGGCGATTTGCGCTAACGCGCCGCTTACGATAACTGCTGTCAAGCAGATCATCGAACAAATTGTAAAACCTGGATCCCTCGATCAAGATTTTTGTGAGCAACTGGTCGAGGATTGCTTTAACAGCGAAGACTACATCGAAGGCCGCCGGGCATTTATGGAAAAGCGTAAACCCGTCTTCAAAGGGCTTTGATAAAGCTATTAGTCTCTACTAATTTACTTCTAACTTCCTAGAACTCAAACACTCCTTTTCCGGTTTGCTGCCGATCAAATAGTGTATAGGCTTCTTCAGCCTGGCTTAAGGTATAGCGATCTGTAAATAACGCGTCGACATCAATATCATTATCAACGATAAACTGCGTACACTCGGCCTGACCCGAAACCGAAAAAGTCCACGAGCCAATTATTGTCACCTGGCGGCGCAACATGTCATTACTGACGTCAATAGTCACCTCACCACCCTCGCCTACAAAACAGGCGCGCCCCCAAGTTCGTACACACTGGACGGCGGCCAGCCGGGCGCTAGAAGCTGAACTACAGTCTAGAGATAGGTTCGCACCGATGCCACCCGTTAACTCGCGTATCCGCTCGACGACATTCTCCTGAGTTGGGTCCAGCAAAAATTCCGCACCAAACTGTTTCGCTCGAGAAAGTCGGTCTGCACTGATGTCAATGGCAACAACCTGAGCCCCCAACGCCGCGGAAAGCTGAGTTGCACTCAGCCCAACCGGCCCCTGCCCAAAAATCGCAATGGTATCTCCAGATGAAATATCTAATCGCCTGAGCGCTGCGTAGGCTGTACCTGTACCACAGGAAATTGCGGCACCTTCAGAGTAGGTTAGAGACTCCGGCAATGGAACCAACGTGCTTGCTGGTACTTTCATATATTCAGCGTGGGCTCCATGACCGGTGGCACCGTAAACGATAATTCCTTCCCGACACAGTTGTCCCCATCCATCTGCGCAATGGTTGCATACGCCACAGCCCTTGTAATGGTGAACCATTACCCTTTGCCCCAAATGAACTCGTTGCGGATCAACTTCACTTCCGATTGCCACAACATCACCACACGGCTCGTGACCCGCAATAACTGGGCTGCCGTCGCCACCTAACCCAAGAGCCGAAGCGCCGCCGCTCGCCCGATAAAACTTAAGATCACTGCCACACATTCCAGATGCTCTGATCTGCAACACAACTTCATCCGGACCGGAAACGGGATCTGGGAAGTCCATAAATTCCAACTTACGATCACCTCCAAATACGACACCCTTCATGACAAGCCCCTTACATTCAATTCAATATTGTTAACACATTTAGACTATGCACTAGTCTGCGAGCAAAGATGCTATTCGATCCAAAGCGCGCTCTATGTTCTCAATGCTGTTGGCATAAGAAAAGCGGATAAACCCCTCGCCTAAATGGCCAAAGCTTGTTCCGGCTACCGTAGCCACACCTGCTTCTTCAAGCAGCATTTTTTGAAGTGAACGTGCGTCAAGCGTTGTCTCTTCTATATTCGGAAACGCATAGAACGCACCGCCAGGTGTGCGACATCGGAATCCTGGTAAACGATTAAGACCATTAACAATAACCTCACGCCTCTGATCGAAAGCAGTTACCATACTCGCTACTTCATCCTGAGGGCCCTCTAGTGCAGAAATTCCTGCATACTGCGTGGCGGCATTGACACACGAGTGGCAATTGACCGCGAGTCGAGTAGCACCTTCCACCAAAACCTCCGGCCACACAGCGTATCCCATCCGCCATCCCGTCATCGCATAAGTCTTGCTCCAACCATCCAGAAGTATCAGACGATCCGCAATTTCTGGATAGCTCAATAGAGAGACATGTTCTCGACCGTCATAACTGATCCTTGAATAAATTTCGTCACTCAGTACCGCGACGTGTGGGTGATCAACCAGCCCGGCAACAAGTTTGTCAATTTCAGCGCGAGGGACGGCGCCACCAGTCGGGTTCGCAGGCGAGTTGAGAATCAGTAAACGAGTATTGGATGTAATTTGATCTAGCACAGCATCCGCATCAAATGAAAAATCTCGCTTTTCCAACAATGGCGTGGGCACCGCCGTTGCGCCAGAAAACTGAATTACGGACTCATAGATCGGGAATCCAGGGTTTGGATAAAGAATTTCAGCACCAGGTTCGCCAAACATCAAAATCGCAAAAAACATGGTTACCTTCCCACCAGGGACTACCACTATTCGCTCCGGGTTGACCTCAACCCCTCGTCGCAATTGCAAGTCGGCCGCAACCGCTTCTCTTAGGGGCAAAATTCCAGGAGATGGGGTATAACCGTGGTGACCATCACGTAAAGCTTTTGTAGCTTCCTCAACAATATGTCCAGGCGTCTTAAAATCTGGTTGGCCAATACCTAAATTAATGATGTCTCTCCCTTCCCGAGCAAGAGTTTCAGCCCGTGCAAGAACCTCGAACGCCGTTTCAGTGCCCAGTCTGTTCATCTTTTCAGAGAGTCGAAGCATAATGACTTTCCCCATTTGCGTTCGCAAACCTGAATCATACCTGCAAACTTAGGGTGATAAATACCCTATAACTGATTCTATGATTGCATTAAACTTTATTCGAACTAACCGTATGCCCTTTTGTGGGGTACTCGCAAGGAGAGCCTAAAATCAACACTCTAACCGCTCACGGCCGTGACCTCTTCCTGTCCTTGTTAGCGCAGGAAGGCGTAACCCACATCTTCGGTAATCCGGGAACAACGGAACTTGCGATCATGCATGCTCTAAATGATCACAAAGACCTGTCCTACGTATTGGGTTTACAGGAATCTGTCGTCGTAGCAATGGCGGACGGCTTCGCTCGCGCCTCAGGATCCCTCACAGCGTGCAATGTGCACGTTGCACCCGGCTTAGGTAACGCAATCGGATCGATTTACAACGCTTTCAAAAGTGGCTCGCCTTTGATCATCACTGCTGGACAGCAAGAACAAGGCCATGGTTTAACTGAACCTCTACTGTATGGACCGATGATCGACATGGCACAACCAGTGGTCAAATGGGCGTACGAAATTTCTCGAATTGAGGATATGCCTCGAGTGATTCATCGAGCGGCAAAAATTGCCACCACAGCACCAACAGGCCCAGTATTTCTTTCCCTACCCGGCGACATTCTTAACCAAGAAAGTCAGATAGCTCTCGGATTGCCCACGAGGGTGAATACCGTCGGTCGACCAGCTGACAGTGCTCTAGAACAACTGGCAAGCACGATCCTTGCGTCAAAAACTCCCGTAATTGTTGCTGGCAGCGAAGTAGTTTCCAGTGATGCACAAAATGTAGTCGCGAGATTCGCGGAAACGCTGGGTGCCCCTGTCTACCAACAGACTGTACCCAGTGGTTCCCACTTCATCTCTGAACACCCGACTTTTATGGGAAGCCTTACCCGAGATCAGAAACGTGTCAAAAAAGCGCTAGCACCCTACGATCTGATGCTTGCAATCGGTTGTGACATTTTGCAGATGTCTGTGTGGAGTCCAGTTGATCCGCTGCCTCCAGAGCTTGAAATCATACAGATTGGCCTGCGAGATTGGGAAATAGGGAAAAACTATCCTGCAAAGGTGGCACTTCGCCACGATGTCAGGGAAACGCTAGACGCATTGGTACCCCTCCTGATTGAACGAGGTGGACAAACATTGAAAGACCGGGCATCTGCAGGAATGAAATCGTTAATTTCATCTAACTGGTTAACAAATCGGGCAGAAAGCGTACAACAGGCTTCTAACAAAGCTGACGTTCAGCCTATAGAACCACAATGGCTGATGATGGCGTTGAGCAACCAGCTCACCGAGAACTGTATTGTGGTTGATGAGGGCCTTACCGCTGCCAAATCGCTGCTCGATTTCATGCCTCTGCGCGATCGCTATAGCTATTTCGGCATGGTCAGTGGCGGTATCGGATGGGGAATTGCAGCTGCAATCGGCGTCCAGTTAGCTCAACCGGAACGGCGGGTTGTTGCAGTTATTGGAGATGGCAGCGCCATGTATAGCCCACAGGCGCTGTGGACTGCAGCTCATCTTCAGTTACCCATTACTTTTGTGATTCTTAATAATCGAGGCTACAGAATTCTAAAAGAGCGTCTCATTGCCTTTCACGGCGACGAACGATTTATTGGCATGGACTTCAAGAATCCACCGATTGATATTGCAGCACTTTCAACCGCGCTTGGCACTCCCGGGAGACAAATAAACCAACCTGCCGAGTTCATCGACTGTTTCTCTGAAAGTCTCAAAAGTACTGGGCCAACACTTCTGGAGGTGATGGTCGAACCGGGACCCGGTAGCTGACCGACTCCCAATTTCCTGCGGCGTAAGACTTTACCTCTTAGACGGTGATCAAGGGGTCGAGGCCCCAACTAAAAAAAGGCTCCCCGCCATCAGGTGTCACTCGAACCACCTCCTCAATCCAAATACGGTGATGCTCATCTCCGGGATATAGGATATGCAGTGGCACTACCATATTCGCTTCAAGTTGCCAGTCATGGTTAGGCACGCCGTCGTCGCCGAACTGTTCAAGCTCCATATGACTAAGACCCAATCCATGGAAAAAGATTAAAACGTCGTCGGCACCTGCAACCCCGCTGGTCCGATAAACTGCCCGACCGACGCGCTGTAATTCACTTATCCTGGTCCCAGGACGCATTGCCTCCATCACTGCTGTCGCAGCAGCCGCGGTAGCATTCGCATACTGTTTCGCATCACCTTTTAGCTCTCCATCAACTACCCAGGTTTTACCACCATCCCAGCAATAAAGATCGATCGTGCCGTGGCAGTCAAATAAAATATTCATGCCCGGTTCCATCACAAAATCGTCTAGCCTGGAATGCAATGTCACGGCTGGGTCCCCACCGCAGGGATTCCCCCAGACCATCGCACCAGGATCTCGCACAAAGCCACCCAACTCTACGACAGCTTTATGGTATTCATGGTTAAATTCCTGCCACAACATCCCAGGACCCCAAGCATTAATCGATTTACAGATCGCTTCTTCGTTGACGGTGGTCGCTCTTTTTAGGAGCTCTATCTCTACGTCAGTCTTCACGCAACGGGCATACATCATTGGATCGTACCCGTCTAGCACATCGACGTCTTCCATTCCTAGTTGCTGACCAAAACGAAGATCGTCAAACGCGACTCTGCCGGAACCAAGACCGAGGTCGGTCATCGCCTCTCGACAAGACTCAGCAATGTTATCGCTGTAATGGGTACGTAAATTACGTGCCCACGGCACACCATCTATACCTGTGGGTAGGAAACGCTCCAAGTCACCCTCTTGAGGTGGTAGGTCGAGTGGGAGCATCACTGCCCGAAAAGCGCGAATATCCTCAATCCAAGTGGGTTGCTTAATCAGGCTACCCACATAGTAATCGGCAACTAGCAACACTGGGTGGTCCGGTTGATGGCGTGAGAAAACTACCGAATAGGGACGCGGTTCATCTGCCTTATGGGCGATTCCCTTAAATCCTGAAAGATAGTAAGTATTGTAAGGAGAAGAGACAACAACACCGTCGAGATTGCGCATCGTCAACGCATCGACCAACCGTTCGATGTTACACAACTGTTTAGGCAACACACGTGGGGAAAAAGGAATCACTAGAAATCCTTCACACTAGAGCAATTTAACTGAGCAGAACCCACACTATCCCCCTGCAATCCGCGGCAGCAAATGGACCTCGCTGTCGGGTTCAATTTTTGCAAACCAGTCGTCCTGATGAAGCACGCCATCTATTGAAATTGCCAGCTCATCTTCAATATCTTCCGGGATATCGGGATATCGACGGCGGAGCTCTCGGAGCAGACTTCGGATAGACCCACTTTCCAACTCCAACTCGGTTACACCTTCGGTATACAACCTCAGGTTGCCAGTAAGAACAATTCTAGCCATTCAAATCAACGGTTCTGGGGTATCCGGATCCCCTTCATCCTCAGCCTACAGATTCGATTGCTGCAAGCACCCGGGGAGGAGACATTGGCAGTTCCGTAAAGCGTATGTCCAAGGCATTTTCGACCGCATTAGAGATCGCCGCCAAAGGGGGCACAAGTGGCGTCTCCCCCACACCCCGCACCCCGTAGGGGTGAGTAGGATTAGGCACTTCTACAATCACCGTATCAATCATCGGCACATCGGAACAGACCGGTACGCGGTAATCCAGAAACCCTGCGTTTTCTACTTTGCCATTTTCATCGTAGATGTACTCTTCGTTCAGTGCCCAGCCAATTCCTTGGACCGCGCCGCCCTGGTATTGCCCCTCGACGTAGCTCGGATGAACCGCTTTACCAGCATCCTGAATCACAGTGTATCGGGCAACGCTCACTCTTCCGGTTTCCTTATCAACATCAACGTCAACTATGTGACAGCCGAAACTTGGTCCTGCCCCCTGAGCATTGGTGGAACACCGCCCAACGATTGGGCCACCGCTCTTAGCCATATCTTTTGCAATATCTAGCAGGCCCATAGGATCTTCCTGGTCCTTGTATCCGTTCACAGCCACCGCCTGACCGCCATGCCACTCCACATCATCGACCGGTACATCCCAGGTTGCAGCAGCCCGCTCACGCAACTGTTTAATCATGTCTGCAGCAGCTCCGTGTACCGCAATACCGCCAGCAAAGGTGACTCGGCTACCGCCCGTTAGCATGTTATACCCCAACGCGCTGGTATCACCGATCAATGGCCTCACCTTATCCAACTCTATCCCAAGGGACTCTGCCGCCATCATCGTTAGTGACGCTCGGCTACCACCGATATCCGGCGTTCCTACCACCAAAGCAACGGAACCATCTTCACACAAATTGAGTGTTGCTGATGTCTGCCCGCCTATGTTGAACCAGTAACCACTCGCAACTCCGCGACCCTGTCCAGGTTTCAAAGGTGCGAGGTAGTGCTCGTGACTTTGAGCAGTCTCCAAAGTTTCCACACACCCAATGGGACCAAATTTAGGACCATACGACGAATCAGTTCCTTCCTTAGCGGCATTTTGCAGGCGAAATTCGAGTGGATCTATTTCAAGAGTTTTGGCTAACTCATCCACCACTGATTCGACAGCATATTCACCAAGTGGTGCACCGGGGGCGCGGTAAGCAGCTACCTTTGGTCGATTACATAAAACATCAAACCCAATGGTTTTGACGTTTTCAAGATCATATGGCGCAAATGCACACTGCGCAGCTGCCGGTACCGGCGACCCACCAAAAGCTCCCGCTTGAAACTTAAGAACAGCTTCACCAGCGGTGATACGACCATCTTTAGTTGCACCGATTCGCACATCCATACTGGCACCGGAGGTTGGTCCCGATGCGCGGAAGACCTCATCACGAGTCATCACCATCTTGACTGGTTGGCAGGCTTTACGAGATAGCGCCAGCGCAAGTGGCTCCAGATAAACCACGGTTTTACCGCCAAATCCACCACCAATTTCGGAGCACGTCACCCGGAGCTTTGATACATCCATTTGCAACAATTTTGCGCAATGTCCACGCGCAACGTAATGACCTTGTGTCGAACACCACAGCTCAGCTTGACCATCCTCACTGAAACTCGCCAGGCAAGCATGTGGTTCGATATAACCTTGGTGTACTGGTTGTGTCTTGAAGCTACGTTCAATGATTACATCAGCCTTCGAAAATCCCAAGTCAAGATCGCCATGGCCAAACTCAACTCGCTTAGCAATATTCGACGGTTCCTCAGGTACCGGCTCAACGCCTTCAGTAATCAGGTCCTCACGCACTAGCGGAGCACCGGGTTTCATCGCCTCCTCTACATCAATCACGTGCGGCAAAACCTCATAGTCAACCTCTATCAGAGACAACGCCTGACGTGCCACACGTTCATTGACCGCTGCCACAGCTGCGACTGCATGACCTTCATACAACGCCTTTTCTCTGGCCATTATGTTTCGGGTCATATCTCGGTAGTTAATCACCATTTCACCAGCCGGCTGGACCGCTCCCGCTGGATGATCAGGAAAGTCGTCGCGTGTTACCCCGGCTTTGACACCTGGGAGGGCGAGTGCTCGAGACATATCTATCGACTTGATTCGGGCATGGGCGTGCGGGCTTCTCAGCACCTTGCCATACAGCATGTTTGGCAGATAGGTGTCAGCGCCAAACTTTGCCCGGCCCGTAACTTTATCGACACCGTCTGGCCTGGGCGCCCGAGTGCCCACCCATTTCAAGGTTTTATCCCGGGTTTCTCGGTCCGTTATCGTGTCATTAAAAATCTTTTCTACTGCGGCCATGTTTATCCCCTCATTTCCGCGGCTGTGTCCAATACAGCGCGTACAATTTTGTCATAACCTGTACAACGACACAGGTTTCCTGCCAACCAGTATCTGACTTCTGTTTCTGTAGGGTTGGAATTTCGATCCAACAAAGCTTTTGCGGCCACCAAAAACCCCGGCGTGCACACGCCACACTGCAGCGCAGCGTGATCCAGAAATTTTTGTTGCAGTGGGTGGAGTTGATCACCAACCGCCATACCTTCAATCGTGGTAACTTTCTGACCTTCGACTTCGGTTGCGAGCACGAGACAGGCACAAACTAGACGTCCGTCCAACGTTACGCTACAGGCTCCACAGTCACCCGATGCACACCCCTCTTTACTGCCGGTCAGTCGCAGTTCGTCTCGGAGTACATCTAGAAGCGTTTGCTCGGTATCACACAAAAACTCGACAGGGTCGCCATTAACGGTCGTAGTAATGTGTTCTCTTGCCATCAACTCTGCTCCGCACGTTGTAATGCAATTCGACAGGCGCGACCAGCCAGCACACCGGAAACTCGTGTGCGATAGACGATCGTACCGCGCTTGTCGTCAATCGGACGACAAGCGGAACGAATTGCAGATGTCATAATTTCAATAGCCCCTTCGTCTACGCTTGTTCCAATTAACGCGTCTGCCGCCTCGGTCACCAGCAAAGCGGTTGCCGCAACCGCACCAAGACCAACTCTTGCAGCAACACAAATCCCATTCGAATCAAGTGATAAGCTGACGCCGACGCCAACAACAGCGATGTCCATTTCCGTTCGGGGAATAAACCGAAGATAAGCATCACCAGAATGCCGTGGCCTGGAAGGCAGCGAAAACGAAACCAGGAACTCCCCAGTTTGCAGATTGGTCACACCGGGCCCTGTACAAAACTCCTCAACTGGGAGTGTTCTCTCTCCATCCGGCCCAGCAATGTGACACTGCGCTCCCGCTGCGATCAATGCCGGCACGCTGTCCGCAGCTGGTGAGGCGTTACACAAGTTCCCCCCCATGGATGCACGACCCTGAATCTGCGTGGAACCGATCAGCTCTACAGCTTCCACGACGCCAGGCCACAGCTTCTTGAGCGCTTTGTGTTCATCGAGCTCTGCGCCCGTCACTGCTGCGCCCACTCTAAAACCACCATTCTCAGTAGTAATTTCTCGGGTCTCGACAATTTTCTTAATATCGACGACCACACCAGGTTTCACCACGCCCGAGCGTAACTGAACCAATAGATCGGTTCCCCCAGCTAGAACTCGACCACTTCCCTCCGCCATCGCCAGCAGCGATACCGCCTCACCTTTTGTTTCTGGCGCCTCATAACGCATAGCGTTGATTCCTTGTCTTTTTGTTCAAAGCCCGATAGTCAGATCTATTCCACATGGATAGACCCTATTGTACCGACGACATAGGGGCGAAGTACACGGCCGCAGCACCTCAACTGGATAAGCGTCACGTGATTTAACACTTTGACACAAAACTACAATCAAAACTGGTCCTACCATTTTTATCGACTGCTTGTAGTCCGATGATACCTGCATCGATAATGCTTAGTGACAATTATCCTACAGATGTATCATGAGCGGCGTTGGTGGCCGCGACTTGATCGAACCTGTCCAACGCTACACCCTAATCGGATAACCCGCACCACTATAGATTGAATCTTATGCCTTTGCTCAAACTTGGCCCGAACGACAGGCTTTATTACGAACACAGCCTCCCCGCTAATACGGGCGCACCGACATTTGTATTTGTTAATCCGATTACGGGCAGTGTTGATATCTGGCAGGCTGCAGTAGGACCCGCGCTACGCGATGCAGGTTACGGCACACTGGCTTATAACTTTCGCGGCCAGACTGATAGCCCATACCAGGAAGGCACAGTTCTTAACGACCAGCTGATTTCAGGAGATCTGTCACAGTTGGTAACCACCCTGGAAATCGACCGGCCGGTTTTCGTTGGCTTGTCTATAGGTGGTCTGTTTGCACTACAAGCACACTTAAGCGGCGTTGATGCAACAGGCATGGTGCTTCTAAACACACTGAGGACCATTGGTCCCAGAATCGCATGGATTAATGATGCGGTGGTTCGGGCGATGGACGTCGGTGGAGCACAGTTAATGGGAGATATCATGACCCCGCTGATTTGGGGCCCGGAATGGCTGGCTGCCAATCGCGGCAATTTTCTTCAGAGTGAAACTAAGTACTCGCCTATGGACAAGAATTCAGGCGCCTACAACCTACTCAGTAATATGGGTAGTGCCGACTGGAATGTTAAGTATGAGAGCATCAGCTGCCCTGTTCTTGTCGTGATGGGCCTTCAAGATCGTGTCTTCTACGATGCCGAAGTGGTTACTCAGTTGATGCAACGAATAGCGAACGTTCGGCGTGTAGACATTCCTCACGCGGGACACATGCTTCCCCTGGAAGCGCCAAGCGACATTATACGGGAACTACAGAAGTTCGCCCTTGATCTATAGTCCAGTTACACACCTCTAAATCTCCCGCCGTCTTTTTTACACTGGCTTCTTGATGCTAAGTTCACTTCGAACGTCTTTCTTCCACGTAATCAATCGCCGATTTTTCTATGGCTGGATTATTCTTGCTGTTACATGCTTTGCCATGATTGGCACTGGGCCTGGCCAATCGCACCTGATCGGCCTTTATTTCGAAGACATCAGCCGTGAGATGACTTTTTCGTTTGCCGCCGACTGGATGGGCGGTAACCGTCAGACAGCGATTACCTTTGCATATGGTGGTGCTACGTTCCTAGCCGCATTCCTACTGCCTTATGTAGGAAAATTACTCGATCGATATGGTCCGACTGTAATTCTTTCTCTAGTTATTGTGGGCCTGGCTGTTACAGCAATGCTATTCAGCCTGGCCCGTGACTGGGCTGCCTTTGTTGTTGCATTCGGTTTTCTCCGTTTTCTGGGTCAAGGCTCTCTGATGCTGGCAAGCGTCAACATGGTCTCCCAATGGTTCGACCAAAGGAGGGGATTCGCACTAGGCATAATGTCGCTAGGATTTCCGCTGTCTATGGCTATGCATCCACCGATCTGCCAATCGTTGATCGAACTGGTCGGGTGGCGAACCTCGTGGGTATGGCTGGGTATCAGCACTCTAGTATTATTTCTACCACCAATTCTGCTTTTAGCCCATAGCAAACCTGAGCTGCTCGGCCTTAAACCGGATGGCGCCAATACATACAGCGGTACTGCTTCAAAGTCCGAAAAAAAACCAGAAATTTGGGGTCTAACTCGGGGTGAAGCCTTGCGCACACCAACGTTTTATATCATCACCGCCGGCCTTACAGCAATGTCCATGCTGGTCACTACACTGCATGTCTTTTTTAAAGGCATATTGACCAGTCATGGTCTAGAGCCACAGACCGCCACACTGATGTTTACTGTTACTGGGATCACAGCAGCCATCTCAATGCCCATTGTCGGTCAAATGCTGGATAAGGTACGTACCGATTTGATGTTCTGCGGCGGCCTGTTGGTAATGGTCGCATCTCTAGTCTCGGTTACTTTTGTCAGTGACATACCCAGTGCGGTTGTTTTTGCAATTATTTTTGGCATCAACAACGGTGTCACAATGACATTTTTTGGATTCCTTTGGCCGCGCTATTTTGGACGACGTCATCTTGGGAGTATCCAAGGTGTTGGACAGATGGTAGGAATTGTAGGCGCTTCGATTGGAGCAATTCCGTATGCCATTGCCTACGATCGTGCGTGGGATCTCGATCTCACCCTCAGGGCATTGGCGCTAATGCCTCTAGTGTTTGCAGGCGTTGCTTTATTTCTTCGTGAACCGAAACGCAATACCACTGAGTGAATTCGGCTAAATCACCAGACACGTCTTTGTAGAAGAGCACGACCTAGTTCTACGATTCTATGACCGAGCAATCCTCAACGGTAATCTCGACTCCAAAGAGTTTTTAACGCCTCAGTCACCGAGCTTGATAAAGGGTCCATTTGGGTAGCATGGATAGCTTCTTGTAGATGAGACAATTCGGCGAGCCCAATTACTGCGCCATGGATCGCGTCCTGATCCAGCACGAAACGCAGGGCTTTTTGAGCGTCAGACCCACCCATGTCGACTAATACCTCACGGGCCATATCCGCCCGTTTTAGCTCGCTGTCATAGTCCGAATTTTGCGTGACCGGAATCTCTCGTCCGTGCTGCACACGACTGGCAAGGATTCCGGCGGCATACACCCGAATACCCAGTACGCCAACATTAAATTGCTGACACGCTTTGAGTAAGCCCGTGTAGTTGTCGCTGTGCCAGTGCCCCTCAATGTCGAATCCCGCGCTGGGATTGATCAAGTTGTAATACACCTGTGCCGTATCAATCCGACCGCTCTCAACCACTGCACAGCAGACACTGGCATCGCCTAAGGCCGTAAAACCGATAAAATCTGTCAGACCTTCCGCACGAATTCTATCCAGAGCCTCGAGCACTCCACCTGACCTCATTACTTCGTTGAGAGGAAGCTGTTGATCACCGCTTCCCAGTTGATTGTGTAATTGAACCAACGGGACAGAGGTCATTTGCAATCTGCGCAGGCTTTGATCCAGCGACCGTCGTATCTGCCCCGTGTAATCATCACCTTTGGGGTCGACTCTGAACTTGGTAGACACTTGGGGACGTTCCTTATCCGGCAGTTCACTTAACAACTCCCCGACTACCTCTTCCGACTGGCCATTGCCATATGAAGCTGCCGTGTCAATCCAGTTAATACCTGCCTGAATTGCCAACTGAATCGCATCACGCCGAGTTTCATCGCTGGCATGCAACAAAATTCCGCCGACAAATCCGCCACCAAAAACCAATTCAGAAATCTGCAGACCCGTCCGCCCAAGGGAGCACTGCTTCATGTCATCATCTCCTGATGAGAAAAATATTGTGCGCGATTTAAAAGATTGATTTCGACCCTGCCGTAACTCTCAACCTCGACCTGAACGTGGCTAACAGCCCCAACAGACGTTGGATTCCCGCAGACACCTGTGGTCACAAACTGCCCCGCGAATAGATCGATCCGCCTTTGTGATACGTGGTTAACCAGCCAGGCTAATGCACATCGGGGATCGCCCAGCGCATCAGAACCACTGCCTTGCGTAGCCAACACTCCGTCTAACCAAAGCGAGA